>Ga0208823_1000074_pt1 | contig 82370 bp, 70 predicted proteins | sample AD_UKC075_MetaG_FD_184440 | JGI IMG/M metagenome (GOLD analysis project Ga0208823, IMG submission 184440) | Active sludge microbial communities of municipal wastewater-treating anaerobic digesters from USA - AD_UKC075_MetaG (SPAdes) (version 2) | ecosystem: Engineered > Bioreactor > Anaerobic >...
CAGCTTGTCGAAAAAGTCCAGCGAAAGCTGGGCTTTTTCGCATTAATATGGTAAAATAGAGGCAGGTGATGAAGGTGATAATAAAGCATGAAGACGGACGAAAAGAAGTAGCAGTAATAGATATAGAGGGATTAGTTCCAAAGAATCATTTGCTGAGGAAAATAGACCGCAGCGTGAATTGGAACAAGATATATGAATTTGTAGAGGACCTGTACAGCCCGAACATGGGAAGGCCGAGTGTTGACCCTGTGGTGCTGGTAAAGATGGTGTTTCTTCAACATCTGTACGGATTGAGGTCATTGCGCCAGACAGCAGAAGAAGTTTCGGTAAATATAGCGTTCCGCTGGTTCATTGGATATGGATTTTTAGAGAAGACACCGCATTTTTCAACATTGAGCTATAACTTTAAGCATAGGTTTAGCAGCGAGGTTTTTGAAAAGATATTCATATGGGTTTTGGACGAAGCCATCAATGGGGGATATATCAAACCGGAAGTCATATTTGTGGATTCAACCCATATCAAAGCGAATGCTAATCGGAAGAAACAGATGAAGAAATATGTTCCAGCGGCAGTTAAAGCATACGAAGAACAGTTACATAAGGAAATCAATGAAGACCGGGAAGAACACGGGAAACCGCCCTTTGATGATGACAACAATTCCGAAGGAGACGGAGAACAGCGTGAAATTACTGTATCAACGACCGACCCCGAAAGCGGCCTGTTTCACAAAGGAGAACATAAGAAATGCTTTGCATACAGTGCTCACACCGTATGTGACCAGAATAATTTCATACTTGATGTAGAAGTCACGCCTGCGAATGTTCATGACAGCATAGTATTTGATACGGTTTATGACCGAGTAACCAGCCGCTTTCCGGAAGTAGAAGTAGTAACAGCAGACGCAGGATACAAAACCCCATGGATATGCAAGAAGATATTTGATGACAACCGAATTCCATCAATGCCGTACAAGCGACCGATGACCAAGAAGGGAAACCATCCATGGCATGAATATGTATATGACGAATATTATGACTGTATCATTTGCCCTGAATACCAGATATTAAACTACGCCACCACCAACCGAAAAGGATACCGTGAATACAAGAGCAACCCGAACATTTGCAGGTATTGCCCAACACGTGAAAAATGCACTATCAGCAAGAGCTGTCAAAAGACCGTAGCACGTCATATCTGGCAGGAATACATAGAACGAGCAGAAGATGTAAGGCATTCGCCCCTTGGTAAAGAAACATACGGGATGAGAAGCCAAACGATTGAACGGGTGTTTGCCGACGCGAAAGAAAAACATGGGATGCGATATACCACATATAGAGGCCTTGCCCAGGTGAGGAATTGGGTCAGGCTTAAATTCGCTGCAATGAATCTTAAAAAACTGGCATTAAGGGGTCATGTATCCCCTTGTTTTCAGCAAATTCTCGCTATATTTTCAATATTTCAAAGAAAACAGGCATTTTCACCCGCGTGAAAATGCCTGTTTATCGACAGTCTGAGCGGCAAAGATTTTACTTTGCCGCCATTGTGCGCTAATTATAAATTATATCGTTATTTATAATTTCAGTTATTTGATTACGGATGTTGTTCATCTTCTGAACCCACAACATTTGATCCTTCGCTTTGAGTTGTTCGGTCACACCCTCACGCGCTGCTATTTGCTTTGCAAGTAGAGAATACATTTCTTCTGCCTGCCTATTAATGTCAGCGAGATAGCGGTTTAGATTACATCCTATAAGTAATGACGTATAGAACCCTTTGCGATGATGTTTGATATACTCCAAATGCCTTTGACCCCAAATGCCGATTTCGACTTGTTCTTCGTCGGGCAAAGTTAAATTAGGAATAAGATAACCGTTTTCCTCACGATAAGTGCCACCCATTTGTTCAAATAATGATTTCATTGCAGTTTCCTCCAAATATAATTTTTAGATTTTCTGCAATATACCGTACCGACTGTCTTTACCACTTGTTTTCAAAACCTTCGTTACGGCACTTCATCATTTGGTGCAGCGCCCTTTTTTACGCTTATCCGCTCTATGTGTTGCGGAATTCTAACTGCTCCGTGCCTGCCGGCTCATGCCGCACAGGATTTACTTTTTTCTGGCCTTGATTGCGGCCTGCGCAGCGGCAAGGCGGGCAATCGGCACGCGGAACGGCGAGCAGGAAACATAATCCAGTCCGACATTGTGGCAGAACTCAATTGAAGACGGGTCCCCGCCGTGCTCTCCGCAGATACCGAGCTTAAGGTCGGGTCGGGCAGCCCTGCCCTTTTCAACCGCCATCTCGACCAGCACGCCAACGCCGGTCTGGTCAAGCCGCGCGAACGGGTCAAATTCATATATACCTTTCTCGTAATAATCCTCAAGGAACTTGCCCGCATCGTCGCGGCTGAACCCGAAGGTCATCTGAGTCAGGTCGTTTGTGCCGAACGAGAAGAAGTCGGCCTCTTTCGCAATCTGGTCGGCGGTTATCGCGGCGCGCGGGATTTCAATCATTGTCCCGACTTTGTACTCAAGCTCTATGCCGGACTCTTTAATCAGCCTGTCGGCGGTCGAGGTTACCACGTCCTTGACATATTTGAGCTCTTGGGCTTCGCCTACCAGCGGTATCATGATTTCAGGCAAAATGTTGTATTCAGGGTGTCTCTTTTTGACGTTGATAGCCGCGTTAATCACCGCTTTTGTCTGCATTTCGGCGATTTCGGGATATGAAATGCTCAGCCGGCAGCCGCGGTGGCCCATCATCGGGTTGAACTCGTGCAGCGAAGCGATGATATCATTCAGCTCGGCGATTGTCATCCCCAAATCCTCCGCCATCTCGGCGATTTCAGTATCCTTGGTGGGCAGGAACTCGTGCAGCGGCGGGTCGAGGAACCTGATGGTAATCGGGCGGTCCTCAAGCACCTCGTACATCGCCTCAAAGTCGCTCTGCTGGTAGGGCAGGATTTTTTCAAGCGCCTTTTTGCGGGACTCGGCGTCCTTTGCGACAATCATCTCGCGCACTGCCTTAATCCGGTCCCCTTCAAAGAACATGTGCTCGGTACGGCACAGCCCGATACCCTCGGCGCCGAACCTGACCGCCGAAGCCGCGTCGCGCGGATTGTCCGCGTTAGTGCGCACTTTCAGGGTGCGCGCCGCGTCCGCCCACGCCATGAACCGGCCGAAGTTTCCGGAAATTGACGCTTCAACGGTCGGTATGGCCTCGCCGTAGACATTGCCGGTGGAGCCGTCAATCGATATATAGTCGCCCTCTTTAATGGTCTTGCCGCCGAGGGTAAACTCCTTCTTTTCCTCGTTAATCCTTATATCCCCGCAACCGCATACACAGCAGGTGCCCATGCCGCGGGCGACGACAGCGGCGTGCGAAGTCATCCCGCCGCGGACGGTGAGGATACCCTCGGACGCGTCCATACCCTCGATGTCCTCAGGGGACGTCTCAAGCCGGACAAGAATAACCTTCTCGCCCCTGTCCGCCCATTCCTTGGCGTCAGCAGCGGTGAACACCACCCGCCCGCAGGCCGCGCCGGGCGAGGCGGGCAGGCCCTTTCCGAGAGGCTGCGCCTTTCTGAGCGCGTTTAAGTCAAACTGCGGGTGGAGCAACGCGTCAAGCTGCTTCGGCTCGACCCTCATTACTGCCTCTTCCTCGGTAATCATGCCCTCGTCCACAAGGTCAACCGCAATCTTCAAAGCCGCGGCGGCTGTGCGTTTGCCGCTGCGGGTCTGGAGCATGAACAGCTTGCCGTCCTCGATTGTAAACTCCATATCCTGCATGTCGCGGTAATGCTTTTCAAGCCGCTCCGCAACCTCTATGAACTGGTCGTAAACGTCGGGCATGATTTCTTTGAGCTTTTGAATGTGATACGGGGTGCGGATACCCGCGACCACGTCTTCGCCCTGCGCGTTGATTAAAAACTCGCCGTACAGTTTGTTTTCGCCGGTGGCGGGGTCGCGCGAAAACGCGACGCCGGTGCCCGATTTTTCGCCGGTGTTTCCGAACACCATCATCTGCACGTTGACCGCGGTACCCCAGTCGGACGGGATATCGTTCATACGGCGGTAGTAGATTGCGCGCGGGTTCTCCCACGAACGGAAAACAGCCTTGACAGCTTCCATAAGCTGCTGTTTGGGGTCGCTTGGGAAATCCTCCCCTTTCTGCTCTTTATAAAACGCCTTAAACCTCGCTACCATTTCCTTCATGTCGTCCGCGGTGAATTCGGTATCCTGCTTTATGCCGCGGGCTTCCTTCATCTCGTCGATGATTGTTTCAAATTCCTTCTTGGGCAGCTCCATAACGACGTCCGAGAACATCTGGATAAACCTGCGGTAAGAGTCGTACGCAAAGCGCGGGTTGTTCGTTTTCCTCGCAAGTCCTTCCACCACAACGTCATTTATACCCAGATTAAGTATGGTATCCATCATGCCGGGCATCGAGACACGGGCGCCGGAGCGCACCGAAACAAGCAGCGGGTTTTCGCTGTCCCCGAACTTCTTGCCGGACATCTCCTCCAGTTTGGAAAGCGACTCAAAAATCTGCGCACCTATTTCATCACTTATGGTGCCGCCGTCCTGATAATATTTGGTGCAAGCCTCGGTTGTAACCGTAAAGCCGTATGGTACCGGCATTCCAAGATTGGTCATTTCGGCAAGGTTGGCGCCCTTGCCGCCGAGAAGCTCGCGCATGCTGCCGTTTCCTTCGTAAAACATATATACGTACTTGTGTTTCATTAAACCTACCTCCTATATTCTGCATAAGTAAACATGTTATATGCACAAGCTATTGTATTATAACAAAAAGAAAAAAAAATTTCCATATCATTTGACATATTTTTTTCCTTATCGGCTGTAAAATCAAATCAAGTCCCCGATACCGGCTTTTCCTGCTTGCAATTTATATGCGGTTTGTTTTATACTTTATTAATAACAGGCGGGGTACTTTTACATCCCGCCCTGTTTTGCTGCAAAAACAAGCGGGAAAGGACATGTGATCTCATGCTGTTTTTAAAAAAGCTGAACCGAACGGGGCCGATTGATTTTGTGATTGCGGGCCTCGGCAATCCGGGGAAAAAATACGAGGGGACACGCCACAACGCAGGCTTTATGGCGATTGAGGTCTTGTCCGAAAAACTCAAGGTTAAGGTCAGCCGGGTCAGGTTTAAGTCGTTCTGCGGGGAATGCAGTATCGGCGGGCGCCGGGTACTGCTGATGATGCCGCAGACATACATGAACCTGAGCGGGGAGGCGGTCGCCGAGGTAATGCGGTTTTATAAACTGCGGCCCGAACAGGTTATAGTAATATTCGACGACACCACCCTGCCGGTCGGGAATATCCGCATACGCCGCAAAGGCAGCGACGGCGGGCACAGGGGAATGAGAAGTATCATAACCCAAACAGGGAGCGAGGATTTCCCGCGTATCCGGATAGGTATCGGGGAAAAACCACATCCAGATTACGATTTGTCCGACTGGGTGCTGACCAGATTCAGCGCGGACGAGGCCGATAAATTAATGGACGCGGTTAACAATGCCGTCGCCGCTGCCTGCATGATTGCCGAAGGCGAGATAGACAGGGCGATGAACGTGTACTCAAAATAAACCGGTATTGAGGATTTTTTGACATGAATATTCTGATAAAAGGATTGGCCGGACTGCCCGTCTTTAATTCGCTGTGCTCGGATATAAAATCGGGCAGGCTGCCGGCTTTGGTAACGGGTCTCAGCCATATACACAAGGCGCATTTCACAGCCTCGCTGTGCGCCGCGCTAAAGCTCAAAGCCGTAATCCTTACCGCCGACGAAGCCGAAGCCGCGCGGCTGTGCGACGATTTGTCGTCCTTTGGCGTCAAATCCCTGCTTTTGCCCGCCCGCGACTTAACGCTGCGCAGCTTTGAATCGGCGTCGCGGGAGTTTGAACAGCAACGGCTGGGAGTACTCGCCAGAATGGCGGCCGGGGATTTTCAAATCGTAGTCGCGGGCATTGACGCCGCGGTACAGCACACCCTCCCCCCGTCGGCGCTGCACTCGCGCACATTCACCATTAAGGCCGGCGCCGCCCTGCCGGTTAAAGACCTTGCCGCCGCCCTCGCGGCCGCGGGATATGAGCGGTGCGAGCAGGTTGAAGGCGCCGGACAGTTCGCGGTGCGCGGCGGGATTTACGACATTTTCCCCGCCGACAGCCCCGCTCCCGTTCGGCTTGAGCTCTGGGGGGACACGGTGGACACCATTTCATACTACGACATAATCTCCCAGCGGCGCACCGAGCAAATCGGCGAAATCCCGGTTTCCCCCGCCGCCGAAATCATGCCCGGCAACCCCGCGGAGCTTGCGGAAAAAATCGAACAGCTCGCGTCCGGCCTGCGCGGCAAATACGCCGCTGCCGCCCGTCAGAACCTGCTGTCCGACTGCGAGCGGCTCCGCGGCGGCGGCAGGCTTGGCTCATACGATAAATACATCCCGCTGATTTATGAAAAGCCCGCCACCCTGTTCGACTACGCCCAAAAAAACGGGGCTTTGCTGTTTGTTTCGGAGCTCAACAGCGTCCGCGAGCGGCTCCGCACCTTTGAATGGCAAATCAGCGAGGATATAAAGGCGCTGCTCTCCGAAGGGCAGCTCTGCCGAGGACTGACTGAATACGTATCAGACAGCGTGGAGGTGTTTTCACACCTTAAAGAGAGGGGCTGCGTGTTCCTCGAAGCGTTTGCCCGCTCGATTGGGGATACCCCTCTGAATTCGGTTTACAATGTAACCGCAAGGCAACTGCCCGTCTGGCCGGGGAACATTGACCTGCTTGCGGAGGATTTAAAAAACGCCCTTGACCGCGGAATGGCCTGTATCGTGCTCGCGGGCAGCGAGGAAAAAAACGCCAACGCCCTTGCCGACGACCTTGCGGACCTCGGCATACCGGCGCTGTATGCCCCCTCACCCGACAGACCGGTTAAAAACCGGGTTTTGGTGATGTGCGGAGGGCTGTCCGCCGGTATGGAATACCCCGACGCCGCCCTGACGGTGATAACCCACGGCAGAATGTCCGGCAAGCCAAAAAAACACCGGCCAAAAAAACGCGACAAAGCCGCCGTAATCCACAGCGTATCAGAGCTTACGGCAGGGGATTATGTCGTCCACTCCGCCCACGGGATTGGAATTTATCAGGGCATCCACCCGCTCGAAGTACAGGGCGTGGTAAAGGATTACATCAAAATCCAGTACGCCAGGGGCGATATACTCTATGTGCCGGTAACCCAGCTTGATTTGGTTTCAAAATACATCGGCCCCAAAGAGGAGGCACGGGTTAAAATCCACCGCCTCGGCGGGCAGGAATGGCAGCGCACCAAAGCGCGGGTCAAGGCATCGGTCAAGGACATCGCCCGCCAGTTGATTGAGCTTTACGCAAAGCGGATGTCCATAAAAGGGTTCGCGTTTGATTCCGACAGCGAATGGCAGTACGATTTCGAACGGCGCTTTGAGTACGAGGAAACCGAGGACCAGCTTAAGTGCGCAGAAGAAATAAAATCCGACATGGAAAAGGACACGCCGATGGACAGACTGCTGTGCGGGGACGTGGGTTTCGGGAAAACCGAGGTGGCGTTAAGGGCCGCCTTCAAATGCGTCTCCCAGAGCAAGCAGTGCGTGTTTCTGGTTCCAACCACCATTCTGGCGCTGCAGCACTACAACACAATAGTCAAAAGGTTTGAAGGGTTCCCGGTGCGGGTGGAAATGCTGTCGCGCTTTCGAAACCCAAAACAGCAGAGGGAAATAATCAAAAAACTGAAGAGCGGCGAAATCGACATCATCGTCGGCACCCACCGCCTGCTTTCCAAAGACGTGGTCATGCGGGATGTCGGGCTGGTGATTGTGGACGAGGAGCAGCGGTTCGGGGTGGCTCAGAAAGAGCGCCTTAAAGAAATCTGGCCAACCGTGGACGTGCTGACCCTGTCGGCCACCCCAATCCCCCGCACCCTGAACATGGCTTTGAGCGGGATACGCGATATGTCGGTGATTGAAGAGGCCCCGCAAGACCGCTATCCGGTCCAAACCTATGTGCTGGAATACGACACCGGAATTGTGGACGACGCAATCAGGCGGGAGCTTCGGCGGAACGGTCAGGTTTACTATCTCCACAACCGGATTGAGACCATCGAGCGGCGAGCCGCCAACATTCAGACGCGCATACCCGAAGCCCGCATAGGGATTGCCCACGGCAAAATGTCCGAGGAACAGCTCTCCGAAATCTGGCGGCAGATGCTGGACCACCAAATCGACGTGCTGGTCTGCACCACAATTATCGAATCGGGGATAGACATCCCGAACGTCAACACCCTGATAGTCGAAAACGCCGACAAATTCGGGCTGGCGCAGCTCCATCAAATCAGGGGCCGCGTCGGGCGCTCCCCGCGCCGCGCCTACGCCTATCTGACATTCGTGCGGGGCAAGGTGCTGACCGAGGCCGCCGCCAAACGGCTTGAGGCGGTGCGGGAATTCACCGAATTCGGCGCGGGCTTTAAAATAGCCATGCGGGACATGGAAATTAGAGGCGCCGGCAACATACTCGGCGCCCAGCAGCACGGCAACATGGAAGCGGTCGGGTACGAGATGTACCTCAAACTGCTTGCGGAAGCGGTCAGCGAAGAAAAAGGCACTCCTTCCCAAAGGGAAACAGAATGCCTTGTGGATTTGCAGATTACCGCGCATATCCCCGAAAATTACATCTATTCAACCTCTCAGCGGCTTGAGATTTACAGAAAAATCGCGGACATCCGCTCCCACGCGGATTCGCTGGACGTGTATGACGAACTGGTGGACCGCTTTGGCCAGCCGCCGGAGCCGGTGCGCGGACTTATTGATATCGCCCTGCTGCGGAACATGGCGGCAGAAATCGGGATATACGAAATCAAACAGCAGCACAGCAGCCTGCTGCTTTACATGCGCGCTCTCGACATGCAGACCGCCTCCCGCATTTCCTCCGCCTTAAAAGGCAGGGCGTTAATCAGCGCCGGCGCAAAACCGTATCTGACCGTTAAAATAAAAACCGGGCAAACCCCGATTGACGCGCTGCGCGAGGCGCTTTACGCCGCTGTGCCAGAAGAAAAAAACGGGCAGAACGGCGCGCGCTCTTAAACGCCGCAGCCTGCAAAGCCGCCCTTCATCCGACGCGCACCCTATGCCCGCCCATATAAAAAAGCTGCTGTCAACATTCGAACAGCAGCCTTTATTGTTTTACTCTATCCTTTTTAAAACCTTGACCACCTCGCCGACATACATCCGATGGTAATCCTTCTGCTGGTAGTGGCTTTTGATGGTGGAATCGATGAAATTCTTAGGGTCAATATCCTGATAATAAATCTTTCGGCAAATAACCGCGATACTGCACTGCTCGTAATACGGCGCCGGCGCGTCAAAAACCGGGGTCAGCCCCGCTGCAGCCGCCTTGTCGACGTCCCGCCCCGAATGAGTGCCGCAGAACCGCAGCGCGTGCCGGTAATCCGGCCCGAAAAACGAAAGGGAGAAATAATCCTCGCGCTCCATAAACTCGTAGGTATACCGCGTCGGACGCACAAACGCAAAGCAGACATCGGCGTTCCAGAGCACCCCCATGCCGCCCCAACTGGCGGTCATGGTGTTGAAATTTCCGCTGTCGCCCGCCGAAACAAGCATCCATTCCCGACCGATTTTGTCAAAGGGATTGCCCTTAAGCTCAATCGGATTAATTTCAATAAATTTGCCCATAACAGATTTCTCCCCGCATATCACAGTTTAATTATTTCACGTTTTTTCCCATTTATAATATACCATATTATCGTCATTTGTGGTAAACTTTTTTAAAATATTCAGATAATTCTTCAAATTTTCCCTTTTAATCCGCTTAATTCTACTGTAAAATGTTTCTGTGATTTTATATGGATGGGAGGAACGGTGTTATGAGCAATTCCACTGTCCCCGAATTCCACGGCATCCTCCGCAGCTTTATGCTCCGCGTCCCCGAATGTATTCAGGAATGTTCGGGTATCAGGGTCTTCGGCAAACGCATACGCTCGCTCGTATATACCACCGATGTCGCGATTATCCGAAACTGCAACGCAGACGCGGTAATCGCAGTCTATCCCTTCACCCCGCAGCCGCTGATTACTCACTCGATAATGCAGGCGGCCGACATGCCGGTATTCGCCGGCGTCGGAGGTGGGCTGACGCAGGGCCTGCGGGTACTCGACCTTGCGCTGCACGCGGAATTTCAGGGCGCAATCGGGGTGGTTGTCAACGCCCCGACAAAAAACGAGACCGTGCGCGAGTTAATCCGCCGCATAGACGTGCCGGTTGTGGTTACCGTAGTGTCCGAAAAAGAGGATATCGGCGCACGGGTTGAGGCAGGCACAAAAATCGTAAACGTCTCGGCCGCCGCAAACACCCCGCAGCTTGTACGGTACATCAGAAAAGAATACCCGCAGCTCGCAATAATCGCGACCGGCGGCCCCACCGAAGACACCATCCGCGAAACCATATCCGCGGGCGCCAACGCAATCACGTGGACTCCGCCATCAAGCGCTCAGGTCTTCAAAGGAATTATGGAAGCCTACCGCAAAGGCGAGCCTCACCCGTAAGCAACTTTTTGCGGTATTTCAGTATATTGTTGCTGCAATTATACAAACAGTATATTACTGCCGCGCGGCGTATTACATCATCGCCGCCAGCAGCAACATTTCTTTTGCTTTTGAATAAATATCTTCTAAATCCGCCAGCGGCAGCGGATTTTTGCCTTTTCCCAGTTCTATTGTAAAGCCGGGGTTACCTGTCTGCTGAATAAACCAGTCCTTAAACCCGCCGTGGGTGGCCAGCCCTTCCGGGTCCGCCACCTTGTATTTTGAGGAGGCCGCCATCACTTCGGCGAGCGCTCGGGCATTTTTCGGGGTGCGCTCCCCGTACCTCCAGAATATTTCCTCCCCCTGTGAATGCAGAGCAATCACAAGGCGGAACCCCACTCTCCGGCACAGCCTGACAAGGGCGGCGGTCTCCGGCTCGCTTTCCGGCTTTGGCCCGCACCACCGGCTGGGAGACGGAGAATCAATCCCGTTTTCCCTCTCCATCTGACGCAGGGTTTCCCATCCCGCGTCAAAATTATGGTTGATATCCACCCCGCGCGCGTTTGCCTGCCACAGACCTGGTTTATTGCCGCCAAGCTCGCGCACCATCTGCGCATATTTTCCCGCGGCGCCTGAGCCGTGGATTGCAATGTCAATCCCGTCGGGGTTGACCTGAGGCACAAATATCAGAGTGCGGCCGGATAGCCCCTGCGCTATATGTATGTCCAACACTCTGGCGCCGCGTTCCAGCGCCATGCATAAATCCTCAATCAGACGCAGCAGAACAAGGGAAGTAATCCACTCCTGCCCGTGAAAACCCGCACAGTAAAGCACCTTTTCCCTGCCGGTGCCCAGCATTAGCCCGATAATCTCCCTGCCTAAAACGCTTTGCCCAATCGGTACGGCCGCCAAAAAGCCGAACCGCCCGCGCAAAGCCGAAATCAGCCCTCTGACTGCGCCGCTGTCGGCCACCTGCGGCGTTACAATCCTGTTCATCTTTCCGCCTCCCGTTTTTTAATTCCATATACCAATACTATTAAGGAGACCGCAAAAATATGAACATGATTGAAAAAACCTTGTCCAGAAAAACCGTCTTCACCGGAAATATCATCAGTCTGGATATCGCAGAAGTGGAACTGCCGGACGGCAGGATGGCCGCAAGAGAAGTGGTCAACCACCCCGGCGGGGTGTGTGTCGCCGCTTTAAACGATAAAGATGAACTGCTTTTTGTCCGCCAGTACCGCTATCCGTACGACGCCGTTTTGCTCGAACTGCCCGCGGGAAAGCTCTCGCCGGGTGAAAGCCCGCTTGAATGCGGCAGGCGGGAGCTTATGGAGGAAACCGGTGCGGCAGCCGGGCAGTTCATACCGCTGGGGCAGCTGTATCCCACGCCCGGAGTTTGCAATGAAATAATCCACCTGTTCTTCGCGCATGATTTGACAATCGGGAAAACATCGCCGGACGAGGGCGAATTTTTGGAAGTCGAAACCATCCCGCTTAAACAGGCGGTCGAGATGGTGCTCGACAACAGGATAAAAGACGCAAAAACCCAAATCGCGGTATTAAAGCTCTATGAAAACAAACGCCGCGGGCTTTTATAGCGGTCAACCGCAGGACACCGACGAGATAAACATTTTTTTGCGCTTGCCCTTTGCGATAATTTTCTTACAACCTGCCGACGTTTACTGTTATCCGTGAAAATGTGCGCACAAAAAAATCCCGCACGCTGAAGTGCGGGATTTTTGGGTATACCCTGAGAACTGAACAAAGGAGTTAGAGGATGGGGAAAACCGAGCGTGCGGCAGGGGTAAACCCTGCGCGCGGGGATTGTACGAGCCTATTAATAGGTCAAGCCCTCGGTCTATTAGTACTGCCAAGCTAAATGCCTCGCGACACTTACACACGCAGCCTATCAACCATGTAGTCTTCATGGGACCTTACCTGATTAACTCAGCGGGATATCTTATCTTGAGGCTGGCTTCACGCTTAGATGCTTTCAGCGTTTATCCAATCCGCACTTAGCTGCCCAGCCGTGCTACTGGCGTAACAACTGGTGCACCAGAGGTGCGTCCATCCCGGTCCTCTCGTACTAGGGACAGAGCCTCTCAAATATCCTGCGCCCACGACAGATAGGGACCGAACTGTCTCACGACGTTCTGAACCCAGCTCGCGTACCACTTTAATCGGCGAACAGCCGAACCCTTGGAACCTACTACGGCTCCAGGATGTGATGAGCCGACATCGAGGTGCCAAACCTCCCCGTCGATGTGGACTCTTGGGGGAGATCAGCCTGTTATCCCCAGGGTAGCTTTTATCCGTTGAGCGACGGCAATTCCACTCTCTACCGCCGGATCACTAACTCCAACTTTCGTTACTGCTCGACCCGTCGGTCTCGCAGTTAGGCTCGCTTATGCGTTTACACTCTCTCGCACGGTTTCCGTCCGTGCCGAGCGAACCTTTGAGCGCCTCCGTTACCTTTTGGGAGGCGACCGCCCCAGTCAAACTGCCCACCTGACAATGTCCCCCGACCAGTTTCATGGCCGCAGGTTAGAATTCCAGCACTCTAAGAGCGGTATCCCAAGGGCGGCTCCACAGCAGCTGGCGCCACTGCTTCCCAGCCTCCCGCCTATCCTGTACATAGAATACCAGAACCCAATATCAAGCTACAGTAAAGCTCCATGGGGTCTTTCCGTCTTGTCGCGGGTAACCGGCATCTTCACCGGTACTACAATTTCGCCGGGCGGGTAGTCGAGACAGTGCCCAGATCATTACACCATTCGTGCGGGTCGGAACTTACCCGACAAGGAATTTCGCTACCTTAGGACCGTTATAGTTACGGCCGCCGTTTACTGGGGCTTCAATTCAGAGCTCGCACTCCTCCTCTTAACCTTCCAGCACCGGGCAGGTGTCAGCCCCTATACTTCATCTTTCGATTTAGCAGAGACCTGTGTTTTTGCTAAACAGTTGCCTGGGCCTGTTCACTGCGGCTCACTTGCGTGAGCACCCCTTCTCCCTAAGTTACGGGGCCAATTTGCCGAGTTCCTTAACTACCCTTCTCCCGTTGGCCTTAGAATCCTCTTCCTGTCTACCTGTGTCGGTTTGCGGTACGGGCGCCATCGATATACGCAAGGCTTTTCTCGCCTCCGTCCGCGCATACTTCCCTACTCTAATTTCAGTCCCTTACGCCCGGGGCTACCATCGCCCGGGTTATGCGCTTTCAGAGTGTCCCCTTGCTTAAATCTTCTGGCGGCGACGGAATATCAACCGTCTGTGCATCGACTACGCCTTTCGGCCTCGCCTTAGCTCCCGGCTATCTTGAAGCGGACGAACCTTCCTTCAAAATCCTTAGACTTTCGGCCATTATGATTCTCACATAATTCTCGCTACTCATTCCGGCATTCTCACTCGTATAGCGTCCACCAGCGCTTCCGCTCCAGCTTCTCCCACTATACGACGCTCTCCTACCAAGCTAGATGTTAGACGCTAGACATTAGATGTTAGATGATTAGATTTGGCTTTTTATACTCTTTATCATCCCGCTTATCATGCGGCTGATTTCGTCATATACTTCGCTCGCTTTGATATATTGGTCTTCCTCAATATATCCCAAATCCTTTGCCAAATCCAATAACACACTAACTTCATTAGACGAGCCCAGTGCCATCTCCAGAAATCTTTTGAATTCCTGCTGACTGCTGCGCTTCGCATAGCCTTCCGCTATATTCAGGGGTATCGATGCCGCTGCTTTGCGTATTTGGTTTGTCAACGTATAGATTTCCTCTTTCGGAAACCCGTTTGACATCTTGTATACCGCCAGCACTGCCTTATACGACTTTTGGTATACACCCAAATCTTTATATCCGCTCACGACATCTTCTCCCTTTGTCTAATGTCTAATATCTAATGTCTAACATCTAGCTTCCCAAGCTTCGGTACACGGTTTGAGCCCCGTTACATCTTCGGCGCAGAGCCACTCGACCAGTGAGCTATTACGCACTCTTTAAATGAGTGGCTGCTTCTAAGCCAACATCCTGGTTGTCTTCGCAACTCCACATCCTTTTCCACTTAACCGTGTTTTGGGACCTTAGCTGTGGGTCTGGGTTGTTTCCCTCTCGACAATGAAACTTATCTCCCATTGTCTGACTCCCGTTCATCGATTATCCGGCATTCAGAGTTTGATAGGGGTCGGTAGCCTCTCGGCCCCTAGCCCGTTCAGTGCTTTACCTCCGGTAATCTAAAACGAGGCTAGCCCTAAAGCTATTTCGGAGAGAACCAGCTATCTCCGAGCTCGATTGGAATTTCTCCGCTACCCACACCTCATCCGCTACTATTTCAACAGGAGTCGGTTCGGTCCTCCATTGAGTTTTACCTCAACTTCAACCTGGACATGGGTAGGTCGCTCGGTTTCGGGTCGAATACATCCAACTTAACGCCCTTTTCAGACTCGCTTTCGCTGCGGCTACAGGCCTCTAAGCCCTTAACCTCGCTGGATACATTCACTCGCCGGACCATTCTACAAAAGGTACCCGATCACCCCTTGACGGGCTCTCGGTGCTTGTGAGCACAAGGTTTCAGGTTCTCTTTCACTCCCCTCCCGGGGTTCTTTTCACCTTTCCTTCACAGTACTCTGCGCTATCGGTCACTGGGGAGTATTTAGGCTTGGAGGGTGGACCCCCCGTCTTCCCACCGGATTACACGTGCCCGGTGGTACTCTGGATTCAGCCGGCTGGCTTACACTTTCGCCTACAAGACTTTCACTTCCTGCGGTGCGTCTTCCCATACGCTTCGGCTAGCGCTCGCCATACCTTACGCTGTCCTAAACCCCTTGGGTATTTCTACCCAAGGTTTGGCCTCTTCCCCGTTCGCTCGCCACTACTTAGGGAATCTCGGTTGATTTCTTTTCCTCGCCCTACTTAGATGTTTCAGTTCGGGCGGTTCCCCCTGCATACCTATGTGTTCAGTATGCAGTGACCGGTCTTCCGCCGGCCGGGTTTCCCCATTCGGGCACCCACGGATCGCTGCCTGCTTTCGGCTCCCCGTGGCTTTTCGCAGATTGCCGCGCCCTTCTTCGGCTCCCAGTGCCAAGGCATCCCCCTTGCGCTCTTTCTAGCTTGACCTGTATTCAGGCCCTCAATTACGCTCGAATCCCCTTCTTAAAGGTTCCTTCTTGCAAAATCATAGTTTTACCCTTTAATTTCTTTTTCCTCGTTATCCTTTATTCAGTTCTCAAGGTACACAACCTAGCTCCCGGCAACTAAGTGCCGGATGCTAGAATGGTGGGCTCAAATGGACTCGAACCATCGACCTCACGCTTATCAGGCGTGCGCTCTTACCACCTGAGCTATGAGCCCATGTCTTTTCAGCCGCAGGCCTGTTCTCGTCCGGTCGTTCGCCCCATCTCGGCCCTCCGGCCAGTCGCAGCCCTTCCTCAGGGCCTCCAGCCGCTGGTGGAGATGAACAGATTCGAACTGTCGACCCCCTGCTTGCAAAGCAGGTGCTCTCCCAGCTGAGCTACACCCCCGTATCCAGGGCCGCTCCTTTTAAGCAAAGCTTAAGCTCCACTCCACTGAGAGTCCGGAGACCCTCAAAATTAAACAACGAGATTATTCAGTTCACCCGTTCCGCTAATTCCCTTACGGGAATTTCGCTCCTTAGAAAGGAGGTGATCCAGCCGCACCTTCCGATACGGCTACCTTGTTACGACTTCACCCCAGTCGCCAATCCTACCTTCGGCAGCGCCCTCCTTGCGGTTAGGCTACTGACTTCGGGTATTACCGGCTCCCATGGTGTGACGGGCGGTGTGTACAAGGCCCGGGAACGTATTCACCGCGACATGCTGATTCGCGATTACTAGCAATTCCGCCTTCATGCAGGCGAGTTGCAGCCTGCAATCTGAACTGGGACCGCCTTTCGGGATTTGCTCCGCCTCGCGGCTTCGCTGCCCTCTGTAACGGCCATTGTAGTACGTGTGTAGCCCAGATCATAAGGGGCATGATGATTTGACGTCATCCCCACCTTCCTCCGTTTTGTCAACGGCAGTCTCATTAGAGTGCTCTGTCCGTAGCAACTAATGACAAGGGTTGCGCTCGTTGCGGGACTTAACCCAACATCTCACGACACGAGCTGACGACAACCATGCACCACCTGTCTCGACTTTCCCTTGCGGGCACCGGTGCATTTCTGCTCCGTTAGTCGGATGTCAAGACCTGGTAAGGTTCTTCGCGTTGCATCGAATTAAACCACATACTCCACTGCTTGTGCGGGCCCCCGTCAATTCCTTTGAGTTTTAGCCTTGCGGCCGTACTCCCCAGGTGGATAGCTTATTGTGTTAACTCCGGCACGGACGGCATATAACCCCCCACACCTAGCTATCATCGTTTACGGCATGGACTACCAGGGTATCTAATCCTGTTTGCTCCCCATGCTTTCGTGCATCAGCGTCAGTTAAAGCCCAGCAGGCCGCCTTCGCCACTGGTGTTCCTCCTAATATCTACGCATTTCACCGCTACACTAGGAATTCCGCCTGCCTCTACTTCACTCAAGACCAACAGTTTCAAGCGCAGCCCCGGAGTTGAGCCCCGGTATTTCACGCCTGACTTGCTGACCCGCCTACGCACCCTTTACACCCAGTAATTCCGGACAACGCTCGCTCCCTACGTATTACCGCGGCTGCTGGCACGTAGTTAGCCGGAGCTTACTCTTCAGGTACCGTCACTTGCTTCTTCCCTGACTACTGAGGTTTACAATCCGAAGACCTTCTTCCCCCACGCGGCGTCGCTGCATCAGAGTTTCCTCCATTGTGCAATATCCCCCACTGCTGCCTCCCGTAGGAGTCTGGGCCGTGTCTCAGTCCCAATGCGGCCGATCAACCTCTCAGTTCGGCTACCGATCGTCGCCTTGGTGAGCCGTTACCTCACCAACCAGCTAATCGGACGCGAGCCCATCCTTCAGCGGATTCCTCCTTTGATATACTCAAGATGCCTTGTGTATATGTCATGCGGTATTAGCGGCCGTTTCCAGCCGTTATCCCCCTCTGAAGGGCAGGTTGCTCACGCGTTACTCGCCCGTCCGCCACTAAAATATGCAATCTCCGCCCGAAGGCCTCGTTCGCATATCTCCGTTCGACTTGCATGTGTTAGGCACGCCGCCAGCGTTCGTCCTGAGCCAGGATCAAACTCTCTATTGTCCTGTATCAAATCTGTCTTTCAACAGATTTAATCAATACTAAAGTTCCTGTCCCGGACTTTCGCTTTTTCGCGTCTGTCCGCTCTAAAACTCTTTTTACTGAACGGGTACTTCCTAAATCTCGTTGTTTAATTTTCAAGGTCCCCTCCGCCCTTTTTTATCAGGGCGCGCCGGTCCTTCACTCCCCAACTGCCTGCTTTTTCACGCGGTCGGCCAGCCAGAGCCGGCAAATTGTAATTTTACCATCTTCACGCCGTCCTGTCAAGCCTTTACCCAAATCTATCTCCGCCATTTTCTTGCAGCTAACTATGCTGCTCCATCGGGCCAAGATTAATCGCTCCGTGCCTGACTTTCTCGGCTCACATTCCGCGCGCCGCAGCTCACCAATAAGCCGCAGCGCCTTGCTATAATACCACCTACTTCCCGCTTTGTCAACCGCTTTTTTGAATTTTGAAAAAAATGTCGAAAAAACGGCAATGCCGCTACTATTCCATAATATATAATATGTATTCCCCGCCATTCTGTCAGAAATTCACTTGATATTAGCCGGCATGTCAAGTATATTAATAGCATACATAATATTTGACAGCGGAGGGGTTTTTGTGCGCTGGGACCTGTTTATCATTATGATGGCGCTGCCGTGGGCGGCCACTTTCGCAGGCTCCTATTCCGCCCTGCTTGTAGAGGCGGGCAGCGACAGAAGGCAGGGCGCCCTGCTCGGTTTTGCTTCCGGCGTAATGATAGCGGCCTCAATCTGGTCGCTGATTATCCCCGCCTTTGAGGACGTGGGATACACCCTGTCCGGCGGGCTGATAGTAACTCTCGGATTTGCGCTGGGCTGTATCGGAATGCTGATACTGGACAAGGCCGTACCCCATGAGCACGAGGAACAGCATATCGTGGAAGGGCCCGCCACCCGGCTTTCCCGTCCCATGCTTCTGGTTCTGGCGGTCGCGCTGCACAACATACCCGAAGGTATCGCGCTTGGGGTTGTAATATCTTCCGCGATGCAGGACAAAGGGTTGAGCTGGACCGCGGCCGTTGTCTTCAGCCTCGGCCTTGCCATTCAGAATTACCCCGAAGGGTTTGCGGTAATCTTCCCGCTTCACCAGAGCGGGGTGAGCAAAAAACGGTGCGTATGGCTCGGCTTTCTTGCCAGCCTCGCCGAACCGGTGTCCGCGCTGGCGGGTCTTGCCGGGGCCGCGCTGCTGTCCTCCCTTGGCGGGGTGATTATGCCGCTGCTTTTGGCGATTGCGGCCGGCGCGATGATATTCATTGTTGTGGAGGAGCTTATCCCCGAATCACAGGCGGTGAGCAAAAACCATTTTGCTACATACGGCTTTCTGACAGGTTTTTGGGTCATGGCTTTGATGGGCATGATTGGGGTATAATAAGATAAACGACAAAAGACAGGAAAGGCGGCAAAAAACAGGATGGGATTGGTAAAGCTGGTGCTTGAGAACGGGCTTCGCATTATATATCTGCAAATCCCCGGAGCCCATTCCGCTTCGGTCGGCGCCTGGGTCGCTGCCGGTTCCCGCCACGAAACCAGAAATGAACAAGGCATATCTCATTTTATCGAGCATATGCTTTTTAAGGGGACAACCAACCGCACATCGCGGGAAATCTCGGAACAGATGGATTTCCTCGGCGGCGAGCTTAACGCCTACACCTCAAAGGAATATACCCGATATTACGCGCATACCCTTTCGGAAAACGCGGTTAAGGCAATGGATATTATCTGCGACATGATACAAAACCCTCTGCTTGACAAAGAGGAGCTTGAGCGCGAGCGGCTGGTTATCCTCGACGAGATGGCGATGTATCAGGACAGCGGCGAAGAGGTGGCGTTTGAAAAGCTGTGCGCCGCCGTCTGGCCGGGCTCATCACTCGGTCAGCCGATTATCGGGGTTCCTGAAACCGTTTCGTCCTTTACCGCCGGTGATTTAAAAAATTATATAGACACCCACTACACCCCCGACCGGATGGTGGTTGTCGCAGCGGGAAGCTTTGACAGGGACGGCATGGACAAACTGCTTGAGAGAACTTTGGGGAAGATGAAACCGGGAAACAAAAATTTAGTATTTGAAAATCCGGTCTTCCACCCCTCCATCGCGCTGACCGAAAAACAGCTTGAACAGACCAGTCTGTCAATCGCGGTACCGGGGCTGCCTAAAGGGGACTTACGCAAATACGCGATGATGGTGCTGAACTTCATCATCGGCGGCGGGGCTTCCTCCCGCCTGTACCGCCGGCTGCGCGAAGAGCTGGGCCTTGCGTATTCGGTTTACAGCTCCCATTCCTCTTCAACCGGAGCGGGGCTTTTTACGGTTTTTGCCTCTTTCTCGTCCGAACGGCAGGAGCAGGTTTTGACCGAAATCAGCAAGCTGCTCCAGAACGTCGCAAAAGGGGTAACAGCAGAGGAGTTTGAGCGGGCGCGGGCGCAGATTAAAGCGAGCAATATCATCGCGCTTGAAACGGTGGCCGCCAAAGCGTCCTTCGCCGGGCAGAACGAGCTGTTCGAGGGCCGTCAGATTACAAGCCGTGAGGTTTTGGAAAACCTGAACAAACTGACTCTCGACGATGTGAACGAGCTGTCGGCTGAGATTTTCGGCGGCGGCCGACGCGCGCTGTCGGTCGCGGGCAGCATTATGGAGCGCTCCTTCTATCAGCCCTTCGTCTTCGGGTAAAGCGGCAATCGTCCCCCGCCGCAGGGCGGCACAGGTCTGCGGGCGGGCAAACGCGGGATTTGCCCACGCCTCGGCCTGACGCTCTGCGCGGATAAAACCGCTTGCACACCACAAAAGCGGCTGGTATAATGTAGAAAACGCAAATCCTGTCCATACCGGGAATTAAAATATACGGGAAGTGGCTGAATGAAAGAGATTAAGAAAGAGAAGATACAGGCGATTGTCAACGCAAAGCGGGTGGTGTTCAAGGTGGGCACCTCCACACTTGCATACCCGAACGGCAATCTGAATATCAGGAGAATGGAGACCCTTGTCAGGGTGCTGTCCGACATCAAGAATTCGGGCAGGGAGGTTTTGCTTGTAACCTCCGGCGCGATTGGGGTCGGAGCCTCTCATCTAGGCCTTAAGGAAAAGCCAAAAGACATCGTCGGCAAGCAGGCCGCCGCCGCGGTAGGCCAGTGCGAGCTGATGTACATATACGACAAGTATTTTTCGGATTACGGGCATGTAACCGCTCAGCTTCTCCTCACAAGGGACGTCATTGAAAACCATGACAGGAAAAACAACGTCATCAACACCATCAACAGGCTGATTGAATTCGGCGCGGTGCCGATAGTGAATGAGAATGATACGGTGGCAATCGAGGAAATCGAGTTCGGGGACAACGACACCCTTTCGGCGGTGGTCGCGGTGCTGTCGGGCGCCGAGGCTCTGATTATACTTACCGACACCGACGGGCTGTTCACCTGCGACCCCCGCCTTAACTCGGACGCCAAACTGATTCCGCTTGTGGAAACCATAGACGACGAATTGCGCAAAGCGGCGAGCGGCGCCGGCACCGGACTTGGGACCGGCGGAATGATAACCAAGCTGCAGGCGGCCGAGATTGCCTCAAAAGCAGGCATTGTTACCGTTGTGATGAACGGCTCTGACCCGCGCAGGCTGTACGATATCTTTGACGGCAAGCCGGTCGGCACCCTGTTTGTGTGATGTAAGCCTAAAGAAAGGTTGTGAGCAGATGTCCGAAAACAAAACCCTTATCGAGATGGGCAGGCGGGCAAAAGCCGCCTCAAGGAAGATGGCGGCGGCCTCGTCGGCCGATAAGGACATGGCGCTCAAAGCCATGGCGCGCGCGCTGACAGAAAATCAGGACGGAATACTCGCCGCCAACAAGGCTGACGTTGACGCCGCCGAGTCAAAGGGTATCAGCCGCGCAATGCTGGACAGGCTGACACTGACCCCGCAGCGGATAGCGGCGATGGCGGACGGGATACTTGAGGTCGCCGCGCTGCGCGACCCGGTCGGCGAAATCGTGGAAGGGATTGTCCGCCCCAACGGCCTGCGGGTACAAAAGACCAGAGTGCCGCTCGGGGTCGTCGGGATAATCTACGAGGCCCGCCCGAACGTTACCTCGGACGCGGCCGCGCTCTGTATTAAATCGGGGAACGCCGCAATCTTAAGAGGCGGGAAGGAAGCAATCAATTCAAACATCGCGATTGCGGGGGCGCTCAGGGACGGCTTAAAACAGTACGGGCTTGAGGACTGTGTCCAGATTGTGGAGGACACTTCCCGCCAGACCGCGGCTGAAATGATGAGGCTGCGCGGATATATCGACGTGTTAATCCCCCGCGGCGGCGCCGGGCTAATCCGGTCGGTGATTGAGAATTCCACAATCCCGGTGATTGAAACCGGCGTCGGCAACTGCCATGTCTATATTGACAAATCGGCCGACAAGGATATGGCGATTTCGATTACCGTGAACGCCAAAACCTCGCGCCCGTCGGTCTGCAACGCCGCCGAGACCCTGCTTGTCCACCAGTCGGCCGCGGATTTGATACTCCCCGATTTGGCGGGCGAGCTCAAAAAAGCCGGCGTAGAGCTGCGAGGCTGCGAGCGGACGCTGAAACTCCTGTCCGGTACCGATATCCTGCCGGCAGCGGAAGAGGACTGGGCAACCGAATACCTTGACTATATACTGGCCGTCAGGATTGTCTCCTCGATTGACGAGGCTATAGAGCATATAACCCGCTACGGCAGCGGGCACAGCGAATGTATCGTAACAGGCGACTACGCCGCGGCCGAAAAGTTCGTCTCGCAGGTGGACGCCGCCGCGGTATATATAAACGCTTCCACAAGATTTACCGACGGCGGGGAGTTCGGCATGGGCGCGGAAATCGGAATATCTACCCAGAAGCTCCATGCCCGCGGCCCGATGGGCTTGCGCGAACTGACCACCACCAAATTCATTGTCTACGGAAACGGGCAGGTTCGTTGAGGGAGGTAGCCGCATGAAAAACCGGTGGCAAAAGGTGGAAAGCCCCATCCCGCAGCATGCCAGGCGGCGGGAGGACAAAGCCGAAAGCCGCACAAAAACCGGCGCTGCCGAAACGCCGGCCGGCAAAACTGCAAAGGCCGGCAAAGCCCCGTCCCCGCGCTATACGCGCAGCGGGCGCCGGCGCGGCGCCAATCCTTTCGCCGCACCGCTCGGTCTTTTGATTGTGGGGCTGGCGGCGTTCGGGCTGGTCTCGCTGGTATTTGCAGGCGTCAAAGCCATTGAGCGCGCGCGGGACGACACCGCGCTGCGGCAGGAGCTGTATGATTTCCTGCTGCCGGTAATGCGGCACAACCCGGAGCCGTTTACAAACGTCAACGAGACAAGGCAGGACGCGCTGCTGCTCGCCGCCATCTGGCGGGTAACCGAAGCCGAAAGAATTCGGCTGCTCAAGGACGAAAGCGGCATCAGTTCTTATCCGATTGACGATTTGGGCCGCATGCTTATCCCGGTTAGCGAGATTGAAGACTCCTACCTGCACCTTTTCGGCTCAGGCGTTACCATCTACCACCGCTCAATCGGCGATGAGGGAATGACTTTCTCGATTGAATACAATGGGGACGAGGACTATTACCACGTGCCGAGCACCAGCGCTTCCTCGATGTACGTGCCTGTCATCGACACCATCAGGAAAAAGGGCGACGCGTATACCGTTCGGGTCGGGTATGTCCTTTACACCAAAATCGGGCGGGACGAAAAAGGCGAGCTTGTGGACCCCACCCCCGACGTGGCCGATAAGTTCCAGATTTATACGGTTGAGAAAACCCGCGGCGGTGGGTGGAAACTTGTTTCGATAGCCGACGAGAAGCCGGCTGAAACCGGCACCACCTCGGCCGAAGATGAATTGGCCGCGGAAGAATTTGACGAAGACTATGTGGAAGTGGAGCTGAACGACACCACCACTACTGCGGCCCCGACCACCACAAAAAAATAACCCGCCCACCTGCGCACAGGACAAAACAGGGATTACGCAAAACGCTTAATCCCTGTTTTTTATTTTGAAAAACGGCTTTATCCGCGCCCTTTCCGGCTCAAATAAATTTCGACCGTTTTCATCACATCGCGATATAAAGCAGCGCTAAAATAAGCTCGATGGGCGCGTCGTTCCTCGCCAGAAGCATCGCGAGCATAAGCAGCAGCAATTGGTCGTTGTCCACATTAAGCCCTTCAAGCAGGTTTAAGCCCTTGCCCGGCTGGATTTCTTTGCCGCCCGCGGCTTCAATGCTTTTTTCCTGTTCTATCCCCTTTTCCGCCGCGGCTTCCCTTTGCGGGTCCTGGCCCCTTTCAACATACCGCCTTGCCCGCTCCTGCATCTGACGCACCCGTTCCACAGCCTCCTGCTGCATTCGCAGCATATCCTGTTCCATCAACCCGCGTTCCCCCCTTCAGTATGGCCGGTTTGCCGTAATCAGCCGGCCGCCTGCTAAAAAAGCCCTTTGTCTTTAAGGTGGGGCAATACTTTAAGCATGTTCATGATTTTCACCGCGTCGTCCACCCTGCGGCGCCGGCTGTCCTGCAGATACGGGCGCAAGGCCTTCAGCAGAACGGTGTTCTGGTCGTCCTGCCTGAAGCTCGACAGCAGCGGCATGATTTTTCTGATGGTATCAAGCTCTCCGCCGGAAAAGCCTCCGGTATCGGCAGCCAGAGCGGAGGTTTCCGCGGCTGGAGCGGGATTGCCGGTTTTCCCCAGCATACCGAGTGATTCGGCCGCCTGCTCTATTTTCTTCAGCCCGTCGGGGGAGCTTAACAGTTCATTGAGTTTTTGCGCAAAATCGTCCAATTTGCCCACCAATCCTTCGGGTACACGTTATCGGCTCGGTTTTTGAGTTCAGCCGCTGTTCAAAAACTTGTCGAGTATCTGCCTTGCCTTCGGGGATTTTAAGATTTCCTCCATCTTTTCAATGTCGCCGGCGGCTTTCGTAAACTTTTCGGCGTCTTCCGGCGGCAGCTTTGACGCGATTTTTTTAGCCCCGCCGCTTTCAAGGGTTTTTTTAAGCTCCTCCGGTGTTACCCCCAGCCTGCCGCTCGCGTATTGTAAAAGCGCCTGAAGCTGTTCGGGCGTCGGTTTATATCCGCTCAATCAAAAATCAATCCTTTCCTGACACTGGTATCTATGATATACTTATGAAAACCTATGAAAAATTATGAAGGGAACGAAATAATATGAGGGTTTTGGTTGTATCTGATACCCACGGCGACGAGCTCTCTTTCGCCCGCGCGATTGAGAGCCAGCCGGACGCCAAAATCGTCTTTTTCCTCGGCGACGGGATACGGGACGCCAAAAACCTGTCGGAGCGGCACCCCGACCGCGAGTTTTACATTGTGCGCGGCAACTGCGACTTTGGTTTGTGGGCGCTTTATCCCGAAACCGGTATAAAAACAGTGGAAAACCGCAAGGTGTTCTATACCCACGGACACCGCTACCACGTCAAATCGGGTATTAACAGTATTATCAGCGCGGCAAGGGCGCGCGGCGCGGACATACTGCTTTTCGGACATACCCATCAGCCTTTTTGCGAGTACCGGGACGGGCTGTATGTTTTTAACCCGGGCAGCCTCGGAAGGGGCGGGAGCTACGGGTATATCGACATCACCGCGTCCGGCATAGTATCGCGGATTTTGGAGATGAAAAGATGAACAGGGATTTGCCCGGTCTTACCGCCAAAACAATCGGCAGCCCCGCGTTTTACCTTGAAACAGCGGGCTCCACCAACAGCTGGATAAAGGAGCGCGGGAATTCCCTGCCCCACGGCGCTGTCTGCTGGACAGGCCGCCAGACTGCGGGCCGAGGCAGGTCCGGCAGGCGCTGGGAGTCGGGGGATGGGGAAAGCCTTGCCATGTCGCTGCTGATTAAGCCGTCCGCGCCCACCGCGCTGCCGCTGGTCTGCGGGATTGCGGTCTCACAGGCTTTGCGCGACCTTACCGGCGGGCAGTTTTACATAAAATGGCCTAACGACGTTCTGTGCGAGGGCCGCAAGGTGTGCGGCATCCTCTGCGAGAGCTTTTTTATCGCGGACCGGAGCTTTTCGGTCGCCGGTATCGGTGTCAACATCGGGCAGTCCGCAGGTTTTTTTAAGCAGGCGGGGCTACACCACGCGGGCTCGCTGAAAATGCTCTGCCCCGCCGTCCCCGACATGCCTGTTATTGTCGCCGAGGTAATCAACCGGCTGGAGCCCCTGCTGCTGCGGTTTTTAAAGGACGGCTTCCCGCCGCTTAAAAGCGAATACGAGGCGCGGTGCGTAAATCTCGGAAAAGAGGTCGCAATCCTCTCCTCACACGGAGAGGTAATCCGCAGGGGGCTTGCGACCGGGATAGCGGACGACGGCTCCCTGATGGTGGACAGCGGCGGCGGCGCGGTCCCGGTCAGCTTTGGCGAGGTGTCGGTGCGCGGGATTGACGGATATATTTAATAAAAGCGCGCCGGCCAGCCTTATTATTTTGCAATGATTTCCTCAAGCCCCGCGATTACCCCCTTTGCGGCCATGTCGGCATACGAGCGGTCGGCCGCGTCCGAATATATTTCCTCCAACCGCCCGCGGATATCCCTGATTTCGCCGAGTACCGCAGCCGCCTCGTTTATCAGCTCCCGCGCCGCCCGCCGGTTGAACGAGATAATCTGCCTGCGCTGTCTTAACTTTTCGGTGTCGGTGAACCGCGCGGAGTGAATCCGGCGGAAAACCGGAAAATCAGCCTTGTGCCACAGGTTCGAGGCGGTAAATCCTATCCCGATTGAGGGTATCAGCAGGTGGTCGGGCTTGTCGCGCGGGAAAACCGGACAGTAGCAGGTTATCACGTCGCAGCCCGAAGCGATTGCCCTTGCCCGCATTTCGTTAATCAGCATGCGGGAGGAAACCCCGTACTCGTCTTCAATGGAATAAATCTTCGGGCATAAAGCCTGCAGGGTCTGGTGGAAAACCACGCACCCTTCGGGGGTTACCGCCGAAAGGAAACGGCGGGTTTCCCTCCCTTTTTTGCCGCGGCCCGCGCCGAATTCCCGCGCCGCAATCCGCGCGGCGCTGCGCTGGATTTTGTCGGTGTCGGTGCACTCAAAGGCAATCCTGCGGGTATGGCTCAAAAGAGAGGCCGCGCCCCCCATGAACCTGCGGCAGCGGGCATCCAGCGTTTTGCGCCGGGCGTTCAGCTCCAGAATTTCGGGTGCCCTTTTTAAAATATCCGGGGTTTTAATACCCCCGCTCAAATCCAGAAGCTGCTCCACCACCCCCCAGCACTTGGGCTCAATCGCGTGGGGCGCGTCCGCGTCAAGGATACACGCCCTGATTTTCGGAAACACCAGCCCGTCCAGCGAGTTCGGCTCGGACGGGCATATTATCGCCTGTATTTCCATCCCCCGCTCGGACATATAATCAAAAACCCGCCTGAGCATCCGCGTCTTTCCGCTCCCCGGGCCGCCTTTTAAAAGATAGGCCCTCCACCCGCCTGCGCTGTCGTAAAAATCGTCAGGAAAACCGAAAAACCCCGCCGGAGTGTTTGTGCCCGTAAAAAAACGAATTGGCGTTTTTATATCCAGCATTGCCATCCCTCCCGCAAACTTGCCGCTTTTATAAGATATTCTCAAAAAGGGCTGTTGGTGCCTGCCGGCGGCGGTTTTTTAAGAACCCGTGCCGCCTGTTCTTCCTGCCGGCAATCTCAACAAAATACTATACTAAATTGGTATAGATTTTTGTTTTTATAACATTGTATAATAATTGCAAATTTGATATAATAATACCGAAAACAAAAGCCGCCCGCGCATATTAATACCAAAAACAGGGCGGCCAACCTGACAAAAAAGGGGCGATAATATGGCTGATTTTAAACCGGGAATATGGCAGAAATTTATTGACGTCAGGGATTTTATCATTCGCAACTACACGCCGTATGACGGGGACGAAACCTTTCTCGCCCCGCCGACCGAGCGCACCGCAAAGCTTTGGGAAAAGGTCAAAGCGTTGATGGAAGAGGAGCGCCGGCGCGGCGGGGTTTATGATATCGACACCCATACCATCTCGGATATCGACGCCTACCCGCCGGGGTATATCGACAAGGAGCTTGAGCAGATTGTCGGGCTTCAGACCGACAGGCCGCTGGTGCGCGCGATTATCCCGTTCGGCGGGATAAGGATGGTGCGCACCTCCTTAGAGGCGTACAACAGGGAGATAGACCCCACAATCGAGACGGTGTTCAAATACAGGAAGACCCATAACGACGGGGTTTTTGACGTTTATACTGGGGAGATGAGGGCGGCGCGGAAATCCGGCATTATCACCGGACTGCCGGACGCATACGGGCGCGGCAGGATTATCGGGGATTACCGGCGGGTGCCGCTTTACGGGGTGGATTACCTGATAGAGCAGAAAAGGCGCTCCCATCAGGGCTCCTCGTACAGCATTATGGACGCGAATAAAATCCAGCTTCGGGAAGAGCTCGCCGAGCAAATCCGCGCGCTTGAAGCCCTAAAGCGGATGGCGGAATCCTACGGGTTTGACATATCAGGCCCGGCGCGGGACACCAAAGAGGCAACCCAGTGGCTGTATTTCGCCTACCTTGCCGCGACCAAGGAGCAGAACGGGGCGGCGATGTCGCTGGGCCGCGTCTCCACCTTCCTTGATATTTACGCCGAGCGCGACCTTGCCGAAGGCAGGTACACCGAAAGCGAAATTCAGGAGATAGTGGACCATTTCGTGATGAAGCTTCGGATGATAAGGTTTCTGCGCACCCCGTCCTATGACCAGCTGTTCAGCGGGGACCCGACGTGGGTTACCGAATCCATCGGCGGGCTGTCCACCGACGGCCGGCACATGGTAACAAAAATGTCCTACCGTTTCCTGCACACCCTGACAAACCTCGGCCCCGCGCCTGAGCCCAACATGACAGTAATCTGGAGCCCGCGGCTGCCCAAGCCCTTTAAAAAGTACTGCGCCAGAATGTCGATTGAAACCTGCTCAATCCAGTACGAAAGCGACGAGCTTATGCGCAAGAAATTCGGGGACGATTACGGGATTGCCTGCTGCGTTTCCGCGATGAAGGTCGGCAAGCAGCTTCAGTTCTTCGGCGCGCGCGCCAACCTCGCGAAAGCGCTGCTTTACGCGATAAACGGCGGCCGGGACGAAATCACCGGCGCTCAGGTCGGCCCGGAATTTCTCGCCTGCCGCGGGAAGTACCTTGATTACGACGACGTAATGCAGAAATTCGACCAGATACTCGACTGGCTGGCGGCGCTGTATGTCAACACCCTGAACGTAATCCACTACATGCACGACAAATATAGTTACGAAAAGCTGCAGATGGCGCTCCACGATGACGAGCCAATAAGGACCATGGCGTGCGGGATTGCCGGGCTGTCGGTGGTCGCCGACTCGCTGTCAGCAATCAAATACGCAAAGGTCAAGCCCAAAAGGGACGAGACCGGGCTTGTGGTGGATTTTGAAATCGAAGGGGATTTTCCGAAATTCGGGAATAATGACCCGCGGGTGGACGACATCGCGGTAGAAGTGGTGAAAACCTTTATGGAAAAACTGCGGAAAATCCCGACTTACCGCGACGCCATACACACCCTGTCCATCCTGACCATCACCTCAAACGTGGTGTACGGCAAAAAAACCGGCTCCACCCCCGACGGGCGGAAAGCCGGCGAGCCGTTCGCGCCGGGCGCAAATCCCATGCACGGGCGGGACAGCCACGGCAGCATCGCCTCGATGATGTCGGTCGCCAAGCTGCCCTACGATTACAGCGAGGACGGTATCAGCTACACCTTTTCGATTGTGCCGGAGGCTCTGGGCCGCGGCAGGGAGGAGCAGGAAGAAAACCTTGTCGGGCTGATGGACGGGTATTTCGAGGAGGCCGGCCACCACATCAACGTCAACGTAATCAACCGCGACGTGCTGCTGGACGCGATGGAGCACCCCGAACTCTACCCGCAGCTCACCATCCGCGTGTCCGGCTACGCGGTGAACTTCATAAAGCTGACCCGCGAGCAGCAGCTTGACGTAATCAGCCGCACCTTCCACTCAAGGCTGTAAGTTTGGCCCCGGAAAATAACCAGACTGTTTTCCGGGGCTTTAAAAGGACGGCGGGTTTTTAAATTCTGCCGCGGGTATCGGGAGGATAAAAATTGAAAAGTGTAATCGGATGGATTCATTCGGTCGAAACCTTCGGCGCGCTGGACGGGCCGGGGATAAGATACGTGCTTTTCCTGCAGGGGTGCCCGCTGCGCTGCGTCTACTGCCACAACCCCGACTCATGGTGCGCGCGGCGTGGGCAGGAAATCAGCTCGGTCGACGTTGTCAAGGATATTTTAAGGTATAAAAACTTTCTGAAAAACGGCGGGGTTACCCTGTCGGGCGGCGAACCGCTTTTCCAGCCTGAGTTTTCGGCCTCGATAATCGAGGGTTGTATCCAAAACGGGCTGCACACCGCGATTGACACCTCGGGCGGGGTGCCGCTGCTGCTGTGCCAGAAGCCGGTCGAACTCGCCGATTTGCTTTTGCTGGATATAAAAGCGGCCGACGACCAGCTTTACAAAAAAATCACCGGCCACAGCATCAACAACCCGCTTGAAATCCTCGCCGCCCGCGAAAGGCTAGGCAAGCCGGTGTGGATACGGCACGTTCTGGTGCCCGGCCTGACTTTGGAGGACGTGCAGCTTAGAAAGCTCGGCAGGCTGCTGCAGCATTATTCCTGCATAGAGCGGGTCGAGCTGCTGCCCTTCCACAAAATGGGGGAATACAAGTGGGAGGAACTGGGCGAAAAATACACCTTAAGCGATACCCAGCCCCCGACGCCCGAACAGGTGGAACACGCCCGCAGCTTACTTAAAAAATACGAACTGAAGGTAATTTAGCAAAAACAACAAGGGGCCGGCCGCCGGGAGAACACTCTCCCCGGCGGCCGGCCCCAAACTTATATAAAACTATAATCTAATACCTAAATCGCCTCGGCGACCGCGTCCCCCATTTCGGCGGTGCCGATTTTTTTGCACCCTTCGGCGTATATGTCGGGGGTGCGCAGCCCGTCCACCAGCACTTTCTCGACCGCGGCCTCCACCGCGTCGGCCGCCTTTTCCTCATTAAGTGAATGGCGCAGCAGCATCGCGGCCGAAAGGATGGTGGCCAGCGGGTTTGCAATCTCTTTCCCCGCGATATCGGGCGCCGAACCGTGTACCGGCTCGTAAAGCCCCAGCCGCCCTTCTCCGAGCGAGGCAGACGCCAGCATTCCGATTGAGCCGGCGACCTGGGACGCCTCGTCCGACAGTATGTCTCCGAAAATGTTCGAGGCTAATATTACGTCAAACTGTTTCGGGTTGCGCACAAGCTGCATTGCCGCGTTGTCAATGTAAAGATGGTTAAGCTCGACGTCCGGGTAATCTGCCGCCACCCGAATCACGGTCTCACGCCACAGACGGGAGGATTCCAGCACGTTCGCCTTATCCACGCTGCACAGCCTGCCGCTCCGCCTGCGCGCAAGCTCAAAAGCCACCCGCGCTATCCGCTCGACCTCGGCGGCGGTGTAGTATTCGGTATCAAACGCCGCTTCGACCCCGTCTACCGTCTCGCGCCCGCGCTTGCCGAAATAAATCCCGCCGGTAAGCTCCCGCACCACCATAATGTCCATGCTGTCCCCGATAATCTCGTCGCGCAGCGGGCAGGCGTCCTTCAGCGGCCCGTAGATTTTGGCGGGGCGCAGGTTGGCAAACAGCCCAAGCGCCGCGCGCAGCCCCAAAAGCCCGGCTTCCGGGCGCAGGTGCCCGGGCAGGCTGTCCCATTTTTCTCCCCCGACCGCGCCAAGCAGCACGGCGTCCGAATCAAGGCATTTATCTATCGTCTCCTGCGGCAGCGGCACGCCGGTCTCGTCAAAGGCGCGCCCGCCCATCAAAGCTTCGGCGTATTCCGCCCTAAACCCGAACTTTTCGCCGGCTTTGTCCAAAACCTTGACCGCCTCGGCAACTATTTCGGGGCCGATACCGTCCCCGCGGATTAAAGTGATTTTGTAAGTCTTCATTTTTCGGTTTTCGCTCCTCATACATGGATTTTTGGCGAACGCTATACCAGCAGGCTGCGGTTAATCGCGCCCAGCACCGCCAGAATAGACGCTTTGTTGATGTTGCTGTGGATACCCACGCCGAACACGGTTTTGCCGTCCGGCCTTTTAAGCCCGATATACGCGATGGCCTTAGAGTCCGAGCCCGAAGAAATCGCGTGCTGGTGATAGGACACGAACTCGTAGCCGTTAAGCCCTACCTGACTTATCGCCTTAAAGAATGCGTCAATCGGGCCGTTCCCGACGCCGTCAACGCTGTGCTCAACCCCGTCGCAAATCACCGAGCCTTTGAAAACAACCTCGGGCGCCGGCTCCTCGGCCTGCTCCGAAAAGCTGTATCTGCCAAGAGCGTATTTCTGCTCAATCTCAATGTAGTTTCTGCTGAACAGATTAAACAGCTCCTGAGCCGACAGCTCGCGGCCCAATCGGTCGCACTCCGCCTTGACTATCGCGCCGAACTCGACCTGCATTTCCTTCGGGATTATGTAACCGAAGCTGTTCTGCATGATAAACGCGGCGCCGCCCTTGCCTGACTGGGAATTAATCCTGATAATCGGCTCGTACTGCCGGCCGATATCCGCCGGGTCAATCGGAAGGTAGGGTATCTCCCAGTACTTCCCGCCCGACTCGCTCATGTACTGGACGCCCTTATTGATAGCGTCCTGATGGGAGCCCGAAAATGCGGTGAACACCAAATCCCCGGCGTACGGGTGCCGCTCGTGCACCTTCATACCGGTGCACCTTTCGTACATCTCGCGCAGGGCGGGTATGTCGCTGAAATCAAGGCCGGGGTCAATCCCCTGCGCATACATGTTAAGCCCCATAGTTACAATGTCAAGGTTTCCGGTCCTCTCGCCGTTTCCGAACAATGTGCCCTCCACCCGCTCGGCGCCCGCTAAAAGCGCCAGCTCGGCCGCCGCCACTCCGGTCCCGCGGTCGTTATGCGGGTGGATGCTGATGATTGCGCTCTCGCGGTTTGGAAGGTTGCGGATAAAATACTCCACCTGGTCGGCGTAGGTGTTCGGGGTGCTCATCTCGACGGTATTCGGCAAATTTAAGATTATCTTATTCTCCGGCGTCGCGCCGATTTCCTGCATAACCGCGGCGCATATTTCGACCGCGAAATCCGTCTCGGTCCCCGAAAAGCTCTCCGGCGAATACTCTATGCGGATATTGGTATCCCCCTGATACCGGCTTGTGAGCTCCCGTATCAGACGCGCGCCCTGCACCGCAATCTCGGTAATGCCCTTCATATCCTTTTTGAAAACCACCTTGCGCTGCAGGGTGGAGGTGGAGTTGTAAAAATGCACGATTGCGTTTTTTGCGCCTTTAATTGCCTCAAACGTCCTGCGTATCAGGTGCTCACGCGCCTGCACCAGCACCTGAATTGTAACGTCGTCGGGAATATGCCCGCCCTCGATAAGCTCTCTGCAGATTTCATACTCGGTTTCGGACGCCGAGGGAAAACCGACTTCTATCTCTTTAAACCCTATATCGCACAGGGTTTTGAAGAATTCGAGCTTCTCAGGGAGGTTCATCGGATTTTCCAGCGCCTGATTGCCGTCCCGCAAATCCACGCTGCACCATATCGGCGGCTTGCAAATCACGCGGTCGGGCCATTGACGGTCGCTGAGCTTTATGGGTTGAAATGGGATGTACTTGTCGGCGTGCAACATCTTAAAACCTCCTTACAAAAAATTAAGCACCCGCCCCAAAGGGACGGATGCGCAATGCACCGTGGTACCACCCTTATTCGGGCGCTTTAGCGCCCCTCATGCAATCCTCGTGCCGAAACTTTCCGGCATTAAGGTTGCGGCATATAACGCTGCCAGACGTCCCGCCCTCAATCACTTCGAACGGGCGGCTCCGGGACGAGCTATACACACAGGCCCCGACGCCGGCTTACACCAGCCGCCGGCTCTCTTTGCACGGGACACCCGTGTCTTTTTCCCTTCACAGCCTTTAGGCTAATTATATTCATCCGCCTGTTTATTGTCAATACCTAAATTAGTCGCTAGGAGTTAGGAGCTAGGAGCTTTTAATTGTAAACCACAATCTCAATTGAATTGATTACGACGTCATTAAGCGGCTTGTCGTTTTCGCCGGTATCCACCGCGGCGATTTTGTCCACCACGTCCATCCCTTCAAAAACCTGGCCGAACACGGTATGGCCGTTCCATCCCCGCCATGCCCCGTCAAGCGCGATGTTGCCGCCGTGTTTCTCATATAACTCCCAAACCTCGTCCGGCACCAGCTTCGGGTCGGGCGCAAGATAGTAACTTGACTTGAAAAACGCGTCAAACGAGCCGTAGTGGCCGTCGATTTGCTCTTTATAATAATTATACTGCTGCAGCAGCTCGGATTTCTTGGCGTTGTAGTTGCTGTGGTAGAGCGCCGCGTTGTTCTGGTAAGACTCTTTCCCCGCAAACTTTTCCGGCGGCGACTGGTTGATGAAAAACTGGCTTCCGTTTGAATACTTGCCGTATATCCCAGTATTCGCCATCGCGACTGCGCCGCGCAGGTTAAGCAGCTTATAGTCAAATTCGTCCTCAAACGGCTCGCCCCAGATACTCTCCCCGCCGGAGCCGGTGCCGGTGGGGTCGCCGCCTTGTACCATAAAACCGTCTATCACCCGGTGAAAGGTAATCCCGTCATAATACCCGTTCTTTGCGTGGGTAATGAAGTTCTCAACCGCTTTGGGCGCGGCTTTTTCAAAAAACCGTATCTTGATATCCCCCATGCTGGTGTGCATTATGGCGATTTGCTCGCCTTTTTCGGGTTTTTCAAGCTGGAACCCCACCTTTTTGTCGGGGTACGCGTCGGTAACCCTCGGCCTTGGCCGGGAACAGCCGGTTACCGGCAGAATAATCAGCAGAGCCGCAATCCAAAGACCCAAAACACCTTTAGGTTTCATTAATCCGACATCCTTTCGCCAAAAAATCCGGCGGGCGGCAAAACCCGCGCCGCCGCGCTTTATATACTCAATCAGTACGCCTTGCCCCAGACAACCAGCTTGTCGGCCGGCTTTTTGCAGCACACGCAGGTATCCGAGATTTTCTCCTGCTCAAACGGAATACAGCGGCTGGTTACCCCGGCTTGTTCTTTCAGAGTTTCCTCGCACCCGGTATCCCCGCACCACATGGCTTTGATAAATCCGGGCTTATTATCCGCAATCTCCTTAAGCTCATCAATGGTTGCCGCGCTGTATGTCATGGACTCGCGGCGGTCAAGCGCCTTTTTATACAGCCCGTCGTGTACCGCTTTCAGCAGGTTCGGGAGCTCCTGCTCCAGCCTGTCAAGCGGCACCACCGTCTTTTCGCGGTTGTCCCTGCGCACTATTACGCACTGGTTGTTCTCGATATCTCTCGGCCCGATTTCCAGCCGCAGCGGCACGCCCTTCATTTCGTACTCGGCGAACTTCCAGCCCGCCGAATTGTCGGTGTCGTCCATCCTGACCCTGACCAGCGGCTTCAGCCTGTCCCGCAGCGCCGCGGCGGCCTCAAGCACTCCGGGCTTGTGCTGCGCAATCGGGATGATAACCACCTGAACCGGCGCGACGGCGGGCGGCAGTACCAGCCCGTCGTTATCCCCGTGAGTCATGATAACCGCGCCGATAATCCGGGTGGACATCCCCCACGAGGTCTGGAAGGGGTATTGCAGGGTATTGTCCCGCCCGGTGAACTGGATATCGAACGCGCGGGCAAAACCGTCCCCGAAATAATGGCTGGTGGCGCTCTGTAAAGCCTTGCCGTCATGCATCATCGCTTCGATTGTATATGTGATTTCGGCTCCGGCGAACTTCTCCTTGTCTGTTTTCCGCCCCTTGAGCACCGGGATTGCAAGCGACTGCTCGCAGAAATCGGCGTAGACGTTGAGCATCCGCACCGTTTCTTCCATCGCCTCCTCGGCGGTCTCGTGCATGGTATGCCCTTCCTGCCAGAAAAACTCGGTAGTGCGCAAAAAAGGCCTTGTGGTCTTTTCCCACCGCACAACCGAGCACCACTGGTTGTAGAGCTTGGGCAAATCCCGGTAGGACTGGATAATATCGCGGTAATGGTCGCAGAACAGGGTCTCGGAGGTGGGCCTTACGCAAAGCCGCTCGGCCAGCTTCTCCTCCCCGCCGTGGGTTACCCACGCGACTTCGGGCGCGAACCCCTCGACATGAGCCTTTTCCTTTTCGAGCAGTCTTTCGGGTATGAACAGCGGCATCATCACGTTTTCATGCCCAAGCTCCTTAAACCGCGCGTCAAGGTCGTCCCTGATATTCTCCCAAAGCGCGGTGCCGTACGGACGGATTATCATGCAGCCCCGTACCCCGGAATAAGCGGCAAGCTCGGCTTTTATCGCCACGTCGGTGTACCATTTCGCAAAATCCTCGTCCATCGGGGTGATGGACTCAACCATTTTTTTATTGCTGTTGTCAGACATATTCGTAACCGTCCTTTCGCAGGCCGGCGTGTGCCGGCGCAATCCCGCAGCGACGAACAGAAGCGGGAGAATTCCGCCCCCGCTTTATTAAAGAGTTATCGCTGCGCTTTGCTGTCCCCGTCCGATTTGTCGGTCTTTGCGGGTTTATCGTCATTTGTTGCCATGTTGAGAAGAACAACTACCGCGAGGATAATCCCCATCACAATGAATATCCCCGCCATTCCCATCAGCATTAACGCGAGGGCATTTCCAACGTTATTGGTCTGAAAACTGATATCCATTTTGCTCGTCCTTTCAGAAAACTACGACTGCACAAGCAGCGGCACAACCGTCAGGATTATCCCTCCGGCCACCACCGAGCCAATCTGCCCGGCGACATTGGCGCCGACCGCGTGCATGAGCAGGTGGTTCTGGTTGTCTTCTTTGAGCGCCATCTTCTGGATAACCCGCGCGGACATCGGAAACGCGGAGATTCCCGCGCCGCCGACCATCGGGTTGATTTTCCTGTCCTGCGGCAGGAAGAGGTTCATAAACTTCGCGAATAAAACCCCGCCGATTGTGTCAAACACAAAGGCCACAAGACCGAGCAGTATGATTATTATGGTGCCTAAATTCACAAACTGTTCGGCTTTCATGCTGGAGGCTATGGTCAGACCCAAAAGGATGGTAATCAGATTCGCAAGCGAGGTCTGGGCGGTCTGGGAGAGGCTGTCCAGCTTCAGGCACTCGCGCAGCAGGTTGCCGAACATCAGCAGCCCCACCAATGACACCGATTTCGGCGCCACAAGCCCCGCGATTATCATAACAAAGATGGGGAATAGAATTCTGGTGCGTCGCGAAACCGATTTAGGGTTGTACGGCATTCTTATCATCCGCTCTTTTTTGGTGGTAACCAGCCTGATGGCAAAGGGCTGGATAATCGGCACCAGCGCCATATATGAATAGGCGGCAACCGCAATCGCGCCCATGTACTGGGATTCAAAAATCTTGGAGACCAGTATCGCGGTCGGCCCGTCGGCGGCCCCGATTACCCCGATTGCCGCGGCGTCCTTGAAATTCGGGAAGATAAGGGACGCGACCAGCGCGGTCAGGAAAATCCCGAACTGGGCGGCCGCGCCGAAAAGCAGCATTTTCGGGTTTGAAAGCAGCGGCCCGAAATCAATCATCGCTCCTATCCCGATAAACAAAAGCAGCGGCATTGCCTCGGACGCCTCAATCCCGACCCTGAACAGCCAGTCCACAATCCCCTGCGAGCCGTCCTCGGCAAACCCGACTGCGCCCGACCACGGAATATTGACTAAAATCGCGCCGAACCCCATCGGCATAAGCAGCGCCGGCTCGAAATCCTTTACCAGCGCAAGGTATATCAAAATCCCGCCGATGGCAAACATCACGAGGTTTTTCCAGCCTTCGGCCGAAAACAGGAAGGCTATTCCGTTGTAAAGAAAACTGAACTGTTCTAACAATTGATACGCGCTCCCCTCTTATACGGTAACTTAAAACATTATATAGAAATTCTTCCGACATTTCAACAGCAAATTTGCTCTAATCCCGTCGGGTTACGCGCCGCCCCCGACTTGAGTGGCGGCGGGCTCCCCCTCGCACACCCCGTCTTTATGCCCGGTTATCCTCGCAAACACAATATCCCCGGGCTTGTTCTGCGGCACTGAATTTTCAATTCTGATTTTCACCGGAATGTATTCGGGTGTGTACCCTTCGTAAAACCCGCTCTCCCCGCCGGTCTCGATTAAAACCTCGGCAGTCCTGCCAATCCATTTGTCAAGCTCTCTGTCGCGGGATTTTCCGCAGGCCTCGGCCATTATTCGGCTCCTCCTGCTTTTTTGGGCGGCGCTCACCTGCCCCGGCGCTTTTGCCGCCGGCGTCCCGGGACGCGGGGAATACGCGAACACGTGCGCCCGCAAAAACCCGATTGACTGAACAAATTCAAGGGACTGTAAAAACTCCCGCTCGTCCTCCCCCGGAAAGCCCACCATCACGTCGGTAGTCAGCGCGCAGTCCGGGAAATGCCGGCGCAGGTTTTCGACAACCCCCCTGTATTCGTCGGGGGTGTACCGCCTGTTCATTCTGCGCAGGGTGTCGGCGCACCCGCTCTGCAGCGACAGGTGAAACTGCGGGCATAGCTTGTCGATTGAAGCCATCTGTTCAATTACGTCCGGCGTGATTAAATCCGGCTCCAGCGACCCAAGCCTCACCCTGCGTATCCCGGAAACCCCGGAGGCCAGCTTTACCGCGTCGCATACCGAGCCCCCCCATTCCCGCCCGTAGGCGGTCAGGTTGATGCCTACCAGCACGATTTCGCAAAAGCCCCTGCCGGCAAGGGTTTCAAGCTCGGCTTTAAGCTGTTTTAGAGGTTTTGAGCGCACCCTGCCGCGGGCATAGGGAATAATGCAGTAAGAACAAAAACGGTCGCAGCCGTCTTCGATTTTCACGAAAGCACGGGTGCGCCCCTGAAATTCGTCTATTGACAGCGGCTCGAATTCCCCGCTGTGCCGCGAAACCTCGACAATGCGCTGCCGTATGGTCAGGTACCGGTTTATCTGCCGCGGCAGGGAACTGCGCGAGGTGTTGCCGAGCACGATATCGGCTTCGGCAAAACCGTCGGCAACTTCGGGGTAAGCCTGCGGCATACAACCCGTCAGGATAAGGATTGCTGTCGGGTGCTCCCGCCTTATCCTGCGCAGGAACTGCTTTAGCTTGCGGTCGCTCTCGCCGGTAACCGTGCAGGAGTTCACCACAATCACAAGGCAGTCGTCCTCGGCCTCAGAGCCCTCCGCGTATTCGCCGGTGCGCCAGCCTTCCCGCTCCAAAATCCGGCGCATCGCCTGCGTTTCGTACTGGTTTACCTTGCAGCCGAATGTATGAAACAGCGCGTACATAATCGTCCTTTCAAAAGCTCAAATCACAAGACTGTCTTATTATATGTATATGACCCGCGGATTAATCCCATACCGGGGCATACAGCCGGTGGCCGGACGAGCCGGTGATACTGTAATAATGGCTTAGTATCTGCTGAAAATCCCAGCCCGCGTATTTCGCGTAATTCGCCGCGCCCCACTGGCTTAAGCCCACACCGTGACCGTTACCTACCACACTAAGCAGCATCTGTGTTTCATCTGACAAGGCCACCCTGAAGGCGGGGGAGCGCAGCTTATCGGCTCCGACAGCCGTCCTCAACTGGTTTCCTCTGACATACGTCTTTTTGCCGTCTTTATGGTAATAGGCGTTGGTTTCTATCACATATTGTCCGTTATTGTCGTACTTGCGGACATAAAAAGGGGCCGCGCCCGTTTTGGGCTCAAAGCTTACGGTTAATTTTTGCTGATACTTATCCTCTAAATAACTCTCCAAACTGGATTTCAGTTCTGCCATGGTAATATGGAATTCGGACTCCCACTTATCTACCTCGCGCATGGTGTCAGCGTTTTCATAAGCGCTCACAACGCTTTTAAAATGAGGGAGGTTTTCAAGGTTTATATCGTGATTGTTTGCGGTGTAGCCGGGGGACGACGAAAAATACGGGGTATAGACGGGTTTGCCGTTTGACAAAAGCTTTATTCCGGCCACTTCCTTCACCGCGTCGTATATCTTTTTGTCGGTCGCATCGCTTAAATTGATTGTTTTCAGGGACGAAAACGAGCAAACCCTCTTGTTTACCATATTCTCATACAGAATATATGTATAAGACGCGACCGCCTGAGCTTTTTGTGCCGCCAGATTGTTCTCCATTGCCTTTGCCGAGCCCAGCTCGGTTTTTACAATCCGGGCGAGCAGGTGCGTAAGCTCATCCCGGTTTGTCGGCCGGGAAGTCTGGCTGCCGATTTTTACTCCGCAGTTTTGCAAAAACTCGGTTTCCCTGACCGAGCCTGCCAGTATCGCCGGGGCCTGATCCTGCGGAGGCGCCGAGACGGTGGTGGTTGTGGTGGTTGTGGTGGTGGTTGTTGTCGCATCTTGGGTGGTGCCCGCCGTCGTGCTCCCGGTGGTGGAGGTGGCGGCGGTTGTGGTGGTGGTCTGCGGGCTGCCGGTTGAAAACTCGGTTTCATTAACCGACGTGTCGTCCTGCTGGTCATCGGCCGATGTTGGCAGGGCAGACTCATCGGCGGTCGTGGGGATTGGGGCGGACGTCTGTCCCAGGGTCTTTGTGGTGCGCTGCGCCTCGGACCCGCCGCCGGCAGAACGCCCCCATTCCTGAGGCATGATTGCGTTGTAGTTGTAATAAGCCTTTGACAAATCCGGCTTTGCGGCCTCCCCTTCCCGCACCTTCCTTGCCGCTACCACCAGCCTTGCGCCCCTGTATTTGGCGACGTTCTCGAATTCGGTCGAGAGCATTAAAATGCTGTCCCCCTCCTGCACGTCCACCTGCCCCGCAGGCATGACGTACAGCGAACGGGCGCGCAGGCTGCCGGCAAAGCTCAGAAAATCCATCTCGTCCAAAAAAACGGTTCTGGTATAGTCAAAGGCGTTTTCGTTAGCTTCAGGGTCGGTCAGCACCATCACCGAAAAAATCTTCCATTTGGCGCTGTGGAAAATGGTATTCATCTCAATGACCGGGTGTTTAACCAGAAAATCTATGTTGTTGTAGTAACGCGCAAGGTCCGAAAACATCTGCCCGTCGCGGGTGTTGTTGCCGAAAACCACAATCGAGCGGTTGATTGAGGACGGGGAATACAGCGCGGTCTCCTTTGAGAAATAAGGCACCCCGTAATCCGACAGCTCGCCGTAGAAATTGTGGTTTTTGTAAAACCCGCTGCCGTCGTCAATCATCACCGGATAATTTATGTTGGTGCCCTCGATTTTAACCCAGCCGCGAATGTCCGGGTTCCTTGAATACAGCCCGTAAAACTGCGGGAGCATCCCTTCGGGGTATCCGCCGCTGTCCAAAGATACCTCCTCGGCCCCCATATTATACAGTTCGGCAAGGTTTCTGAACAGCATGCGGTTTTGAAGGGGCTGCATCACCCTGATATACACGACCGACGCCAGCGCGGACACAAGGAAAACCGAGGCGACCAGAAGCGCGAGTTTTCTGAAAATATCCCTCTTGCGGTCGCCTTTCCACGGCAGTATCCGGCGGAGTATGCCCTGTTTTTCTCTCCTGACTTTGCCCTGCGGGATGGTCGGCGCCTCCTGCGCAGGCTTTATTATCTCGCCGCCCGCCATCACGGTGGGTCGCGCTTCGAGATACCTTCGCACCAAATCCAGCGCGTGGGAAGTCGCAAGCTTGCGGATAGACTCCCGGTCCGCGTCCCCTTCAATCGCCTCGGCCTCGATTTTCTTGACCCAGACCCGCTTTTCGTCGGCAAGCGCGACATAAACCGTCCCGACCGGCTTGCCTTCGATTATCTCCGGCCCCGCGACCCCGGTAAGGCTTACGCCCAAATCCGCTTTCCCGACTTTTCTTGCCCCGTCCGCCATCGCGCCGGCCACCTCCGGGCTTACGGTGCCGAACTTTTTAATCATCTCAAGCGGAACCCCGAGGACGCTGTGCTTTATTTCGGGGGAATACGCGGCAATCCCGCATTCGAAAACAGCCGAGACCCCGGTAACCTCGGTCAGCCTGCTTGAAAGCATGCCCGCGGTACAGGATTCGGCGGTCGCTATCTTCATATGTTTGTCAAGCAGCAGGGCGACGACTGCCTTCTGCAGGCTGCCAATGTCCACCCCGTAGACGTTGACGCCCAGCCGCTGCCGGATATCCTCGACAACCGGGTCGCACAGCGCGTAAGCCGCGCCGCGGTCGGCTGCGCGGGCGGTTACCCGCAAAATCGCCTCCCCGTCTTTGGCGTACAGGCTGACCGCGGGGTTGGCTTCGGACATCAAATCCGCAAGCCGCTCGGTCAGCACCGCCTCGGACATCCCGAACACCCCGATTGTGCGCGAAACTATGGTGCCGTCGGCCAGGATTGTCAGATAGGGGGCGACGTAATCGCTGAACATCGGCATGATTTCGCTCAGCCTGTCCGGCAGGACTAATACATTCTGCCCGTACCGGGAAACCGCGCAACCCGGCGCGTAGCCGTGGTCGTTCGGGAAAACCGTGCAGCCGCGCGGCAACCGGGCGTATCTTTCGCATTCGGCGGGCACTTCGGCATTCCTGTTTTTGAAAAACTCCTCGACCCGCTCAAGGCTGTCCCTGTTGGTCTCAAGCGGCGCGCCCAGAACGTCGGACACCGCCTTGAAAACAACTCCGCCCCCCGAGTCTTCGGTGGAATAAACCACCACGATTAAATCATTACTGCTTAAAGCGAGCCGCAGCGCTTCGCGCAGGCGCAAAAGCTCGGCCGCCGCCGCGGTATGGTGAGTCAAATCAATACCAAACGAGGCCAGTTCTTGTTTGACAAACTGACTACCTGAACTGTCGGCGTTTACCGAAATGATTTCAGCGTTCATGACAGGAACCGCCTCCTTTCAGCCTGCCTTTGCGGCATTTATCTAAACGCGTATCTTCCTTGCGCCCTCGGTTGCTTCATTCACAAGCCGGTCAACCTCAAGCGCGGACTCCGCCTCAACAACCGTTTCGAGCCTCGGTTTGGTGCGGGGGTGCTTTGGGGTGAATACCGTGCAGCAATCCTGATACGGCTGGATTGAGATTTCATAAGTCTCTATCCTGCGCGCAATCTCCACAATCTCGTCCTTGTCCATCCCCACAAGCGGGCGCAGCACCGGCAGCCCGGCGGCCGCGTCGGTGCAGGCAACCGCCTGCAGGGTCTGGCTTGCCACCTGCCCCACGCTTTCACCCGTTATCAGCGCGCCGCACCCCAGTTTTTCGGCCAGAAGGGTGGATATTCTCATCATAAACCTGCGCATGATAACGGTGGACAAGCTTTCGGGACAGCAGCGGCTGATTTCAAGCTGAATGCGGGTAAACGGAACCAGCAGCAAATCCATCTCCCCCGCGTACTGCGACAGCTTTTCCATCAGCGATATGACTTTCAGCTCGGCGCGCTCGCTGGTATAAGGCGGGGAAACAAAATGAATTCCGGTCAGCGAAAGCCCGCGTTTTGCCATCATATACCCCGCCACCGGGGAGTCAATCCCGCCCGAAATAAGCAGCGCCGCTCTCCCTCCGGAGCCCACCGGCATGCCGCCCGCCCCGGTATGCTGGCGGGAGTGGATATACGCCCCGAAATCCCTGATTTCAATCACCACCAGCGTTTCGGGGTCGTGGACATCCACCTTGAGGTGGGGGAACCGCCCAAGCAGGTACCTGCCGGCAATATCGCAGATTTCGGGGGATTTCAGCTCAAAGGATTTATCGCTGCGTTTGGCCACCACCTTGAAGGTGCGCGCCGAAAGCAGCTCTTCCTCCATGAATTCGGCGGCGGCGCGCAGGATGTCGTCCATCTTTTTTTCCGCGACCCGCGCAATCGAATAGGCCGCAATCCCGAACACTTTTGAAACCCGCCGCGCCGCTTCCTCAATGTCCGCGCCGCTGTCTTCGGGCTCGATATATATCGTGGACTGCGCCTTGCGGAACCTGAACTCCCCTGCGCCGGACAGACTGCGGCGCAGGTTTTTAATCAACATATCCTCAAAGGCGCTCTTGTTGAGCCCCTTTAAAGCCAGCTCCCCCGCTTTTACAAGGATTATCTCGCGCGGGGATGTGGTTTTGTCAGAGTACATTTATCCATGCCTTTCCAATCTGTTTTCTCACGACTCGTCGGTAGTCCCGCCCGCAGTGGTGGTGCCGCCTGGCGGGGCGGTAGTCCCGCCCGCAGTGGTGGTGCCGCCTGGCGGGGCGGTAGTCCCGCCCGCAGTGGTGGTGCCGCCTGGCGGGGCGGTAGTCCCGCCCGCAGTGGTGGTGCCGCCTGGCGGGGCGGTAGTCCCGCCCGCAGTGGTGGTGCCACCCGGCGGGGCGGTGGGCCCGCCCGGCCTTGTTCCGTCTGAGGTGGTCGGCCTGTAAGTTGTCGGGGTTGTCGGGAAGTAGGTCGGTCTTCTTGTCGTATAGGTAGCCCCCGGAATTGTGTAGTCGCTGTCGGTATAATACCTGTGGGGTGTCTTTTTCTGGTTCACATACCACGCGTACGGCATAATCACGTCCTCATTCTTGACAATGTCGGACGGGCGGACCGCCACCGTTTCGCCGTTACGCACCCTGCGCGCCACCACGACGCAGCGGCCGTCCTTGAATTTAGCGTTGCTTGTGGCGGTGCAGGTCGAGAGCACCAGCAGCTGGTCGTCGGGGTTTATGTCCACGCTGTTGAAGTCATAGACCGACCTTGCCCTGATGTTGGCGACAAAATCCATGAAGTCATCGTCGCTTGCGAAAGACGTCCGAATATAGTCAAAATACGGCCCATCCTCTTCGCGGGTGCTCAGCAGCATTACCGCGAACACCTTGTACTGCCTGCGCTCAAACAGGGTGTCAAGGTTGATGACAGGCGCCGAGCGCATGTAACTCAGGTTGTTCAGAAGCTTGTTCAGCGGGGACAACATCTGCCCGCTTGCCATGTTGTGCCCGTAGATAATAAGTACCCGGTTTGTATCGTTCGGGGTTTCGAGGTTGTTGCGCTCGTCAAAAAACAGCGCCCCGTTTTTGTTGCGGGCTTTCTGGAAATCGCGGTAAAGATAAAACTCGTTGTCGCCCGAATACATCACCGGATAGTTGATGTTCAGCCATTTTTTGTTCGCGTCTTTGTACTGCAGCCACCCGCGGATTTGGTCGTTCTGGGCATACAGGGCCTTAAACGCCGGCAAAATCCCGTCAGGGTACCGCTCCGGCGGAAAATCCGCCGGCGGCGGCGCGGGGTTGTCGGGGTCGTACAGCTCGGCCAGGCTGTTGTATCCCTGCTGGTTTTTAAGCGGGATAATAATCATCTCGTTGACGATATAGGCGAGCGAGACAATCAGGGTTATCAGCGCAATGTTGAATATGCATTTGCGCAGTATCTCAAGCGGTGGGTCGCCACGCTTCGGGATTATCCCGCTCAGCGCGTCCGCCGCCCTGTCGATAATGCGTTTGTTTCCGCCGCCCCGCCTTTGCTTTGCGGGCGAACTGCCCTCAATGCGGAAAGGCGGCTTTTGAAGCGGCACGGCCTCTTCAATCATGAATTTCGGCAAAGTAGCGGATGGATTTCCGCTGTTTTCTTCGGCAACGGCTCCGGCAGAATTGGTGTTTTCACCTTCAGCCGAAACATCGCCGGGCATATCCGGCCGGCTGTATCTTTCCAAAATCTCGCGCGCCTGCCCCACCACCCTGATGGTGTCCGGAGTTTCCCCCTCAAGGTGGGTCAGACGGACGTTCAATATCTCTCTTTTATCCATATCCTTATCGGCTGACATCGCACTCCCTGCCTTTCAGTGTTAACGTCGTACCAGAACCTTCAGCCCCTGTTCCAGAACTTCAAGAAACCTGTCTATGTCTTCAACCGTGTTTGTATGCGAAAAGCTGACGCGCAGCGCGGAATCCACCAGACTGTCCGGCAGACCCAGCGCGGTGAGCACATGGCTTTTTTTCCCCTTCGAGCAGGCGGAACCGCTCGACACATACACGTCGTGCTGCGCGAGAAAATGGAGCATGGTCTCGCTTTTAATCCCCGGCGCCGCGATATTCACAATATACGGCACCGCGGCTTTCGGCGATATCCATACCACCCCGCGCAGGCGTTCCACCCCTTCGTGCAGCCGCTGACGCAGGCTGTGGTACAGTCTGTTCTGCTCCTCGACCGGGGGCAGCTCCTCCGCCGCAACACCGAACGCGGAGACAAGCGGCACCGGCTCGGTCCCGGCGCGGATTCCGCGCTCATGCCCTCCGCCGAAAACGCGCGGCAAAATCCGCGTGCCCTTTTTGATATACAGCGCCCCGCAGCCTTTGGGCCCGTGGAGCTTGTGAGCGCTTGCCGACATCAGGTCTATGTCAATCCGTTCGGCGGACAGCGGCATTTTGCCCGCCGCCTGAACCGCGTCGCAATGGATTAAAGTACCGGACGCGACCCGCCTTACGCTGGATACAATCCTGTCAATCGGGAAATGGATTCCGATTTCGTTGTTGACATACATTATGCTGACCAGCACCGTATCGCTGCGGCAGGCTTCCGCCACATGTTCGGGCTCAATTACCCCGTTTTTGTCGGGCACAAGCCTTGTAACCTCGCACCCCTGCCGCTCAAGCTCGTTCACCGATTCCAGCACCGACGAATGCTCGACCGCGGTGGTAACGATATGCCTGCCCGCGCGCTGTTTTGCCAATGCGGCGCCGAAAACCGCGAGGTTATTGGATTCGGTGCCGCCCGAAGTGAAAAAGAGCGTTTCGGGGCTGCAGCCCAGCAGCTTTGACACCTGTTTGCGCGCCGTTTCCATCGCCTGTTCGGCCGACGCCCCCATCCTGTGCAAAGAGGAGGGGTTGCCGTAATTTACGGTCATCATCTCAAGCGCTTTGTCCGCCGCCGCCCTGCAAACCTGTGTGGTGGCGGCATTGTCGAGATATACAAGCCTCAATGGCCATAACCCTCCAAACCGTATTCCGAAAACTAATTATATAACATTATAGCCATAGTTACAACCTTCTATTTATGTCAATGCTGTAAACATTCACAAAAAATTCACATCTTAATTTTACCACAGCTTTTGGGCGCGGCAAAAATGAACAAGGCGGCATTCCGCCGCCCCCATGCTTTCGATTTTTTCATCCGTCCTGCGGAGTCTCGCCCCCGCATGAACAGTCCTGCCACGGCTGTTCGGTCTCATGACGGGGGGGACGTTCCATCAACGCGCGGATTGCGCCGTACGCCGGCTGTCCCTGATAGCATATCCGCCAGCACTGCTCGGTAATCGGCATTTCCACCCCGACGGCCTGCGAAAGCTCATAGCCCGCCAAAGCCGCGTGGTACCCCTCCACGGTGCCGACAATATTAACGGCTTCTTCGGGGGTGCGGCCCTGCCCTATCAGAATACCCGCGCGGCGGTTGCGCGAGTGAAGGCTGCCGCATGTAACAATCAAATCCCCAAGCCCCGACAGGCCGGCGAATGTCTCGGCCCTCGCGCCCATTCTTATTCCGAGCCTTGCAATTTCGGCAAGCCCGCGGGTAATCAGCGCGGCTTTTGTGTTGTCCCCCACTTCCAGCCCGTCGCATATCCCCGCGGCAAGGGCTATCACGTTTTTGAGCGCGCCGCCGAGCTCCACGCCGATTACGTCGGTATTCACATAAATCCTGAACTTCGGGTTCATCATGATATCCTGAACCTGTTCGGCGGCCTCAACATCCTCGCAGGCGCTGATTATCGAGGTCGGTACCCCCCTCGCGACCTCCTCGGCATGGGACGGGCCGGACAGCACCGCCACCCGCGCCATCGGCAGCGCCTCGGAGATTACCTGCGAAAGACGGCAGTGGGTGCCTTTTTCAAGCCCCTTGCTGGCATTTGCAATCAGCGCGCCGTCATTGATTACCGGTTTAAGCAGCGCGGCGGTGTCCCTTACCGCAAACGACGGTACCGCCAGAATAGTCAAATCCGCGCCCGCGGCGCAGGAGATGTCGGTGGTGAGCTCAATCTCAGGCGGAACCGGGACGCCGGGCAGCAGCTTTTTGTTTTCTCCAAACCTCTGTATGCCGGAGACTTCCTCCTTAAACGGCGACCAGAGGGCGACCTCGTTGCCGTAGTTTGAGGCCATAATCGCAAGGGCGGTGCCCCAGCCCCCGGTTCCAAGCACCGCAATCTTCCGCCTGTTGCCCATAAACCCCGCTCCTTTCCGCTTGTAAGCTGTTTTATTCCTCTTTCTTTTTACCGAGCTTGCTCTCGGTGCCGTTGATTATCCGCCTGATGTTCGGAATATGCTTGAGTATGACTGTGGCGGCAATCAGGGTGGAAAGTATCACGCTCGAAAGGGTGTTTGTCGGCGGCCTGCAGTCCACATACGCGCTGAACAGCCCGGTAAGCGCCGGCAGCGCCAGTGCCGCGCAAATCGAGCCGAGGGAGACCATTCTGAAAATCGCCACTACTATAATAAACACCCCAAGGCAGATAAGGGCTATCCGGTAATCAAGGATTAAAATCATCCCGAAGGTGGCAAGGACGCCCTTGCCGCCGCGGAACTTAAAATAAATCGGGAACAGATGCCCAAGTATGCAGCACAGCCCCGCCGCGTACTTGCCAATGATGGCCAGCTCCAGCTCCCCGCCCGAAAAGCCGGGGTTCATCGCTTCCACCAGCCATCCGCCGAGGTAAACCGAGCCGATACTTTTTCCGACGTCGCCCGCCGTGGTTATCAGCGCCGGGACCACCCCCTGCGAGCGCAGCACATTGGTGGCGCCGGCGTTGCCGCTGCCGAAATCGCGTATGTCGCGGCCCGAAATGATTCTGGTTACGATTATCGCGGAATTCACGCTGCCCAAAAGATACGCAAGCAGGCAGGCAAGGGCCAGCGACGGCCAGCAGTGGTATAAAAAGTTTAGCAGCTGTTCAACCATCCGATTTCTTCCTTTCAATATGCAGAAGGATTTATTCAATTATATATTTCTGCGCCGTATTATATGCGCGGCGCCCGCTATCCCCCGCGTTCGCGGACAATAATGCGGACGGGCGTACCCTCAAGCCCGAAAGCCTCGCGAATCTGGTTTTCGAGGTACCTCTGGTACGAAAAATGGAAAAGCTCCGCGCTGTTCACAAAAAACACAAAGGTCGGAGGGCGGGTCGAAGGCTGTGTAACATAGAATATGCGCAGCCGCCTGCCTTTGTCAGAGGGGGGCTGCACCCTTGCGACCGCGTCGGCCAATAAATCGTTCAGCATCCCGGTTGAAAACCTCATCGAATGCTGCTCCGAAACATATTTTATCAGCTCGAACAGCCTGTCCACCCGCTGTCCGGTCTTTGCCGAAATGAAAATTATCGGCGCATACGGCATGAACGAGAAATCGGCCATCAGGGACTTGCGCATTTTATCCATGGTCTTGTCGTCTTTTTCGACTGCGTCCCATTTGTTGACCGCAATAATGCTACCCTTGCCTTTTTCATGCGCCATTCCGGCAATCTTGCTGTCCTGCTCGGTAAACCCCTCGGTCGCGTCTATCATAATCACGCACACGTCGGCGCGCTCGACCGCCATCTCGGCGCGCAGCACGCTGTAGTACTCCACCCGGCTGTCGATTTTACTGCGGCGACGGATACCGGCGGTGTCTATGAAAACAAAGTCTCCGTGCCGGTTTTTGATTTCGGTGTCAATCGCGTCTCTGGTGGTACCGGCTATATCGGTAACAATCGAACGCTCCTCGCCCGCTATATAGTTAATCAAGGACGACTTGCCGACATTCGGCCTGCCTATCACCGCGACCTTTATTGCCTGCCGGTCATCCTGCCCGTCCTCGGTTTTGGGCAGCAGCTCGCAGATAGTGTCCAGCAAATCCCCGGTGCCGTGCCCGTGGATTGCGGATACCGGTATCGGCTCCCCCAGACCTAGGTTGTAAAACTCGTAAACTTCCGGCGGCAACTGCCCGACGCTGTCCACCTTGTTGACGCACAGCAGAACTGGCTTGCCGCTTTTTAACAGCATGTCGGCGACGTCCACGTCGTTTGCGGTTGCCCCTGTCTTTAAATCCACCACCAGAACAATCACGTCCGCCTGCTCAATCGCAAGCTGGGCCTGACGCCTCATCTGCGAGAGGAAGACGTCGTCCGCGTGCGGGTCTATCCCGCCGGTATCGGCGAGCATGAAGCGGTTCCCGCACCACTCGCACTGCGCGAAAATCCTGTCCCTCGTAACGCCGGGGGTGTCCTCGACTATCGAGACCCGTTTGCCGACAAGTTTATTGAAAAGGGCGGATTTGCCCACGTTCGGGCGCCCGACCAATGCCACAACCGGCAGCGACACGCCATATCACCGTCCCGTTCCTTAACATCAACAGTATAACCCGACTTTCATACTTTTACAATATGATTTTTGCCAGTCGGTGTCAAGTTGTCCTGCGTTCAGCGCCATAGCAAATCAACTCATAAGAGCATTGAGAAAACTGCTCCCGTCAACCGGCACCACAACCACTTTCAGCCCCAGCGCGTTCTGGACGTCGCCGGGGGAAATGTCGTCCAAAAACAAATCCCCGTCATGGCGGAGCATCGCGGAAGGTATAAGCAGCACTCCGCCGCCGGCGCGCGGCTTAAGCTGTTCAATCAAATCCCGCCCGGTAACAAGGCCGGCGACGTCAATCGTCTCACCGAAAAACCGGTTGATTACCGGCACAACCTCGGCGTTCAGTCCCCCGTATTTTTTGCGCGCCATATCCACAAGCCCGCTGATAAACGGGGCCGCCGCGGCGCCGGTCGCGACGATTATCCGGCTGCCTTTGGGCCGCTTTCGGCACCCCTTCAGAGTCCTGTCAAACTCGGATTTGAACAGCGCCATCAGCCCGACCCCGTTTTCAAGCTGCGGAAAATCCCCGTAAAACTCTTCGTCGGGCACCGGCAGACCGGCCTTTAAGTAAAACTCGTCGGCGGGGTAAAACACCCTTGCGCCAAAAGTTTTAATCATCCGCTCCCCGAATTCCTCCACCTGCCGGACAGCTTTTACCGCCTCGTCCGCTGTGAACGGGCGGAGCGGGGTAAGCCCTTGCCGGTGCTTTGTCAGCCCGACCGGAACCACCGCCACGCTTTGGACCGCCGGGCAAAGCCCCGACAAATCATTCAGGGTGCGGTCAAGCTCCGCGCCGTCGTTTATGCCGGGGCAGAGCACAATCTGGCAGTTCATCAGTATCCCCGCGTCCGCAAACCTTTGCATTATGGCAAGGCTTTCCCCGGCAAAGCGGTTGTTCATCATCTCGCACCTGAGCGACGGGTTTGTGGTATGCACCGAAATGTTTACCGGGCTTATCCTCATTGAGATAATCCGTTCTATCTCATGCTCGGTGATGTTGGTCAGGGTGATATAATTCCCGAACAGGAAGGAAAGCCGGCTGTCGTCGTCCTTGAAATACAGGGTTTCCCGCATTCCCTTAGGGAGCTGGTCGATAAAGCAGAATACGCACTTGTTTTTGCACCGGCGCTGCTCGTCCATCAGGTAGCTCTCAAACTCAAGGCCGATGTCGTCGTACGTTTCCTTGCGGATTGACAGATTAATCGTGTCGTTCCCGCGGATAATCTCAAGGGTTACCTCGGTATCGGCGGTATAAAACCTGTAATCCAGCACGTCTGAAATCCTGTGCCCGTTGACCTTGTCAAGAATATCCCCCGCCCGGATACCGAGCCTTGCCGCCGGGCTTTTTTGCCTTACTCCGGCAACAGCCACTCCCATCCTGCAGCCCCCCTTTTTTATAATCGGCGCGTTTTATTGATATGATTATAAAACAATTCGGAAAGTTTTGTAAAAAATTATTATCGCCGCAATTTATCGCGGTTTTAAACCGGCGCCGTCCGCGCAGGTTCCGCCGCGAAAAAAAATAGAGAAGGATTGCTCCCTCTCTAACTGCCCCCAAAACTCTAAAGGCCGGAAAAAGGCTTATGCCTCTTTTTTCACAACCAGCCTGCCTTTGTAATAGCCGCAGTTTCCGCAAACGCGATGTGTGCGCCTGAACTCGCCGCACTGTGAGCATTTAACCAGCGCCGGGGCACTCAGCTTCCATAAGTTGGAGCGCCTTTTGTCCCGCCTTGCTCTGGAAGTTTTTCTCTTGGGTACCGCCATTGTCAGCACCTCCTTAACGCTAATCAGTATTATCTGTAAGCTGCCGAAGGATTTTAAAACGCGGGTCAACCCTGCCGGCACGGCAGCCGCAGCCGCCTTTGTTCAAATCCTTGCCGCATTCATGGCAAATCCCCGCGCAATCCTCCCGGCACAGGTTTTTTGTGGGAAGGTTGAGTATTAAATCTTCAAGCACCAGCTCGCCCAAATCAAGCTTGTCGCCCTCGATTAAAACCTGACTGTCGTCCCCTTCTGTAAGCGACGACACCAAATCATGGAGTATCCGCACCTGCACGGGCCTTTTGATTTGTGCGAGACAGCGGTCGCAGGCGCAGTGATGGATAAAATCGGCAGCCGCGTCCAGTAGCAGGAAATTCGCGCCCGCGGTTATTTTGCCGCGCACCCGTACAGGCTCCAGAAAAGGGCGGTTGTTCTGGTATTCAAAATCTGAAAAATCCAGCGCGCAATCTATCTCAAGCTCTTCCGCCCTGCCTGTGAACAGCTGCTTTAAATCTATAATCATGACTCCACCTCTAGCGCCATGTTGAATATTATATAAAGCGGCTGATGGTTTGTCAAGCAAATTTTCAGCCCGCTCGCCGACCTGCTAGCCTTGCTCTATATCCTGCGGCGGCCCGTTCTGACTTTTCTGCCGCATATATTCGTTGTATTCCTCCTCGGTCAGGTACTCGACCGGCTTGTAGTCCTCGGCCGGCGCGTCCCCGATGTCGCGGATGATTATGAAAGGGGTGAGCTCGTCGTCCTGCCCGGACGGGTTGTCCCCGATAAGCTCGCAGAGGAATTCGGCGGTTTTATCCCTTAAAGACGGGGAACGCCCGAGCAGCTCTATATCCAAATCGCTCGCGTCCGCTATCATGCAGATAATTCCGGTCTCCCGCTCGATTTTCTCGCAGACCCCGTCCGGGTCGCGCGGGGTCAGCACCGCCAAAGTGTGGTAGGTATTAAAAGCGGAGCGTTTATAAAAACCGTCAATCCCCGCGACGTCCCGGCCGGCAACCCTGTAAAAAACCCCGCGCACTCCGAAAAGCCGGCAAACCGCCCCGCAGAAACTCGCAAGCAATATCCGCGGCAGCCCTTTCATATTTATTGCGATCTGCAGCTTGTAAGGCTCGTCCATCCCGATACCGTACTGGTTGCGGGTGGCAAACTTCGACAAAAATTTCGCCCAGAACCCCAGCCTTACCTTGCCGATTTCCACCGTATTGTCCTGACACATCGAAATCACCTTTTCGCCGAGCGAGACAATATCGCCCGGCTGGTAGATTGGCAGAACATAGCGGCGGACAAGCTCGATATAATCCTCTCCGCGCTCAACAAAATGGGTCTTCACCGCGTACCGTTCAAAGCGCCTGCCCTCGACTTCCCGCACCCCGCGTACGTAGTAAGTTACCCCGTTTTTCTCACGCCTGTTTTCTTTTAGGTTCAGGTTCCCGATGTACCATTTTCCCATAGCTTTAACACTCCCTGCGGGGCGGGCAAAACCGCCCGCTCCGGATTAAAACTGCGGCGAAACCCCCTTCGCCGCAGCCCCTTTTCAGTCAAGCGCGTATTTTGAAACGGTTTCGGGGACGCTGGATTTGTCCGCCGATACCGTCATCACGATATTGACCTCCGCTTTTTTGGAAAGGCTGTCCAGCTTTTCAATAAAGCCGGCGAGTTTTTCAAAATCATAACCGGTTATTTTGAGGGTGGAGTCAACAAATATATCGGTAATGTCATAATTCGCGGCGCACATGCCGGAAATAAAGCCGTAAAACGCGTCAAAGCCCTGAATGTCGTACTCGTCTGCCGCAACCAGACGGGTTCGGTAAGTTATGTTGTAGGACAGCTGATTGTTCTTCTCAATAAGCACGACATGGCCCTTTGATTTTTCGGTCGCCTCATTGCACATCTCAATCAGGCGCTTGGTCTTGCCGGAACCCTTGTTTCCGAGGATTAACTGCACCATTTTAATCTCCCCCTGAATTTAGTATATCCGCAAACCGCGGTGATAGACAAAAAAGTCTTTGGTGAAAAACCGTTACCTCTTAAGCCTTTTTTCAAGCCCGGCCCTCTGGCTTTCAAATCCGGGCTTGCCGAGCAGCGCGAACATATTGCGCTTATAGCTTTCAACTCCCGGCTGGTCAAAAGGATTGACGCCGAGCATGTACCCCGAAATCGCGCACGCCTTTTCAAAGAAATATATCAGGTAACCAAGATTCCGCTCGTCCGCGGCAGGCATATTCAGCACGACATTCGGCACCCCGCCGTCGGTATGCGCCAGCACCGTGCCCTCGAAAGCCTTGCGGTTGACGTGGCTTAAGGTGTTGCCGGACAGAAAATTCAGCCCGTCAATATCCTGCGGGTCGCGCCCCACCGTAATATCCTTCTGAGTATCGTCAACCAGCACCACCGTCTCAAACAGGATTTTTGTCCCGTTCTGTATATACTGGCCCAGTGAGTGAAGGTCGGTCGAAAAAATCGCCGACGCCGGGAAAATCCCTTTTCCGTTCTTGCCCTCGCTTTCGCCGAACAGCTGTTTCCACCATTCGGCCATCAATAAAAACGAGGGCTCATAGCTGACCAGAAGCTCGACCGACCGCCCCTTCCGGTACAATATGTTCCGGATTGCCGCGTACAGGTAGCAGTCGTTTTTTGCAACGTCCGGCTCCAATAGACTCTTCTGCGCGAGCGCGGCGCCGCCCATCAGCGCGTCTATGTCGCAGCCCGCTACCGCAATCGGCAGCAGCCCCACCGCGGTCAGCACCGAATACCGCCCGCCCACGTCGTCGGGGATTACAAAAGTCTGGTACCCCTCGCGGTCGGCTAGGCTTTTCAAGGTGCCGCGCTGCCTGTCAGTGGTTACGTAAATCCGCTTTCTCGCCTCGTCCAATCCCACGGTGCGCTCAAGGTACTCGCGGAAAATCCTGAACGCTATCGCAGGCTCGGTGGTCGTGCCGGATTTTGAAATCATGTTTATTGAAACCCTGCGCCCTTCGCAAAGCTCAAGTATTTCGGAAAGCGCGGACGGGCTTAAGCTGTTGCCGGCAAAATAAATGTCCGGAGTGTCTTTTTGTTTTAAATTATACAGCGGGGATTTTATAAACTCGATAACCGCGCGCGCCCCAAGATACGAGCCGCCGATACCGATTACAACAAAAACGTCGGTATCCCGCTTAATCTTTTCGGCCGCGGCCTTAATGCGGGAAAATTCCCCCTTATCATAATTCAAAGGCAGCGTCAACCATCCAAGATATTCGCTGCCCATCCCTGTGCGAGCATGGAGCTGTTCGTGGGCCGCATAAACCAGCGGCTGCACGGCGTCAAGTTCATGCTGCTGTATAAAGTTTTCAAGATATCGCGCGTCCAAGCCGACAGGCATAAGTATTCCCCCTCTGGTCTTAGCACTTTTATTGTACCGTATCTCACCCTCCTTTTCAACCACCCGGCGGCAATTTAAAAAAATATTTTTTATACTGATTTTCAAAACGCCCGGCCGACAAAAAGGGCTTTCCCCGCGCCCGTTTTTTTGGTTGCCGCGTTTTCCTTCTTACGAAATCAAAGCCACAAAAATTCGCGCGAACGCCTGCAGTATCCCAAGCCGCGGGACGGCCGCGGCGGCGTAAACGTCGTATTTCGCGGCGGTGCTGCCTTCAATGGTCAGCACCAGCTCACCGATAACCTGCCCTTTATAGACCGGCGCCTCCAAATCCTTCGCGAGCACCAGCTCCTGCGCGATACTCTTATCCTGCCCCTTTTTGATGAGCAGCGGGGGCAAATCGTCCATCACCGCGCCCACGCTGTTTTTTACTCCGCGCAGCACCCTGACCGGCTTCAGCGCGCCCTCCTCAACCTTCGGGGCATACACCGCGTAATTCGCGAACCCGTAATCCAGCATTTTGCGCGCGCCCCCGAACCTCTCGTCCGAGGTTTTGCAGCCGAGGATTACCGCGGCAAGCCCCATCCCGTTCCGCTCGGCGGTAGCGGCAAGGCTGTGCCCCGCCTTGCTTGTGGTGCCGGTCTTAAGCCCGGTGGTACCGGGGTAAAACCTGACCAGCCGGTTGGTGTTGACAAGCTGGGATTCCCCCTTGCGCAGGGTGTCCATCCAGATGGTGGTGTACTCCACAATCTTTTTGTGCTTTAACAGCTCGCGCGACATCAGCGCGATGTCGTACGCGGTGGAATACGCGGTGTCATCAAGTCCGGTGCAGTCTTTGAACAGGGTGTTGTTCATGCCGAGAGCGGCGGCGCGCTGGTTCATTTTCTGGACAAAGCTCTCCTCCGAGCCGCTGACACACTCGGCCATCATCACACAGGCGTCGTTTGCCGAAACAACCGCGATTGCCTTTACAAGGTCGCTGACCGACATGATTTCGCCCGGCTCCAGCCAGATTTGCGAGCCGCCCATCGAGGCGGCGTAGGGCGAGCATGTCAGGTTGTCGCTCAGCGCAATCCGCCCGTCCTCAACCGCTTCCATTATCAAAAGCAGGGTCATAATCTTTGTAACCGACGCAATCGGCAGCTTTTCATGCGGGTTCTTTTCAAAAAGCACCTGCCCGCTTGAAAGCTCCATCAGCAACGCCGATTTCCCCCCCACATCAAGGGTTTTTGTGTCTGCGGGCAGATCCGTACCGCCCTGCGCCCACCCCGGTATCTCGCCGCTAAGCAGGGTCTCTGCCGTTTCTCCGGATTCAATATCCGTTATGATTTTCCCCTTTGCGGTAGCCGCGGCCGCGGGCGCCGCAAGAATAAAAACGGCGGCGCCTGCCGCAGCCGCCAGAATTCTCCCCCACAGCTTCATCCCCAGCACCTCCCTAATCTAGTACGAATATATGCGCAGGGAGGCCAAATTAGTATGCCGATGCCGCAATTTTGTCTGTTAAGATACATATATGCGCCGATGTTGATTAAAAAGGCTAAATTTTATTTCAAAAATGACGATTATTTTTACATTTAGTATCATATGACTTTTATACAAACATATGATATAATAGCTTTGACTGTTTAATTAATTGAAGTGTTTTGTTTTCCTTCTTTTTGCAAGGCAAGCTTACCGGAAAGGCTATATTTTTTTGCCTTCGCAATTCCAAAAATGCAGAAAGGATGGAACTAAATGGATTTTTCAAACAAGTTCCATAAAACAGATATCTGCGACTATGAGGGCAATCTTCTGGCGAGCGGGTATTTGTGGAATGATAACGGCGATTATATAGAGATAAGAGGCAAGAACCTCCCTTTGCTGCAGGAAGGGGAAAAGCTGAGAATAATTGCCCACCACCGCAACGCCAGAGCCGAAATCTTCAATACGTTCGTATACGTCAGCAGGGAAAACTATCTGAGCCTTTATGTGGTCAGCAAAACCATTGACTCAAACCAGCGGAAGTTTTACAGGATTAAAACCAATATCCGCACATCGCTTGAATATGAAATCAAAAACCGCGAGGAAATAAGGCTTGAGCGGCCGATTGACGTCTGTATTCTGGATTTGAGCCTCGGCGGTATCAGAATGGGCTCAAAAGCGGCTCTGGAGATGAACGGCTGGTATAAAATCAACGTCTTGCTCGGCAAGGACGCCACGGAATTCACTGTGAAGATAATCAGAAGGATGGATTCCGAAGTCTGGGGGAATGAATACGGCTGCGTCATCAAGGAGATTACGCGGGAAAGCGAGCAGAAAATCTGCCGGTACATTTTCGACAGGGAACGGCAGCGGAAAGCGAAAATAAACAGCATATTGAAAAAGTCAATATTCATCCAGTAGCGGCCGGCGGCAAAAAGCAAGGGCTGGGAATCAGGGAAACGCAACCCCCGACTCCCAGCCCTTAAGTTTGGCGTTTAATATCCATATTGAGCCGGTATCATTCCGAAATCCTCAGGGCGCACTGCGCCCCGCTGAAATGCGTTGAATTTCAGGGTATCATATATCCCGGCATGGGCGGTGGAATAATAGGGGTTTACATAGGCTATCCCCAAAACCCCGCAGGTTACGGCCGCAGCCAGCGACCAGCCCCAAAAGCTCAAATCAAACACAAACAGTTCGGCCTTGTACCCGTATGTAATCCGCCGGCTGAGCTCCAGCGCCCTGGACGCGGGCAAATGCGGGTACTCGCAGATGATGTAATCGGCCATGCTGTACGCGTAGCCCATCACAATCCCCGGTATTATGAACAGCAGGGACCACAAAAACACGTAAACACCCTTAAGCAGCCCCGTGGTAACAAAAGAGGAATAATACGAGCTAAAACCCGCGAAAACATCGCTTACAGGCGGGCTTTCCCCTCGCCAGTACCGCAAAAACCAGCCCTTTGAGCCGATGGTTATCACATTCCCGACAAGAATATAGTACAAAGCCGCCAGTGCCCCGATAATGAGAACGGCAAAGGATACAAGCGGATAATTAAAGAACTTCCCCGGACCGAAATAGGCCTGCCCGTCTTCAAACTCCACCGAAAAACCAGTTACCGTCCCCGTCCGGCCGGAGCCGAGTAACAACGCGATGACGGCCGCCGCAATCGCAATCCCCATCCTGCCCGACATACGCTGTTTCGCAGACGCCTTTAAATACTGACGGTTAAACAAAACAAACCCTCCCCACGCAAATACATCCGCCGCCCTCCGGCGGGTACCGTTTTTGACCGGCCGCAACCGGACTGTTTTCTCTTTGATTAATATTCCCGCTGACAGGCGAATATCCCTGAAAACGCCTGCCCGTCAGCTTACATTATACCTTATATGCCGGCTGATTGCACCATATTTTTTCAGGCTTTTCCTTTTTACGCAAAAAAACGCCCGCTCCCCGGCGGCCGCGGCTTTTTTTGCGGCAAAGGCGCAAACGCCGTCTGTTACAACCCGCAAAACCCAAACAAAAAACGGGAATCCGGCAATTAATGCCGGGTTCCCGTCAGCGGCAATCCGCCCGAACTGACCGGGCGGAAATTTATCATCCCTGCAGTTCGGTTTTGACCTGCTGTATATCCTTGTCGGCCGCCATCATCGCCGGTTTGTAAAAGCCCTTGGCCTCGGCGAATTTGAACAGCTCGTACTGGGTGGTCTCGCAATTGTCCCTGATTTGCTGGAGAGTTGCCCTGACCTGCGGGTTGGCGCATTCCGAGATGGCGGTCGCATAGGTGGTCAGGCTGCTTTTCATCATTGAAAGCGCGTCGTTTATCATTGTCTTGTCCTGCAGCATTCAAAATCCCCCTCACTTTAAAAAGTTCATCAGCTGTTGCTTGGTTTCCTGCGCGTCCTGAGCCGACTGCTCAAAAAAATCCCGCACCTGCGTATCCATTGCCTGTTTGGCGTATGCCTGAAACTTCTGGCTCACCATCTCGTGCGAGCCTATAATCTGGCGGAGGTTTTGCAGTTCCATCTGGTTGAGCTGGGCCATTTTTATCTAAACTCCTTTCAGGATTTTACATGTATTATCTGTTTTTCCCGCCCTAATATTCAACGGTCTGAAAATTTTTGTCCTGCCCCGCTTTTGCCGCGCGGTCATAACTCCGGCGTTTGAGAAAACTCCGCGCGGCGGATAAAAAAACAGGGGCCGTCCTTCCTGCCCCTGCTTTGTTGTCGGTTTTTAGGTTTACTGTTAGTATAATTTATTTTATATAATACAAATAATCAAGCATTCGGGTGGAATTAGGTTCCGCCGGCGGCGAATTTAAGGCAGGCCTCAAAACAGCGGCCCCTCCGGTGTTCGCCGGACACCCACAGCCGTTTTGAGGTTTGGTCAAACCCGGTTCTGAGAGCGATTTTTTCCCCTTCAAAGGCTTCGCTGACAAACGCGATGCAAAACTCCGATATCTCATAGCCCCTGACAAAAGCGGGTATCACGTCCGCGATGATGTCCGCGTAGACCGCATTGTTCAAATGCCCGTTGTAGTCAATATCCGACCAGCGTATTTCACGAACTCCCGTTTCTGTCAGGTTGTCCGGCAGCGCTATCTTCTCCGGGTCGGGGCAGCCGTTCAGCCTGTCCGGCTGTTCGGTAACCGCAAAACGCGAAAACTCTCTGGGTCTTAGGATTTTATGGGTTTTGGGGTCAACCAAAGCAAAAGACGAAACGCTTTGAATTAGGGGCGCGCCCGCGCTGTCCGAAAAAACATAACAGCGGAAAAACTGCGCGCCTTTTGAGTTCCTGTGCCAGGTCGTAAGCGAGATTTGTTCGTTCAGCCGCGGGGCGCGGCGGATTATGCTCCTTGTTCTGGTGATTACGAATGACAGCCCGTTTTTTCGTAGCTCCTCGTACCCCAGCCCGCCGCCGCCGAAATGCAGTTCCCCGACTTCCTGCTGCAGCCTGAGCTGGCCGGACAGCTTTAATCTCTTGTCCTGCCCGACGTCAAACGAGGATATTTTTATATTCCATCTGTAATCAGGCGGTATTTCATGCCGGCTCATAATCTACTCCAAGTATAATATATTGTCGTTTATCCGGATGGTTAAATCCTTTTGCAGACGTCCACCCATTTTTTTATCCCTGCGTATTCATTCAATTCGGACGGGGTGAGCCGGATTGCCGAATTGTTGCTGCCGCACGCGGGGAAAACGGTTTCGTATCTTTGCAGCGAGACGTCCGCGTAAACCTCAATCCCGTCGGGCAGCGCGAACGGGCAGACCCCGCCGACTGCGTATCCGGTCAGCCTTATGACCTCGTCCGGCGGCAACATGGACGGCCTGAACCCGAACTCCGCTTTAAACTTTGAATTGTCTACCTTGACGTCCCCCGCCGCGACCAGCAGGATACAGCCGTCCCCTTTTTTAAAGCTCAGGGTCTTTGCAATCCGCGCGGGTTCCACCCCCAGCGCCTGTGCCGCAAGCTCCACAGTCGCGCTTGAGCAGTCAAATTCCAAAACATCCTTACCCTTGCCCCATCGGTCAAGGTATTTTTTCACGGTTTCAACCGACATCCTCGCATACCCTTTCCAAAATGCTGATTTTTGTTTTTTTGGGTCCGCGCCGCCTGTTTCTCTCTAGGCGCGGATTTCATCAATCCCCATGTACGGCCGCAGGACTTCGGGCACGGTTATCGAGCCGTCCGCATACTGGCAGTTTTCCAAAATCGCGGCGACCGTACGCCCCACCGCGACCCCTGAGCCGTTCAGGGTGTGTACCAGCCTCGCTTTGTCTTTCATATCCTTTTTAAAACGGATTGCGGCGCGGCGCGCCTGATAATCCTCAAAGTTTGAACAGCTTGAAATCTCGACATACTTGTTATACGACGGCATCCAGACCTCGATGTCGTAGGTTTTTGCGCTGGAAAAGCCCAAATCCCCGGAGCACAATGCCACCACCCGGTACGGCAGTTTCAATAGCTGCAGCACCCGCTCGGCGTCCCTGGTCAGCTTTTCAAGCTGCCGGTAGCTGTCGTCGGGGTCCGCGAATTTCACCAGCTCCACCTTGTTGAACTGGTGCTGGCGTATCAGCCCGCGGGTATCCCTGCCCGCGCTGCCGGCCTCCGCCCGAAAACACGCGGAATAGGCGCAGTAGTTTATCGGCAGTTTTGCGCCGTCCAGGATTTCGTCGCGGTGGATGTTTGTTACCGGAACCTCGGCGGTCGGGATTAAGAAATAATCGGCGCCCTCCACCTTAAACGCGTCCTGCTCAAATTTCGGGAGCTGGCCGGTCCCGGTCATTGAGGCGCGGTTAACCATAAAAGGCGGAAAAACCTCAGTGTACCCGTGTTTTGTGTGGGTGTCAAGGAAAAAGTTTACTATTGCGCGTTCCAGCGCGGCGCCGGCGCCTTTATAAAAGTGAAAGCGCGCTCCGGTAACCTTTGCCGCGGTTTCGGGGTCGAGTATCCCAAGATTTGTGCCGATTTCCCAGTGCGGTTTCGGCTCAAAATCAAATTTCGTGGGCTCCATAAAACGGCGGATTTCGACATTGTCGTCGCTGTCCTTACCGACGGGAACGCTCTCATGCGGGATGTTGGGAATTGTCAGCAGGCTGTCCCTCTGCTCGGTCTCCAGCGCGGCAAGCCTGCCTTCAAGCTCCTTTACCTGCTCCGAAATCCCTTTCATCCTCGCCATTATTCCCTGTATGTCCCCGCCCTGCTTGCGGATACGCGGGATTTCCTTGCTGGCGGCGTTCTGCTCCGCCCTCAGCGCCTCAACCTTCGCCATAATGTCCCGTCGCTCGGCGTCAATCCCCACAAGCCGGTCGATTGACGCGTCAAAATCCATGTTGCGATTTTTCATTGCCTGTTTGACCATTTCCGGGTTTGAACGGATAAACTTAATGTCCAGCATAAACAATACTCCCTTTGCTATTTTTCAGGTGAAAGTAGGTTGGCAAGCGACTTGAGGTCCTCCTGCGAATAAAACTCTATCTGAAGGGTGCCGCCCTTGCCGCTTTCGGCCACTCTGACCCGCCGGCCGAGATGTTCGGTAAGCGCAAGCTCCACCTCGTCGTAAAAGCTGTCCCGCAGCTTTGCCTTTTGTTCGGCGGCCTTTTTGGGTTTTGCCGCCTGCCTCGCCTTTTTTTCTATATCCCGCACCGACAGCCCTTTTTTTATTATCTCTTTTGCGGTCTCAACCTGCTCCTCCGCGGTGGGGAGGGCGAGCAGCGCCCTCGCATGACCCGCCGATATCTCGCCGGCCGCGACCATTTCGGCAACCGGCTGCGGCAAGTTGAGCAGCCGCAGCGCGTTCGCGACCGCCGGGCGGGATTTGTTCACCACTTTCGCGATTTCTTCCTGTGTCAGACCGTAATTCTCCATCAGAGTTTTATATCCGGCCGCTTCTTCCATCGGGTTTAGGTCTTCGCGCTGAAGGTTTTCGACCAGCGCGAGCTCCGAGGCCTTCTGTTCGTCGATTTCCCGGATTATCACCGGAACCTCGCTGACCCCCGCCATCTGCGCGGCCCGCCACCTGCGTTCCCCCGCAATCAGCTGGTATCTCCCGTCCAGCAGCGGCCTTACCAGCAGCGGCTGGAGTATCCCGTGCTGTGAAATAGACTCGGCGAGCTCCGCGAGCGACTCCTGCTCAAAATGCCTGCGCGGCTGGTCGCGGTTGGGCTGGATTTCTGAAATCCGCAGCCAAACCGTCTTTTTGGATTCTTCCTCAATCGCGTTCTCGGCGAGCAGCGCGCCAAGCCCTTTGCCAAGCCCCCGTTTTTTTACCGACATTCCTGCCCCCTCCTATCCGCTTTGATTATTCGCTATCAGCTCGTCCGCCAGACAGTCGTATGCCTCGGCCCCGCGCGAGCCCGGCTCGTAATAGTTTATCGGTTTGCCGAAACTCGGAGCCTCCGACAGCCTGACGCTTCTGGGGATGGCGGTTGAAAACACCTTGCGCGGGAAAAACCTCTTTACCTCCGCCGCCACCTGCTGGGTCAGGTTCAGCCTGCCGTCAAACATGGTCAGCAGAACCCCTTCAAGCTCAAGTTCGGGGTTATACAGCCTTTTCACCTGCCTGACGGTGGACATCAACTGCGACAGCCCCTCCAGCGCATAGTATTCGCACTGGATTGGCACAATCAGGGTGTCGGCGGCGCACAGGGCGTTTAAGGTCAGCAGACCGAGGGATGGCGGGCAGTCTATCAGGATAAAGTCGAATTTGTCCCGCAGCGGCGCCAGCGTCGCGGTCAGCCTGCTTTCCCTGCGGTTTACATCCACCAGTTCTATTTCCGCGCCCGCCAGCCGTATGCCGGACGGGATTATGTACACGTTTTTAAACTCGGTATTATAAACGGCGCTTTCGGGCTGAGTATTCCCAATCAGCAGCTCGTAGGTGGATACCATATTCCCGCGTTTGTCCACCCCCAGCCCGCTGGTCGCGTTGCCCTGCGGGTCAATATCCACAAGCAGGCAGCGTTTTCCCTTTGCCCCCAGCGCCGACGCGAGGTTCACGGTGGTGGTCGTCTTGCCGACTCCTCCCTTTTGGTTTGCGACCGCTATGATTTTTCCCAAAAATTTCACCTTCCATCCCGACAGCCGGTCTTCCATCTTCACCCGGCAGCACTTTGGAGTATTATATCACAATGCCGCCGTTTTAGAAAGTGCGGAGCTCGACATATTTTCGGGATTTTTTCCGGTGTTTCATGTGAAACATTTAAAAAGCCCCCCGAAAGGAGCGTTCTTTTTTAAGATTTACTTAATCAAGTATATTTTCAACCGACTTTCTTCAAGCGAAGGCCCAAAAGCAAAGACTGCACCGAAGGATGAACTTTGGTGCAGTCTTTCTTTATCCGTTGATTGTCTCCGACCCTAAGCCAGAAGCAGGTCGTTTTTATCATTGGTCATTCTCGTGATTATTTTCCGAAACGCTATCGGCTTTTTTCCTCTTCCGGACACATTCGGATAGAAGATACTCGATCTGACCGTTAATAGACCGGAAATCATCCTCAGCCCAGGCAGCAATCTGCTCATAAAGCTTTGAAGATATGCGAAGAGGTATCTGCTTCTTGGTATCCATTTTTAGTACAGACTGCCGCTGTTAACAATAGGCTGGGCATCTCTGTTTCCGCAGAGGACAACAAGAAGATTAGATACCATGGCGGCTTTACGCTCTTCATCAAGCTTCACCACATCATTTTCATTGAGCTTCTCCAAAGCCATCTCAACCATACCAACTGCGCCGTCAACTATCATCTTTCTGGCATCGATAATCGCACTGGCTTGCTGCCTTTGCAGCATCACTGAAGCAATTTCCGGCGCATAAGCAAGATGGGTTATGCGAGTTTCCAAAATTTCAAGACCTGCTTCATCTACTTTGTCTTGAATCTCACTGCGTATACGCTCGGCTACCAGTTTACTGGAACCACGCAAACTTCCTTCATCTGGCTCGCCGTCACCGGAGGTGTCAATTCCCGGATTTACATCATAGGGGTAGATGCGGACTATGTTTCTTAATGCGCCGTCACACTGAAGAGAAAGATATTCTTTAAAATTATCTACATTGAAGACTGCCTTGGCAGTATCAGTGACTTTCCATATTACAGCAATGCCTATCTCTATGGGGTTGCCTAGAACATCATTGATTTTCTGCTTGCGGTTATTGAGCGTCATAATTTTAAGCGAGATCTTTTTGCTTGCAGGACTGCTTTGCATAGAAGCTCTTTCTGTTTTATTAACGGAGACGTGCTCAATACTCACATCATCACTTTGGCCGAGACGGGTCTTGTATGCGGGATTAACTGCAGATGAAAAGGGATTAACATAAAAGAAACCCGGTTCTTTTAGCGTACCTGTATACTTGCCAAACAAAGTAAGCACTAATGCCTCTTGAGGATTGATGATTTTAAGTCCAAAAAAGGGAATAATACCAATGGTTACCCAGATAATCCCTACAACCAAGGGCAAGATACCACTATTATTCTTATGTTCTAAGAGGTTTCCTCCCAGAATAATAAGAACGATAGCCGCAATATAAAGCACGATAAAAAGAATTAACATAGCCATTCCAGGTTTTGCTTTTAAAACTTTCTCTTTCATAGTTGCCTCCTTATATATAATTATGATATCAATATGATATCATATCAGGGAAAAAATGCAATAGTTTTACAAGAAATATACAAGAAAAATCGGCATAGCCGGTAACACTACCAAACTATGCCGATATTTTTCCGGGATTAAAAATCCCTAAGACGCACCCTCTAAGGGAGGCTTTTTCCTTAAAACCGCGCTGTGCGGCGTTTATGCGGTGCGGTTTTTCGCAGGTTTGCCGCTTTTTTTGTTTTTGGGAATTCGGACTAGATACTCTATGTATTCCTCGGTCTCGATTTTTTCGGCGCTCGCCTCGATACCGGAGCGGCGCATTGTGTCTATCGCGTTGTTCACGGTGTTCAAAAACAGCCTCACGTCTCTGACCAGCGGGGTTGGTCGGCGGCGCTTTTCTTTCGGCTTTGCCTCCTCAAGCATTTCCTCAATCAGCCGCTCGCTCTGCTCCACGTTCAGCCCGCGCCGCACAATCCTCATAAGCGCCGTTTTTCTCTGCTCACCCTCCAGCCTGAGCAGCGCCCTCGCGTGCCTTTCGGTCAGTCCTTCGCTGATGATTGTCCCGCGCTCCTCCTCGGTCAGCCGCAAAATCCTGAGCCTGTTCGCGACTGTGGACTGCGCGCAGCCCAACTGATGCGCGGCCTCTTCCTGAGTCAGCCCGTAGACCTCAATCAGCTTTTTAATCCCCTCGGCCTCTTCAAAGCAGTTCATGTCCTCACGCTGTAAGTTTTCAATCAGGGCGAGCAGCGCGGCGCGAGGGCCGTCCGCCTCAACTACCAGACAGGGCACTTCCCGCAGCCCCGCGATTTTTGCCGCGCGGAGCCGCCGCTCCCCCGCAATAAGAACCGGCCTGTCCTCATTGAAAGTTACCGTAATCGGGTGCAGCATGCCGTTTTCGCCTATGCTCTGCGCGAGCTCAATCAGTTTTTCATAGCTGAACTCACGCCTGGGCTGGTCGGGGTTATGCAAAATCTCCCCGGTGGGTATCATCAGTATTTTGCCGCCGGCTTTATACCGCTCTTTCCTTTTTAAAATCTGCATACCGACACATCCTTTCGGCGTCAGTATAGCACGGCGGCGGCCGGCGGTTTGCCGAAATTTGGCTGTCGCAAAGAACTATTTCAGCGGCTCTTTTTTTATCTTAGCGGTGTTTCTGGGGTATTTTGCGGGAGTCGGGGCTGTCTTGTCGAATACAATCAGCCGCCTTTCCATCAATTCGCCGTCGAGTTCCATCTGAAGCCGCCTGATTTCGGAAAGCTCCGCGCCCAATACGGCGGCGGCACGAGATACGCTTTTTGCCTCAACCTCCCCTTCCGGGCCCTTCATTGAGATAAACCGCCCTCCTGGTTTTACAAAGGGAATACAGTATTCGCATAATACCGGCAGGTTGGCGACCGCCCGCGCCGCGGCGACGTCGAAAGCCTCCCTTAAATCGGGGTCGCGGGCCGCGAGCTCGGCCCTGCCGTGGACCAGGTCGGCGGGCAGTTCAAGCCGCCTGCACAGCTCCTTTAAATACACTATCCGTTTGTTCATAGAGTCAAGAAGGGTCAGCCTGACATCCGGCCGCACCAGAGCGACAGGAATTCCCGGATAGCCCGCGCCGGTGCCCACGTCAATCAGGGCAATCCCCCGTTTTGGCAGAAGGGGTGCCAGCGTCAGACTGTCCGCAAAATGCTTTACCGCAATCTCCCGCGGGTCGGCAATCGCGGTCAGATTGATTTTTTCATTCCATTCCAGCATGGTTTCTGCAACCAGCTCAAAACGGTCAAGGCACGCCTCGTCAAGGGTTATTCCGATTGCCGCGGCCTGCTCCAACAGCAGCCCGCGGTCAAAACTGCCGCTCATAAAACCCATCCCCTAACTTTCGCTGTTTTCGGCTCTGCCGCGGCTGCCCAGCCAGACGACCAGCACCGACAAATCGGCCGGGCTGACCCCGCTGATACGGGACGCCTGCCCCAGATTCGCCGGCCGTATTCTGTTCAGCTTTTCCTGCGCCTCTTTCCGCAGCCCTTTTATTTCGGAATAATCAATCCCGTCCGGCAGCAGGCGGCTTTCAAGCCTTCTCAGTTCGTCAATTGCGGCCCGCTGCCGCCGGATGTACCCCTCGTATTTTATTTCGACCTCGATTTGCTCGCGCACCATCGGGTCAAGCTCCGGCCTTTGGCTGTCCACCGGCGCGAGCTTCTGATAATCCAGCTGCGGGCGCCTTAACAAATCCTCCAGCCTGACCCCGGTGCTCACAGGAGTTGTTTCACATGAAACAAGCAGCCGGTTCAGTTGCTCGGTCGGCGGCAGAACAGTCTCCTTAAGCCGTTTGCGCTCCCGCTTTTTTGCCTCCTGCCTTTGGCGGAAATTCTCCCATCTCAAGTCGTCCACCAGCCCGACCCGCCTGCCGATTGGGGTGAGCCGCTCGTCCGCGTTGTCCTGCCGCAGGACCAGCCGGTATTCGGAACGGGAGGTCATTATCCTGTACGGGTCGCTGCAGCCCTTTGTAACAAGGTCGTCAATCAGGGTGCCGATATAGCTGGAGGCGCGGTCAAGTATCATCGGCGGGCGGCCGAGGATTTTAAGCGCCGCGTTTATGCCGGCTACCAGCCCCTGAGCCGCGGCCTCCTCATAGCCGGAGCTGCCGTTGAACTGTCCGGCGCCGTACAGCCCCGGATAATCCATGAATTCAAGGGTGGCCGAAAGCTGCAGCGGGTCGCAGCAGTCATATTCGATTGCATAAGCCGGCCGCATGATTTTGACATTCTCAAGTCCGGGAATGGTGCGGTAAAATTCAAGCTGGACGTCCACCGGCAGGGAGGAAGAAAGCCCCTGCAGATACATTTCCTCGGTGTGCAGCCCGCACGGCTCGATAAACACCTGATGTCTTTCCTTGTCCGCGAACCTTACCACCTTGTCCTCGATACTGGGGCAGTAGCGAGTGCCGACCCATCTGACCCTGCCCCCGTACATCGGGGAGCGGGAAAGGTTTTTCTCTATTATCTCCTTTGTCTTTCGGGTGGTCCATGTGATATGGCAGTCCACCCTGTTTTCGAGCTTTTCCTTAGTCTCAAACGAAAAGGGGATAACCGGCTCCTCGCCCGGCTGCCGCTCTGTCTTTGAAAAATCAATGCTGGAGCGCAGGGCGCGCGCGGGGGTGCCGGTCTTGAAACGGCGGATTGAAATCCCAAGCTCCGACAGGGACCGGGTAAGCCTGTTGGCGGCGAACATCCCGTCCGGCCCGCTTTCATAGACTAAATCCCCGATATAGATTTTGCCGCCGAGATAAGTCCCGGAGGCTATGATTACGGCTTTGGCGATGTATTCGGTTTCAAGGTGGGTCAGCAGCCGCCAGCGTTCGCCGAGGCGCTCGATTTTAACCACTTCAGCCTGCTGAATGTCAAGGTTTTCGGTGGTCTCCAGCCTGTATTTCATGTATTTCGAGTATTCGCGCCGGTCAATCTGCGCTCTCAGGGAATGCACCGCCGGCCCCTTGCCGCGGTTGAGCATCCTGCACTGGATAAGGTTAGCGTCGGCCGCAACCCCCATCTCCCCGCCGAGCGCGTCAATCTCGCGCACCAGATGGCCCTTTGCGGTGCCCCCGATTGACGGGTTGCACGGCATATTCCCGATTGAATCGAGATTGATTGTGAATATCACGGTGGCGCAGCCCAGCCGCGCCGCGGCGAGCGCCGCTTCAACCCCGGCATGTCCGGCGCCTATCACCGCAACATCATATTCTCCCGCAATATATCCCATTTGCCTGTTCACTTCCCGAAAATCCCAGTTTATTTGCCGACGCAGAACCGCTCGAATATCCTGTCCACAACCGTCTCGGTGGCTCGCTCGCCGGTCAGCTCCAGCAGCGCGTCAATCGCGCCGTCTATACACACCCCGACCGCGTCAAGGGTGATTGACTCCCTGATTGCCTGCCGCGCCTCTTTAATGCATTCAAGGCTTCTGACCACGCACAGCCGCTGCCGCTCGGTCGAAAGGATTGGCTCGTTATCGCTGAGCGCGGCAACCCCGGTTATTTCGCCGAGCGCCTTCTCAAGCTCTTCAAGCCCCTCCCCGGTTTCCGCCGACATTAATACCGTGTGTTTAAATTTATTCTTAATATACTCTGTGTTTATAATAATTCCCTTGTCCTTTTTATTGATTACCGCAATCGAGGTCTGCCGCGAGCTTTTTTCGGCCAATTCGCAATCGTCCTCGGTCAGTGGTTCGGAGCCGTCGAACACCGCGATAACCAGCGCGGCGCGCTCAAGCCGGCTTTCCGCCCGCCCGACACCGATGGACTCCACGCTGTCGTCGGTCTTGCGCAACCCCGCGGTATCGGCAAGGCGCAGGATTATATCCCCAAGCCTTACGGTTTCCTCAACAATATCCCTTGTAGTGCCGGCGACCGGGGTTACAATGCTGCGCTCGTGCCCCGCGAGCAGGTTCATCAGGGTCGACTTACCGACATTCGGCCGGCCGACGATTACGGTGTCAATCCCTTCACGCACTACTTTCCCCGCGTCGAATTTGTCGAGCAGGTTATTAAGGGTTTCTTCGGCTTTTTTCAGGGTCTTATCCAGCGCGCCGCTTTCAAGCTCAGGTATGTCGTCGTCCGGAAAATCCACATACGCGGACAGGTTGGCGGCGGCAGTGGTCAGTTCGTCAAGCACCGTCTCCATTTTCCTGTAAAGCGCACCTTCCCGCACCGCGAGCGCGGATTTGGCCGCAAGCCGGCTGTTCGCGGTGATAAGGTCCATCACCGCCTCGGCGCCGGTGAGGTCGATTTTTCCGTTTACAAAAGCCCTTTTGGTAAACTCGCCCGGCTGCGCCGGAACGGCGCCTGCCGAAAACGCGGCGCGCAGGGTGCGCTGCAGAAGGTACGGCCCGCCGTGGCAGGATAGCTCGACCACGTCTTCGCCCGTATAGCTGTGAGGGGCGCGGAAGACAAGCGTCACGCACTCGTCAATATCGCCGTCGGCGTCAAACACCCATCCGTACATCGCGGTATAGCCCGGCGCGTCTTCAAGGGCGCGTTTTTTGGAGGCGGGGCGGAATATCCGGCCGGCCACTTCGATTGCCCTGTCACCTGATATCCGCACCACTCCTATTCCCGCCGGCGCGACGGCGGTTGAGATTGCTGCTATAACCCTGTCCATTGCCTCTCCCTCTTGCATTTTCAGCGCTGTGATAAAAAACCGCTGACCGGAACCGCGGACAACTGCCTTCCGGCACTTGTCCGGGTCGGGCAGCGACCCTTCTGTCTTGGGATTGTCATATATTATTCTGTATCCGGCATATCCCAATTATGCCAGACATTCTGCACGTCGTCGTTGTCTTCAAGCATATCGAGGAGCTTTTCCATTTTCGCGGCCAGTTCGGGGTCCTCGATGGTGTTGTAAACATCGGGGAGCTGCTGGATTTCGGCCGACAGAAAAGCATACCCCTTTTCTTCAAGCCGGTCGCGCACCTGAGAAAAATCGTCGGGTTCGGTCAGGATTTCAAAAACCCCGTCCTCGACCGAGAAATCGGACGCGCCCGCCTCCAGAGCGTCTTCCATCACTCTGTCCTCGTCAAGCCCGCCGGCTTCAATCGCGATTACCCCTTTTCTGCTGAACATGTAGCTTACGCAGCCGGTGGTGCCGAGGTTGCCGCCGCACTTGTCGAAGTAATGGCGCAAATCCCCTGCGGTGCGGTTTCTGTTGTCGGTCAGTGCCTCCACAATCACCGCAATCCCGCCGGGGCCGTATCCCTCGTACAGGATTGTCTCGTAATTGTCCGAACTGCTGTCCCCAAGGGCTTTTTTGATAATCCTCTCTATATTCTCATTCGGAACGTTGTTGGCTTTGGCTTTGGCAATGCAGTCGCGCAGTTTGGAGTTGGCGGCGGGGTCGGCGCCGCCCTGCCGGACCGCGACAGCGAGCTCGCGCCCGATTTTGGTGAATATTTTGGCGCGCTGGCTGTCGGTCTTTTCCTTTTTGCGTTTTATATTGTTCCATTTAGAATGGCCGGCCATAATATGCTCTCCTTTGATTATACAGCTTATATCCGCAGAATAATATATCACATTTGCCTGCGGTTGGCAACATTCCGCCTTCGCCCGGCAACCCCTGCCCAAAACCTAAAAAAGCATGCCGGCGCATGCTTTTTTAATCCGGTTTATTGGTTTTCCCTCTGTTTTCTTATTCTCTCCCTTATCGAGCGCTTCGGCTTCGGCTTTTCCTGCTGCGCCGCGCCCGGGTCGTCAAGGCTTCTGAACAGCGGCTGGCCGGACAAATCGTACCCGTTTTTTCCCTCACGCGAGCGGGAATATGCTTTTTCAAGCTGCTTGTCGGCGAGCCACGCGACCAGCATGAACAGCGAGACCCCCGCAATCCCGATATGGCGCCAAACCAGCTTCCATGTGGTCAGGCCGACCGTGCCGGTCGCGCTGACCGACGGGGGGAACTGCCTGCCGAGCTCAAGCGCCACCATCAGCATAACCGCCGAGGCGACCACCGATACTATCAGCCCGATATACTTGCGCTTTGCCAGCGCCGCGAACAGGATTACCGCCGTCAGCATTAAAATGGTGGCGGCAATCAGGGGTATCGGGCTGACCGTCCTGCCCCCCTGCCCCGCCTTAATGATATCCGCGTTGCTGCCCATTATACCGAACACCGCAAGCACCTGAAACACGGAATACACCATGAGAAGAGCCCACATCAAAAATTTTGAAACAAACGACAGGGTGCGCATAACGCCTGCCCCTTTCTATTCAGATTAGCCGCGGGTTTGCCCCTTAAATGTCCTCGTCCTGTTCTTCCGTCTTAACCGTCTCGTTATTATCTGTCTCGTCTTCCTCGTCTCCCTCACATCTTTGCGGCTGCGGCTTTTCGCCTTCGGGCTGTTCGTCATCCTCTTTCGGGGTGGTTACCAGCGAAACAACCCGCGCCTCCTCGTCCAGCCTCATTACGATAACCCCTTTGGAGGGCCGGCGGCAGAGCCTGATTTCGCTTGCCGCCATTCTTATGATTACCCCGTCCGAGGCAATCAGGATAACGTCGTCGTTCAAATCCACCGTCTTGATTGCCGCCACGCAGCCGAACTGCCCGGTATGGTAGTTAATCAGGCCTTTCCCGCCGCGGGACTGTATGCGGTAATCGCCGAATTCGCTCAGCCTGCCGAAACCTGTCTCGGAAACGGTCAGCAGGTATTTGCTCTCGTCGCAGACCGACATTCCGATTACCTCGTCGTCCCGCTCAAGCGCAATCGCCCTGACCCCGCGCGCGGTCCTGCCCATCACCCGCACGTCGTTTTCGTCAAACCGGATTGCCTTGCCCTTGCGGGTCCCGACAATCAGGGTCTGGTACCCGTCGGTCATCTGCACCCACGCGAGCTCGTCCCCTTCGGCGAGGTCCACCGCTATAATCCCGGTCTTCCGCACGTTCGAGAAGGAGTTCAGCCACGTCCGTTTTATTATTCCCCTGCGGGTTACCATACAAACATATTTATCCTCGTCGTATTCCGAAACCCGCAGCATTGCCGTAATCTTCTCGCCCGAATCGAGCGGCAGCAGATTGACGATGTTGGCGCCCTTGGAGGTGCGGCTGCCTTCGGGGACCTCAAAGCATTTCATGCGGTACGCCTTGCCCTTTGAGGTGAAGAAGATGATGTAGTCGTGGCTTAAGCAGATAAACATATTCTCCACAATATCCTCGGCGCGGGTGGTAATTCCGGTAATACCCCTGCCGCCGCGGTGCTGGGCTTTATATACGTCCAGCGACTGCCGCTTGATATAGCCGAACCGGGTCATGGTAATCACGGTTTCCTCAAGCGGTATCAAATCCTCGATATCCACTTCTCCGGATACCGGTGAGATTTCGGTCCGCCGTTGGTCCCCGAATTTGTCCTTCAACTTAAGGCAGTCTTCCTTGACTATCTCCCTGACCTTGTTTTCGTCCGCGAGGATTGACTTGAGCTCCTCAATCAGCGCCAGCAGTTCATTCAGCTCGTTTTCGATTTTTTCCCGTTCAAGCCCGGAAAGCTGGCCCAGCCGCATTTTTACGATTGCGTCGGCCTGCAATTCGTCAAACGAAAACCTCTCCATAAGCCGGGTTTTGGCTGTCGGCACGTCCCTGGACGAACGGATAATGCTTATCACTTCGTCAATGAAATCGCAGGCGATTTTCAGGGCTTCCCAGATATGGGCGCGCTCCTGCGCCTTCTTCAAATCAAATCTGGTGCGGCGGGTTATCACCTCGCACTGGAACCTGATGTATTCCTCAAGCATCTGCTTGAGGGTCAGCACCCGCGGCACCCCGTCCACCAGCGCCAGCATAATAACCCCGAAGGTGGTCTGCATCTGGGTGTAGGAATAAAGCTGGTTGAGCACCACCTGCGGGTTTACGTCCCTGCGAAGCTCAATGACCACCCTCATACCCTCGCGGCTGGAGTGGTCCACCACGTCGGTAATCCCGTCAATCCTCTTCTCGTCCGACAATTCTATGATGGATTTCACAAGATTAAGTTTGTTCACCTGATAGGGGATTTCGGTAATGATTATCCGGTATCTGCCGTTTTGGTACTCCTCGATTTCGGCGCGGGCGCGCACGGTTATCTTGCCCTTGCCGGTGGCGTAGGCCGCGCGTATGCCGGCATGGCCCATGATAATCCCTCCGGTCGGAAAATCCGGGCCCTTGACGTATTCCATTATCTCATGCATATCGGCGTCCGCATTGTCAATCAACAGGCAGATAGCGTCGATAATCTCGCTTAAATTGTGGGGGGGTATGTTGGTCGCCATCCCGACCGCAATGCCGGTGGAGCCGTTGACAAGCAGGTTCGGGAAACGGGAGGGCAGCACAACCGGCTCTTTCAGGCGGTCATCATAGTTGTTCTGGAAATCCACCGTATCTTTTTCGATGTCCGCGAGCATGTCGAGGGACATCTTGCTCATCCGCGCCTCGGTGTATCTGTAGGCGGCCGCTGGATGCCCGTCAATCGAGCCGAAGTTTCCGTGCCCGTCAATCAGCGGGTAGCGCAGCGAGAAATCCTGCGCCATCCTCACCAGCGCGTCGTAAACCGACGCGTCCCCGTGCGGATGGTACCGACCCAGAACCGAGCCCACCGTGTCCGCGCACTTGCGGTAGGGCTTGTCCGGGGTGAGCCCGTTCTCGTACATTGTGTATAATATCCTGCGGTGGACAGGCTTCAGCCCGTCGCGGGCGTCGGGAAGGGCCCGCGAAATAATCACCGACATCGAATATTCAAGGAAGCTTTTTTTCATCTCCTTTTCAAGGTCCACGCTGATTATTCTGGCTTCCTGCTTGTTTTCCGGTTTTTCCGTCCTGTTGAGCTCGTCCATACTGAGAAACCATGCCTTTCAACTTAATCTCAATAAAATCTATTGGTCATTTTTCTTTTTGTAATGGCTGTTGATGAATTCTAAAAGCCCGCTTAAATCGCCGACACAGCGTTTCGGTATCCGGATGAATATCGCCTTTGAGTAAAAATCAAGGCTGTCGGGCCGCTCGACCGCCCGGGTGATTGAGCCCCATTTAACCGCCGCCCGCCGGCCGCCGCCGGCGGCTTTCAGCGTTATGCCCTCTTCGGTAAAACACGCGGTCAGCCGCGCCTGCGGCAGGCTGTCGTACAGCCTTGCCGAGCGGGTTTTTGCGCTGTACAGGTTAAACCCGATTAGCCCGGCGTTGAAAATAACATACGCGGCAATCCCCACCCAAAAGCTGAATAACAGCCACAGCATCAGCGCCGAAATCAAGGACATCACGCTGAAAAAGGGCAGGAACTTCAGATAATTCCGCAGCGCGGAGTCCGCCGCGATTTTTACGAATTCTTCGCGGGTATAGCTGACCTCAACCGTTATCGCGTCTTCTTCCTCTTTGTCCGGCTCAAAAGCTCCGGTTTCGGGGCGGACGATGTGCTCTTTGGCCGCGGGCTCAAAACTGCTTATAATCTGCTGGCGGGGCACCGGCACCGCCGCGAACACCGCCCGCCTCACCGCCTCGGCGTCGTCCGGCGTCAGGCAGCGCGAGGGCAGCACGATATGCGGCTTGAGCGGAGCTGAGATTATCATCATCTCCCGCGTCTCGATGTAAGAGGCCTGCGGCAGAGCAATGCTCGCAACCGCGCCGCTGTCGTTCCTCTTTTCAATCCTGTCGGGATAGACCGAAACCGTCCCGTAATACCCCTGCCCGCTTTGCAGGGTCAAATCATAGGTATTCTGGGCCGCGCTCTTTATCCGGTACGAAAAACTGAAGGCCGCAATCGCCGAGGACGCGGCGAAAAACACCAGCATCATGGCGTTGACCGGGTCAACCCTGTTGTAATAAATAATGTCCACTAAAATCATGGACAGGCTGATAACCCCGAACGCCAGCAAAAACCCGTACCGGCTTTTTTGAAAGCTCAGCGCGCCGCCCTGCCTTGAGACAAGCATGTTGAACCTGACAAACTCGTCGCGGCTGATATCAACCGGAAACGCGGCCAGAGGCTGCCCGTTTTCCTCTCTTTCTTCAAAACCGTTTTGCCGGTTATTGTTTTCCTGATTGTTGAAATCGCTCATTATTATACTCCCTGTAAATCAGGCTATTTTATTTCGGCGGCGGGCGCGTGCTTTTCCAGTATCCCGCGCAGCAGTTCCGCCTGCTCCTGCGACAGCAGGCGTTTTGGCACGCAGATATTCAATTCCCGCCCGACCGACATTCTGATAAGCGACGGGGTCTCAATCCAGCCGGTAACCCTTGAAATCGGGATTTCCCCCTGTATCCGGCCGTTGCTGATTCTGACCCTGTCGTCGCTGAAGACGTAAGCAGTCGCGAAATGTAGGTCCTCTTTTTCGTTATATTCCCGCGCGGCCGCGGCTTTATTGAGTACCGGGCCGATAAACCCGTCGTACAAAGCCAGAAAAACTCCGAGCAACACAAGGCAGACCGCCGCGGGCGCGGAGAGCATAACAAGCCGTCCGAAAAACAGCCCCGCAATCCCCAGCGCCGCAAGCAGTGCACCTGCCGCGGTGATTGCCGGCGAGTATTTCGCGCGCAGTTTTTGCTTGACCATCGCCTGCGCGTGGATATATTCGTCCTTGGTAACCAGAACGCTCAGGGATATCTGTGTCGCCTGTTCCATTCTGCAGCTTCCTTTCAGGTTATATTATGCTGCCGAAGCCGGCGGCGATTAGGGATTAGAAAATCCAGTTTCTCATCACTTTGCGCCGCCGCGCGAAAACCTGCCTTAAAAAGATTTCAAAATCCTCTCTGCCGCCTTCCGGCAGACAGCGCTTCGGGATTACAATCATCCGCTCGCTGTCCTTTGCCAGCACAAAGAGTTCGGGGGTTTCAATGCACAGCCCGACTAAGGCGTACGGGTCGGTCAATGTCAGGTACCGGGTCTGCGCAATCATATTGTCGTCAAAGAATTTAAGGCTGCAGTTTTCCATAATTTCCGAATAGGTTTTGTAATCCCGCTCGGCGCGTTTTTTTACCGCCGCCGGCAGCGCGTAAAAGAAAATCGCCAGAACCAGCGGACAGCAGAGGCAGAGGATAAGCGGGACATAAATCGCGCAGAACGCCGTCCGAAACCAGTTAAACGAGCAGAGCCCGACAAACAGCAGGACTGCGGACAGCACCACCGCGCCCGGCAGCAGGTTGAGATAGCCGCTCTGCCTTTCGACAAGAAGAGCGGCGGTTGAGTATTCCCGCCGGGTGGCGTCCACTGAGAATTCGATTTTGGGCGGCTTTTGATTTGGCATTGACCGCTCCTCCTTAAAAAGCTGTTCGGCAGCGGTTAAAACCGCCGCTTTTTATTGGAAACGCGAACCGTCTTATATGTCGAGGTTTTCCACATATTTTGCGTTCTTTTCGATGAATTCGCGGCGGGGCTCCACCTTGTCCCCCATCAGTATGGTAAAGATTTCGTCGGTGGACGGGATATCGTCGATATCGACCCTGATTATGGTCCTGAAGGCGGGGTCCATGGTGGTCTCCCAGAGCTGTTCGGGGTTCATTTCACCAAGACCCTTGTACCGCTGGACGTCCGCGCTCCCGCCGAACTCGGCGATGTATTTGTCCCGCTCGGCGTCCGAATACGCGTACCTGTGCTGTTTGCCCTTTGAAATCCTGTAAAGGGGCGGCTGGGCTATATAGATGTGGCCGGCGTCCACCAGCGGGCGCATATACCGGAAGAAAAACGTCAGCAGCAGGGTGCGGATATGCGCGCCGTCCACGTCGGCGTCCGCCATGATGATTACCTTGCCGTAGCGCAGCTTTGAGATGTCGAAATCGTCCCCAATCCCGCAGCCGAGCGCGAGCACCACCGGTATCAGCTTTTCGTTTGAGTACACCTTGTCAATCCGCGCTTTTTCGACATTCAGCATTTTCCCCCACAGCGGGAGTATCGCCTGAAAATTCCGGTCGCGTCCCTGGATTGCCGAGCCCCCCGCCGAATCCCCCTCCACAATGAACAGCTCGGTCCGTTCGGGGTCGGTCCAGATACAGTCGGCGAGCTTTTCGGGCATACGGGTGGAGGAAAGGCCGTTCTTTTTCCGCGCGAGCTCGCGGGCGCGTTGCGCCGCTTCCCGTACCCGCGCGGCGTTTATGGATTTTTCGAGTATAACGCGGGCAACCTGCGGGTTTTCCTCAAGGTAGGGCGCCAGCTTTTCGTTCATCAGGGTATTCACAAGGGTGCCCATCGAGGTGTTGCCGAGCTTTGCCTTGGTCTGCCCTTCGAACTGGGCGTCCTTGAGCTTTACGCTGATTACCGCGGTCAGCCCCTCGCGGGAGTCGTCCCCTTTAAGGCTCTGGTCGTTTTCCTTCAAAAGATTGTGTTTCCTCGCGTAATCGTTGAATATCCGGGTTATCGCGGTCTTAAAGCTGGTTTCATGGGTGCCGCCGTCCACCGTGTGGATATTGTTCGCGAAAGAGACGATGTTCTCGTTATAGCTGTCGTTATACTGCATTGCGACTTCGGCAATCGAGTCCCCGTCGGTAAGCGAAAGGTAAATGACCTTGGGGTGGAGCAGGTTATAACCGCGGGCCCTGTTCATGTACTCGACATAAGAGGAAATCCCGCCTTCATAGCAGTATTCCTCGCTGATGATGTTGTCAGGGTCTCTCAAATCGCTTATACGGATGGTCAGTCCCGCGTTCAAAAACGCCTGTTCACGCAGCCGCTTTTGCAGCACTTCATAATCGTATTCTTCCACCTCGAATATTTCGGGGTCAGCCTTAAAGCGGATACGGGTGCCGTTGTGCTCCGATTTGCCGGTTACGGTAAGCTCGGTTACGGCGTTGCCGCGCTCAAAACGCTGGTGGTAGACCTTGCCGTCGCGGGAAATCTCGACTTCCATCCATTCGGACAGCGCGTTCGCGACCGAAAGGCCGACCCCGTGCAGGCCGCCGGAGACCTTGTACCCGCTGCCGCCGAACTTTCCGCCGGCGTGCAGTACCGTCATTACCACCGTTACGGTGGGCTTGCCGGTCTGCTCGTTAATCCCGACCGGGATTCCCCTGCCGTTGTCCCTGACCGAAATCACGTTGCCGGGCAGGATTTCAACTTCAATATGGGTGCAAAACCCGGCGAGCGCCTCGTCTATCGAGTTGTCCACTATTTCGTAAACCAGATGGTGCAGCCCTTTGGGGCCGGTGGACCCGATATACATGCCGGGGCGCTTGCGCACCGCCTCCAGCCCTTCCAGCACCTGTATCTGGCTCTCGTCATATACCGCGTTCTCCTGATTTCTGGTATTGTCTAATCCGGTGTTCATGGTTTACCTCCGTCTTTCAATCTGCCTAGCATATGTCAATGCCGCATACCCTTACTTTGCCCGGCCGCCGGCGTCTTCCGCCAGCCCATCGGGCAGGCCGGCCCTGCGCCGCAGGGTGGACGGCGACAGCTGGGAGATGTATACGGTCTCATTTTTGTCTTTATCAACGCAAACGACATAGCTTTTGGGCAGTTCCCCGGTTACGTTGACAACCCTGCCGCCTTTTTGGGCGTCCGCAAGGAACTGCCTTGAAATCCTTGAAATAGTGGTTTTGTCCATGTCGAATATCCCGACTATGTCTTTTGTCCGCACAACCGTGCCCTGCCCCAGATGCAGATACATAAGCCTTAACCCGCTTTCACGGTTTTGGTATTCAGCCGGTTACCCGGCCGTTGCTGACTTTATAGACCCTGCCGCCCGCCATCCGCAGCGCCGGGTTCGGGTCGCAGCCGGTGATGAACACCTGCCATCCCTTTATGTGGTTGAGTATATAGTCCTGCCTTGCGGTGTCAAGCTCGCTCAATACGTCGTCCAGCAGCGCGACCGGCTGTTCCCCCGTCGCGTTTTTCAGAAGGGAGGCTTCCGCAAGTTTCAGCGCGAGCACCGCCGAACGCTGCTGGCCCTGCGAGCCGAAGACCCGCGCGGATTTCCCGCCAATCATAATCTCCAAATCGTCGCGGTGGGGGCCTGCGGTAGTGAACCCCGCGGCCAAATCGGCGTTTTGGTTGTCTTTTAAAAGGGCAAGCAGGTTTGAGTAAGCCTGCTGCGGGGTTATATCCTGCTCACCGGCGCTCGATTTGTAGCTGATTGTAAGCTCTTCGCCGCCCGAAATCCCGCCGTAAATCTGACCTGCCGCCGGTATCAGCCGGCGGACATATCCGGCGCGCGCCGCGAAAACCTGCGCGCCGAGGCTTGCAAGCCGCTCGTTCCATGCCGCAAGCTGGCTGCCGCCGCGGGAAAGCCCCGGATTTTGCTTTATGTTTCTTAACAGCGCGTTGCGCTGCGCGAGCGCTCGGCTGAAGCTCGACAGGATTTTCACATATCCCGGCCTTATCTGGCAGCAGGCGGTATCAATAAAACGCCGGCGGCCTTCCGCGCCGTCCTTGATTAAAGACAGGTGTGCGGGAAAGAAGACCACCGCACAAAAATTGCCCGCCAGCTTTGCCGGCGACTCAAGCGGTATTCCGCCGAGCCATGCTTTTCTGCGCTTTTGTATTTCGATTTCCGCGCGCTGGCTGCGGCCGAAAGCAGTAAATTCAAGCCCAAGCCTTGCCCTTTCCTTCCCAAAACAAACGGTCTCAAAATCCCGGCTGCCGCGAAAGCTCTTGCCGCCTGTAAAAAGCCAGGTGGCCTCAAGCAGGTTGGTTTTCCCCTGCGCGTTGTCCCCGTAAAAGATGTTGACGCCGGGGTCGGGCGTTATCATTCCGGTTTCAAGATTGCGAAAACCGTCAAATTCAAGCTGGGTTACAATCAATACTCAATGCCTTTCCTTTCCTGCCGCCGCGTTAAGTTTTCTTCTCAACCACATACCGGGCACCGGCGGTTTCAATAAGGATTTCGTCGCCTGCTTTAAGTTTCCTTCCGCGCTGAAAGCAGATTTCATTGTTCACTTTCACCGCGCCCGACTTCACCATTTCCTTTGCCTGCCCGCCGGTAAGCGCGGCGCCGCAGAATTTGAGAAAAGAGTCAAGCTTAATATATTCGGTTGTGATTTCAATCTTTTTCGCGGTCATCGCTTCAGCCTCACCGGAAGAACCAGGAACAAGAAGGAATCCCCGGTTACCGGCATTATCTTCATCGGGGAAAGCGGCCCGCTCAATTCTATCTTTACTTCGTCGGTATCGGTGTTTTTAAGCGCGTCAAGTAGAAAACGGCTGTTAAAGCCCATTTCCTCAGCGTTCCCCTCTACTTCGGCGCTGATGATGTCGCAGGCGCTGCCCAATGGGGTAATACACGACAGGATTATCTGGTTGTCCCTGAATTCGCTGACCAGCGGGGATTTTATCCTGTCGTTGATAACCAATGACGCGCGCTCGACCGCGTCGATGAATTCCCTCGTCCTCACCCGCACGGTGCTGGTTATCTGCTGCGGGATTGCCTTGTTGTACGGCAGAAACTCCCCGTCCAAAAGCCTCGAAATCACCGCGTAGCCGTTTATCTCCATCACTATATGCCTTTTGCCGACGGCAAGGGAAAGCGGGGTCTCCTCGTCCGACAAAAGCTTTAAAACCTCGCCCATCGTCTTGCCGGGGACCACGAATTTAAGTTTCTCGTCGGTCTTTATCTTCTCGCTCCTGATGGCAAGGCGGGAACCGTCCACCGCCACCAGTTTCAGGACGTTGTTTTCAAGCTCGAACTGTATTCCCGTGTGCACCGGCCGGCTGTCGGTCTGAGCGACCGCGTAGATTGTCTGCCTTATCATGCTTTTTAACATATTCTGCGGCAGGGTGAACCCCGCCCCGTCGCTCACCGAAGGGATTTCAGGATATTCGTCCGCCGAAATCCCCATTATGGTAAACTCGGACTTGCCGCTCCTTATGGTCGCGCCCAGCTTCTCGTCGGTGCTGATGTAGACGTTCTCGTCTGGCAGCCTTCTGACAATATCCCCGAACAGCCTCGCGTTCAGCACCACCGCGCCGGGTTCCCTCACCGTGGCCTCAATGGTGGTGGTAATCCCCATGTCAAGGTCGTATCCCGCAAGGAAGAGCGAGTTGTCAGCTGATTTAATAAGAATTCCCTCCAGGGCCGGAAGGGTGGATTTTGCTGAAACGGCATGACCTACATTGCCGACCGCGTCAATCAGAGCATGCTTATTACAGATTATGTTCATCAAATCATTCCTTTCTTTTAGTAGTCCATAGTAGGGGCTGTTAAAACAGTGGAAAACTGCGGATTTTGGCTTAACTCAAAGGATTAATGAAAAAGAAAAATGTTGATTGGCTGTTGCGGTTTTTGTGGATTTGTGAAACAAAAAAATTAAATTCACAGCATGGTTAAATAATGTCGAGAAAATGAGGAAAAGCGGTGGATAAAAAGTAAAACCGAAAAAACGGTGTTAAAATGTTTTTCAACATTTTCAAACCCGGCGCGGAAAAACCGAGGGATTTTGAAGAAAAACTGATGTGCAGGAAATGTTGAAAGCGGTTGAGAAAAATTAGCCGCTGATATTTTTGATGATATCCTTTATCATGCCCCTGTAGGACGAATCCTTTTCCATTAAGGATTCGACCTTTTGTATCGCGTAAACCACTGTTGAATGGTCCCTTGTGCCGAATTCGTTGCCGATGGCCTTCATCGGAAGGCCGGCGATGTCCCGCACCAC
>Ga0208823_1000077_pt1 | contig 79285 bp, 59 predicted proteins | sample AD_UKC075_MetaG_FD_184440 | JGI IMG/M metagenome (GOLD analysis project Ga0208823, IMG submission 184440) | Active sludge microbial communities of municipal wastewater-treating anaerobic digesters from USA - AD_UKC075_MetaG (SPAdes) (version 2) | ecosystem: Engineered > Bioreactor > Anaerobic >...
GTGGACTGCCTTACAACGGGTTTCGCATCGACCACGCCTTCGCGGACCCGGAGCTGATGCGGCGGGTGGTGGGCTGCGAGTACGACCACGAACCGCGGACAGAGCGGGAGACCGACCACGCGGCGTTGAGTGTGTGGGTCAGGAGGAGAGCTGGTGGATGCGGCTGCGGTGATAACACGAGGTCCCGACGGCCACTCGAGGGACGCCACCAGCCCGGAGTGGTTCGTTTCGCCCGCTTCCCGCGGTTCGTGGTCGAACTCGCAGGCGGAGAAACGCTGCGCCCAGTCGGTGGAAGCGAATATGTAGTCGAGGCGGAAGCCGTTGCCGGCGGGTCGGCTGAACCACGAAAATTCACGATTGTCCGGGTGCAGGGATCGCCAGAGGTCGGTGAATCCCGTGGCGGCGAGCCGGCCGGGCACCTCGGCGCCGACGAACTTTCCGCTTCTGGGGTCCTTGTCGAGATCGTTGTTGCCGGTGTTGAAGTCGCCGACGATGAGGTTGATTCCGCTCTGCCGGGTGCGGGAGATCTGAGCTTCCCGTTAGGGAAGTTTGGCGGTGCCTTGAGGCATGTAGACGCCGCGCACCACGGTCTCGCCGACGCGGACGCACCATAAGATGTCGAGGATCGAGCCCGTTGCTGGTGAATGTTCCGTGCGGGGTGAGGTCACGGCGGGACGCGACTAGGACGGTGTTGTGGCGACGGTCGACGCTCGGGTGAGCCGAGGTATAGCCGGCCGATTCCAATCGGGAGATCAACTGCGCCCCCGCGGCGTTGGCGCTGAACTCGTTGACCACCAGCAGATCGGCACCATAGCCGAGCAGCCGGCTGGTGAGCGCCTCGGCGGCCTTGGCGCCGCCCTGGCGGATGTTGAGCGTCGCGATCCGTGCGTGCATTACGGCGGATTACCTAACCGGTGGTGCCCGGGGGCGGCACGATCCGCACCTGACGGCGGGTGGGCCGGTGGGCGGCGGCGATCCCCGCCTTTCGGCAGGCGGTCACGCCGCTGAGCGGCCGGGGGTCGGACGGCCAATCCTGTTGCCCCGCAGCGTCGAACACCGCCGCGGCGTTGGCCGTCGCGCCGGTGGTGAAGCGGGTTTGGTACCGGATGCCGGTATGCCGTCCGGTCGCGTGAAATGCCGCGGCCCACGCCTGGGTGACGGCGTAGTCGGGGGTGGTGGCGATCTCGCGGGTCATCCCGAAGGATGCGGCGGTCCGGGCGCAGCTGTTGGCCAGCCACCGCGAAGCCGGCACCCGCAGCATCGACACCGCAGTGCGGGCGGCAGCTTCGAAGCTGACCACGCCCAGATCGACCAACTCGTGGCCGAACCGCTCCCGCAGCGCGGTCTCGACATCGGTCGCCAGGTAGCAGGTGCCGTGCGGCGGCAGCAGGTCGAAGCGCCCGGACAGGTCGGCGGAGAACCACCACGGCGAGCGGCCGCGGGTGTGGGCGCGGTAGAGCGGGGTGTCGGGGCTTAGCCGGGAGCGGGGGAAGGCGTCGAGGTCCGCGGGCGGAGCACCGAGGGCGGGCCGTTGCCGGGATCCGCTCACGCCCGCCAGCCGGCCGCCACCTGCCGGGCGGCCTCGAGCACCGGGGCGGTGTCGCCGCCGTCGCGCAGCCAGTCGGCGGGAGCGGCGCCGTCGATCGCGTCGTTGGGAGCGCGCAGCCACAACGCCGCCATCCACGGGTCGCTGTCGCCGTCGGCGAGGACGGCCACCACCTCAGCCAGGCCGGGCAGGGTGGCGCCATTATCGAGGAACTGCCAGGTGGGGTAGACAGCGGCGTCATCAGCGAGCGGGCAGCCGAGGATCGCGTGGCGGGCGGCGCGCTGGTGTACGGCCTGGCGGGAGATGCCCAGCCAGCGGGCCAGCCCGGCGGTGTCGTAGAACGGTCCGGCGGCCTCGTCAAAGGGGTGCCCGAGTGGCAGGGCGGCGACCATGGCGTCGGCGATGGCCTCCGGGTCGCCGAACGCTTCCGGGCCGACCTGATCTTCGGCGGCCTTGCGCAGCCGCGCCCGCACCTTCACGCTGACCGAGCGCAGAATCTGCTGCTCTAGTAAGGACAGATCCGTCACCATTCAGCCTCCTCGTGTCGTCAACCTTGTCAACATTGTATCGTCAAAGTCGTCAACGCGGGTGACGCTAGAGGCGCACGGGGAGCGGGGGCAGTGGGGTGGCGTTGAGCTTCGGGAAAGCTTCGCCGGCTACACCATCGTGAGCGTGCTGGGGTCGGGCGGCATGGGCCAGGTCTATCTGGCCCAGCATCCTCGCCTGCCCCGTAGAGAGGCGCTGAAGATTCTGCGCCGGAGATCTCCACCGACGAGTCGTTCCGGCAGCGGTTCATCCGCGAGGTGGATTCGGTGGCCGTGCTCGACCACCCGCACATCGTCACCGTCTTCGACCGCGGCGACACCGACGGCCAGCTGTGGATCGCGACCCAGTACATCGACGGCGCCGATGCCGGGCAGCTGCTGGGGGAGCGCTATCCGGCCGGCATGCCCGTCGACGGGGTCGTCGCCATCACCACCGCGATCGCCGAGGCCCTCGACTACGCACATGGGCGCGGCATCCTGCACCGCGACGTCAAGCCCGCCAACATCCTGCTCGCGGCGCCGGACGACGAGGGCCAGCGCCGGGTGTACCTGGCCGACTTTGGCATCGCCCGCCCCATGGATGACCCCGCGGGGCTCACGGCAACGAACTTCACCGTCGGCACCGTTGCCTACGCGGCCCCAGAACAGTTGATGGGCAACGACATTGACGGCAGCGCCGACCAGTACGCGCTGGCGGCGACCGCCTACCACCTGCTCGCCGGGACGCCGCTCTACCCCGACTCCAACCCGGTCGCGGTGATCAGTCGGCACCTGGCCGAGCCGCCGCCGACGCTTTCGAGCGTCCGCGCCGACCTGGCAACCCTCGACGCGGTGTTCTCAAAGGCGCTGACGAAGAAGCCGGGCGATCGCTTCCCGACATGCCGCGACTTCGCCCGCGCCCTCACCGCAGCCATTGGTAAACCCGGCAGAAGGTTTTCGTATTCGCCAACGGCACCAACGCTGCAGGCGCCCATCCCGATCATCCGGACCGCGGCGGCCCGAACCGCTCGTCGTTCCCCAGCCCGAGCGATACTGGTGACGGGGGTCCTGGCAGGTCTCTTGGCGGAAGCTGCCCTCCTGTGGAGCCCATGGGCTCAACGCGACGCGGCCACAGCGCCGACGACCCCCATCCCCGCGGCGCCGCCGGTCACCACCACACCAATCCCATCGAGCGCTACACCGCTGACTCCATCGACGACTCCGTCACCGAGCGCTACCAGCCGTCCAGCGTATTTGGGCCTTTCAGCACCACCGAGTGTGCTTGCAGGGGTTCAGGCTGGGCAGGTTCGGATTCGGCCAGTTGATGTTGGGCGGGTTGACCGTCGTGTTCCCCGGTGAGGCGACGACGGGCGCGGGGGCCGGTGGAGCTGCGCAGGGCGCACCCGCGCCGCTGTCGACGAAGAGGGTGACCTTCACCCCATCCGCCCGCAGCGGCGTGCCGGCGGGTGGTTCTGTGCGGGCGATGGGCAGGCTGCCCGCCGGAGTCTCTGTGCAAGTGACCGGCCCGTAGTTCTGAAGATCGACATGGGCGATGATCCCCAGCGCGGCGATGGCGGCGGAACGAACGTGACCGTCATATCCCCGGAGTCGATGGCAACGGCCAGCGTCTCCGGTGCCCCGGCGATCGACGCGGTAGCGCGGACCTGTGCGATGAACGGGACTGCGCGAGGCTGCCCGGGGTCGGTTCCACGCAGACGGGTTCTGCGCATGGCATTTGACGTGCGAGCAGTGCCGCTGCGCCGCCACGCACCATTCGCCTGGCAGCACCGATTGTTGGACCACCTGATCGAGACCTGCTGCTGGCCCGGCCTCATCTCCGCCCCGACCGGATCGGGGAAGTCCAGCGTGGTCGAGGTTCACCTGTTCGCGTGCGCCTTGTACGCCTCGGGACGAATCCAACGGATGCCGCGCCGACTCGCCCTGGTCGTTAACCGCCGCGCACTGGTCGACAGTCAGGCGCAGCGTTCGGAGTCGATCCAGCAGGGACTTCACATCGCACCCCCGGAGTCGCTGCCGGGAAGGGTCGGCGCAGCGCTGCGGACACTGCGGAGCCAGCGCGATCCCCGGGGCGAGTCGTATCCCTTCGACATCGTTGACATGCGCGGGGGGATTCCTCCCCGCCGCGGCTGGGTCAACGACCCGGCCGCGTGCCAGATCATCACCGCGACGCCGGATATGTGGGGAAGCCGCGTGCTTTTCCGCGGCTACGGCACATCTCCGGGAGCTCGGCCCCGTCAGGCCGGCTTGCTGATGTACGACGCGGTGTTGGTTCTCGATGAGGCCCACCTGAACCGTCAGCTTCTGGCTACCGCCCGCCGGGCGGCCCATCTGGCCGCCGCGGGAGCAGAGGCAATCGGTGTTCCCGCCCTTCAAGTGGTCGCCACTACCGCCACTCCCGCCGGTGGTTCGAGCACAGACGATCCAGAACTGGGCATCGTCGCCGTCGAGGAGTCCGATTTCAGCGGGGGCGGGGGGACAATTGTCCGCCGGCTGACCGCTCCGAAACCTGTCCGCTACATCGGTGACCACAGCTGGCCCCCGGCGAGGTCGGGCGCGGACCGCGATCGCTACGTCGAAGTCCTGGTGGAGCAGACGCTGAAACAGCATGAGCGGTTCGGCCGCACGGTTGGCTGCCTCGTCAATACCGTCGCGCTGGCCGTGGAGATCACCAAACGGCTGCGGGCCGAGGGGCTGTGCACCGCGATGATCGTCGGCAGGATGCGGCCCTACGACCGCTCCGCGTTGCAGCAGCGTTGGCCGGGCCTGCTGACGATCAACGGCAACCCCGATGTCGATGTGTTGGTCGGCACCCAGACCCTCGAAGTCGGCGTCGACCTCGACTTCTCGGCCCTGGTGACGGAATTCGCCACCGCCCCGGCCATGGCCCAGCGGGTGGGCAGAACAAACAGGGTCGGTAAGGCCGCTGCCACCGAGGTGTGTGTGATCGGTCCCGGCCCCGACTCACCTCTACTGGGCGGGGATGGCGCTCCTCTGTCGAGGTTCGCGTTGATTCCCTACGCCGATGCCGGTGATACGGAGGCGCTCGCCCATCTCCGGCAAGCGTGGGACTGGCTGTGCCGCCGCCGGGACGACCCGATGGGGATGTCGCCCTGGGCGCTGTCCGCCGACCCTCCGCCCGATGAACATTTGCGCCGCACACTGCTGCAACGGCTTGAACTGCACGACCTGTGGTTTCTGGCCCGCACCGGCAATGACCTCTTCGACGAGCCCGACCTCGAACTGTGGTTGCGTGACGACCTGGACCCCGACGACTCGATGTGCGGCGTGGTCGTGCGTAGCCATCTGCCCGGTGACAACTCGTCTGCGCTGGAACTACTGCGGGCCACGGCGCCTACCTACGGTGAGGTCTATCCTGCCTCGCTGGCCGACACCCGAACGCTGCTGGAGTCCGTCCTCGATGCCCATGACGGACTGGCTCCACCACGGGCGTTCCGGGTCCGCGCAGGGGAGGTCGATCCTTTGGAAACGCCCCGCGACTTACGAAGCGGAGACACGGTGGTCTTCGACCTCGGCCACCACGTCTGCACCTCCGGGGTGATCACCAGGGCACCGACCGAGGAGGGAACTGACGTCTACGAGGAGGCGGTCTCGCAGGACGGATCGGGGCGGGCTTTACGCTTCCTCGGCACTCGATCGGGTTGGGAGGCCGACCTTCTGGCGCAACTCGCCGATCTGGTCTCCGAATCGGAGGGCGAACCTGACGACGACGACATCATCGAACTGGTCTCATCCTTCCGGGACCAGGACCCGCGTGTCGAGTACCTCGACGCCGTCGATGATAACTCCCCTGGGACGTCGACGGCTGTGGAGATCAGTTACGGAGGACTGGAAGACGTCTCGACACAATGGCTGGTGGTGGGACTAAGGCCCATCGCAGCGGTTGGCGATGCTACCCGCCAGGTGTGGACCTCCTCGCTGGCTCCGGTGCTGCTTGACGACCATAACGCCGCCGTAGCCGAACGGGCCGGGAACTTGGCCGACAGACTCGGCGTGCCTTCGTCGCTGCGCGAGACGCTCTTCAACGGCGGGTTGTTTCACGACGCGGGCAAGCGGGATGAGCGGTTTCAGAAGTTCACCCTCGGTAATCACGACACCGATCACGGCATCCTTGCTAAGAGCCACGAGCACTCGATCCGGCGGGTCCGCCGCCGAGGGAGTGGGGGGCTGCCCACCGGGTGGCGCCATGAGCAACTGTCGGCGGCGTTGGCTGCGGTGGAACTGGATCAGGACCCGCAGCGTGACCTCATCCTGCGATTGGTCGGCACCAGCCACGGCCGCGGTCGCCCGGCTTTCCCGCACACCGCCCGAGAGCTTCTTGATCCCGCTGTGGCCGAGGATGATCCGTTCGTGCGCTATGCCCGCAGGCTGTTCGATGATGGGGAATGGGACGAGATCATCGAATCGACCCAGCGCCGGTACGGGGTCTGGGCGTGTGCCTACTTGGAGGCGGTTCTGCGGGCGGCTGACAACCAGATCTCAATGGAGGGCCGGTGACAGTCTTCGTCCCAGCGGGGGCGGCAACGAGTGCGCTGACCCACTTCGCCCTTTACGGACTGGCCGCCATCCTCGAGGACGAGAACGGGCAGTCGGTGCGGCTGTGCTGGACTGACGAGGCCGACCCGAAACCGCAGCTCGACGCCGAGTTGGAGCCCGGCGAGGTCGCGGCCGCGGTTCACCGGCACGCGACCCGGTGCGCGTCTCCGGAAAGTTGGCTGGGCGTGAGGTTCGACGCAGGTGACAGACACTTGGCGGCGTTCAGCCCCCGAGTCGCCACACCGTCGACCCCGTCGGCGTGGCATCACCTCCAGGAAACCCGCCATGCCGGTCTGGACGCCGTCGCCGCGGCGGGCAGCGAACTCGACCTTCGAATGATCGGCGCACTGGGAGAGCCCGCCTACTGGCCGCTCGAACACAAATCCACCAGAGGTGTTGCGAAAAGCGAGGACAAGAGCGACGGCGGGGCAAGCCGATGGGAGATGAAGACCCGTAACCGGGGAGCGGAGTTCGTCGGGAACCGTCTTCTGCCGCTGGCCCATGTAGTGGCGAGCCGCACGATCGACGGGGTCCGCTCGGGGCTGGTTGGCCAGACGATCAGAGACGAAGCTGGCAACGACAAGCCCGATTCGCGTAGCGGGACCGGCTTCACCCGACCCGGGCCGGGTCGACAACGCGCTGGCGTGGTGCGCCCTCTGGGGCATCAGTCAATTCCCTGTTGTTCACCACAACGGAGCGCAGTCCACCACTGCTGGGACATACGTGCCTGCGCGACGCCCGTACCCCACTTTCGTTTTCCTGCCGGTACCAACACGACTCATCACGCTGTCGCGCTTGCGGAGCATCCTCGCTTCGCGTCAGCTGCAGCTCGCGGCGACGACCACTGATTCATCCGACCCACTTGATGTGATCTCCGCCGAAGCTGCACGAAGGTGGCTGACCGAGCGATCGATCCGAGCCCTGATGCGATTTCCGCTCTACGCTTCCGAGACCAAAGTGCCCGAGCGGAAGATCCTCGATGGTTCCGTCGTTACGCTGACCAACTCGGCGTCACCTTGGAACTGATCCCGATCAGCCTGGTTGCGCATCACGCCTTCTGCCCCAGGCGCGCATGGCTGGAAGCCGCTGGAGAGAAGGCCGATTCTTACGCGATGACAGCCGGTTCCCTGGCGCACGTCGCGACGGACGACGTCTCCACATCGCGCGGCGGACAGCATCGGGCGATAGACGTGGCCCACCGTGAATTGGGGATCATCGGTCGGGTCGACACGGTCGAGTCCCATGACGGCCGACTGGAGGTCGTCGAGTACAAGGCGACGCCCGTTCGTCGCAAAGCCGAACTCGCCCAACCCATGCGGACGCAGCTGGCACTGCAGAGAGTCTGCCTGGCGGATATGGGTTACGAGGTATCTGGATGCTCGGTTTACTTCACCACGCACCGCCGCAGTGTGCCGGTCGATCTCGACAGCGCGGACGCCCAGAACGCCAACGAAGAGGTGGAACTGACCAGGAAGACAGTGCAGTCCCCGACTGCGCCGCAACCGCTGTTCGACGATCCTCGATGTTCGGGATGCTCTCATGCGGGAGTTTGCCTTCCGGAGGAACAGGCGCAGCAACCTGTCCGTCGGCGGATTCACGCCGCCGATCCTGACGGTGGGATCGTCCACCTCGCAACAGCCGGCAGTCGGGCCTACATCCGCTCTGGGCGTCTCCGGGTATCGCTGCGGGGTGAAGAGCTGGATTCCGTGCCTCTCGAACAGGTCGCCGGGCTGGTTGTCCACGGAATCATTGACTTGTCGAGCGCTCTCATGCGCGAGCTGTTGTGGCGCAGCGTGACAATCGTCTGGAGTTCAGGAACCGGTCGCACCATCGGGTGGAGTCACACGGCTGGTACGCCCAACGGGTCAGTCAGAGTGCGGCAGCATCAGGCCTCCGCCGAGGGACGGGTAGAGCTTGCGCGTTCATTCATCGCCGCCAAGATCGCCGGCCAGGCAACGCTTCTGCGCCGCAATTTAAGCGTGCCGAACGCCGTGTCTTAGGAAACTGCAACGCAAGGCACACGAAGCGGAGCGTGTTGATGCCCTTACTGGAATAGAGGGCGAGGCGGCCGCCCTATATTTCGCTGGCTTGCCGACAATGCTGCGCCACCCTCAGGGGGATTCGTTTCTCGTAGGCTGGACCGGCAGGACGGGCCGAGGAGCATTCGATCCCCTCAACGTCTGTTTGAACTTCATCTACGGCGTGATCACCGCTGAAGTCATCCGCGCGATCGCTGCGTGCGGCCTCGATCCCCATGCCGGTTTCCTGCACAGCAGTTCCCGCAACAAGCCCGCCCTTGCCCTCGACCTCATGGAAGAGTTTCGGGCTCCGCTTGGTGACGCGGTGGTGCTTTCCGCAGTCAACAACCGTGAGATCACCGAACGCGACTTCAGCTCGGCGTTGGGAACTTTTCGCCTGCGGGACTCCGGCCGACGGGCGCTTCTGTCTGCTTACGAGCGGCGGATTGAGACGCAGTTCACCCACCCCGTCTTCAGATACAAAATCACCTGGAGAAGGGCCGTCGAGGTGCAGGCTCGCATGGTCCTCGGGTATCTGGACGGAAGCCACAGGCATACCGTGGCATGACGACAAGATGAGCCGCCGCGATCTGACAAGGGTTCTGATCGCCTATGACATCCCCGATGACCGGCGGCGCGCGCAACTCGCCAAGTGCCTTCAACGGCATGGTGACCGTGTTCAGTTCAGCGTATTCATCGTTGACGCGAGTCCCTCGAGGATCTTGCGACTGCGGCACGAAGTCGCCTCCATGATCGTCATGTCCGAGGATTCGGTGTTGTTCTGCGATCTGGGTCTGACTCGCGACTCGGATTCCTCGCGGTTTGCTTTCGTCGGCCGGTCAAGGACCACCGCTGGGGGAACGTCGAGGATCATTTGACCAACGATGAGCGAGAACCCCGGAGCGACGGACTCAACCGGCCGCCCTCGCGGTGTCTGAGTGCTGGTGGGGCGCATTCTTGCTACCGGCGAGCCAGAACGACGACATTGCTCAACCAGCGCTTGATCCACTTCTCGCGCTCAGCGACGAAAGCGCTGCTCAGGAACGTATGATCAGGCGGTCGGATGCGGCCGTTTCGTCGGCCGCACTTCATTGAGGGATGCGGTCCCTCGACATCGAAGGGCTCACTGTTCGCAGATGCGGCCGTTTCGGCGGCCGCACTTCATTGAGGGAAGTACGAGAAGGGCGCGTGGACGGGAAACGTTGAGGATGCGGCCGTTTCGGCGGCCGCACTTCATTGAGGGGCAGTCCCGCCCGCGTAGACGAACGCCGGTTTCACTGATGCGGCCGTTTCGGCAGCCCCACGTCGTTCCGCATTGAAAGCGGGCAGCGCATCGGGCCAGCAACCCATCCCTCCCGCCCAACAGAAAACCGCCCCTGACCTGGTCAGGGGCGGTTTTCCGTATCGGGGTGGCTGACGGGACTCGAACCCGCGACAGCCAGGATCACAACCTGGTGCTCTACCAACTGAACTACAGCCACCATTGCCGCACTGGGCGACGTGACGATCTTAGCCGCTTGAGGTGCCTGCGGCCGAATCGTGTCCTTCCAGAGTGTTCAACTCCGCCACGGCCTCGGCTATTTCACTGGTGGAGGGCCCGGGGTGAGGCACGAACGCGGTGCGCCGGTAGTAGCGCAACTCGCGGATGGACTCATGGATGTCGGCCAGTGCGCGATGCGCCAGTCCCTTCTCCGGCTGGCCGTAGTAGACCCGCGGATACCAGCGGCGGCACAGCTCCTTGATCGAACTGACGTCGATCATCCGGTAGTGCAGGTATTCGTCGAGCACCGGCATGTCCCGGGCGAGGAACCCGCGGTCGGTGGCGATCGAGTTCCCGGCCAGCGGCGCGGTCTTGGGCGCCTTGACGTGGCTTCGGATGTAGTCCAGCACCATCTCCTGGGCCGTCTCGAGGTCGATGGTGGACGCCCGGACCTCCTCGGTGAGGCCCGACTTGCTGTGCATCCGGGCGACCACCTCGACCATGCCGTCCAACGCGGCGTCGTCGGCGTGGATCACCACGTCGACGCCGTCGCCGAGGACGTTGAGGTCGGCATCGGTCACCAGGGCGGCGATCTCGATGAGCCGGTCGGAACGAAGATCCAGACCGGTCATCTCGCAGTCGATCCATACCAGTTCATCGCGCACAGCGATCAACAGTAAGCCCCGCCGGTCACGTAGGGTCGTAGCGGCCCAAATGCAGGAATCCTCCACCACGAAAAGGGGTGCCATGACGGAACCCGCCGCCAGTCCCGCCCAGCAGATCGCCGCGGGCTACCAGACCGCCGGCGCCGCGCTGGAACTCGGTTCGGTGCTCGTCGGCGGTGAGGTCGATCCGGCCGCGCAGATCCGCATCCCGCTGGCCATGATGAACCGGCACGGTCTGGTCGCCGGCGCCACCGGCACAGGGAAGACCAAAACCCTGCAGGTGATCGCCGAGCAACTGTCCGCCAACGGCGTCCCGGTGGTGATGGCCGACTTCAAGGGCGATCTGTCCGGGCTGTCGCGGCCCGGCGAGGCGAACGAGAAGGTCACCGAGCGGGTCAGGGACACCGGTGACGACTGGGTCGGCACCCCGTTCCCGGTGGAGTTCCTATCCCTGGGCACCGGCGGAATCGGCGTCCCGGTCCGCGCGACCATCTCGGCGTTCGGGCCCATCCTGCTGTCGAAGGTCCTGGGACTCAGCCAGACCCAGGAGTCCAGCCTCGGCCTGATCTTCCACTACGCCGACCAGCAGGGGCTGCCGCTGCTGGACCTCAAGGACCTGCGGTCGCTGATCACCTTCCTGACCAACACCGACGAGGGCAAAGCCCAACTCAAGTCGATCGGCGCGGTGTCCACCCAGACCGCCGGGGTGATCCTTCGCGCGTTGATCAACCTGGAGGCCGAGGGGGGAGACACGTTCTTCGGCGAACCCGAGATCGAACCCGCCGACCTCCTACGCGTCAACGATCAGGGCAAGGGCGTCATCACCCTGGTCGAACTCGGCGACCAGGCCTCGCGTCCGGTGATGTTCTCCACCTTCCTGATGTGGGTGCTGGCCGAGCTGTTCAACGACCTGCCCGAGGTTGGCGATCTCGACAAGCCCAAGCTGGTGTTCTTCTTCGACGAAGCGCATCTGCTGTTCAAGGACGCCTCCAAGGCGTTCCTGGCCCAGGTGGAGCAGACCGTCAAGCTCATCCGTTCCAAGGGCGTCGGCGTCTTCTTCTGCACCCAACTGCCGACCGACGTGCCCAACGCGGTGCTCTCCCAGTTGGGCGCCCGGATTCAGCACGCGCTGCGCGCATTCACCCCCGATGACCAGCAGGCGCTGGCCAAGACGGTGCGGACCTACCCCAAGACCGATGTCTACGACCTGGCGACGGATCTGACCGCGCTCGGTATCGGCGAGGCGATCGTCACGGTGCTCTCCGAGCGGGGCGCTCCCACGCCGGTGGCGTGGACCCGGCTGCGCTCGCCGCGGTCTCTGATGGCCAGCATCGGGCCGGAGTACATCAGGGCCGCGGCGCAGGCCAGCCCGCTTTTCCTCAAGTACGGTCCCACCGTCGACCGGGAATCGGCCTACGAGATGCTGGCGGCCCGGTTGGCTCCGCCGCCTGGCGAGGTGGCGGTCGGTGAGCCCGTCGACCTGCCGCCGATCCTGCCCACCGGTCTGGATCTGCCCCCGATGCCCAAGCCCGTCGAGCGCGCGGAGCCCGGGATGCTGGAGAAGATGATGGACAACCCCGCCTTCAAGAGCGCCATGCGGTCGGCGGGCACGGTGATCGGGCGGGAGATCGGTCGGAGCATCTTCGGGACGGGACGCCGTCGCCGGTAAGCGGTATTGGTCTGACCACTTGACCTCTGGCCCCTGGCCGGGCATGCTGCTGCCATGGCGCTGCAGCCCGTGAGTCGACGCTCGGTACCCGAGGAGGTCTTCGAGCAGATCCTCGACGAGGTGCTCAGCGGTCAGATGCAACCGGGGGAGTCGCTGCCCAGCGAACGCCGGCTCGCCGAGGTCCTGGGGGTGTCCCGGCCCGCGGTCCGGGAGGCGCTCAAGCGGGTGGCCGCGGCCGGCCTGGTCGAAGTCCGTCAGGGTGATGCCACCACGGTGCGTGACTTCCGCCGGCACGCCGGCCTAGACCTGCTGCCGCGACTGCTGCTGCGCGACACCGGACTCGACGTCTCGGTGGCGCGCTCCATCCTGGAGGCCCGGCTGCACAACGGGCCGAAGGTGGCCGAACTCGCCGCCCGCCGGCGCCCGCCGGGCTTGGCCGAACTGCTCGAACAATCGATCCGGGACCTGGAGACCGACGCCGACCCGGTGGGTCAGCAACGGCATGCGCTGACCTTCTGGGACCACGTCGTCGACGGCGCCGACTCCATCGTCTTCCGGCTCATGTTCAACACGCTGCGGGCCGCCTACGAACCGGCCCTGCCGGCGCTGGCCACCCTGATGGCCGCCGAGGTGGGCCAGAGCGAGGCCTACCGCGGCGTCGCGCGGGCGATCGCCGACGGCGACCCAGTCGCCGCCGAGGCCGCCGCCCGCCGGTTACTGGAACCCGCCACCGGTGCGCTGATCGCCGCGTTGACCGCCCTCGAAAATCCGACACACGAGGATCTGGGAAAACAGGAGGAGCAATGACCCAAACCAAACGCCGCGGGATGACCCTCGCCGACGCGGCCCGCGAGTTCTGGCGCCACCCCACACCCTGGCTGCTCGTGACCGCGTTCCTCGGTTCGGTCGTCGCCCGCGTCATCGTCGGCGACTGGCAGTGGAGCGATGCGGTGCTGCCGTTCGTCGTACTGGCGGTATTTCCCTTCGTGGAGTGGATGATTCACGTGTTCATCCTGCACTGGCGACCGCGGCGGGTGGCTGGCGTGATGATCGACCCGGTGCTGGCCCGCAAGCACCGCGAACACCACGCGGACCCGCGGATCACCAAGCTGATCTTCATCCCCCTGCAGTCGCTGGCCGGCGCGTTCGCCGCGGCTCTGCTGGTGGCCTTCGTGCTCATCCCGCGCACCGGACTGGGGCTGACCTTCCTGGTGACGCTGTTCGCCATCGGCGTGGTCTACGAGTGGAGCCACTACCTGGTGCACACCGACTACAAGCCGAAGACCTGGTTCTACCGGACGATGTACCGCAACCATCGGTGGCACCACTTCAAGAACGAGCACTACTGGTTCGCCGTCACCACTCCCGGCCTGGCCGACCGCGTTCTGGGCACCTATCCCGACCCGCAGACGGTGCCCACCTCGCCGACCGCCAAGAACCTGTTCGCCAGCACCGGATAGCCGGTCAGTCGAGGTCAGTCGCCGCCCAGTTTCTTGTAGATGGCACCGACGATCGGGGTGACGATGGCCCGCGGCGCATAGCCGCTGGCCACCGACATCGCCTTCGACGTCAGCCCGGGAACGACGCGCATCTTGTTGTTCTCCAGGCCGTCCAGCGACAACTGGGCGGTGTGCTCGACCGAGATCCACAGGAAGTCCGGGATCAGCCGGTCCACCAACGAGGCCGTGTCGGGGTCGGGCATCTCGGTGCGTACCGGCCCCGGGGCCAGCAGGGTGACGTGCACGCCGGCACTCTTGAGTTCACCGCGCAGCGACTCGCTGAACGTGTTGGCGAACGCCTTGCTGGCCGCGTACGTCGCGTTGTTGGGGATCGGCGAGTTCCCCGCGGCCGACCCCGAGATCAGGATGCCGCCTGCGCGGCGGGCCAGCATGCCCGGCAGCACCGCCAACACCAGGTCGTGAACACCCAGGACGTTGAGTTGCACCTGGGCCTTCTCACCGGCCGGATCAAGTTTGGCCACCGGGCCGAAGGTCGCGGTCCCCGCGTTGGCGCACAGTATCGAGATGTCCCGGCCAGCCAATTCCTCGGCCAGACCGGCGCGCTGCTGCGGATCGGCGAGGTCCACCGGGCGCACCTCGACGGTCACCCCGTGCCGTTCGGTGATCCGGGCCGCCACCTGCTCGAGCACCTCGGCACGGCGCGCTGTGATGATCAGGTGGTGGCCGCGAGCGGCGAGTTCGTGAGCCAGGGCTTCGCCGATGCCCTGGGAGGCACCGGTGACGACGGCTCGGCTGTCGGGGGATGGCGCGGGGACTGGCATGCCGTCATCGTAGGGATAGGGTGACCGCCATGAGCGGGCCCGGTGTGCTGCCACAGCGGGCCGACGCAGGAGTACCGAAGCGCGCCGTCGCCGCCTGGGCGCTCTGGGACTGCGGTTCGACCGGCCTGAACGCGATCGTGGCGACCTTCGTCTTCTCGGTGTACCTGACCGGCACGGTGGCCGAGGGGATGACGGGCTCCACCTCGGCGGCGAGTTGGCTGGGCCGAACCCTCACCATCTCCGGGGTCGTGGTGGCTCTGCTGGCGCCGCTGGTGGGGGTCTGGGTGCAAGCCCCACAGCGCAGGCGGGTGGCACTGGTCTCGCTGACCGTGCTCGCCGTCGGATTCACCGCGGCGATGAGCCTCATCCGGGCCGATCCCGGCTACCTGGCGGCGGGCCTGGCGCTGCTGGCGCTGACGGCGGCGTGCGGGGATCTGGCCAGCGTGCCCTACAACGCGATGCTTCGGCAGCTGTCCACCCCGCAGACCGCCGGCCGCATCTCCGGGCTGGGCTGGGCCGCCGGCTACAGCGGGAGCGTGCTGCTCCTGCTCATCATCTACGTCGGCTTCATCAGCGGCGACGGCCCGGATCGCGGACTGCTGGGGGTGCCGGTCGCCGACGGTCAGAACGTGCGTGCGGCGATGATCGCCGCGGCGTGCTGGCTGGCGGTCCTGGCGCTGCCGTTGTTGTTCACCGCGCATCGCCTGGCAGCCTCCGAGGGGCCGGGTTCCGGACCCGTCACGCCGGTGGGCGGTGTCGTAGCCGGTTACCGGCAGATGTTCGCCGATCTGCGCGGCGAGTGGCGCCGCGACCGCAACGTGGTCTTCTACCTGATCGTCAGTGCCGTGTTCCGGGACGGGCTCGCGGGGATCTTCGCCTTCGGTGCGGTCCTCGGGGTCAGCGTGTACGGCATCTCGCAGGCCGATGTCCTGATCTTCGGCGTCGTCGCGTCCACCGTGGCGGCGGCGGGCGCGGTAGTCGGCGGCCGACTCGATGACCGGATCGGGGCCAAACCCATCCTGATCTTTTCGCTGACGTCGCTGATCATCGTCGGAGCGGCCCTGATGGCCACCTCCGGTCCGGTCGCCTTCTGGGTGTGCGGGCTGCTGCTGTGCCTGTTCGTCGGACCCACTCAGTCCGCCGCACGCACGTTGCTGCTCCGGATGACGGGGGAGGGCAAGGAGGGGGTGGTGTTCGGCCTTTACACCATGACCGGCCGGGCCGCCGCGCCCCTGGCGCCGTGGTTGTTCTTCGTCTTCGTCGACCTGTTCGACTCCGATCGCGCGGGACTGGCCGGAATCCTGGTGGTGCTGGCCGCGGGTCTGTTCGGGATGCTCGCCGTCCGGGTACCCGACCGGCGTCGGCCCGCGACCGCCGCCGGCGCCTAGCCCAGCCCCGAGCAGATCGTCAGTCCGCGGCCGGTGCGCTGGCGCACCTGCGCACCGTCCACCGAGACGCTGCAGGTGACGTCGCGGCCCACGTTGACCACGGCGACACTGGCCGAGGTCTTCGCCGGCGCGGAGAGGCTGACCTCCTTGCTCCACGGCAGCGCCACGTTGAACTCCGTCTGCATCACTCCGCCGGTGTCGACGTAGGTGATGTTGATCGCACGGCCCTCGCCGGTGACGCTGTAGACCACGGTCTCGGTGGCGCCGGGCGGGGTGGTCTGATCGGGACCGCCCGGGATGGTCGGCTCCGTGGTGCCCGGCGGGGTGGTCGACGGCCCGGGCAGGAAGGTCACCGTCGGCAGGGGGGCGCGCGTGGTCGTAGGCGTCCGGGTCGGGGCCGTCGTCCGCGGGGAGGTGGTGCTCGGGTTCGCCGGAGCCACCGTGGTGGATTCCCGCGCGGAGTTACTGACGATGACCAGTGCCAGCACCAGTCCGGCGACCAGCAGAACCGCCGCGGCGGCGACGATCCACAGCCAGCGCGGCGACTTCGGCGGCAGCGGCGGCGGTGGCGGCGGACCGGCCTGGTAACCGGGCTGCCAGTAGGCGGGCAGTTGTTCGGTCGGCTGGTTCATCGGCGCGCCGTAGCCCTGCGGGTAGTTCTGGCACCCTGCGTTCTGGCCGGCGTTATGGCCGTAGTAGCCGGGAGTCCAGTACTGACCCGAGTATGCGGGATCGGTGTTGGCCGGATACCCCGAAGAACCGGTCTGGTCCGACCATTGGCGCGGTTCGCTCATGCCGTCCTCACGACGTGCAGGCTACCCGCGCCGGCGGGGTGTTCCCTGAGAGGTGTTTAGGGAAGCTCCGGGCGGTGAGCTGCGCAGGGGAGCCAGGGCCGCCCGCGTCATGGCGCGGAGGACATCGCGGGAGCGGTCGGTGGAGCGCTCCCCGGGGGTCTTGATGCTGTGCGCCGTCGAGTTCAACAGCCCGAACACGGCGTGCGCCATCACCCGGGCATCGTCCCCGGCGAGATCCGGATCGAGTCGGACCAGTACCTCGACCCAGGTTTCGAGGTAGCTGCGCTGGGCGCGCCGCACCTGCCGTTGCGCGCCGACCGGCAGGTTGGCCAGATCGCGGTCCTGGATGCGGATCAGATCGGGTTCGGTCAGGGCGAAGTCCAGGTGGAACTCGATCAGCGAGTCCAGGGCGGACGGTGCGTCGGCGGCGGCGGCGGCGACGACCTCCCGCGCGCCGTTCAGCAGCCGGGTGCTGATCCCCACCAGCAGCTCGACCAGCAGCGCCTCCTTACCGGAGAAGTGCCGGTAGATGGCCGGGCCGCTCACCCCGGCGGCCGCGCCGATGTCCTCCAGGCGTACCGCGAGGTAGCCCCGCTCGGCCATCAATTCCGCCGCGGCGGCAAGCAACTGCGCCCGGCGGTCGGACTTCTGCTTCTCGCGCGCGGCCTGCGGTCCGGTCGGCCGCTGAGCACGCCGGGCCGCCGTCGAATCGGTCATAACGGACCTCCCGCGCACCCACTGGACGTACTGAGTTAATCTTCACTAACCTAACACCAGTTAGTCGTGATTAACCAGGGGAGTTCGATGGCATCGGCCGCCGCCAACCGCGAGGCGCATCTGCTCCTCGTCGACCAGCTGCGCGAGAAGTTGGCCGCCGCGGCGCTCGGCGGGTCGCAGCGCTCCCGTGACCGGCACGTGGAGCGCGGCAAGCTGTTGCCGCGCGATCGGGTGGACGGTCTGCTCGACCCCGGCAGCCCGCTGCTGGAGATCGCCCCGCTGGCCGCTGACGGCCTCTACGGGGGTGACTGTCCGGCGGCCGGCATCATCACCGGGATCGGCCGGGTGTCGGGCCGGGAGTGCATGATCGTCGCCAACGACGCCACCGTCAAGGGCGGCACCTACTACCCGGTCACCGTCAAGAAGCACCTGCGCGCCCAGGAGATCGCGGGGCAGAACCGGCTCCCGTGCATCTATCTGGTGGACTCCGGCGGCGCGTTTCTGCCCCGCCAGGACGAGGTGTTCCCCGACCGCGATCACTTCGGCCGGATCTTCTTCAACCAGGCCAATCTGAGCGCGGCGGGCATCCCGCAGATCGCGGCGGTACTCGGTTCCTGCACGGCCGGCGGGGCCTACGTGCCGGCGATGAGCGACGAGACCGTGATCGTGCGCAACCAGGGCACCATCTTCCTGGGCGGGCCGCCGCTGGTGAAGGCGGCCACCGGCGAGGTGGTGACAGCCGAGGACCTCGGTGGGGGCGACCTGCACGCCAAAACCTCCGGTGTCGTCGACCACCTCGCCGTCGATGACGGGGATGCGTTGCGCATCGTCCGGAACATCGTCGCCACCCTCGGACCGCGGCCGTCCGCCCCGTGGGACGTCCGGTCCACCGTCGATCCGATCGCCGACCAGAGCGAGTTGTACGACGTCGTCCCGGTCGATGCCCGGGTGCCCTATGACGTGCACGAGGTGATCACCCGCATCATCGACGGTGGCGAGTTCGCCGAGTTCAAGACCGAATACGGCGCGACCCTGGTCACCGGGTTCGCGCGGATTCACGGTCACCCGGTCGGAATCATCGCGAACAACGGTGTGCTTTTCGGCGAATCCGCGCTCAAGGGAGCGCATTTCATCCAGTTGTGCGACAAGCGCAGCATCCCGTTGGTGTTCCTGCAGAACATCACCGGCTTCATGGTCGGTCGTGAATACGAGGCCGGCGGGATCGCCAAGCACGGTGCGAAGATGGTCACCGCGGTGGCCTGCGCCCGGGTACCGAAGTTCACTGTCGTCATCGGTGGGTCCTACGGCGCCGGAAACTACTCGATGTGCGGCCGTGCGTACTCGCCCCGCTTCCTGTGGATGTGGCCCAACGCCCGAATCTCGGTGATGGGCGGGGAACAGGCCGCCTCGGTGCTGGCCACGGTGCGCGCCGACATGACTGCTGAGGAGACGGAGGCCTTCAAGGCGCCCATCCGCGCCCAGTACGAGGAGCAGGGCAACCCCTACTACGCGACGGCCCGGTTGTGGGACGACGGTGTGATCGACCCGGCTGATACCAGAACCGTTCTCGGCCTGGCGCTTTCAGCGGCGGGTAACGCCCCGTTGGAACCCGTCTCCTATGGCGTCTTCCGGATGTGAGGCAGATGATGTTCGACACCGTACTGGTGGCCAACCGCGGCGAGATCGCGGTGCGGGTGATCCGCACCATCCGCTCGATGGGGATACGGTCCGTCGCGGTCTACAGCGACGCCGACGTCAACGCCCGCCACGTTGCCGAGGCCGATGTCGCGGTGCGTATCGGACCCCCATCGGCCCGGCAGAGCTACCTCGACATCGAGGCGGTGATCGGGGCGGCATTGGCCACCGGCGCCCAGGCCGTCCACCCGGGGTACGGATTCCTTTCGGAGAACGCCGATTTGGCCGCCGCACTGAACCGCGCCGGTCTGGTATTCATCGGGCCGCCGGTATCCGCGATCGCCACCATGGGCGACAAGATCGCCGCCAAGTCGGCGGTGTCCGCGTTCGGGGTGCCGGTGGTGCCCGGTGTCGCCGTACCCGGCCTGACCGACGATGACCTGATCGGCGCGGCGGGTGACATCGGGTACCCGGTGCTGGTGAAGCCCTCCGCCGGCGGCGGCGGCAAGGGCATGCGACGGGTGGACGACCCCGCCGATCTGCCCGGCGCACTGGCCGGTGCGCGGCGCGAGGCCGCCGCGGCGTTCGGTGACGACACCCTTTTTCTGGAGCGCTTCGTACTGCGGCCCCGCCACATCGAGGTTCAGGTGCTCGCCGACAGTCACGGTTCGGTGCTGCACCTCGGTGAGCGGGAGTGCAGCCTGCAACGGCGCCACCAGAAGGTGATCGAGGAGGCGCCCTCGCCACTGCTGGATGCCGAAACCCGGGCGAGGATCGGTGCCGCGGCCTGCGACACCGCCCGCAGCGTCGACTACCTCGGGGCCGGCACCGTCGAGTTCATCGTTTCCGCCGACCGGCCCGACGAGTTCTTCTTCATGGAGATGAACACTCGGTTGCAGGTCGAGCATCCGGTGACCGAGATGGTGACCGGCTGGGACCTGGTGGAGTGGCAGGTCCGCATCGCCGCCGGGCAGCCGCTGCCGTGCGGCCAGGAGTCGGTCACGATGAGTGGGCACGCCATGGAGGCCCGGGTGTACGCCGAGGATCCGGCCGAAGGCTTCCTGCCGACCGGGGGCCCGGTGCTGGCGGTGATCGAACCGGCCACACCCGCGACACCGCACGGCGCGGCTGTGCGCGCCAGGGTGCGTGTCGACTCCGGCCTGCGGGCCGGAATGACCGTCGGCAGCGATTACGACCCGATGCTCGCCAAGGTCATCGCACATGGTGCAGACCGCGCCGAGGCACTGGGCGCTCTGGACCGCGCACTGGCGGGAACCGCCGTACTCGGGGTGGGCACCAACATCGACTTCCTTAAGTTCGTGCTCGCCGATACCGATGTCGCTGCGGGCCTTCTGGATACCGGCCTGCTGGAACGTATGCACTTCAAACCCGGCGAGCCGGGCGACGACGCGATCATCGCCGCGGCGGCGTACCGCTGGCTGCTTCGCTGGCCATCCGGTGCGGCGGACGCGTGGGACCTGCCGTCCGGCTGGCGGGTCGGCGCGCACGCCCCGACCGGGATCCGGCTGCGGTGCGGACAACGAACCACCCATGTGCACATCACCGGAACGCCGCAGCAGGCCAGCGTGATCGTTGAGGGCGGCGAAAGATGCTCTCTCGCAGCGCATCTGGACGGCGCGGTGCTGGTGGTCACCGTCGAGGGTGTCCGCCGGACCTACACGGCGGCATCGGTCGGTCAGCAGATCTGGCTGGCCGGAGACGACGGCACCGCGCTGGTAGAGGAGGTGCGCGAGGCACCGGTGCGCACCACCGATGAACACAGCGGCGATGCGGAGTTGATCAGCCCGATGCCCGGTTCGGTGGTCGCCATCGGTTCGGCCGACGGTCAGTGGGTCGACGCCGGCACCGTGGTGGTGGCCGTGGAAGCCATGAAGATGGAGCATTCGCTGCGGTCCCCGGTCGCCGGGACGGTGCAAGTCCTCGTCTCCGTCGGTGATCAGGTCACCCGGGGCCAAGCCCTGGCACGAATCGTCAACACAGAAAGTCCGAGTACATGACCGATTTCCTCAGCACCGGAATGCTTCCCGACGAATACACCCAGTTGGCCAAGACCGTGCGCGACTTCGCCCGCGAAGTCGTGGCCCCGGTGGCGGCCCGACACGACGCCGACCATAGCTTCCCGTACGAGATCGTCGCCGGTATGGCGGATATGGGGCTCTTCGGCCTGCCGTTCCCAGAGGAGTACGGCGGAATGGGCGGCGACTACTTCGCCCTGTGCCTGGCACTGGAGGAACTGGGCAAGGTCGACCAGAGCGTCGCTGTCACCCTGGAAGCCGGTGTCTCACTCGGGGCCATGCCGGTGTACCGGTTCGGCACCGAAGCCCAGAAACAGGAGTGGCTGCCACTGCTGGCCAGCGGTCAGGCCTTGGGCGCCTTCGGCCTGACCGAGGCCGGTGGCGGTACCGATGCCGGTGCCACCAAGACCACCGCCCGCCTCGATGACGGACAGTGGATCATCAACGGCTCCAAGCAGTTCATCACCAACTCCGGCACCGACATCACCCGACTGGTCACCGTCACCGCGGTGACCGGCAACACCGGTGGCCGCCGCGAGATCTCGGCGATCATGGTGCCGGTACCCACCTCCGGTTTCACCGCGGAACCGGCCTACGACAAGGTGGGCTGGAACGCCTCCGACACCCACCCGCTGAGCTTCGACGATGTCCGGGTGCCGGCGGAGAACCTGCTCGGCGAACGTGGCCGCGGGTACGCGAACTTCCTGCAGATCCTGGACGAGGGCCGCATCGCCATCGCCGCGCTGGCCGTCGGGGCGGCCCAGGGGTGCGTCGACGAGTCGGTCCGCTACGCCCGCGAACGGGCGGCGTTCGGCCAGCCGATCGGGGCCTATCAGGCCATCCAGTTCAAGATCGCTCGGATGGAGGCACGCGCGCAGGCTGCGCGCACCGCCTACTACGACGCCGCCGCATTGATGCTCTCGGGCAAGCCGTTCAAGAAGCAGGCCGCGATCGCGAAACTCGTTGCCAGCGAGGCGGCGATGGACAACGCCCGGGACGCCACCCAGATCCACGGCGGCTACGGCTTCATGAACGAATACACCGTGGCCCGGCACTACCGGGACAGCAAGATCCTGGAAATCGGCGAGGGCACAACAGAAGTGCAACTGATGCTGATCGCGCGGGAACTGGGCTTCTGAGTCGTTCAGGCCTGGGGGTAGGGAGCCCAACGCCGGGCATAGCCCAATTGGCGTTGGGAGATCTGTTCAGCTCGCTGTGCCTCGGTGACGTACAGCGTGGTCTCCGGTAGCACCGTGGCGAGTTCGGCCAACGGGACCACCCGGGTGGCGACGGTCGGGGTGTCCTCGACGGTCCAGTCGATGTCCTGGAACCGGATCGAGATGGTGCCCTGGTTGAGTCCGCCGGTCGAAATCCAGTTCCACACGGCGGCATCGGTGGGCGAGATGACGAATGTGTACGTGCCGTCCGGGTTCGCCACCGCCTGGTCGATGTTGAGGCTGGTCTGCTCGTCCCAGTAGTTGCCGGTGATCGTCCAGTCATCGGTGATCGGCACGTTGAAGTACCGGGCGTTGCGCGGGTCGATCGTCACGACCAGTGCCTCGTCGTCGTCGAGTTGGAAGTATCCGGCGCTCTGCAGTTGGGTGGACAGGAACGAGGCATTGCGGTCCGGCTGGGAGAGCGTGTTCGGTAAGCGCAACTGCCCGGTCTTGGCGTCGGTGGTGGCCACCGACATGTACTGATTCTCCCCGCTGATTCCCAGCAGCAGCATGATGACGGCCGTCTCGACCTGTTGCAGCAGCCGGACCGACGGCAGCGGCGGGATGATCGACACCAGCGACGTCAGCAGCGGGCTGCCCGCCACCAGCGGGCCGATGCCCGGGATCGCGAAGCCGCCGATCTGGGCGAACAGGCTCGGTGGCGGACCGTTGACGCGCAGCACCGACAGGCTCATCGGTTCCTGGGAGTTCCAGTCCGTCAACGTGTTTCGAGTGGTGATCAAGGTGGTACCGGGCACCAACTGAAGGTGGTTCGTCTGCCCGGGCTGAGCAGGGGCCGAACTGGCGGTGATGGTGAAGGTGCCGTCGGGGTTGATCTCCAGTTCGCGTCCGTTGATGTTGGCCGCGGTGGTTCCGCTCAGCCCGGTGAGCACGCTGAAGTTCGTGTCCGCCGGCAGCGATCCGTCGAACCGGCCGGTGATCACATACGACGACGCACTGTTGACGCCGATGAACCGATAGATGGTGTCGGGGTTGTCGTACCAGATCCGGGATCCGGCGAATGGCTGCAGATACCAGTCGTGCGGCGGTGCGACCTGCTGAATCACCTTCGGGCTCATCGAGTCGAGAAGCTGTACCTCCAGGGCTGCCTGGTTGGCGTACTCGGTGACGGCCCGGTCGAGGCGGGCCAAGTTTGCCTGATCCGGTCCACCCACGAGGGCGAAGTTGTTGCGCGCGGCCAGAACCCAGCCCGCCTTGAGGAACAGTCCGGCCAGTTGCACGATCGGGGATCCGGCGAGTTCGGTCGCCAGTCTCTCGGCATTGAGTTGGTCGGTGGTGGCCAGCACGCTGGTCGGCAGCGGTGCCCCCGGGTTCTCCAGTACCGGCACCGATGTGGCGGCGGTGTGGCCCCCGTTGGGGGCGAACAGCGACTGCAGGCCGTGCAGATGCCACGGGTTGCCCGGGCGGTCGTCGGCGGTGACGGTGAACGTGTCGGTGCCGCCGAGGGTCGCGAAGTCGCTGTCCGGGGTGTAGTCGAAGGTTCCGTTCGGTATGACCACGACCGAACCCCTGGCCGGCGGGCGATCCACCGTGTAGGTCAGGGCGTACCCGTCAGGTTGGGCCGGGTTGAGAGTGCCGGTGATGACGCCGGCGGGGGACTGGGTGTTCTGGGCGGCGTTGTAGGCCAGCGTCGGTCGGCGCGCGAACAGGGTGCTGCCCGGTGCCGCGGCCCGGGCCGGCCTAACTCCGGTGAGGGTGGGCTGTACGGCAGCGACGGGGGTGACCGCCCGTCTGTGGGTGTCGGCAGCCCTGGTGCTGGGTGCGGTCGCCGGGTGGCGAGCGGATGTGGCCGTGTTACGGGTGGACGTGGCCGCCTGCTCGGCGCTTCCGGTGTCGGCCCCGGCCTCTGGGCTGTGCGCGATGACCACCCCGGCGCCGAGCGCGAATGCCAACGCCCCGACCCGTCCGACGTATCGGGCATAACGTGTGCGGTGGCTCACAGTTCGACTCTATGCCCGGGATGGCCGCTGCGCGGCCGCCAGTCGGGCTTTGAACTCGGGCGATTCGATCGAGGCGGCCTGCGGGCCCAACTCGATGTCCTTGGCGGCCATGTGGAGATCGGTGTCGAGGAATCCTGGAATTGCGGTCGCTCGCATCGAGGCCTTGGTCGCCAGCACCACCTCCCGCGGTGCGGCCGCGGGACCGGCAGCCAGCGACAGCGCGGCGGCGAGTGGATCCTCGGCCACCTGTAATGCCAGTCCGTGCTGCACGGCCTGCTCGGCGTCGAACCGCATCCCGAACAGCAGTGCGGCGCGAGCCACCTGTGGGCCCACCGCGCGCTGCAACATCCAGGTGGCGCCACCGCCGGGATGGATGCCGAGCTTCTGGAAGCGCGGATCGAACACCGCCGCCGGCCCCGCGATGCGAACATCAGCGGCCAGGGCGAGATTCAACCCCGCCCCTACGGCGGCCCCGTTGACCGCCGCGATGGTCGGCAGCGTGCACCGGCTGACCGCCATGAATCCGGCGTAGATGCGTTCCAGCCCGTCCCGGGCCGCCGCCCCCAACGCGGACAGGTCGGCACCCGCGCAGAAGGCCTTGCCGGCGCCGGTCACCACGACCGCATGGACCCCAGGATCTTCCTCTGCGCGCGCGACCGCGTCGCGCAGAAGCCCGGACATCGCGTCGGTCACCGCGTTACGGCGGTCGGGGTCGTTGACGGTGATGACGGCCACCCGCTCACGTACCTCGTAGCGGACCAGATCAGACGGCACAGAATCGGTCATAGTTGAGCAGCGTAGATGTCTAGCTGCGCGGCGACAGCGACCGCTGGGCGAGGGCGCCCAAGACCGGCTGCAGGCGGCGGGCGTAGGTCGTCGTTACGTGGTTGTCGTCCCGGAACACCAGATCGCTGCCGATGATCACCGGGCAGATCGCCGTGGCGCAGAACAGGTCCGTCATATCGGCGTACTGCCCGCCGCCGCGTCGGGTGGCGGCCGCCTCGGCGGCGATCCCGTCCGCGTTGATCGCCTCGGCGCGCGGCGGTGCGCAGGCGTTGGCCTCGTCCAACTCGCCGGACACACAAACCGGCACGACCGAGTGCGGGTCGGGCACGGGTCCGAGCACCAGCACCCGCGCGCCGGTGATTTCCCGCAGCTCGGAGACCAGTGCGGTCAGTGCATCCAGCCAGGGCCGGCTGTAGCTGGTGAACCCGAAGTCCGATCCGTAGCGCCGCGACATGCCGAGCAGCACCAACTGGGGGCGATCGGCCGCCAGGCGCTGCAGCACCTCCCCGCGCCACTGCACGCACTCGGTGTAGTCGCGTCCCAGATAGGGGCTGCGGATCGGTAGATCCTGCAGCGGGCAGGTCACCTTTGCCATCGTGCTCAGCCGCCAGTTCTGTGCCCGCGCAACGGGTTCCAAGGCAGGCTCCCACATCGCGGCATGGGAGTCGCCGACCAGGGCCACCGTCGTCGGCGACGAGGTGTCTCCGGACTCGCAGGTCGGGACACCCACCTCGAGCCAGGCTCGGACGCAGCCGTTGTAGAACACGTCCGGTTTGTCGGCCGCCGCGCCGTCCAGGGGCGGCGACAGGTCGGCGGGCACTTGGCGGCGATCCGCCGAGGCCGCAACCGCGGTGCGCAGTGGCGCGGCGGCAACGGTAACCGGGTCGGCAGCCACCAGTCGGGACCGTTCGGCGGGCTGGACGAAGGCGGCAGTGGCCGGTGCGCCTGGGCCGACCCGGGCGGGCACCAGCATCGGCAGCAGCAGGGCGGCGCTGACGGCCGCAGCGGTGATCGCACTGCCCAGCGCCAGGCTCCGGCCCGACGATCGCCGCAAGCCCACCGCGTAGCGCACCGGACGTTCGACGTAGCGCAGCGTGAGCATCGCCAGCGCCAGCGACGCGGCGACCGCAGCCAGGCGGCCGGCCCAGCCCAGCGGATGGCCCAGTGCCGCCGGGGCCAGCACCAGGATCGGCCAGTGCCACAGATACCACGAATAGGACAGCCGGCCCAGCGCCCGCATCACCGGCGCCGACAGCCAGCGCCCCGCCGCTCGCCGGGGTGCCGAACATCCGGCGGCCACTACCAGGACCGCACCGGCGACGGGAACCAGTGCCGCAGTGCCCGGGTAGGGGGTCTGCGGGTTGAAGCGCAGGCATGACCAGCCGATCAGGCCCAGTCCGCCGAAGCCGGCCACGGCGGCGAGGCCGGGCGGCAGCCGGCGCCATGCCGTGGCGGTCAGTGCGATCAAGGCTCCCGCGGCCAGTTCCCAGGCCCGGGTGGGAAGTGAGAAGAACGCCCAGGGCGGCCGGGTTGAGGTCCAGGAGAGTGCGAGCCATAGGGAGCCCGCGCCCAGCACGGTCAACGTGGCGACCGCGGCGCCCCGGCTGCGGCCCAGCAGCGCGGCAGCGCCCAACAGCACCGCGGGCCAGATCAGGTAGAACTGTTCCTCCACTCCCAGCGACCAGTAGTGCTGGAACGGGGAGGGGGAGGAGGGAGAGGCGTGTGCGAGGTAGTCGGTGCCGGTGATCGCAAACCGGTAGTTGCCGACGTAGAGCGCACTGGCCAGGCCGTCGTCGAGCACGTCCCGGGCCTGCAGGGCAGGGAGGATGGCGGCTGCGGCGAGCGCGGTCGCGACCAGGACGACACCCGCCGCGGGCAGCAGGCGCCGGGCGCGGGCGGCGTAGAACCGGACCAGGTCGACTCGGCCGGTCTGGCCGAGTTCGGCCCAGAGCAGTCGGGTGATGAGGAACCCGGAAATCACGAAGAAGACGTCCACGCCGACGAATCCGCCGGTGACGGCTCCGGTGTGGAAGGCGACGACAGCCATGACCGCGACCGCACGCAGACCCTCGATATCGGGCCGGAACTCGGGTTTGCGGTGGCGCCGAAGCACGGACTCATTGTTGCCGCCGCAGGCGCGGTTACCTGCCTGCCACGCCCGGGATCACGGGGAGGTTGTCAGGTCCTGTTCGAACAGTTCACGTTCGACCGCCGCGGCGTCCAGGTTGGTGGCGATGACGGTCCGGGTGGACAGGTCGACTAGCCCGTAAGGCCCGTACTGCTCATACGCGGGGGAGTCCGCCTTGTACTTCACCAGACGCAGCCCTTTGCGGTACGCGCGATACCGCCATTGGGATTCAGAATGCATGACCGACCCCCCGTCGATGGCACTCCCTCGCGTGGGGGCACTGCCTGAGAGTACCGAAAGCAGGTCACCGCGGAACCCCGGTGAGCCGAGGGATGCGCTCGATGCCGTCCGGTTCAGACGTGTAGCGCGGGATCGCCTTGCGCCGATCCGCCCCAGTGCTCCGGTGGGTACTTGTTGAGCCAGTTCAGTTCGGTGCGGCCAGGGTTGGGCTCGTACCAGCCCTTGCCATTGAAAATGTGCGACACCGAGTCGAAGTACTCCTCGTACATGTCGGCGACCCGGTCGAGGGAGAAATTGCGCTCGGCCCAGGTCCGGCAGTTCACCGGGTCGATGTTGCCGATGTTGTTGGCCGCCCAGATGAACTGTTCGAAGGTGCGGCAACGGTACCCGGTGATGCCGTGCAGGTTGTACTCGGCGAACGCGCCCCAGTCGGTGCTGATCACCGGCGTGCCCGACAGCATCGCCTCGATCTGAACACCGCAGAACGGCTCAAGAAATGTCGACGGCGTCAGCACCGCCTTCGCCTTGGACAGGAGCTTGCGGCGCTCGGCCGGCCCGACGGCGCCGAGAAGCGTTGCGAACTCCGACGGGTCGGTGTCTATCTCGTGGCCGGTCAGCCCGCCCGCACCGGCGATGAGCAGCTTGCCCCCAATATCGCGAACGACCTGCAGGGCGATGTGAATGCCCTTGCCGGAGTTCACCCGGCCGAGGAACAGGAAGTAGTCGTCCTTCTCGGCGCAGTAGTCGAAATCGTCGAGATCGAAGTAGTTGGGGATCACCGCGTCGTACCACATGTCATTGGCGCCGCTGGCGACGTTGTCCATGCCGCGGTAGACGTGCAGCGTCGAGTAGGACTCGAAGACTCGGAAGCGCGCGAATCCGCCGTGCGGGTAGCCGATGCCGGGTTCGACGATGATCATGTCGGAGTGCGCCTCGGCGACCGGCTGGTGGTTGGCGCCGAAGGTACAGAGCAGGAAATCCCCCGGTTGCTTGCGCTTGCCGATCTCCTCGATGGCCCGGCTGAAGAATTTCCGGTAGGCGTGGTCGCCGAAGCTGTAGGTGGGCCAGCCCTGGGTGCGCCAGTCGTGGCCGGGGTAGCTGATCGCCAGGTCTTCGTCGTTGGTGATACCGACGTTCTCGGTGCACTCGACGGTGGAGTCCTCGTGGCCATAGTGGATGACGGTGTGGCCGCGGGACGTCAGCATCTTGCCCAGTTTCACGACCTTCTGCGTGAAAGCGCACGACGAGTACTCCGGCACAGAAACGGCATGTGGAACCGCGAGGATGTGAAATCGGTACGACACGTAAGCGAACTTTCTCTCAGCGTGTGAGGCTCCCCCACGGAGGACGAGGTTACCCTGGCACCCCGCGTCTGACGGCGTCGCCCACCGGTGCGACGGCACCGTGTATCAATCCGAAAGCAAATTGCCCGTTCTGCTCTCCAGCGGAATCTCTCCGGCGATCTTGCCGATCACCCGTCCCGGCCAGGCATAAGGCTGGCTATGGCGAGCAAAGAGCCGCCCGTCGGTCTCGGCCCGCAATTCCGTCTCGTCGCCGAGCGGATCGATCACCGTGGCGACGAGATCGCCCTTGCGGACCCGATCGCCCAGCCGACGGTCATAGACGACGAGCCCTGCGACCGGCGAGCGCACTTGCGCCATCGCCGTCAGCGCCGTGGCGCGGCAGGACAAGCGGGGGTGCCCGCCCGACCCGTCGACAAACCCGCGTCCCTGCAACATGCGCAGCAGTGCGGTGGCTTGCTCAGCTGCGCGTTCGGGAATGACATCGTCATTGCTGCCCATTTCCAGCGTCGCGGCGAGGCAGGCCGGCGGAATGGGCAGGCCGGGATGGTTCGCGGCAAGCGACCACCATGGACCGGCGCAGGCCTCATCGAAGGGGGAGCCGCCCGACAACTCTGACAGCAGCACCGCCCGCGCATCGATCGCCGAGGCGATGTCTTCGGCCGCCGGCCATAGCGCCGGGCCGACATACATGTGCGGCTCGGCCTCGTTGTCGGCGTGCAGATCGAGCACGAGGTCGGCGTCATGGGCGAGCGTCAGCAACCTGTGGCGCAGATGAGCCAGTGCGCCATCCGGCTGCATCGCCGCAAGCCGAGCGGACATCGCGGCCCGGATCGTTTCAACGTTCGCTGCCGCGTCCGGCCCCAGCGACAGGCTTCCGAGGTCCGACAGATCGGCATAGTTCCGGTTGAAGTTTTCTCCGGTGCCGGTTTCGATCCGACCGGACACGAAGCTGGTTTCGGTCTGCGCCAGGCCGATCGGGTTTGCCTGCGGCACCAGCAGGATTTCACCGTGGACGCCGCCGTGAGCTTCCGCTTCGGCCAGATGCCCGGCCAGAATTCGCAAGACCAGCATGCCGGGGAACTCGTCGGCATGCAGTCCAGCCTGCAGATAGGCCTTCTTACCCGCCCCCGTCCCGGCCGCACCGAAGCGCAGCACGGTCAGGCGATGTGGTGAGCCCGGCAGATCGTGGTGTTCGCGCAGCACGGGTCTAGTCGGCCTGTCTCACTCGGCTTGCGGAGCGTCTGACTGGGCCTCAGTCTGGGGAGCGTCTGACTGGGCAGCGTCCGTCTCGGGAGCCTCCGACGGGGGCGTCTCCGTCTCGGGAGCCTCCGTCCCACCGGTCGGGAACACGAACATCTCCGTCTCGTAGTAGGCCGCGCAGGCGGTATGCAGACGAGCCTTCAGCTTGCCCTCCGCTGCCAGGGCTCCTTCGACCAGATGGTTGCTGGGGGGCATGTCACGCAGTTCGATCCCGTGCTCGTCGAGAAAGGCCGTCACGCCGGCCTCGCCCAGGTCCGGTAGCTCCATGGCGGCTTCGATGACCGCGAACGGTGAGGTTTGAGCACGGACATCGGCGGCGATTGCCGGTGCGATTGCCGCCGTGTTCTCCGCATCGGAAAGCAGGGTGATCAGGGTGGTCCCGTCGAAATACATAACTGTGCGTCCTTTCAGGATCATCCGTGCCGATCACGGATGCTTTCGATATCGAGATGGCCGGTGCCATCCCCATCAGAGCTGTAGAGCAGGGCGATATGTGCTTCGTGTGTGACACCAGGCGCGGTCACCGGCCCGGCATCTCCGATGCAGTCCTCGATCAGTTCGGCGACCAACGTGTCCAGAACGACCGCGGAATTGGTGGCCGGCGCGAGTCGGGTGACGGTCCCGGCCGCCATATCGATGACGTCCCCCGGACCGGCGAGGCACAGCCTGGTGTCGGGCGCGATGAAATCGTCTCCGGCAAGCTCGGTTTTGAGCGTGTCGATCTCGACCAGGACGGCGCCGTGCGCGCCGATCGCGGTGAGTTGGCTGTTGTCGTGATTGGCGATGACGCCGCTGTCTTCCAGTAGGCCGAGCCCGAACCGTACCCCTTCCTCGGCGCAGGCGACGGCAAGTCGACCGAGCCGGCGCGACGACGACAGCTTTTGGTCGACGATGGCGGCGCCGAACAATCCCAGCCCCTCCTGGATCACCAATCCGCGCCGTCCCATATCCGAGGCAATGCCGAAGCGCAGCGCCTCGTAGGACGTGCCGCCGCCGATCATGAAGCCGGACAGTGCCGAGGCCGCGCCGCCGACCCCGACGATCATCGCGCCGGCCGCCCGCGCCCGCGCAATGGCCATCAGCAGCGGTGTGATCTCGCCGCGGTAGAGCAAGCATTCCACCAGCCGGATCTGGTTACCCCCGGTCAGGACGATGGTCCGCAGGGCGGCGATCTGCTCGATCAGCGCTTCGTCGCGCATCAGGCGGTCGACATTGTCGATGGTGACGCCGAGGTCGACGGCCTCGACGCCCTGGCTGCGCAAGGCGTCGATATAGTCGCGCGCGGCCGCGCGCGGCTCGGAGGACGCCGCGGCAAGCACACCCACCGGCCCCTCGCACCGCGACGCCAGTTCGCTCAGCAGTGCACCGCTGCGGTCGAGTGGCGCCGAGCCCAGCATCATCACGCGTGCCTGCGGTCCCGGCTTCACCCCGTAGTCACGCGACAGCGCCGCCCGCCGGGTCTCTGCCAGTTGCGCGGCATTGAGCTGACGGGTCTGCATGCTGGCCCGAAAATCCACCGCCGTCATGCGGAAGTCACGCCCGGCGCCAGGAATGTAGGCGACCGCACGGCCGCCCTTGCGGGAGATCTCGACGCTGGTGGCATAACCCGCCCTGGGCTCGACCGCACGGGCGCGATCCATCGGATAGTCCTCGGGATCCCCCAGCACCAGTCGCGCCACCAGGTCGTAGAGCGTGTAGGCGCCGAAGACGTTGCGGAGCGACCGGGCGGGGGCGTTATAGGTGATGTCACGCTGGGTCACCGGCCGCTTGCCCGGGCCGGGCAGAACCTCGCCGGTTTCCAGGTCACAGCTGTCACCGTTGTCCGCATAGCTGAAGACGATGTTCTCGATCAGCCTGTTGTCGGGGTCGGCTCTCGCCTGCTGGAGGTCGAAGACGAAGACGCCGTATTCGCCGATGATCCGGGCCACCTTGCCCTCGACGAACAATGCAGTGTTCTCGTCGATACCGAAGCCGCGCTTCGTACCGGACGCCTGCATGCCGACGACCATCCGGCCGAACCGGCCGCGCTTGATGAAATGCTGGTCGACAATGCCCCACGGAAAGAAGCCGAGCCCGGGCGCCAGCAGCATTCCGGGCTGGTCCGCATCGCCGACCACACCGTAGGTCGCGGCTTCCAGCGATGTGCCGCCGGAGAACATCACCTCGGACATGATGGCGGCGCCGGCGCTCGAACCGGCGATCAGCGAACCGCTGCGATGCGCTTTGCGGATCGCCTTGAGCACCCGGCTCTCCCTGCCGTACGGCGCCAGCGCCCCGGTGATCAGGGCCTGGTCGCCGCCGGTGAAGTAGACGCTGCCGTAGTCCGCGACGAGATCCGCGATCGCCTTGTTCTGCGCGGCCCCGATCGCCCCGGAGCCGTGAACCCCGGCCAGGACCGCATCGAAACCGTAGGCCCGAAACACGCCGACGGTCTCAGCGCCGACCTCGTCGGGCACCGACGACGCCGTGGCGAAGACGACGATCCTTCCGCCGGAAAGACGGTGCATCTCGTCATAGATGGCGGCGTTGTCATCCTCCAACCGGCCGCCGATGATAGCCAGTTTCGGGTGTCGCATCCGACGGTGGGCCGGGGCCGATTGCTGCTCCCGACGATGAGCCAAGGGGAATATGCCACGTCTCCCTGTCATGTCTCTCTGGCATTCGCCGGAACGAGCAGCACTCCGCGATCATCCGAGGCGAGAACGAAGCCATCGGGAACATCGAAGTTGGATGCCGCCAAGCGCTTTGATACGGGCTCGGGCCCAGGCGCGGTGAACTTCGGAGTGAAGTGAACGATCTGCTTCCAGCCGCGGGTAATCGCCTCGCAGAAGAACAACACCAGATCGTCGGGTCGGGCCTGTGCGAGCGCCGTATCGAGAGCCTTGTTCTCCTCTTCGACGATGGTGATCGCATCGGGCGCGACTCCCTCGGCGATCAGGGCAGCCCGCATCAGCTTCGGGATCTCGTCGGGTCCGCGATCGCGCAGATTGTCGTCGCGGTGGCAGATGTAAGTGTCGAAATGGCCGGCGACTTTCGCCGCGATCGCCGCCACGTCCTCGTCGCGCCGATCGCCCGGGCAGGTCACGCCGACGATCCGGCGCCCGCGCGGCTTGAGTCGGTCGACCACATCCACCACGGCGCCCACCGCCGCCTCGTTGTGCCCGTAATCGAGGATCACCCGGAAACCATGTTCATCGAACACATTCATCCGGCCGGGGCTCTGGAAGAAGCTGTTATCGAAGGTGCGCAGTCCGGTGCGGACTTGATCGAGTGTCTTGCCGAGCGCATAGGCCATACCGGCGGCGAACATGGCGTTCTCGACGTTGTGCAGTGCCTTGCCCTCCAGTGTCGCCGGGATGAGGTGGGTCCACATCAGCGGCATCTGCCTGCCGTTGTCGTAGATCACGATCTGGTCGCCGTTGAGCCCCTGCTCAAGAACTATCGCGGGCTTGCCGAGTCGGATGTGTTCGCGAACCAATTCATGCTCGGGGTTGCGTGTCACGTACATGACCTGCCTGGCGGGCGAGAAGGCCGCCATCTTCAGGGTCTGCTCGTCATCGGCGTTCAACACCACCGTGCCGCGGGTGACTTCGGCGACGACCCGCTTCACCCGGGCAAGGGCGTCCAGGGTGTTGACGCCGCCCAGGCCCAGATGGTCCGAAGAGACGTTCAGCACCGCGCCCACATCGCAGAAGTTATAGCCAAGGCCGGAGCGGACGATACCGCCGCGGGCCGTCTCCAGGACCGCGATGTCGACCGAGGGATCGCGCAGCACCATATTGGCCGACAGCGGCCCGGTCATATCTCCCTTGACGGTCACGTTGCCGTCGATCACGACGGCGTCGGTCGAGGTCTGACCCACGACATGACCCGCCATTTTCAGGATGTGCGCCAGCATGCGCGAACACGTGGTCTTGCCGTTCGTTCCGGTCAGTGCGGCGATGGGAACGCGCGCTTGGGTTCCCGGCGGGAAGAGCATGTCCATGATCGCCCCGCCCACGTCTCGGGGCGTGCCCTCAGAAGGCGCGATATGCATGCGCAGGCCGGGTCCCGCGTTGATCTCGCAAATGCCGCCACCGGTCTCGCGATAGCTCTTGGTGATATCGGTGGTCAGGAAATCCACCGCGCCGACATCGAGCCCGATCGCCAGGATCGCCCGTTCGGCCATCAGCTTGTTGTCGGGATGGATGGTGTCGGTGACATCCACCGCTGTGCCGCCCGTCGAGATGTTCGCGGTCTTGCGCAGATACACCTCCTCGCCCTCGGCGGGGACGGACTCTGCGGTGTAACCCTTCTCCTCAAGCAAGTCCTTGGCCTGATCATCGAGCTCGAGCCGGGTCAGAACGTTCTCATGTCCGACGCCGCGGCGCGGATCCTGATTGACGATGTCCACCAGTTCGGCGATGGTGTGGCGCCCGTCGCCCTTCACATGCCCCGGCACCCGGCGCGCGGCGGCGACGAGCTGGCCGTTGACCACCAGAAGCCGGTGGTCGTCGCCGCGCAGCATGGTCTCCACCACCACGGCCGATCCTTCGGCATCAGCGGTCTCGAAGGCGGCGGCGATGCCGTCCTCGGAGGTGATGTCGACCGTCACGCCCCGGCCATGATTGCCGTCGAGCGGCTTGACGACCACGGGATAACCGATGCGTTCGGCCGCCCCGATCGCCTCATCCACGCTGTAGACCAGTCGCTGCTTCGGCGCGGGAAGCCCGAGGTCGGCGAGGAGGCTGTTGGCGAGATTCTTGTCCGACGCGATTTCGACGGCGATGTGGGAGGTCTTCGAGGTCAGGGCCGCCTCGATCCGCTGCTGGTACTTGCCCTGGCCGACCTGGATCAGGCTGGCGTTGTTGAGCCGGTATACCGGAATGTCGCGGGCCTGGGCCGCGCGCACCAATTCCATGGCGGAGGGCCCCAGGGAACGCCTTTCGGCATAGTCCAGGAAATCATCGACGTCGCTGTCAAGGACTTGGTCGAGGTCTCCAAGCTCCTCCTCGGGATCCTGAGCGTGTCGGGCGATGGCCGCGAGCATGTCGCAGGCAACCTCGCCGGCTTCGATACCGATGTCCTCATGGCCATAGCTGTAGAACACCTCGACGACGTCGGGATCCTCCGTCGGCCCCGACCACGCCAAGGTGCCGTCGATACCGGCGGCATGCTGAAGCGCCAGAGCCAGCTTTCCGACCAGATCGCCAACGGATAGCGCCTCGCCGGCGCGCAATGTGGTGAGCCACTCGGCCTGTTCGCGCGCTAGCCCCGGCAGCACCGCCGCCAATCTGTCGATCACGCCCGCTCCCAGATGCTTGAGGGATTCGGCATAGCTCGGCTTGACGTCCAGCTTGAGCCGGATCACGGCCTCCCGGGCGTGAACGTTCGGACCGACATAAACCGAAAGCGAGTCGATATCCATTGGGCATCCTCATCAAGCGTCGGGCATCTGCACACGAGAGCGAGGTCGGGCTTCAACCGCGCCAGTGGTCGAGCGTATTTCAACACGCGGGGCGATCATCCGCAGTACGGGATTATCGCCACACGCTCACAATCTTCAGTGATCCCGCCGCACCACAGCAGCATTGTCGTCGGCATCGCCGGGCGCGGGACAGATCACGCCGTCGCCGCCACCGTTCAGCGCGCTGTGATGGCGCCCCCAGACGAAGTAGAACACCAGCACCACGACGACCCATCCGGAGAATGCCAACCAGGTGTACCAGTGCAGGCTGAACAGGATGTACCCACACGCCAGGACCGACAAGACGGGTGTCACGGGGTAGAGGGGCACCTTGAATCCACGCGGCAGATCGGGTTCGCGCACCCGCAGGACCATGACGCCGACGGACACGACGATGAACGCGACCAGGGTGCCGATGGACACCATGTCGGCCAGATAGCCCAGCGGGACGAAGCCGGCCAGAACGCTGACCACCACCGCGACGATGATGGTGTTGTTCACCGGTGTCATTCTGCGTGGGTGGACCTTGGCGAACAGTGGGGGCAGCAGACCGTCCCGGCCCATGGCGAACAGGATTCGGGTCTGGCCGTACATGACCACAAGGGTGACCGAGAATATGGAAATCACAGCGCCGGCCGCCAGAACTGTGCCCCAGTAGTTGGCTGAGGTGACCCTGTCAAGGATGGTGGCCAGGCCGGCTTCCTGGCCTGCGAAATCCTCCCAGGGCTGCGCGCCGAGCGCGGCCACGGTGACCACCACGTAGACCGTCGTGACGGTCACCAGCGCGGCCAGGATCGCCCGGGGCATGGTCTTCTGAGGATCCTTGACTTCGTCACCGGCGGTGGACACCGCATCCAGGCCGATGTAGGAGAAGAAGATCGTGCCGGCCGCCGCGCCGATTCCGGCGACACCGAAGGGCGCAAACTCAGCGAACCGATCGGTCTCGAAGGCGGTTGCGGCGATGACGGCGAACATCCCCAGAACGGTGAGCTTGATCAGCACCATGATGGTGTTGACCTTCGCCGACTCGCTGGCGCCGCGGATGAGCAGGACGGCGCACATCCCGACCAACACGACAGCGGGAAGGTTGATGATTCCCGGGGATGCCTCACCCCATGGCGCAGCGGAGAGGGCCTGGGGCAGGTGATGGCCGAAGAAATTATCGAGCAGCTTGTTCACGTATTGGCTCCAGCCCACCGCTACCGCGGCGGTGGAGACGCCGTACTCGAGCAGCAGGCAGGCCGCCACACCCATGGCGACCAGCTCGCCGAGAGTGGTGTAGGCGTAGGAGTAGGTGGACCCGGAGACGGGAACGGCTGAGGCGAGTTCGGCGTAGCAGACCGCGGCGAGTCCGGCAGCGACTCCGGCGATCACGAAGGAGACAACAACCCCCGGACCGGCTTCTGGTACCGCCACGCCCAGCACGAAGAAGATGCCGGTGCCGACGGTGGCGCCGACACCGAACATCGTGAGTTGGAACGTGCCAATACTGCGTTTCAGGTGATCGGAAGCGCCGTGTGCGACGGGCGCGCCGATGACGGGCCGTCTGCGCAACATCTGCTGGATCAGGCCGATTGACGGGGCCGTCATGTGCTCCTCCTGGATCGAGTCAGCCGATTATCGGCCCTAATCGCTCAGTTCGCCTGTCGAACGATGGCGCTTCCACCCGCCGGCGATGGTCGACTCGGGTAGCCCGGACAGCGTCCGCGCTACAACAGACCCCAAAATTCACATCTGCGCCCCCGGCACGACTCGAACGTGCGACCTAGGGATTAGAAGGCCCTTGCTCTATCCACCTGAGCTACGGAGGCAGTGGTGGGCTCAGTTTAAGACGCTCGGTGGTGATGTCCGCGACGCACCTGTCCCGCGGGCCACGTTGGTCGAGTCGGCTGATCCAGCCCGGTACCCGGTGTGTTCGGTCTAGGTTTGGGGGCGAGTCGGACGATCCGACGATCTGGAGAAGGACGGTCCAGAGCAGAACGTGTTGACCGGGTGAGGCGGTGTCGATGAGCGGCCCTGGGGAGGCGCCGGCGCTGCCGTCCGAGTTGAGCGCTTTCGACCTGCTGATGCATCGCGGGGAGGCGAACCCGCGGACCCGCTCTGGAATCATGGCGCTGGAGATTCTGGACTCCGCGCCGGACTGGCGCGAGTTCCGGAACCGGTTCGACAACGCTTCCCGCAAGGCGCTGCGGCTGCGGCAACGGGTGGTGGTGCCGACCCTGCCGGTCGCCCCGGCCCGCTGGGTCGTCGACCCCGACTTCAACCTCGACTTCCACGTGCGCCGGGTCCGGGTGCCCGAACCCGGAACACTGCGCGAGGTGCTCGACCTCGCCGAGGTGATGCTGCAGTCGCCGCTGGACATCTCCCGTCCGCTGTGGACCGTGACCCTCGTCGAGGGACTCGAGGGTGGAAAAGCTGCGACGCTGCTGCACCTGAGCCACGCCGTCGCCGACGGGGTGGGTGCCACCGCGATGTTCGCCGAGATCTACGACCTTGAGCCGAACCCGCCGCGTCGGCCGGCACCGCCGATCCCGGTGCCGGAGGATGTCACGGGTGCCGACCTGGCGCGCGCCGGTCTCACTCACCTGCCCAGGGCGCTGCTCGGCGGGGTGGCAGACGGCGTCGCCGACGGCCTGTCGGTGCTGGGCAGGGCGGCCCGCAACCCGGCATCGGCGTTGTTCGGCGCCATCGACTACGCCCGTTCGGGTCGGCGGATGGTCAGCCGCGCCGCCGAGCCCTCGCCGCTGCTGCGCCGCCGCAGCCTGTCGACCCGCACCGAGGCGGTCGAGATGCGACTGGGTGATCTGCACCGGGCGGCGCACGCGGCCGAGGGGTCCATCAACGACGCCTACCTGGCGGGTCTGTCCGGCGCGCTGCGCCGCTACCACGAGGCGCTGGGCGTGCCGATCGGCACGCTGCCGATGGCGGTGCCGGTCAATCTGCGGGCCGACGCCGACCCGGCGGGCGGAAACCGCTTCGCCGGGGTCAATCTGGCCGCACCGGTGGGTGTCGTCGACCCCGGAGTCCGGGTCCAGAAGATCCGCAAGCAGATGATCTCCCGGCGGGAGGAGGCAGCCATCGACGTCGTGGGCGCGGTGGCACCGCTGCTGAGCCTGCTGCCCGACGCGGTGATCCAGGCGATGAGTTCCACGGTGATCGCCTCTGACGTGCAGGCCAGCAACGTTCCGGTGTTCCCGGGTGACACCTACCTCGCCGGCGCGAAGGTGTTGCGGCAGTACGGGATCGGGCCGCTGCCGGGTGTGGCGATGATGGTGGTGCTGGTATCGCGGGGCGGTTTCGCGACCGTCACCGCCCGCTACGACTGCGCCTCGATCGCCCACCCCGATCTGTTCGCCCAGTGCCTCCGGGACGGTTTCGACGAGGTTCTGGCCCTCACCGGTGACACCCGCGCCCGGGTCGCTCCGGCGTCTTTTTCCGAACCAGCCCAAGCACACCCGCACCCGAAGAACGGATCGGTGGCCTACTCATGAGTGAAACGCAACCACGCGATATGCGCGTACCCGGTTCGGTCGCCGAGGTGGCGGCCAGTCCGCCCGGACGCCGGGTCGGGGCGTTCTTCGACCTCGACGGCACCCTGGTCGCGGGGTTCACCGCGGTGATCCTGACCCGGGAGCGGTTCCGCAGCCGTGACATGGGCGTCGGCGAGCTGATCAGCATGATCGCCGCCGGGCTCAACCATCAACTCGGCGGCATGGAGTTCGAGACGCTGATCAACAAGGCCTCCAGCGCGTTGCGCGGCCGGTCCTACAGCGACCTCTTGCAGATCGGCGAGCGGCTGTTCGTCGAGCAGATCGAGAAGCGCATCTATCCCGAGATGCGGGAGTTGGTTCAGGCCCATCTCGATCGTGGCCACACTGTGGTGCTGAGCTCCTCGGCGCTGACCATTCAGGCGGAGCCGGTCGCCCGTTTCCTCGGTATTCCGAACACCTTGACCAACCGGTTCGAGGTCGACGGCGACGGTGCCCTGACGGGACGGGTCATCACCCCGATCCTCTGGGGGCCGGGCAAGGCCGACGCCGTGCAGGAGTTCGCCGCCCAGAACGACATCGACTTGGCCGACAGCTACTTCTACGCAGACGGTGACGAGGACGTCGCGCTGATGTACCTGGTGGGCAACCCTCGCCCCACCAACCCCGGCGACAAGATGCGCGAGGTGGCGCGCAAGCGCGGCTGGCCGATCCTTGAATTCAGCAGTCGAGGCCGTGGCGGACTGGTCGGTCAGGTCCGCAACCTGCTGGGGGCCGGCTCCATCGTCCCCGCCGCCTACGGTGCCGTCGGCTGGGGACTGCTCACCCGTTCCCGACGCCGCGGGGTCAATTTCTTCACCACCGCGTTCCCCCAGTTACTGCTGGCGATCAACGGGGTCACCCTCAACGTGCTGGGTGCGGAGAACCTCAAGAAGAAGCGGCCCGCGATATTCATCTTCAATCACCGCAACAACTTCGACCCGGTGATCGTCGGAGCACTGGTCAAAGACAACTGGACCGGCGTGGGTAAGAAGGAGTTGCAGAACGACCCGATCGTCGGCACTATCGGCAAGCTCGTCGACACCGTGTTCATCGACCGCGAGGATCAGAAGTCCGCGGTGGAGTCGCTGCGCAGCGCTGAGGAGCTGGCCCGCAAGGGGCTGTCGGTGGTGATCGCTCCCGAGGGCACCCGACTGGACACCCGTTCGGTCGGCCCGTTCAAGAAGGGGCCGTTCCGGCTGGCGATGTCCGCCGGAGTGCCGATCGTGCCGATCGTCATCCGCAATGCCGAGGTGATTTCGGCGCGGAACTCCTCGACGCTGCACCCGGGCAAGGTGGACGTCGTCGTCTATCCGCCGCTGTCGGTCGCGGATTGGACGTTGGAGGACCTCACCGAGCGGATCGCCGAGGTGCGCCAACTCTACGTCGACACGCTCAAGGACTGGCCGGTCGGGGAGGTTCCCGATGCGGAGCTCTACCGCGCGCGGCGTGCGCCGGCGAAGAAGTCGCCGGCCAAGAAGGCGCCGGCCAAGAAGGCACCCGCCAAGAAGGCGCCTGCGCAAAAGACCCCTGCGCAAAAGACCGCTGCGCAAAAGACCGCCGCGAAGAAGGCGCCCGCAAAGAAGGTTGCCGCCACGAAGGCGCCGACGGGGACGCCGGACCCTGATACGACGACGGAGACGGCGCCGGCGGCTGAGAAGCAGCCCACCGACGCCCAGCCGAGCAGCACCCGAGTGAAAGGCCGCCGATGAGTGCCACCGACTACCTCACCGACTTCTCCACCACCGACGACGCGCTGGTGCTGGCCTCGGTGTCGTCCAAGGCCGAATTTGACCTCCTCAACGACTGGCTGCGGACCCAGCGCGCCGCGCACCCGGGGACCCGCGTCGAGGTGCTGCGCCTGCCGCATGACGAAGCGACGCCACAACTGGTCGAGCAACTCGTCGGGGAACTCGGCGTGGACGACGACCGGACCGTCATCCCGGTCCGGGTGTTCTGGGTGCCGGGCGGTCTGCCCACCCGGGTGAAGCTCGCCGGCCTGATCTCCGGTCGGGACACCTACCGGCCCCCGCAGGTTCTGCAGCGCGCGATTCTGCGCAAGGACCCCTCGCGCGCCCGGATCGTGGCCGGTGAACCGGCGACGGTGGGCGAGTTGCGCCAGCAGTGGCGGGAGAACACCGTCGGGGCGACCCCCCAGGACTTCGCCAAATTCGTCCTTCGCCGGGCGGCGTTGGCGGTCGAGCGAATCGAACTGCGGCTGCTCGGGCCGGCCTACAAGTCGCCGCGGCTCATCACCGACGAACTGATGGCGTCCACCCGGTTCATCAACGGTATGGAAGGCATCCCGGGAGCCAGCCCGGAGAAGGCCGAAGTGATGCTGAATGAGCTCGCGACCGGGTGGAGCCGATTCTCGGTCGATCTCATCCCGAATCTGGGCCGCACCATCTTCAGCCGGGGCTTCGACCCCCGGATCGACTACGACTCCGCGCAGATCGAGTCGATGCGCCGTGCCCTGGAGGACCACCCCGCGGTGTTCCTGTGGTCACACCGGTCCTACCTGGACGGCGTCGTCGTGCCGGTGGCGCTTCAGGAGAACAAGCTGCCCCCGGCGTGCACGTTCGCCGGCATCAACCTGTCCTTCGGATTCATGGGTCCGCTGATGCGCCGCTCGGGTGTCATCTTCCTGCGCCGCAAGCTCGACGACCCGCTCTACAAGTACGTGCTTCGCCAGTTCGTCGGCTACATCGTGCAGAAGCGGTTCAACCTCAGCTGGTCCATCGAGGGCACCCGGTCTCGTACCGGAAAGATGTTGCCGCCCAAGCTCGGTCTGTTGTCCTACGTCGCGGACGCCTACCTCGACGGCCGCAGCGAGGACATCCTGCTGCAGCCGACGTCGATCAGTTTCGACCAGTTGCACGAGACCGCCGAGTACGCCGCGTACGCCCGCGGTGGGGAGAAGATCCCCGAGGGCGCCGAGTGGCTGGTCAACTTCATCAAGGCGCAGGGCGAACGCAACTACGGCAAGATCTACGTCCGCTTCCCCGAGGCGGTGTCGATGCGGCAATACCTCGGTGAGCCGGGGGGCCCGATCGCCGGCGACGAGGCCGCCAAGCGCCTGGCCATGCAGAAGATGGCCATTGAGGTCGCCTGGCGTATCCAGCGGGCCACCCCGATCAACGCCACCAGCCTGGTGTCCGCGGTCCTGTTGGCCACCCGCGGTCGGGCCCTGACACTGCGGCAGTTGCACCACACACTGCAGGATTCGCTGGACTACCTGGAGCGCAAGAAGACACCGATGACCAACAGCGCCCTGCGTCTGCACTCCGCCGACGGGGTCCGGGCGGCGGTGGACGCGCTGTCCAACGGGCATCCGGTGACCCGGGTCGACGGTGGCCGCGAGCCGGTGTGGCGGATCGCCCCCGAGCAGGAGCTGGAGGCGTCGTTCTACCGCAACTCGCTGATCCACGCCTTTCTGGAGACCTCGATCGTCGAACTGGCGCTGCTGCACGCCGCCCGCGCGGCCGAGGGTGAGCGGATCGACGCCTTCTGGGCGCAGGCGATGCGGATTCGTTCGCTGCTGAAGTTCGACTTCTATTTCGCCGATTCGGCCACCTTCCGCAGGAACATCGCCGAAGAACTGGAGTGGAACCACGACTGGGAGGCCCAGCTCGATGCCGGGCCGGACGCCGTCGCTTCGTTGTTGCGCGCCAAGCGGCCGTTGATGGCCAACGCCATGCTCCGGCCGTTCTTCGAGGCCTACGAGATCGTCGCGGACGTGCTGTGCGACGCGCCGGTCGACATCGACGACAAGGAACTGACCCAGCGGGCGCTCGGGGTGGGTAGCCAGTACGCCGCCCAGGGGTTGGTGCGCAGTAACGAGTCGGTGTCCGCGCTGCTGTTCGCGACCGCCCGTCAGGTGGCCGCCGACCAGAAGCTGCTGACGCCGTCGCCCGACCTGCGGGACCGGCGCCGCGCATTCGTCCACGAATTACGCGCCGTGCTGGCCGATATGGACCAGGTGCACACGGTGTCAACCGAGCAGTTCTACGCCCGGGAGGCGCAGCTTCGGGAGTCCGGCGCAGCGCCGGTCGGGCGGTAAACCCGCGGACCGTCGCATTCGTTGTTATCGTCCGATGGGTTTGATGACCCGGGACTCGGAGGACAGCGATGAAGACGACCAACCTCGCTGCGTGCGCAGCAGCCCTCGCCGCATTCGGACTGCTCGGCGCCGGGCTGACCGGGTGTTCGGGCTCCGTGGAGGTCAAGACGGGAAAGACGCCGTCGGCCAGCGCCGCCGACCTGCAGAAGGACCTCACCGAGAGATTGACCAAGGCGGGCAACGCCCCGCAGTCGGTGACCTGCAGGCAGGACCTGGTCGGCGAGAAGGGTAAGACCGCCACCTGCGACGTGGTGTTCAGCGACACCAACAGCGTCGAGGCCGTTCTGACCGCGACCTCGGTGGAGGGCGACTCCATCAACTTCGATTACGCCGCGCAGCCCTAGGGTCCCTACGCTGATCGGGTGACGTCGTCGGCCGGCCGGGGGATCACCCGGGACGGCTCCAACCCGGTGTGGCCGGTGCTGTCGGCGGTGGCCGTCGTCGCCGGACTGGTCGCCGCCGGCATCGGGGTGCTGTCACTCGCGGACGCGCTGACCGCCACCGGTCTTCCCGACCCGGGGCCGGTCACCACGGTCGGGTTGCCGTTCGTGCGGGCCGCCGGTGAGATCGCCGCCGTCATCGCGGTCGGCGGCTTCCTGTTCGCCGCGTTCCTGGTGCCGCCGCAGGCCGGCGGGGTGCTCGACGCCGCCGGCTACCGTGCCCTGCGGATGGCCCGCAACGCTGCTCTGGTCTGGGCGGCCTGCGCGGCGTTGCTTGTGCCCCTGACGATCTCCGACGTCTCCGGTGAGCCGCTGCGCGAGCATCTCGACCCGGTGGCGATATGGCGGATCGCCGATCTGGTCGACACCGCCGACGCCTGGCGGTGGACGGCTTTTCTCGCTGTTATCGTGGCGGCGGCCGCCACGCCGGTACTGCGCTGGTCGCCCACGCCGGCCTTGCTGCTCGGTGCCCTGGCGACGTTGGTGCCGCTGGGGTTGACCGGGCATTCCGCCGCGGGTGGTTCCCATGACCTGGCGGCCAGCAGCCTGCTGATCCATCTGGTGGCTGGGGCGTTGTGGGCGGGTGGACTGCTGGCGCTGCTGGCTTCCGCAGTGCGCACCGCGACATCGGCCGATTCCGAGTTCGCGGCGCTGGCCGCCCGCCGGTTCTCGGCCGTCGCGCTGTGCTGCTTCGTCGCCATGGCGTTGTCGGGAATCGTCAACGCGCTCATCAGGGTGCGCCCCGCCGACCTGTTCACCACGCCCTACGGCTGGCTGGTGGTGGCCAAGTTCGCCGCTCTGGGAGGACTGGGGCTGATCGGCTGGCTGCAGCGGCGCATCGCGGTGACGGCACTGCACGCAGACCCGGCCGCCGTCGGCCCGCTGCTCAGGCTGGCGCTGACCGAGGCACTGGTCTTCGGGGTCGCCATCGGCATCGCCGTCGGTCTGGGTCGGACACCGCCCCCGCCGCCGCGGCAGTCCGACCCGTCGCCCGCCGAGGTGGCCATCGGATACGACCTCCCCGCTCCGCCCACCCCGGCCCGAATCCTGCTGGACTGGCGATTCGACCTGATCTTCGGCACGGTCGCGGTTGTGCTGGCCGCGCTGTACGCGGCGGGGGTGATCCGGCTGCGTCGTCGCGGCGACGGGTGGCCGCCCGGCCGGACGGTCGCCTGGCTGCTCGGCTGCGCGCTGCTGCTGGTCACCACCTCATCGGGTCTGGGCCGCTACATGCCGGCGATGTTCAGCATGCACATGGTGGGCCACCTGCTGCTGTCGATGCTCATCCCGATCCTGCTGGTCATCGGCGCACCGATGACGCTGGCGGTGCGCGCGCTGCCGTCGGCCGGCGAGGGCAACCCGCCCGGGCCGCGGGAGTGGCTGCAGTCCGCATTGCACAGTCGGTGGTCGCGGTTCTTCACCCATCCCGTGGTTGCCACCGCGCTGTTCGTCGCCGGGTTCTGGGTGTTCTATCTCGGCGGGATTTTCGGCGTCGCGGTCAGCAATCACCCGTCCCACCTGCTGATGAACCTCTACTTCCTGCTCAGCGGCTACCTCTTCTTCTGGGCGGTGATCGGGGTCGATCCGACTCCGCGGACGATCCCCCCGATGGACAGGATCGGCATGGTGTCGACCGCCATCCTGGTGTTCGCGCTCTTCGCCGTGACGCTGAGGGGAATGACGACGGTGCTGGGGGAGCGGTACTACCGGTCGCTGCACCTGCCCTGGCACACCGACCTGCTCGGTGATCAGCGTCTCGGCGGGTCGATTGCCGTGGTGGCCGGCGAGGTGGCCCTGGTGGTTGTCCTGGTGGTCGTGCTCGTCCGGTGGCGTGCGGGACGCCGATCCATCCCCAGCGCGCCCGCCATCCACACATCGGGTCGTTGACCGCTGCCGGCGGACGGGTTCCGTCGGTGTCGTCGTGCCCACTGGTGGGTGCAGGCGCCGACGATGGCGACCCGCAGTTCGCGACACGTTCTCAGAAGGGACACCACACCATGTTCGAGACATCCATGACCGTTGTCGGCCGCATCATCACCGACCCGCGCCGGCGGGTGGTGGCCGGCCAGGAGGTGATCAGCTTCCGGGTGGCCGCCAACTCGCGTCGCCGGACCGCCGAGGGGACGTGGGAGCCGGGAAACACCCTCTACGTCACCGTCAACTGCTGGGGCAGGCTCGTCACCGGCGTGGGGGCGGCGCTGTACAAGGGCACCCCGGTCATCGCCACGGGCACCGTTCACACCAGCGAGTACGAGGATCGGGAAGGCGTGAAGCGGTCCTCGCTGGAGATGCGGGCCACCGCCGTCGGCCCGGACCTGTCGCGGGTGATCGTCCGGATCGAACAGCCCAAGCAGTCGGCGGCAGACGGTACCGGGGAGGCTTCCGAGGAGTCCGCTGGGAGTCCGGCCGAGGACGCCGAGGACGTCCGGGATGTGCCGACTGAGGTCGACGTCGACGAACTGGCCGTTTCGGCGTAGGGGCGGTGGTGGTCACGCCGGGGCGGACCGGCGTGGCCGCCAACCTAGGATGGTCGCCGTGGCGGAATTCATCTACACCATGCGCAAGGTCCGTAAGGCACACGGCGACAAGGTCATCCTCGATGACGTCACCCTGTCCTTCCTGCCGGGAGCCAAGATCGGCGTGGTCGGACCCAACGGTGCCGGTAAGTCCAGCGTCCTGAAGATCATGGCCGGCCTGGATCAGCCCAACAACGGCGACGCGTTCCTGGCCACCGGAGCGACGGTCGGCATCCTGATGCAGGAGCCCGAGCTCGACGAGACCAAGACGGTGCGGGAGAACGTCGAAGCGGGCGTGGCGATCAAAGCCAAGCTCAATCGGTACAACGAGGTCGCCGAACTGATGGCCACCGACTACTCCGACGAGCTGATGGAGGAGATGGGCAAGCTCCAGGAGGAGCTGGACGCCGCCGACGCCTGGGATGTCGACTCCCAGCTGGAGCAGGCGATGGACGCGCTGCGCTGCCCGCCGCCCGACGAGCCGGTGACCCATCTCTCCGGCGGCGAGAAGCGCCGGGTGGCGCTGTGCAAGCTGCTGCTGAGCAAGCCGGACCTGCTGCTGCTCGACGAGCCCACCAACCACCTCGACGCCGAGAGCGTGCTGTGGCTCGAGCAGCACCTGGCCGCCTACAAGGGCGCGATCCTCGCGGTCACCCACGACCGCTATTTCCTGGACAACGTCGCGGAGTGGATTCTCGAACTCGACCGCGGCCGGGCCTATCCGTACGAGGGCAACTACTCGACCTACCTGGAGAAGAAAGCCGAGCGCCTTGAGGTCGCCGGCAAGAAGGATCAGAAGCTGCAGAAGCGGCTGAAGGAGGAACTCGCCTGGGTGCGCTCCGGCGCCAAGGCCCGGCAGGCCAAGAACAAGGCCCGCCTGCAGCGCTACGAGGAGATGGCGATCGAGGCCGAGAAGACCCGCAAACTCGACTTCGAGGAGATCCAGATCCCGGTCGGTCCGCGGCTGGGCAGTGTCGTGGTCGAGGTCGAACATCTCGACAAGGGGTACGACGGCCGGATCCTGATCAAGGATCTGTCCTTCACCCTGCCGCGTAACGGCATCGTCGGAGTGATCGGGCCCAACGGTGTCGGCAAGACCACGCTGTTCAAGACCATCGTCGGGCTGGAGAAGCCGGACAGCGGCACCGTCCGCGTCGGCGAGACGGTCAAGCTAAGCTACGTCGACCAGACCCGGGCCGGTATCGACCCCAAGAAGACGGTCTGGCAGGTGGTATCCGATGGCCTGGACTACATCGAGGTCGGGCAGAACGAGATCCCCTCGCGCGCCTACGTGTCGGCGTTCGGGTTCAAGGGCCCCGACCAGCAGAAGCCGGCCGGAGTGTTGTCCGGTGGCGAGCGTAACCGGCTCAATCTCGCCCTGACCCTCAAGCAGGGGGGCAATCTGCTGCTGCTCGACGAGCCGACCAACGACCTCGACGTCGAGACCCTCGGTTCGCTGGAGAACGCACTGGAGAAGTTCCCCGGCTGTGCGGTGGTCATCTCCCACGATCGTTGGTTCCTGGACCGCACCTGCACCCACATCCTGGCCTGGGAGGGCGACTCGTCGAACGAGGCCAAGTGGTTCTGGTTCGAGGGCAATTTCGGCGCCTACGAGGAGAACAAGGTCGAACGACTCGGGGCTGAGGCGGCGCGTCCGCACAGAGTGACCCACCGTCGGCTCACCCGGGACTAATGTCGCATGGGTGACGGTCTCAGAGCGGTTGGCGCAACGACGTAGTCCCGGCGAAACGCTGGTCGAGGTTGACGAGGATTCATCCGGTCCGGTCTTACGGGTGGTCACCGATCAGGCCGCCGCGTTGGTGGATTCGATCACGGTGCTGCTGCACCGACTCGGTGTCGGCTATCTGTCGCTGACGCATACGTCGCCGGTGGTGACGCGCGACGCCGACGGGGTTCTGATCGGGGTCGACACCGGTGGGCCCGCGATCCCCGAGTCCTGGATCACCGCTGATCTGTCGCACCCGGTCAACTGGCGTGCCCTGGCAGAGGTGGTCCGCCTGCTGCCGATGGTGGTCGCCGACGCGCGTCAGGTCACCGCGGACTCCGCGGCGCTCACGAACTCCGTGCGTGACCTGGCCGACGCCATGGACGCCGACAACGGAGTCCGATTCCCGCAACCGGACCGCGCCGACGTCGCCGCCGTGCTGCGCTGGATGCTGGAGGGGAACTTCGTCGTGCTCGGCGCACTGCGCTGCACCGTCGGCGCGGGAGAGGCCCGCGCCGACGAGGCCAGTCGGCTCGGCGTCGCCCGCCTGCGCACCGAGGTGCTGCCCCAGTTGAGCACACCCGATGAGCTGCTGGTGCTGGCCCAGGCCACCATGCCCAGCTTCCTGCGCTACGGCGCCTACCCGTACATCCTGGTGGTACGCGAACAGCCCGCCGGTCAGACGTGGGGTATCGAGCACCGGTTCGTCGGCCTGTTCACCGCCGCCGCGCGGAACGCCAACGTGCTGGAGATTCCGCTGGTGGCCCGCCGGGTCCAGCAGGCGCTGACCCAATCGGAGAGCGACCCCGCCCACCCGGGTCAGCTGCTGCTCGAGGTGTTCCAGACCATTCCGCGGCCGGAACTGTTCGCCCTCGAGCCCGCCCAACTGCTGGAGATGGCCCAGGAGGTCATCGAACTCGGATCGCGCCGGCGGGCGTTGCTGTTCCTGCGCGCGGATCAACTCGGCCACTTCGTCTCGTGCCTGGTGTACCTGCCGCGGGACCGCTACACCACCGGGGTCCGGCTGGCGATGCAGGACATCCTCACGCGCGAATTCGGCGGCGAGGGGATCGACTACACCGCGCATGTCAGCGAATCGCCCTGGGCCGTCGTCCATTTCACCGTCCGGTTGCCGGACTCCCGATCGTCCTTCCCGATCGACAGCACCGACACCAACCGACTGCGCATCCAGGAACTGCTGACCGATGCCGCCCGCACCTGGGCTGACCGGCTGCTGGGTTCAGCGGCCGGCGGACCGGTCGACCGTGGCGTCGTCGAGCACTACGCGGAGGCGTTTCCGGAGGAGTACAAACAGGCCGTCGTCGTCCCCAAGGAGGCACTCAACGACATCGGCTTCATCGAGTCGGTGACCCCCGACGGGGTGCGCCTGCAACTCGAGCCCGGCCACGCCGACCGCGAGGCCTTCCTCACCTGGTACCTCGGCGGCTACTCGGCGTCACTGAGCCGGCTGTTGCCGGTCCTGCAGAGCATGGGCGTCGAGGTCCTCGAGGAACGGCCGTTCACCGTCACCCGACCGGACGGGCTCGATGTCTGGATCTACCAGTTCGTCATCAAGATGGACGCGACGATGCCGGAGACCACGCCGGAGGGCTGGGAAGCGATGGCGGACCGGTTCACCGCCGCCGTCACCGCCGTCTGGCAGGGCGCCGCCGAGGTCGACGGATTCAACGAACTGGTGCTGCGCGCCGGACTGGACTCCGGACAGGTCGTCATTCTGCGCGCGTACGCCAAGTACCTGCGGCAGGCGGGCTTCCCCTACAGCCAGGCCCACATCGAGGCCGTGCTGAACGCCAACCCGCGCACGGCGGTATCCTTGGTCGCGCTGTTCGAGGCGATCTTCGATCCGGACTCCGCGGCCAACGGACGCGACGCCCGGGCGGCGGCCCATGCGGTCGCGGCCGATATCGACGCACTGACCAGCCTCGACACCGACCGGGTGCTGCGGGCCTTCGCGTCCATGATCGAGGCGACGCTGCGCACCAACTACTTCGTCACCGACCCCGGATCCGCACGCGCACGCAACACCCTGGCGCTCAAGCTCAATCCGGAACTCATCGACGAGTTGCCCCTGCCGCGGCCGAAGTTCGAGATTTTCGTCTACTCGCCCCGGGTTGAGGGTGTGCACCTGCGTTTCGGCCATGTCGCCCGTGGCGGGCTGCGCTGGTCCGATCGCCGCGAGGACTTCCGCACCGAGGTCCTCGGCCTGGTGAAGGCCCAGGCGGTCAAGAACGCGGTGATCGTTCCGGTTGGGGCCAAGGGCGGTTTCGTGGTGAAGCAACCCGCTGCGGACCACCGCGCCGAGGGTGTCGAGTGCTACCGGTTGTTCGTCGGCAGCCTGCTCGACGTCACCGACAACGTGGACCGGGCCACCGGTCGGGTGGTGCCGCCGGCACGGGTGGTGCGTCGCGACGGTGACGACTCCTACCTGGTGGTGGCCGCCGACAAGGGCACGGCCACCTTCTCCGATATCGCCAACGAGGTCGCCACGTCCCGGGGCTTCTGGCTGGGCGACGCCTTCGCCTCCGGCGGATCGGTGGGCTACGACCACAAGGCGATGGGTATCACCGCGAAGGGTGCCTGGGAGTCGGTGCGCCGGCACTTCCGGGAGATGGGAGTGGACACCCAGACCGAGGACTTCACCGTCGTCGGCGTCGGTGACATGAGCGGTGATGTGTTCGGCAACGGCATGTTGCTCTCCGAACACATCCGGCTGATCGCGGCCTTCGACCACCGGCACATCTTCGTCGACCCCGATCCGGATGCCGCCCGATCGTTCGCCGAGCGCCGGCGGCTGTTCGACCTCCCTCGGTCCAGTTGGGAGGACTACGACCCGGCGTTGATCAGCCCCGGTGGCGGGGTGTTCAGCCGCCAGCAGAAGTCCATTCCGGTCACCGAGCCGATGCGCCGTGCCCTCGGTATCGACGAGGGGGTCACCGAGATGACCCCGCCGGAACTGATCCGCGCGGTCCTGCGGGCCCCGGTCGACCTGCTGTTCAACGGCGGCATCGGCACGTACATCAAGGCCGAGGTGGAGTCCGACGCCGCTGTCGGGGACCGCGCCAACGACACCGTGCGGGTCAACGCCAATCAGGTACGGGCCAAGGTGATCGGTGAGGGCGGAAACCTCGGCGTCACCGCACTGGGCCGGGTCGAGTTCGATCTGTGTGGTGGCCGGATCAACACCGACGCCCTCGACAACTCCGCCGGCGTCGACTGCTCCGACCACGAGGTCAACATCAAGATCCTGATCGATTCGCTGGTCCAGGCCGGCCGGGTCGACCCCGCTGAGCGGACCGCGCTGTTGGCCTCCATGACCGACGAGGTTTCCCGGCTGGTCCTCACCGACAACAGCGACCAGAACGATCTGATGGGCACCAGCCGCGCGAACGCCGCCGCGCTCCTCAACGTGCACGCCCGTCAGATCCGCCAACTGGAGGAGCAGCGTGGGCTCAACCGGGCGCTGGAGGCGCTTCCCGCCGACAAGGAGATCTGGCGGCGCGAGGAGATCGGACTCGGTCTGACCTCACCGGAACTGGCAACGCTGATGGCGCACGTGAAGCTCACCCTCAAAGACGACGTCCTGGCCGGCGACCTGCCCGACCAGGAGGTCTTCGCCGGGCGCTTGCCGTCCTACTTCCCGACGCAATTGGCCACCGGGTTCGCCGAGGAGATCCGCCACCACCAACTGCGGCGGGAGATCGTGGCCACGATGCTGGTGAACAGCGTGGTCGACGTCGGCGGCATCACCTTCGCCTACCGCGTCACCGAGGATGCCGGTGTCGGGCCCGTCGACGCGGTGCGCGCGTTCGCGGCCGCCGACGCCATCTTCGGTATCGAAACGACGTGGCGGCGCATCCGTGCCGCCGGGGCGGCCGGGGTGCCGGCCGCCCTCACCGACCGGATGACGCTGGACCTGCGGCGTCTGTTGGACCGAGCGGCGCGCTGGCTGCTGAACTTCCGGCCCCAGCCGCTGGCGGTGGGCGCGGAGATCAGCCGGTTCGCCGCCAAGGTGGCCGAGTTGGCGCCGCGGATGTCGCAGTGGCTGCGGGGCGACGATCGGGCGATCGTGGAGAAGGAGGCCGGCGAGTTCGTCGCCGGCGGCGTGCCCGCGGATCTGGCCTACACCGTGGCCGCCGGGCTGTACTTCTACAGCCTGCTCGACGTGATCGACATCGCCGATGTGACCGACAGCGACCCCGCCGAAGTGGCCGACACCTACTTCGCCCTGATGGACTATCTGGGCACCGACGGCCTGCTCACCGCGGTCTCCGGGCTGCCTCGGGATGACCGGTGGCAAGCGCTGGCCCGGCTGGCGGTCCGTGATGACATCTACGGATCGCTGCGGGCGCTGTGTTTCGATGTCTTGGCGGTGGGCGAGCCGGGGGAGACCGGCCCGCAGAAGATCGCCGAATGGGAGCACGGCAACGGTTCGCGGGTGCAGCGGGCCCGGCGGACGCTGGCCGAGATCTACGAGGGCGACGCCCGCGACCTGGCCACGCTGTCGGTGGCGGCACGTCAGATCCGGAGCATGACCAGAGCGACCGGCGAGGCGACCGGCGTCGGGGGCCGTACGGGTGGCTGACCCCTCGCGCGCCGCGACGTTCACGACCGGCGTTCACGTGCGTTGGTCGGATATCGATATGTACCAGCACATCAACCACGCGACGATGGTCACCATCCTCGAAGAGGCTCGGGTGGACTTCCTCGCCGAGCCCTTCGCCGACGACATCGCGACCATCGGCCTGCTCATCCACGAGGTGAAGGTGCTCTACAAAGGCCAACTGCGCCTTGCCGATTCACCGCTGCAGGTGACCATGTGGACCGAGCGGTGCCGGGCGGTGGACTTCACCATCGGTTATGAGGTGCGACCGGTCGGAGCCGCCCCGGACACCAAGCCCTCGGTGATCGCCGAGACGCAACTCGCCGCGGTCCACATCGCCGAACAGCGGCTGGTCCGGCTCTCGCCGGCACACCGGGAGTACCTGCAACGCTGGACCCGCTGATGTTGCGGGTCGATCCGGCGGGCCGTGGCGACCTGCTCGCGTTCACCGAGCGCGCGTTGCGTCTGGACGAGGCCGCGGTCATCCGGTTGCGCGTCCGAGCCGACGGACTGCTCGGCGCCTGGATGGCCACCGGATTCGACGTGCTGGCGGTTCGGGTGGTGCCCGGGTCGATTCAGCCCGCCGATATGACCTGTGCGGCGGACGCATTGTTCCGCGGGCTGCGTGGTGCCGATGCCGACGGGCGCGTCGATCCCGGGTTCCCGATGGACTCGGCCTGGCGGGGGGCGTTGCCGCCGGAGGTCGGATTCGTGCACGTCGACGACGTTCCGGCGCCGGTGTTCGGGGAACTGGCCCGGCAGGGTGCCGACCTGGCCCGCGAGCACGGCGGCGCGCACGGTCCGCCGGTGTCACTGATGGACCAGCAGGTGCTGGAGGTCAGTGGCGGCGGGGCGACGGTCGGGGTGCCGATGCGGTGCGTGCTGGCGCTGACGGCCATGGGGTTCGTCGGCGATCCACCGCCGGGGGCGCACGGGGGTGGTCCGGGGGGCGATGTGGTCAGGGTCCGGGCGACGCCGGTCTGGTTGCGGATCGACGCCCGGTTCGGTTCGGTGTACCGCCGCCGCGGCGGGCCGGAGTTGTTCGTCAGAACGCGGAGTTGACCGTCCCGCGTCAGAACGCGGAGTTGACCGTCCCGCGTCAGAACGCGGAGTTGACCGTCCCGCGTCAGAACGCGGAGTTGACCGTCCCGCGTCAGAACGCGGAGTTCACCATAGCGTCGGCCGCCATCTCCAGATAGGCGAGCAGTTCGCGGCGGTGGACGTCGTCGAGAGTTGCGGAGTCGATCGAGGCCACCGCGGTGTGCATACAGCGCAGCCAGGCGTCCCGCTCCAGCAGTCCGATCCGGAACGGGCTGTGGCGCATCCGAAGCCGCGGGTGACCGCGCTGTTCGGAGTAGGTGTGCGGCCCGCCCCAGTACTGCTCGAGGAACATCCGCAGCCGGTCCTCGGCGGCGGTCAGGTCCTCCTCGGGGTACATCGGCCGCAGGATCTCGTCGTCGCGAACCTGCTCGTAGAAGCGAGCGACGATGGTGCGGAACGTGTCCGCGCCGCCCACCGCGTCGTAGAAGTTCTGCGGAGCCTCACCCACGCCCCCTATTGAACACGACGCGAACAACGCCGAAAATTTCGTGCGATCGCCGCCGATCCGTGGTGCACTGGATTGCGGAGGACCTATGGGGCAGCGCAAGCGGAACGTGCCGAGCAACTCTGGCGCGCGCCCCGCCCTGCAGCGTGTCGACCCCGGGCACCCTGCCGATGGCTCCCTCTGGGGGCGTCGGCGGGTTCTGCTGTTGAACGCCACCTATGAGCCACTGACGGCGCTGCCCATCCGGCGTGCCCTGGTGATGGTGCTGTGCGGCAAAGCCGACGTGGTGCACGACGACCCGTCGGGACCCGTCGTGCACTCCGCCAACCGGGTGGTCACCGTGCCGTCGGTGATCCGGCTGCGCAGCTATGTGCGGGTGCCCTACCGGGCCCGGGTGCCGATGACCCGGGCCGCACTGATGCACCGCGACGGTTTCCGGTGCGCCTACTGCGGCGCCAAGGCCGATACCGTCGACCATGTGGTCCCGCGCAGCCGTGGCGGCGAGCACAGTTGGGAGAACTGTGTGGCCGCCTGTTCGACCTGCAACCGCCGCAAGGCGGACCGATTGCTGGCCGAACTGGGGTGGACGCTGAGGCTGGTGCCCACCTCGCCGAAGGGGCAGCATTGGCGGCTGCTGGCGACGGTGAAGGATCTCGATCCGGCCTGGGTGCGCTATCTGGGTGACGGCGCGGCCTGAAAACCCAGCGGGTGCGCTACGGTTCTGGGCGTGAGTACCGGTCTGACCCATGGGCTGCCCGTAGTCCTGATCGTTCTGATCATCGTGATCTATCTGCGCACCGCGAAACGGCCGACCCCCTATCGGCTGTCCGAGAAGTGGAACCGTCCACCGGTGCTGTGGTCGGCCACCGACGAGAGAATCCCCGGCAACGATGGGGCGCCGGTCAACGTGGGAGGTGGCGCAAGTGGCGGGTGGTAAGCACGCGGTTGCCCGGGTGTCCTCTGACGACCTGCCCGCCGGCTGGGCCGTCACGTCCAGTGGGCGGCTGTCCATCGCCAGCGAGCCGGACAACATGCCCAATCGGTACCTGTTCGAACAGCGTGACCTCATCGCCCTCGATGACGCGCTGACCTACGGCAGCCGCCAATCCAAGGCCCGGTTCGCCGTGTACGTCGGCGACCTCGGCGCCGACACCGCGGCCCGCGCCCGCGAACTGCTGGCCGACGTGCCGACCCCGAACAACGCCGTCCTGCTGGCCGTCTCGCCGGATCAGCGGTCCATCGAGGTGGTGTACGGGGCCGATGTGCGCGGCCGCGGTATCGAGTCGGTCGCCCCACTGGGTATTTCGGCAGCGGCCGCCTCCTTCCGGGAAGGCAACCTGATCGACGGTCTGCTCAGTGCCATCCGGGTGATGTCCGCGGGGGTTTCCCGGCCCTAGCCGCCGGGACGGATTCCGGCCTCAGGGTCGATCCGCCACACCTCGTCGGCGCAGGCGGTTCCCTCGGCGATCAGGGTGCGCTTGATGACCTTGAACGTCTCGGTCCGCGGCAGCGACGCCGTCACCCGGACATAGCTGGGCCACTGCTTGATCCCGAGATCCCCCTGCGCGGCGAGGAACCGGCGCAGCGCGGGTGCGTCCAGGTCGCTGCCGTCGGCCGGCACTACCGCCGCCATCACCACATCGCCCACATCGGGTGCCGGGATGCCGTAGACGGCCACCTCCCGAATGGCGGGGTGGCGCAGCAAGATCCGCTCGATGGGGGCGGTGCCCAGATTCTCGCCGTCGACGCGCATCCAGTCGCCCAGCCGCCCGGCGAACCGCACCCAGCCGTCGGCGTCGCGGTAGGCGAGATCTCCGCTGTGGTACTTCCCGCCGCGCATCCGCTCGGCGTCGGCCGCGGGATCGTTGTAGTACCCCTCGAAGCGGCCGGGACCGTCGACGTTGACCAACTCGCCCACCACCCCGGGCGGACAGGGTTCGCCGGTGTCGAGGTCGAGGATCTCGACCTCGGGGGGCAGCGGGCCCAGGGCGTCCGGCGGCGTGTCGGGCGTACGGCTGATCGCCACACCGCCCTCGCTGGAGCCGAATCCGTCGACGACCACCGTCGCGAACCGGTTGGCGAACGCGACGATGTCGCGGGCCGCGCCCTCGTTGCCGTAGACCACCCGAAGCGTGTTGTCGGCGTCGTCGGCCCGCTCCGGGTTGGCCAGCACGTAGGACAGCGGTTTGCCGACGTAGTTGGCGTACGTCGCGCCGTACCGCCGGACATCGGGCAGGAAGTGCGATGCGGAGAACTTCCGCCGCAGGATCAGCGAGCTCCGCGCGGCGAGGGCGACCGCCCAGCCGACCAGCACCGCGTTGGAGTGGAACAACGGCATGGACACGTAGCAGCGGTCGGCCGGCCCCAGGGCGAACCGCTGCGCCAGCATCGTCGCCGCCCCGGCGACCTTCCCGTGACTGCACCGGACGGCTTTGGGATCGCCGCTGGTGCCGGAGGTGAACACCAGCATGAACAGATCGCCGGGATCCGGTGTGGGGAAAGGTATCTCCCCGCCGGAGTGGCGGGCGACCTCGGCGGCCCATGAGGGCGCGTCGACGTCGATGTGGTCCACTCCGGCCAGCGCGTCGGCATAGGCCGCCTCGAAGGACTCCTCGGACAGCACCACCTGGCAGTCGGCGCGGGCGATGTCACGGGCCAGGGCCGCGCCGCGGCGCACCGGGTTCAGTCCGACCGACACGAACCCCGATACTGCGGCGGCCGCCAACACCGCCGAGTGCATCGGGGTGTTCTGCAGCAGGACGCCGACGTGCGGCGGCCGGGACGGGTCGAGACGGGCGCGCAGAGCCGCCCCGACGGCCGCGGCCGTCCGCAGGTGGTCATGCCAACTTGTGAAGGAGTCCTCGAAGTAGAGGCCACGGTCGCCGACGTCGTGCAGTGCCGCCAGCAGGGTGCTGACGGTCGGCACCGCGCCGCCGGATGCGGTCACCGCGCGTCGAACTCCCGGGCCCGTAGTGCGCGTTCCACCCCGGCGCGGCCTTCCAGCACCAGTCGGCGCAGCGCGGGCGGTACGTGCAGTCCGCCGAGGAACCAGTCGGCGGCCTGCAGTGCCGCGGCGCTGATGTCCCAGGACGGGTACAACCCGACCACGACGGTCTGCGCCACCTCACTGGAGCGCCGATCCCAGACCGCGGCCACCGAGTCGAAGTATCGCTGGGTATACGGCAGCAGCAGATCGCGCTGCCCCGGCTGGGTCCAGCCTCCGATGATGGCCCGCGCGGTGATGTTGGGCAGGGTGTCGTCCTCGATCACCTCGCGCCAGGCGTGCGCCTTCACCTCGGCCTGCGGCCGGGCGGCGGCGGCCGCGGCGGCGTGCCGTCGGCCCGCGGCGGTCGGGTCACGCGTGACCTCGGCGTCGATGAACGGTGTGGCCGTGCCCTCGGCGTCGATCCGCCCGCCCGCCGCCAGCGCGGTCACGATCCGCCAGCGCAGATCGGTGTCAACCTTCAGCCCGGGCAGCCCGTGGCCCGCCGGATCGCCGTCGAGCAGATCACCGAGCAGCGTCAGGTGCCGCTCGGACAGCACCGAGGTGCACAGCGCGTTGACGAGGGCGAGTTGATGGTCCGAGCCGGCCTCGGCGTCCCGCGCCAGCTCGACCAGGCGGTCGGCGAAGGCAGGCCAGCCGCTCTGCGCCGCCCAATCGGGTTCCGCGTAGGAGTTCAGTGCCGCCTGGGCCTGCAGCAGCAGGCGTTGCGCGACACCCACCTCGGTCTCGGCGTGCACGCCGCGCATCACCAGGGTGACGAAGTCGCGGGCCCTCAGTTCGGCGTCGCGGGTCATCTCCCAGGCCGCCGACCACACCAGGGTGCGGGGCAGCGGGTCGGCGATGTCGGCGATCCGGGTCAGCGCGGTCCGCAACGACTCGTCGTCCAGCCGCATCGAGCAGTAGGTCAGGTCGTCGTCGTTGACGAGGATCAGCTCGCCGCGCGGAACACCGTGGAGCGCAGCCACTTCGGTGACATCGCCCTCGACGTCGAGTTCCTCGCGGTGCGCGCGCACCAGTTTGCCCGATCCGTTGTCGGCGTAGACGCCGACCGCCAGGCGGTGCACCCGGGTCTCACCCGCGCCGGGGGTCGCCCCGCCCTGCCGGATGGCGAACCTGGTGAACCGGCCGTCGGCGTCGACCTCGAAGTCCGGTCGCAGGGTGTTGAGTCCGGTGGTCTTCAGCCACTGCCGGCCCCAGTCGGAGAGGTCGCGGCCGGAGGCCTTTTCCAGCGCACCGAGCAGGTCGTCGAAGGTTGCGTTGCCGAAGGCGTGCGCCCTGAAGTAGTCCCGCAGGCCGGCCAGGAAGTGATCCAGTCCCACGTAGGCCACTAACTGCTTGAGCACGCTGGCGCCCTTGGCGTAGGTGATGCCGTCGAAGTTCACCTCCACCGCGTGCAGATCGGGGATGTCGGCGGCCACCGGGTGGGTCGAGGGCAACTGGTCCTGCCGGTAGGCCCAGGATTTCTCGACATTGGCGAAGGTGGTCCAGGCCTGGTCGTATTCGGTGGCGTCGGCCTGGCACAGCACCGAGGCGAAGGTGGCGAAGGATTCGTTGAGCCACAAGTCATCCCACCACCGCATGGTGACCAGATCGCCGAACCACATGTGCGCCATCTCGTGCAGGACCGTCTCGGCCCGGCGTTCGTAGCTGTAGCGGGTCACCTTGCTGCGGAACACGTAGTCCTCGAGGAAGGTCACCGCGCCGGCGTTCTCCATCGCTCCGGCGTTGAACTCCGGCACGAACAACTGGTCGTACTTACCGAACGCGTAGGGAACCCCGAAGTTCGCGTGGTAGAACTCGAAACCCTGTTTGGTCTCGGTGAACAGCCGTTCGGCATCCATGTACTCCGCCAGCGAGGCCCGGCAGAAGATCCCGAGCGGGATTTCGCCGTGCTCGTCGAGATAGGTGTCGCGCCACACGGCGTAGGGGCCGGCCACCAGTGCCACCAGGTAGGTGCTCATCAGTGGGGTGGTGGCGAAGGTGTGCGTGACGGCGGCACCGTCGCGCCGGGCCTCGACCGTCGCGCCGTTGGAGATCACCTGCCAGTGCGCGGGCGCGGTCACCACGACGTCGAAGGTGGCCTTGAGGTCGGGCTGGTCGAAACAGGCGAACATCCGCTTGGCGTCGGCGGTCTCGAACTGCGAGTACAGGTAGATCTCCCCGTCGACCGGGTCGACGAAGCGGTGCAGGCCCTCCCCGGTGTTGGAGTAGTAGCAGTCCGCCTCGACCACCAGGACGTTGTCCTGGGCGCACCCGCGCAGGGGGATTCCGGTGGCCTCGTCATAGCCGGAGACGTCGATCTCGTGCCCGTTCAGCACGGCGCGGTGCACGGTGTGGGCGGCCAGGTCGATGTAGGTGTCGGTACCGGGCAGCGCCTCGAACCGCACGGTCGTCACCGACCGGAACCGGGTGTCCGACGAGCCGGTGAGATCCAACTCGATGCGGTAGTTGTCGACGGTCACCAGAGCCGCGCGCTCGATGGCTTCATTGCGGGTCAGATTCGGTAGCACGCGCTCCAACTTATCCCCGCGCCAACCTATCCTTGGGCCATGACCGGCAGATCCCGCGTTGACTTCTGGTTCGACCCGCTCTGCCCGTGGGCCTGGATCACCTCACGGTGGATTCTGGAAGCCGAGAAGGTGCGCGATATCGACGTGCACTTCCGGGTGATGAGCCTGGCGGTGCTCAACGAGGGCCGGGACCTCCCCGAGCAGTACCGGGAACTGATGACGAAGGCCTGGCGACCGGTTCGGGTCGCCATCGCCGCCGAGCAGGCGCACGGGGGTGCGGTGTTGCGGCCGCTCTACACCGGGATGGGCACCCGGATCCACGATCAGGGCGACAAGGATCTCGATGAGGTCATCGCGGGGTCACTGGCCGATGCGGGGCTGCCCGCCGAGCTGGCCGCCGCAGCCGATGACGCCTCCTTCGACGAGGCCCTGCGCGTCAGCCATCACGCCGGGATGGACGCCGTGGGCACCGACGTCGGCACCCCGACCATTCACATCAACGGAGTCGCCTTCTTCGGCCCGGTGCTCTCCCGGATTCCGCGTGGGGAGGAGGCGGGCCGGATCTGGGACGCGTCGGTGACGCTGGCCGCATACCCGCACTTCTGGGAACTCAAGCGCACCCGGACCGAGCCGCCGCAGTTCGACTGATGGTGGCGGCAGTGGACCCGTGGCCGATGCTGGAGGTCGCCTACCGGGAAGCCCGAACGGGGCTGGGGGAGGGCGGAATCCCGATCGGCGCGGCTTTGTTCGGCCCCGACGGATCCCTGCTGGGCAGCGGACGCAACCGCCGGGTGCAGGACGGCGACCCGTCGATGCATGCCGAGACGGCGGCCTTCCGCGCGGCCGGACGGCAGCGCGACTACCGATCGATGACCATGGTCACCACCCTGTCCCCGTGTTGGTACTGCAGTGGGCTGGTGCGCCAGTTCAACATCGGCCGGGTGATCGTCGGTGAGCATCGCACGTTCGCGGGTCCGGAGGAGTGGCTGGCCGAGCAGGGTGTGGCGATCACCGTCCTCGACGACGAGCGGTGCGTGGCGATGATGACCGAGTTCATCGCCGAGCGTCCCGAATTGTGGAACGAGGACATCGGGCTGTGAGTCGGGCAGTGGGACACGCAAGGTCCCGCCGGCAGGGCCGTTAGGGTGTCGACCATGCGCGTCTACCTTGGAGCCGACCACGCCGGCTACGAACTCAAGCAGGCCATCATCGAGCACCTCCGCACGGCGGGTCACGAGCCGGTCGACTGCGGCGCCTTCGACTACGACGCCGACGACGACTATCCGGCGTTCTGCATCGCCGCCGCGGAGCGCACGGTGGCCGATCCGGGCAGCCTGGGCATCGTGCTCGGTGGCTCCGGAAACGGTGAGCAGATCGCGGCCAACAAGGTGCCCGGTGCGCGCTGCGCGCTCGCCTGGAGCACCGAGACCGCCGCGCTGGCCCGGGAGCACAACAACGCCCAGCTGATCGGTATCGGCGGGCGGATGCACAGCCTCGAGGACGCGCTGGCCATCGTGGACACCTTCGTCGGCACGCCCTGGTCGGAGGCGGCCCGCCACCAGCGCCGGATCGACATCCTCGCCGACTACGAGCGCACCCACGTCGCTCCGCCGGTGCCCGGCGCCCCGGCCTGACCCGACCCGCTCCCACTCATGCCGGAGGGCCACACCCTGCACCGGCTGGCCCGATTGCATCAGCGCCGGTACGCCGGGACGCCGGTGCGGGTGTCCAGCCCGCAGGGCCGGTTCGCCGAGGCGGATGTGCTCGACGGCCGGGTGTTCGTCCGGGCCGAGGCCTGGGGAAAGCACCTGTTCCACCACTATTCAGGTGCCCAGGCGGCGGACGAACGCCGGACGGCCGGGCCGATCGTGCACATCCATCTCGGCCTCTACGGCACCTTCCGCGAACACCGCACCCCGATGCCCGAACCCCGGGGGCAGGTCCGGATGCGCCTTGTCGGCGGCGAGTACGGGACGGATCTTCGTGGTCCCACCGCCTGCACGCTGATCGACGAGGCCCAGATGTCGGCCATCCTCGACCGCCTCGGTCCGGACCCGCTGCGCCCCGACGCCGATCCGGACGCGGCGTGGAAACGAATCGCGACGTCGCGCCGCAGCATCGGCGCGCTGCTGATGGACCAGTCGGTGCTGGCCGGGGTGGGCAACGTCTACCGGAGCGAACTGCTGTTCCGCCACGGTATCGACCCCTACCGGACCGGCCGCGACCTCGATGAGTCGGAGTTCACCGCCGCGTGGGCCGACCTCGTCGAGTTGATGAAGGTCGGGGTACGCCGCGGCCGGATCATCGTCATCCGGCCGGAGGACGACCACGGTGCCCCGGCCTACGGGCCGCGGCGGCCCCGCACCTACGTCTACCGCCGAGCCGGCGAACCCTGCCGACTGTGCGGCACGCCGGTGCGCACCGCCGTGCTGGAGAGCCGCAACCTGTTCTGGTGCCCGACATGCCAGGTCTGAGCGGTCCCGGTCGAGCGAAAAGGGCCGGCAGGCACCACAATGCTGTCGTGGAGGTCGTCATGGAGTCGCCGGGATGCTGCTGATCCTGGCCGTCGTCGGCGCCATCCTGGTCGCCGCCATCGCCGACCGTCACGGCCGGGAGCCCGCGCTGGTCATCGTGATCGTCGGGATCGCGGCCTCCTTCACCCCGGGCTTCCCGGGACTGGACATCGACTCCGAGGTCCTGCTGTCGGTGGTGTTGCCACCGCTGCTCTACTCGGCGGCGCTGGGATTCTCCTTCCCGACCTTCCTGCGCAACATCCGTCCGATCCTCGGTTTGGGCGTGGGTCTGGTGGTGGTGACGGCGTTCGCGGTGGCCGCGGTGGCGTCCTGGGTGGTGGCGCCGTTGACCTTCGGCACCGCGCTGATCCTGGGTGCGGTGGTGGCCCCGCCGGACGCGGTGACCGCGGTGGCGGTCGGGCGCAAACTGGGCCTGCCTAAGCGGGTGATGGCGATCCTCACCGGCGAAAGCCTGGTCAACGACGCGGCCGCGCTGACGTTGTTCTCCATCGCGGTGGCCCAGGTGGCCGGTACCCAGGCGTTCATCGCCAACCCGGTGCTGCTGTTCGGCTACAGCGCCGTGGTGGGGCCGTTGGTGGGGGTAGTGCTGGGCTACGCGACGCTGTGGATCAGAAAGCGGCTCGACAATCCCGGACTGGAGACCGTGCAGGGCCTGCTGGTGCCGTTCGCTGCGTTCCTGTGCGCCGAGCACCTGCACGCCTCGGGGGTGTTGGCGGTGGTCGTCGCCGGATTCGTCGTCGGTCACGGCACGCTGTCGGCCGGTTATCAGACCCGACTTCAGGAACGCTACGTCTGGAACTCGCTCGACGTGCTGCTCGAGGCCTTCGTGTTCGCCTACATCGGTCTGCACATGCGGTTCGTTCTGGAAGACCTGCACGAGGCGCACGAGTCGGTGGTGCAGGTGGGTATCGCCGCCCTGATCGTGCTGGCGGTGGCGCTGGTCATCCGTCCGGTGTGGGTGTTCCTGATGTTCGGCCGCGGCCTGTTGTTCCGGCACGTGCGGCGGACGTTGAGCGCACCGGCGCCGTCATCCGACTCCGGCGCGGTGGGCGCACCGGGGCAGTCCCGGCTGGGCTGGCGGGAGAACGCGGTGGTGTCCTGGACCGGTATGCGGGGGGTGGTGACCCTGGCCGCGGCGTCCGGAATCCCACTGACCACCTCAACCGGTGAGGAGTTCCCGGAACGCGCGACGATCCAGGCGATCGCCTTCGTCGTCAGCGTGGGAACTCTGCTGCTTCAGGGCGGCACCCTGCCGTGGCTGATCCGCCGGCTGGGGGTGTCCGACGAGGCGGATGCGGCCTACGACCTCGCCGAAACGGCGAAGGCCGAGGACGTGGTGCGCCGGGCCGCCGAGGAGGTTCTGGTCCGGTTCGACGCCGCGCCGTCCAGCGGCCTGGACCCGGCCGTCCGCGCCGAGATCCGCCAGGTCATCGCCCGGCATTCCCAGGACGCCGACGAGATGCCCGATCCGGAGGAACACACTCTGCGCGCCGAGGTCTTCGCCGCCCTCTACCGCGATGTGCTGGCTCGGCAGCGCGCGGCGCTGATCGCCGAACGCGACGCCGGCCGGATCGACGACGAAGTGGTGCGCGAGATGCTCGAGCGGTTGGATCTTCAGGAAGCCGGCGTGACGGCGCGCCTGGACAGCCGGTTCTGACCGGCCGGGCTCAGAGACACGGGATCAGAAGTCGCCGAACCCGCCGAAATCGCCGAAGTCCCCGCCCCCGAAGTCGCCGCCCCCGAAGTCGCCGCCCCCGAAGTCGCCGCCGCCGAAGTCGCCGCCCCCGAAGTCGCCGCCGCCGAAGTCCCCGCCCCCGGCGGCGCCGCCGCCGGCATCCAGACCCTGCTCCAAGCCGGCGTCATAGCCCTGATCGAACCCGGTGCCGAAACCGTTCTCGAAGCCGGCGGCGCTGTAGCCCACCCCGGACATCCCGGAGAACAGCGCATCGAAGAGCAGCACTGACCCCAGCCCCCACGCCCCGGCCACCAGAGCTGGCTTCCACCACGGCTCGGAGTACCACCCCGCGGGAACCGGCCGTCCGGCGACGCGGCCGCCCGGGAAGTAGTTCGGTGTGCGCTGGGTCGGCGTCGGGGAAGCCTCGATCTGGCGGCCTTCGAACTCGATCCGCCGGTCCTCGGTGACCACGCCCGCGGACTTCTGGCCGGATATCGTCTCCAGTTCGGGCCCGGGATCCATACCCATCGCCAACCGCGCCGCCCGGACGTAGTAGAGCCCCTCCAGCGCGCTCTCCTTGGCCAGCATGGCCTGCTTGGCAGTCGTCGCCTGTTCGATCTGGGATGACGCGGCGGTGAAACGTTCGGAGGCGTCGGCCAACGCCTGCTGCGAGGCGGTGTCGGTGCCGGTCAGGTTGATCACCTGGCCGCCGAGGCGTTCGATCACCCGGCGGGCGTCGGCCTTGGCGTCGGCGAGGCTGGCCGCGTTCCGGTTGCCGGAGGCCCGGGACGACGACCACATCGCCAGAGCGATCAAGGCCACGACGGCGATGATGAGCATGACCAGGACACCGTTCATGGCGTCCACAGTACCCAGCCGGGACGACCCGACTGGTGGGGAAATCGCCGAACTAGACGACTCCGAGAACCCGGTACACGGCATCGGAGAGTGCGGTGCTGCGCGGGTCGGCGTTGCACTTGGTGGCGTCGAAGTAGTTCATCACGTACGCGTAGCCGATGCCGTGCTCCAGGTCGACGAAACCATAGGAGCCGCCGGACCCGCCGTGGCCGAAACTGAGCGGGTTCGGCCCGGCCACTTTGCGCTGGTTGAGCATGTAGCCCAGGCCCCAGCCGTGGTCGGCCACCCTGGGCCCGAGGACGACGTCCGGGTCGAAACCGCCCTGGGAGATCCGCACCTTCTCCAGGTGAGCACGGGGAAGGATCTTCTCCTGCGCCAACCCGTTGTAAAAGGTCGCCAGTCCCAGCGCGGACACATGCCCGTTGGTGCCGGGGAACTCGCAGCTGCGCCACCGGGTCAGGTCGTGGGAACCCAGTTCGTCGTCCGGGACGAAGCCCATCGCCACCGACAGGCCCGCCATCGGGTGCTCATCGAGGGATCCCGGATGCCCGGGTGCGCCACCGGCCGCCAGCACATCGCGGATGTGCGGCTTGTTCACCATCTCGGCGCAGCGGCGGTGCTCCGAACGGGGGAGTCCGATGTGGACGTCGATCCCCATCGATTCGGCGATCTCGGTGCGCAGGTATTCGCCGAGCGTGCGTCCGGTCACCCGCCGAACCACCTCGCCGAGAATGAAGCCGAAACTGACCATGTGGTAGCCCTGCGCAGAACCGGGCTCCCACCACGGCCGTGCCGCGGCGAGGCGCTCGCAGACCAGATCCCAGTCGGCGACCTCGGAGTAGTGCAGGCGTTTCTGCGGCGCGATCACGCCGGACCGGTGCCCCAGGACGTCGGCCACCGTGATGTCCTGTTTTCCGCACTGGCCGAACTCCGGCCAGTACCGGGCGATCGGGGCGTACAGGTCGATCTCACCGCGATCGGCCAGCAGATGGACGCAGGTGCTGGTCAGGCCCTTGGTCCCGGAGAACACGCTGACCAGGGTGTCCTGCCGCCACGGACGCTGCCGGCGGGCGTCGGCCCAGCCGCCCCAGAGATTGACCACCAGGTCGCCGCGTACCCAGACCGCGACGGCCGCGCCCACCTCGTCGTGGAGGCTGAAGTTTTCCTCGAAGGCGTCTCGAACCGGTTCGTACCCGGCGGCGCAGATGCCGCCGAGGGGAGTGTGGTTCGTCAACGCGCCTCCTGGTCGAGAATCCCGCTCGGGCTGGCGTCGGGAACCGAACCTGAATGTACGGCCGTCGATGGTAGGCGCCGAGTCTGAGCAGAACATTGGAGCCGAACCGAAACCGTGCCGTGACCAGGCCCGGCAACGGCGAACGACCATCTCAGAGCGGGCGACGGGAATCGAACCCGCGTAGCTAGTTTGGAAGACTAGGGCTCTACCATTGAGCTACGCCCGCAGTGCGAGCCACGCAGGGTGGCTACGCGTTCGTCACTGTACCGTCGACCACCGACCGGATTCCACTCAGGCCCCGGAGGGGTCGAATTGCGGGTTCTGCGGTGCCTGGCCGTAGGATCGCGGACGCGAGAAATCACAGCAGCGGGGTGTAGCGCAGCTTGGTAGCGCATCCGCTTTGGGAGCGGAAGGCCGCAGGTTCAAATCCTGTCACCCCGACGCGCCCGTACCGAACGATCAGCAAGGAGCACCGCAGTGAAGAGCACCGTCGAGAAGTTGAGCCCCACCCGGGTTCGCATCAACGTGGAGGTGCCGTTCACCGAACTGCAGCCCGACTTCGACCGCGCCTACAAGCAACTGGCCAAGCAGGTCAGACTTCCCGGCTTCCGGCCCGGACGGGCGCCCGCCAAGCTGCTCGAGGCCCGGCTCGGCCGGGGCGCCGTGCTGCAGCAGGTGGTCAACGATGTGCTGCCGTCCCGCTACAGCGAGGCGGTCACCACGACCGAACTGCGACCGCTCGGCGAGCCCGACATCGAGGTCACCAAGATCGAGGACGGCGAAGAACTGGTGTTCACCGCCGAGGTGGATGTCCGGCCGGATATCGACCTGCCCGACCTGAGCGCCCTGAAGATCACCGTCGACTCGGTCGAGGTGACCGACGCCGACGTCGAGGCCGAACTCGATGCCCTGCGGGCCCGTTTCGGCACCCTCACGAGCGTCGACCGGCCGGTCCAGGTCGGCGATTTCGTCACGATCGACCTCGCGGCGGCCATCGACGGCGAGGAGATTCCCGAGGCGACCGCCGAGGGGCTTTCTCACGAGGTCGGGTCCGGCCGGCTGATCGAGGGTCTCGACGACGCTGTCGTCGGACTGTCCGAGGGCGGGACCGGGACCTTCTCGACGACGCTGGTGGCCGGTGCGCGTGCGGGCGAGGAGGCCGAGGTCACCGTGACGGTCAAAGCGGTCAAGGAGCGGGAACTGCCGGCCGCCGACGACGACTTCGCCCAGCTCGCCAGCGAGTTCGACACCCTCGAGGAGCTGCGGGCCGATCTCACCGAGCAGGTTCGCCGGGTCAAGCGGATCCACCAGGCCGAGAAGATTCGCGACACCGCGCTGGAATCGCTGCTGGAGCTCGTCGAGGTGCCGTTGCCGGACAAGATCGTCAAGGCGCAGTTCGATGCCGCGTTCCACAACGCCATCCACCCGCTCGATCACGACGAGGCCAAGCTCGAGGAGATGCTGGAGGCCCAGGGCAGCACGCGGGAGAAGTTCGACGCCGAGACCCGGGAGGCTGCCGAGAAGGCGGTCAAGACCCAGCTGCTGATGGATGCCATCGCCGACGATCTGGAGATCCAGGTCGGTCAGAACGACATCACCGAGCGACTGGTCCTGATGTCCCGGCAGTATGGGATCGAGCCACAGCAACTGCTCGGCCTCCTGCAGCAGAACAACCAGCTGCCGGCGGTGTTCGCCGACGTCCGACGCGGACTGACCGTCGCAGCGGTGGTCGAGGCGGCCACCGTCGTCGACACCGACGGAACCGTCATCGACACCACCGAGTTCTTCGGTTCCCCCGAGGCCGCTGCAGAGGCCGCTGCGGCAGCCGAGGATGAGGGTGCCGAGGAGGAGTCCACCGACGCCGAAGGCGCGGCGGAGCCCGCCGAGGCCAAGGACGCGTAACGCCCAGAGCGAAAGTGCCCCGTGGCGGGCAAGGGTCGGGGCTCCGGGTTGGTTAGGGTCAGGTAGTACCCGGCGAAAGTTTCCAGTCTGGAAGAAAGCAGGTAGGAAGTCGTGACTCAGATGCGTTCCGGCGCGGCAGGGCTGAACCTTCAGGATTCGGTGTACGAGCGGCTGCTCGCCGAGCGCATCATCTTCCTGGGTTCCCAGGTCGACGACGACATCGCCAACCGGCTGTGCGCTCAGATCCTGTTGCTGGCAGCCGAGGACCCGACCAAGGACATCTCGCTCTACATCAACTCGCCGGGCGGCTCGATCAGCGCCGGCATGGCGATCTACGACACCATGGTGCTGGCGCCCTGCGATGTCGCCACCTACGCCATGGGCATGGCCGCCTCAATGGGTGAGTTCCTGTTGGCGGCGGGCGCGAAGGGCAAGCGCTACGCGCTGCCGCACGCCCGGATCCTCATGCACCAGCCGTTGGGCGGCATCACCGGCGGCGCCGCCGACATCGCGATTCAGGCCGAGCAGTTCGCCCTGATCAAAAAGGAGATGTTCCGGCTCAACGCCGAGTTCACCGGCCAGCCGATCGAACGCATCGAGGCCGACTCCGACCGTGACCGGTGGTTCACCGCCCAGGAAGCCCTCGAGTACGGCTTCGTCGACCACGTCATCACCCGCGCGCACATCTCCGGAGCGAACAATGTCTGAGTTTTCAGGGTCTGATCCCCGCCTCGCCCCCCAGGCGCGCTACATCCTGCCGTCGTTCGTCGAGCACTCCAGTTGGGGCGTCAAGGAGTCCAACCCCTACAACAAGCTGTTCGAGGAACGCATCATCTTCCTCGGTGTGCAGGTGGACGACGCCTCGGCCAACGACATCATGGCCCAGCTGCTGGTGCTGGAGTCGCTGGACCCCGACCGCGACATCACCATGTACATCAACTCCCCGGGTGGTTCGTTCACCTCGCTGATGGCGATCTACGACACCATGCAGTACGTCCGTGCCGACATCCAGACGGTCTGCCTGGGCCAGGCCGCCTCAGCCGCGGCGGTGCTGCTGGCCGCCGGTACCCCGGGCAAGCGCATGGCGCTGCCGAACGCCCGGGTGCTGATTCACCAGCCGTCGCTGGGCGGGGTGATCCAGGGCCAGTTCTCCGACCTGGAGATCCAGGCCGCCGAGATCGAGCGGATGCGCACCCTCATGGAGGAGACCCTCGCCCGGCACACGGGCAAAGAGGCCGCCGTGATCCGCAAGGACACCGATCGGGACAAGATCCTCACCGCGGATCAGGCCAAGGAATACGGGATCATCGACACCGTGCTGGCGTACCGGAAGCTGTCCGCGCAGAACGCGTGAGCGGGGCGGTTGCCCGGGATCGGGTCACGGTGACGACACGCCGACTTTCCCCTGCGCGCGCCGCATCGCAACCCGCGGGCTTTGGGGATATGTTCACCACGCGACCCAAGAGAAACAATGCTGCTATCGGTCGCACCACGACGGATCGAGAAGGTAGCGTCGGAACCGAACCGACACCGGACTGGAAGTAGGGCCCCCCACCATGGCGCGCATCGGAGACGGCGGTGACCTGCTGAAGTGTTCCTTCTGCGGGAAGAGCCAGAAGCAGGTCAAGAAGCTCATCGCTGGTCCGGGTGTGTACATCTGCGATGAGTGCATCGACCTGTGCAACGAGATCATCGAAGAGGAACTCGCCGACGGCGACGACGTCAAACTCGATGAGCTGCCCAAGCCGGCGGAGATCCGGGACTTCCTCGAGAACTATGTGATCGGTCAGGACACCGCCAAGCGCACCCTGGCCGTCGCGGTCTACAACCACTACAAGCGGATCCAGGCGGGCGAGAAGCGTGACTCCCGATCCGAGCCCGTGGAGCTGGCCAAGTCCAACATCCTGATGCTCGGGCCGACCGGCTGCGGGAAGACCTACCTGGCCCAGACGCTGGCCAAGATGCTCAACGTCCCGTTCGCCATCGCCGACGCCACCGCGCTGACCGAGGCGGGTTATGTCGGTGAGGACGTGGAGAACATCCTGCTCAAGCTGATCCAGGCGGCCGATTACGACGTCAAGCGCGCCGAGACCGGCATCATCTACATCGACGAGGTCGACAAGATCGCCCGCAAGAGCGAGAACCCGTCGATCACCCGGGACGTCTCCGGTGAGGGTGTTCAGCAGGCACTGCTGAAGATCCTCGAAGGTACGCAGGCCTCGGTTCCCCCGCAGGGCGGACGTAAGCATCCGCACCAGGAGTTCATCCAGATCGACACCACGAACGTGTTGTTCATCGTGGCGGGTGCGTTCGCGGGCCTGGAGAAGATCGTCGCGGACCGCATCGGGAAGCGCGGACTGGGCTTCGGCGCCGAGGTCAAGTCCAAGGCCGAGATCGACACCCAGGACCACTTCGCCGAGGTCATGCCCGAGGATCTGATCAAGTTCGGGCTGATCCCGGAGTTCATCGGCCGGCTGCCTGTCGTCGCCTCGGTGACCAACCTGGACAAGGAGTCGCTGGTCCAGATCCTGTCGCAGCCGAAGAACGCGCTCGTCAAGCAGTACACCCGGCTGTTCGAGATGGACGGCGTGGAGTTGGAGTTCGCCGACGACGCACTCGAGGCGATCGCCGATCAGGCTATCCACCGCGGCACCGGTGCTCGCGGGTTGCGCGCGATCATGGAGGAAGTCTTGCTGCCGGTGATGTACGACATCCCGAGCCGCGACGACGTCGCCAAGGTTGTGGTCACCAAGGCCACCGTGCTGGACAATGTTTTGCCGACGATCGTCCCGCGGAAGACCCCGCGGGCCGAGCGCCGGGATAAGACGGCCTGACCGAAACGTCGCGTCTATCGCTCCTTGCGGTCCGTGTCGGCCAGTGCTCGTGCTAGTTCGCGCAGTTCGGGTCCCGCGTAGGCTGGGACTACATCGGCGATCAGTCGCGGGCCGGCGGCGTCCATCGAGTCGGACAACTCGGTGAGCACCGTGAGATACGCACCGGCGTCGGCGGATTCGAACAACCCGTCGCGGCCCTGCTCTGCCGCCCAACTGGCCGCGATGGTCGCGAACCCGAGTTGTTCGGTTGCGGCGATGAGCTGGCTTAGCCGTGCCGCGATGGCCCGGTCCCGTCCGGAGCCTTTGCCCGCGGCTTCGGCTGCTGCATGCAGATCGAAGATGCTCGCTTGCAGTTCGCGGCGTGCCCCACGCGACGCCGGTGATGATGCCTCGCCCCGCAACAGGAACGTCGTCACGATGACGATGTGCTTCATCGTGCGTTCCATCGACTTTCGAACCCGGTCCGCCTCCTGCACCCTCACCGCGATGAGATAGACCATGATGCCGATCCCGCAACCGATCAGGGTGTCGAGTGCGCGTGCGGTGAGAAGTTCACCCACATCGACCGGATGAGTCGCGGTCCCGATCGTCAAACCGGTTGCTGTGGTGAACACCGTCGCCAGGGCATAGTTCCGAACGTTGGACATTTTTATCGCGAACTGCAGCGCCGCCAGGACTGCGACCAGTACGAGGCCCGCCGGGTGTGCGCTCAGAATCAGTGCCGCCAGACACAACCCGGCGAACGTGCCGATCACCCGGGCCGCGCCACGCTGGAAGGTGGCGAACCGATGATCACCCTGGTGGAGCATCAGCACCGCGGCCGCCATGGCCCAGTAGGCATGGCTGATACCCAGCAGAGCGGCGCACGCACCGGCCAATGGGGTCGCAATGGCCACCCGCACCATCACCCGCCGGGCGTGAGCGTGGGGTCCCACGGCCCGAAGTAACTGGGCGGCCGTGCTCGGTCGACGCAACGGAGTGCGACCCTCGTCGCGGTCGGCCACCACCGCCGGGTCCGCCTCGAGAGCCCCGATGGCGCGGGCCAGCGACGCGGCACCCTCCGGGATCGGTGTGCCGAGTCTCGCCGCCAGCATCACGTCGCTGAACAACACATGCAGCGCATGATTGGCCCTCCGTAGTCGGTCGAGCAGTCCGCCGGCCCGACCACCGAATGGCTGGTAGTCGATGAGGACGGTCCATGCGTCAACCAGCGCCGTCGCGGCGGCGCGCCGCGCGGCTGCGGATTCGTCGCTGACCGCGGTCTCCACATAGGCGGCCACGGCCCGGCCGGCGGCTGCCACGGCGGTCTTCTCCGGGCCGCGCGGGTCGGTCAGTGCCGGACCGATCGTCGCCGCCCACGCCGCGGCCCCACCGGCCAGAACCAAGAGGCCGACCTGCCACGCCGGCCGGTGGGAGGCCGAGACGCCGACCCCGGCTGCGCAGGCCAGGGTGAACACGAAGGCTCCGGGCGGTCCGACGGAAAGCCCGGTACAGAGCCACACCGCGAGGACGGCCACCCCCGACACCGATGCCACCGCCAGCCAGGCGGACTGGGCCGACCAGACTCCAATGGTGACCGCCGCGGCCAGTGCCACAGCGATGACGGCCGACTGAAGGGCCCGGTTGGCGTAGGGGCGCCGGCTGCCGAAGTCAGCGGTGAACACCCCCAGCGTCGCGACCAGACCGGCGCCGATATCACCGACTGCCCAACCGATCGAGACCAGCACCGCGGTGCATACCGCGACCCTTGTGGCGAAGGGCCAGCGCGGCGGGGCGGGCCGAACGGCCAGCAGTCCGCGTATCACCGGTCAGGCACGATCCGGTCACCCCTGCTGTAGACGTTCATCGAGTCCCCGCGCAGGAAGGCCACAAGGGTCAGCCCGGATTGGGTGGCCAGGTCCACGGCCAGCGACGACGGCGCCGACACCGCCGCCAGGATCGGGATGCCTGCCATCACCGCCTTCTGGGTCAGTTCGAAGGAGGCGCGTCCGCTGACGAGCAGCATGGCACCGCCCAGCGGGATCCGGCCGGCTTCCAGCGCCCAGCCGATCACCTTGTCGACGGCATTGTGGCGGCCGACATCCTCCCGTGCGACCAGCATGTCCCCATCGGTCCCGAACAGCGCCGCCCCGTGCAGACCGCCGGTGCTGGCGAAGATCGGCTGCGCGGTGCGCAGTCGGGCGGGGAGCCCGGCCAGTGTCGTCGCCGAGACGGTGGACGGATCGTCGCCCGGGCCGTAGCGGCTGCTCAACCGGACCGCCTCAAGGGACGCCTTACCGCACACTCCGCATGAGGACGTCGTGTAGAAGTTTCGGGTGACGTCGAGCACCGGCGCGGGCACGCCGGTCGCCAGGGTCACGTCCAGCACGTTGTAGCTGTTCGCGCCGTCGACGTCAGCCCCGCGGCAGTACCGGATCTGCGCCACGTCGTCACGGCCGCCGATCAATCCCTCGGTGAGCAGAAAGCCCTGCGCCAGTTCGAAATCCGCGCCGGGAGTTCGCATCGTGACGGTCACCGGGGTGCCGTCGACCCTGATCTCCAGTGGTTCCTCGACCACCAGGGTGTCGGCCCGTGCGGTGGTGGACCCCGCGGTGATCCGGGTGACCCGCCGCCGGGCGGTCACCCGGCCCATGTCCGCTCCAGTCTGATCACGATCGCCTTGGATGCGGGTGTATTCGACTTGGCAGCAACATGATCCAGCGGAACCAACGGGTTGGTCTCGGGGTAGTAGGCCGCGGCGTTGCCCGCCGGGGTCTGATACGGCACCACCAGGAAGTCCTCGGCGCGGCGCTCCTGCAGGACGCCGTCGGCGCCGGTGAACTCCGAGACCAGATTCACCCGGTCGCCGGCCGCCAGACCGAGGGACTCGATGTCGCCGGGGTTGACGAACACCACCCGCCGGCCGCCGGTGATCCCGCGGTAGCGGTCGTCCAGACCGTAGATGGTGGTGTTGTACTGGTCATGGCTGCGCAGCGTCTGCAGCACCAGCCGTCCCGGCGGTACCGGCACCCAGGCCAGCGGTGCCAGCGCGAAATTGGCTTTGCCGGTCGCCGTGGGGAATTCGCGGGAGTCCCGCGGCGGGTGTGGCAGTTGGAAGCCGTCCGGTTCGCGGACCCGACGGTTGTAATCCGCGAAGCCGGGCACCACAGCGGCGATCTCATCCCGGATGGCGTCGTAGTCGCGGGCGAACCGCTCCCACGGGACCGGATGGTCCGGGCCCAGGACGGCACGGGCCAGGCCGCAGATGATCGCCACCTCGCTGCGTACCTCGGGTCCGGGCGGCTCCAGGCCGCCACGCGACAGATGGACCATCGACATCGAATCCTCCACGGACACCACCTGTTTGTTTCCGGCGACGACATCGCGGTCGGTGCGGCCCAGGGCGGGCAGGATCACCGCGGTCCGCCCGGGCACGACGTGGCTGCGGTTGAGCTTGGTCGACACCTGCACGGTCAGGGCGCAGTTCCGCAGGGCCGCCTCGGTGACCTCGGTATCCGGGGTGGCGGAGGCGAAGTTGCCACCCATCGCGACGAATACCGCCGCCCGGCCGTCACGCATCGCCCGAATCGCCTCGACGGTGTCGTACCCGTGCCGGCGGGGCGTGCTGATCGCGAACCGGCGATCCAGAGCGTCGAGGAAGGCGGCGGGCGGCTTCTCCCAGATGCCCATGGTCCGATCGCCCTGGACGTTGGAGTGCCCCCGGACCGGGCACACTCCCGCTCCCGGCTTGCCGATCATGCCCCGCATGAGCAGTACATTCGTGATCTCGCCGATGGTGGCCACGGCGTGGGTGTGCTGGGTCAGGCCCATCGCCCAGCAGACGATCGTGCGGGTGGATCCGGCGAGCAGGTCCGCCACCCGGCGCAGTTGGGGCAGACCGATCCCGGTGGCGTCGACGACGGTGTCGAGGGACACCGCGCGCGCCGCGGCGGCGTAGTCGTCGAATCCGCGGCAGTGCGCGGCGATGAAGTCGTGATCCAGCACCGATCCGGGATCGCGGTCCTCGGCCTCCAGGAGCAACCGGGCCAGACCCCGGAACAGTGCCATGTCACCGCCGAGGCGAACCTGCACGAACTCGTCGGCGATCGGCACCCCCTTGCCGAGCACACCACGGACGGTCTGCGGATCCTTGAACCGGATCAGTCCCGCCTCGGGCAATGGGTTGACGGCGACGATCCTGGCGCCGTTGGCCTTCGCCTTGGTCAGTACCGACAGCATCCGGGGGTGGTTGGTGCCCGGGTTCTGGCCGGCGATGACGATCAGGTCGGCGTGTTCGATGTCCTCGACGGTCACCGACCCCTTGCCGATGCCGATCGACTCGATCAGTGCGGTGCCGGAGGACTCGTGGCACATGTTGGAACAGTCCGGCAGGTTGTTCGTACCGAAACTGCGCACCAGCAACTGGTAGAGGAACGCAGCCTCGTTGGACGTCCGCCCCGAGGTGTAGAAGACCGCCTCATCCGGACTGGACAGCGCGTGGAGGTGCTCGGCGATGACGGCGAAGGCCTCGTCCCAGCCGACCGGCCGGTAGTGCGTCTCACCCGGACCGAGCATCACCGGGTGGGTGAGCCTGCCCTGCTGGGACAGCCAGTACTCGGGCTTCTCCGCCAACTCCGCGACCGGATGGGCTGCGAAGAACTCCGGGGTGACCACCCTGCGGGTGGCCTCCTCTGCGACCGCCTTGACGCCGTTCTCGCAGAACTCGGCCAGTCGGCGCCCTCCGGGTTCCTCGGGCCAGGCGCATCCCGGACAGTCAAAACCGTCTCTTTGGTTGACCCTGGCCAGGGTTTCCGCGGTGCGCCGCGGACCCATCTGGGCCAGACTGCGTCGCAGTGCCACCAGGACGGCCGGAATGCCGGCGGCCACTCTCTTGGGCTGGTTCACCGAGACCGACTCGCGGGATGTCATGGACATCAATGTATTGAGCATCGGGGGGTACCGCGGACGTCGGTCCGAGTTCTTAAAAATCGCTGACTCCCGACGTGACCAAAACCACAGAAGACGGGTGCGGCGATTCCGGGCAGCGCTGTGAGCTGTGCTTTTGGTCTTCGCGGGACCGGCGCGCCAGGTTGTCGGCGGGCATGGATACCCTAAGAAAGTGGCATGATCGGTTTCACGAGTCACAGCAACTGCGGTGGCCGTCCGCCCTGCTAGGGGACGCGGACGGCGAAAGGCGGACACGTGGGTCCGAACAGCGACGCCCCGAACAGCGACGACCTGACTGACGCCGGCGCCCGGACCGGTCATCGAGGCGGCCGGGAGAAACTCGAGAAAGTCGTCATCAGGTTCGCCGGGGACTCCGGCGACGGGATGCAACTGACCGGCGACCGGTTCACCTCTGAAGCCGCGTTGCTCGGCAATGACCTTGCGACCCAACCGAATTACCCCGCCGAGATCCGGGCCCCGCAGGGCACGCTACCCGGAGTGTCGTCGTTCCAGATTCAGATCGCCGACTACGACATCCTCACCGCGGGCGATCGCCCGGACGTCTTGGTGGCGATGAACCCCGCCGCGCTGAAGGCCAATCTCTCCGACCTGCCTCGCGGGGGCACGGTGATCGTCAACACCGACGAGTTCACCAAGCGCAACCTGGCCAAGGTCGGATACGCCGCCAACCCTCTGGAAACCGGTGAACTCGGGGACTACGTGGTGCATCCGGTTCCGATGACCAGCCTCACGCTGGGTGCCGTCGAGGTGATCGGCGCCTCGAAGAAGGACGGCCAACGGGCCAAGAACATGTTCGCCCTCGGCCTGCTGTCCTGGATGTACGGCCGGACCGTCGAGACCAGCGAGACCTTCATCAGGGAGAAGTTCGCCCGCAAGCCCGACGTGGCGGAGGCCAATGTGCTGGCCTTGCGGGCGGGCTGGAACTACGGGGAGACCACCGAGGCGTTCGCGACCACTTACGAGGTGGCGCGCGCCACGCTCGCACCGGGGGAGTACCGGCAGATCTCCGGCAACACCGCGCTGTCCTACGGGATCGTCGCCGCGGGTCAACTGGCGGGCGTGCAGGTGGTGCTGGGCAGCTACCCGATCACCCCCGCGTCGGACATCCTGCACGAACTTTCCCGGCACAAGAACTTCGATGTGCTGACGTTCCAGGCCGAGGACGAGATCGCCGGCATCGGTGCGGCGATCGGTGCCTCCTACGGCGGCGCACTCGGGGTGACCAGCACCTCGGGTCCCGGTGTGTCGCTGAAGAGCGAGTTCATCGGACTGGCGGTCATGACCGAACTGCCGTTGGTCGTCATCGACGTGCAGCGCGGCGGCCCGTCGACCGGTCTGCCCACCAAGACCGAACAGGCCGATCTGCTGCAGGCGATGTTCGGCCGAAACGGTGAGTCCCCGGTCGCGGTCCTGGCGGCGTGCTCCCCGTCGGACTGCTTCGAGGTGGCCGTCGAGGCGGCCCGGATCGCGCTGACCTACCGCACGCCGGTCATCCTGCTCTCCGACGGCGCGATCGCCAACGGTTCCGAACCGTGGCGTATCCCCGACGTCGCCGACCTGCCGGCCATCGACCCGGGGTTCGCCCGGCCGGGTGAGGACTTCGCGCCCTACGCCCGTGACCCGCAGACGCTGGCCCGGCAATTCGCTGTGCCGGGAACACCCGGTCTCGAGCACCGCATCGGCGGGCTGGAGAAAGCCAACGGGTCGGGTGACATCTCCTATCACGGCGGCAATCACGACCTGATGGTCCGGTTGCGCCAAGCGAAGATCGACGGCATCGCCGTGCCCGATCTCGAGGTGGATGACCCGAGTGGGGACGCCGAACTGCTGATCCTGGGTTGGGGCAGCTCGTTCGGCCCGATCGGGGAGGCCTGTCGGCGGGCCCGGCGGCGTGGGGTCAAGGTGGCCCACGCGCATCTGCGCCACCTCAACCCGTTGCCGGCCAACACCGGCGAGGTCCTGCGTCGCTATCCGAAAGTGGTGCTGCCCGAGATGAACATGGGACAACTGGCGCTGCTCCTGCGGAGCCGGTACCTGGTCGATGTGCAGTCGGTCACCAAGGTTGAGGGGATGGCGTTCCGGGCCGATGAACTGGAGGCGGCCATTGATGCCGCACTCGACGGGACCCTGGAAGGGAAGGAAAGCGCCAAAGCGGCCACTGCGCGGTCCGGTGCGGCAATCGCGACCAGCGCGGTGCCGGCCGACGCGGTGATGGTCGACGAAGCGGCGGGAGCGCGGGCATGACGGATCTGATCGGAGCCGACCTGGGGCTGACGGCCGAACCGGCAGCCGAGGCGTTGTCCAAGACCGCCGGGGTGCCCCTGGCCGATGCGCCGCAGAAGGCGAGGGATTTCACCAGTGACCAGGAGGTGCGCTGGTGCCCGGGCTGCGGGGACTACGTCATCCTCAACACCATCCGCAATTTTCTGCCCGACTTGGGCCTGCGGCGGGAGAACATTGTCTTCGTCAGCGGTATCGGCTGCTCCAGCAGGTTTCCGTACTACCTGGAGACCTACGGTCTGCATTCCATCCACGGTCGCGCGCCGACCGTCGCGACGGGCTTGGCCCTGGCCCGCCCGGACCTGTCGGTGTGGGTGGTCACCGGCGACGGTGACGCCCTGTCGATCGGTGGCAACCACCTCATCCATGCGTTGCGCCGCAACGTCAACCTGACGATTCTGTTGTTCAACAACCGGATCTACGGCCTGACGAAAGGCCAGTACTCCCCGACGTCGGAGGTGGGAAAGGTCACGAAGTCCACCCCGATGGGGTCGCTGGACCAACCCTTCAACCCGGTTTCGGTGGCACTCGGAGCGGAGGCGACGTTCGTCGGGCGGGCCTTGGACTCCGATCGCAAGGGTCTGTCGGAGGTGCTGCGCGCGGCTGCTGAGCACCGAGGCGCCGCGCTGGTCGAGATCATGCAGGACTGCCCGATCTTCAACGACGGATCCTTCGACGTACTGCGCAAGGAGGGTGCCGAGGACCGTCTCATCGGGGTGCGCCACGGCGAGCCGATCATCTTCGGCGCCGATGGCGAGTACTGCGTGGTGCGTAGCGGCTTCGGTATGGAGGTGGCGAAGACCGCCGAGGTGGCCGCGGCGGAGATCGTCGTGCACGACGCCCGCGCCGACGACCCGGCGTATGCGTTCGCGCTGTCCCGGTTGAGTGACCAGAACCTCGAGCACACCGTCACCGGCGTGTTCCGTCAGGTCAACCGGCCGGTGTACGACGACGAAGTGCGCGGCCAGATCGCGACCGCACGGCAGACGGTCCCGCACGACCGTGCCGCACTGCAGGCGCTGCTGCGAGGCCGCGATACCTGGACCGTGGATTAGCCGATCGCTGGCCGGCGTCGTGCTGGCCGGGGGTGCCTCGCGGCGGATGGGCCGGGACAAGGCCACCCTGATCCATCCCGGTACCGGTACGACGATGGTGCAGCGCACCGTCGCCGTCGTGGCGTCCCGGTGTGAGCCGGTGTTCGTCGTCGCCGCCCCCGGGCAGGTGCTGCCGGGCCTGGGATCGGCCGTCCTGTTACGGGATGACGTTCCCGGCCAGGGGCCATTGCCGGCGACCGCTCTGGGACTGCGGGCGGCATCGGCCGCGGGATGCGACTGGGCCTTC
>Ga0208823_1000079_pt1 | contig 78927 bp, 79 predicted proteins | sample AD_UKC075_MetaG_FD_184440 | JGI IMG/M metagenome (GOLD analysis project Ga0208823, IMG submission 184440) | Active sludge microbial communities of municipal wastewater-treating anaerobic digesters from USA - AD_UKC075_MetaG (SPAdes) (version 2) | ecosystem: Engineered > Bioreactor > Anaerobic >...
CACCCGTACTCCTGTCCCCACTTGTACGGCAAAGCGGTTGAAGCCGCCTTCCGTGAAAGCGGCGGGACGTTGTAAAGACTCATAAAAAAGCGACTGGAAATCAACCCGGCTCTTTTTAAAGCCGGTTGTATTCACATTCGCCAGGTTATTGGCAATTACATCTAAATGCAATTGCTGCGCTTTCATCCCCGAACTGGCAATAAAAAGCGAACGGATCATTTTTTTAGCCTCCTTTGCTCTTTTTCCTGAACGGTATGTTGAGTAAGATTTCCTCGGTCGTTCAGAAATCTCGGAGGCCCCTGCCAAGCAGGCCGGCCTCTTTTTTAATGAAATGCTTCGGCTACACTCTTCCTACTTCATTTACTGCCTTGTCCAATGTGCCGTCAAGGGTTTGCATCACCTTCTGATTGGCTTCATAAGACCGCATTACCTGGATCATCGTGATCATTTCTTCCACCACCTGCACATTACTTTCTTCAACGAAACCCTGTTGAAGCAACGGATTTTCCACCTCGACAGGATTATCTCCGCTGAATAAAGCATCCCCCTCTTTCGTTAAAGGCGTAGCAAAGCGGACAATCCTCAGCGTATCGATCTCCACTCCGTTGCTCAGCACCCGGCCTTCCCGATCCACTACAAAATCACCGTTTGGAGCGACCAGGTCGCCTTTTTGTCCCTGGAGTGCGTAACCGCTTGACGTCACAACCCTCCCTGCAGCATCGACATGAAAGTCCCCGTTTCTGGTATAACGCTCACCCTGGGGCGTACTTACCACAAAATAGCCTTCGCCGCTGATCGCTAAAGCCAGCGGATTGTCGGAATGCCGCAAGATGCCGCTGCTGTGGTCCGTGTAGACCTGGTCAATGGCAACACCCGTGGCAATACTGCCCACCGGAGATACTTCCCCCGGAGCGTTCCGGTCCCGAATCTTGGCAAGGAACATTTCCGGAAATGAACTAGCCACCATCCTGTCTTTTTTGTAACCGACGGTGTTGGTGTTGGCCAGATTGTTGGCCGTAACTTCATGTTGCCTGTTCAAAACAGCCAGCCCTTGCGCGCTGGTGTAAAGCCCCTTGAGCATTCGCACACCTCCTTTCAATAGACAGCTTTTCGTTATCACTTCCCATTATCTTCTTTATTATATATCTTACCGCTCCCCCCTAGCGGCTGGCGGTTTTGATCGACCGGGAACTTTCCAGCAAATCGATTTTTTCAAGTGCCCGGGCGGTGCCGATCGCTACACACTGCACCGGATTCTCGGCGATACTAATCGGAAGTTCCGTATGATCCGACAAATACTTGTCCAAACCATGCAAAAGAGCTCCTCCCCCGGTCAGCACGATCCCCTTATTCATGATGTCGGCTGATAGTTCGGGGGGAGTTTTTTCCAGTACCTCCTTAGTCGCGCCTAAAATGGCTTCAATCGATTCTTTAATCGCCTGATAGGCTTCCTGGGCAGATACTTTGATGTTGCGGGGCAAACCGCTGACCAAATCCCTGCCCCGGATATCCATGTATACCCCCTCTTTTTCTTGCGGGTAGGCCGTCCCGATTTGAATCTTCATGTCTTCCGCCGTTCTTTCCCCAATCATCAGATTGTGATAACGACGCATATAGCGAATCATGGCTTCATCGAACTTATTGCCCCCGATGCGGATGGATTTGCAAGTCACGATGCTGCCCAAAGAAAGGACCGCAATATCGGTGGTGCCGCCACCAATGTCCACAACCATGGAGCCATTGGGCTCGCCAATCTCTAACCCGGCTCCCAAAGCTGCCGCTAAGGGCTCCTCGATCAGATAGGCTTGCCTTGCTCCTGCGGTAAGAGCCGCTTGCTTCACCGCTCTTTCCTCCACATCGGTGACCCCCGATGGAATTCCAACCATTACGCGTGGCCGATATAAAAACCCATGTCCCATGGCTTTATGAATAAAGTATTTTAACATGCGCTCCGTTACATCATAATCGGCAATTACTCCCTCCTTCATTGGCCGAATCGCTACAATGTTGCCGGGAGTCCTCCCTAACATTTGCCGAGCTTCTTCGCCCACCGCGATGATCTGTCCTGAGTTTTTTTCGATGGCAATAACGGAGGATTCATTGAGAACGATCCCTCTGCCCTTGACATGGACAAGAATACTCGCTGTTCCCAAATCAATACCAATATCTTCCCCAAAGTTAAACATCATGCCATGAACACCTGCCCATGAATTCCATCTACAGCCTTATTCTACATATTTGTTTTGTTTTCCTCCTTATTCAACTAAAAATTAAAAAAATATCAATTTTCCTGCGCTTCCTTGTACTTTCTTCTCGTGGCCTCGCCACCCCTGATGTGTCGCTCCGCCTTGTTCTGCTCCAGCACGTATTTTACCTTTTGCGCCAGTTGCTTGTTAATAATGGGCAAGCGCTCTGTCATATCTTTATGGATGGTGCTTTTGCTTACGCCAAACACAGTAGCCGTTTGCCTGACCGTAGCCGTGGTATCAAGCATATAATGGCATACCTCCAATACCCGCTTTCTAATGTACTCTTGCATTTTATCCCCTCCACACCTACCGATCTTTTCTCTAAATGTATATGAGGGGATTATGAAAAAATGCAAACCGGCTGCGGAAAAGTTTCCGCTAATCAGCGCAAGGCCATTTCATGAGCTTATCGGCATAATCCGCCAAAAACAAGGGGATATTCAGCAAATCGGCATCCAGGCGCAGCTTTTTAATGCGTTCCTTATCAGCCGGATCAGCCGGAGTAACAATTGCCGGTGCGGTTCGCTCATAATGGGTAAATAAAAACCTGCCCCGTATTCGAAAGGGAGCAGGTTCTTTTTAAGCTGTTTTGTTTTTTAGTGTTATTACTGTCTTTAGGGTAGATAATCAAGGGGGTTTACCACCTGGCCGTTTTGATAAAGGCTGTAGTGCAAATGCGGTCCCTCCATAATTTCATTATAGCCGGGCTGATCTACGCTTCCTACCGGCGCCCCGATTTCCAGATAATCGCCTTCCTTCAAGGAGGTCTCACTTAAATGGGCAAAGACGCTACTCCAGACCACGCCGTTTTGCTGCCCATGCTCCACCGTAAGGACAATCCCCTCCTCCCGGGTAGTCTCTTTTTTGATGACCTTCCCCGGCAAAGGCATGACCACTTCCGCACCCCGATCCGCCTTAATGTCGATCCCGTTATGATACCTGTAATCACTAAAGGTTTGGGCATATGACAGGCCTACCTCCCGGATTACTTCCCCCTTCAGCGGCCAAATCATGTCGGCGATATTGATTTCCGGAAGCGCAACTGCTGCCTCGACGGCCGTCTCAGGGGAAGCGTTTTCTTCCTTCCCCTTATCATTGGCTACGGCTTCATCCTTTGCCGCTTGATCTGATGTCGCTTCACCCGGTGCCGTTTGGTCGGTCGTCGCCCCATCTACGGTCGTTTTATCTCCGTCCGCATCCGGTGCTGCCCGGTCTAATGCGGTACCATCAAGGGTATATACGTCCCCGTTTGTTTCTTCTGCCGCTTTTTCGACCGCCTCGTTTTTTCTTTCCTTTACTTCCCTGGTTAAAACCGGAATAAACAGGGCAAAGAGCAATAAAACCACTCCGCAATATATCCACATTTCTTTGGCGCTTTTATTCTGAACCATTTAACACCACCTCTGCCCCTATTCTGCCCAGTTTTTTCCTGTTTTAATCGCGGCGATTTCCACCCCCGTATAGTAGTGTTTTAAGATTTCATCGTAATTCTTCCCTTGGCCGGCCAGATCATTCGCTCCGTATTGACACATCCCCACACCATGCCCATAGCCATTGGTTTGAATGTGCAGTTTTCCCTCCTTGAGCTGCCAGGAAAACCGGGTCGAAGGCAATTCCAGCTTGGCCCTTAACTCCGCGCCGCTAAAAGTTTTCCCGGCTACGGAAACCTCCAGGACCCGTCCGGAACGGCTTTTTTGCTTGACCGCGAGAATCCCCGCGTTTTTGGCAAGGTTACTGGCCGGGAGCGCATTTAAGGAGGTCCCCAGTAAAACATCGATTTCCCGGATGCTGTAACTACGCTGCTCCGCCGCATGCCGGTCCTGATGCCCCGTACACGCGACACGCCTCAGATAAGGCAAATCCACTTTCCATACTTCCCCGGAGTTTTCGGTGCCCTGGCCTCCACAGGAGGCATGATAAACCGGATCAATGATTTGCCCTTGATAGACCAGCACCTGGCCTTTCGTCCCTTCGATCGCTTCCTTGATTTTCTTGCGATGGGCCGCATAATTCCATTTCCCCCATCTTTTCCTCATTTCCGCCGTACTGATCCACGCCTGATTGATGGTGTGGTCGGTACTGATATCCGCATCCGGCTTGATTTTTTTCACCCGGGGGTCGGGAACAAGCAGGCGTTTCACCGCATAGGTGCGCGCCGCTACCGCCTGGGCTTTCAGCGCTTCCAGTTCAAAAGAAGCGGGCATCTCTGCCGCCACTACTCCCATCAGATATTCCTCCAGCCCCATTTCCACCACCGTTTGCGTGTCATGAAGCAAAACCTTGATCCTGGCCGGGTCTTCCTTAATCGCGATTTCCCGGTCTACTAAAAAATAGCCCGCTATTTTCCCCAGGAGAAAAAACAACCCGGCCCCTGCGAACACAAGAACAAGCAGCGCCAGATAAAGATGTTTCCTGGACCGCCTTACTAAAAAACGAAGAGACATACGACCAGCCCTTATCCGTGATTTCTTACTGGGCTAGTATATGTCCCCTTTCGTCTGTTTAGAACCTTGCGCTGATTCGCACTTTTTTATCTCTGGCTGACCGCTATTGGACCAGTTTTAACCTTTCTCGATCATTTTCCCGGCTGATGTTCGCCCCGACCCGGCGTAATTTTTCCACAATATTATCATAACCCCGGTCAATATGATAAGTATTGGTAATGACCGTTTCGCCCTGGGCCACTAAACCGGCGATAATCAGAGCCGCACCGGCCCGCAAGTCGGTAGCCTTGACCTGCGCCCCTTGCAGTCTTGCGCAGCCTTCGACCACCGCACTGCGCCCTTCAATTTTGATATTCGCCCCCAAACGGCACAATTCCTCGGCATGCATAAAGCGGTTTTCAAAGACCGTTTCCGTAATAATGCTGGTCCCCTGAGCCAGGGACAAAAGAGCCATGAATTGAGCCTGCATATCGGTGGGGAAACCCGGATAAGGAAGGGTCTTAATATCCACAGCATTATACTGCCCGCTGCTGATCAGCCGGATCCCGTTTTCCTCTTCCCTCACCACGATCCCCGCTTCGATTAATTTGGCCACAACGGGCTTTAAGTGGTCAATAATCACATTCTCCAACAGAAGATCCCCGCCGGTAATCGCCCCCGCCACCAAAAAACTGCCGGCCTCGATCCGGTCCGGGATAATCGTGTGGGTGGTAGAACCCAGCCCTTCCACCCCTTCAATTTTAATCACCTTCGTGCCGGCGCCCTTGATATTGCCGCCCATGCTATTGATAAAATTGGCCAGGTCAACAATCTCCGGCTCCTCGGCCGCGTTTTCGATAATGGTGGTGCCTTCGGCCAGTACGGCGGCCATTATAATGTGTTCGGTTGCGCCCACACTGGGAAAATCCAAGTAGATCCGGGTTCCCTTCAGGCCGGGAGTTTCGGCCAGAATGTAGCCGTGCTCCATCCGGATCCGCGCCCCTAAGGCCTCCAGTCCTTTTAAATGGAGGTCAATCGGCCGCGTGCCGATGGCGCACCCGCCCGGAAGGGAGACTTTCGCTTTACCCAAACGCGCCAGCAAGGGCCCCATCACCAAAACGGAAGCCCGCATCTTTCTTACGTAATCATAGGGCGCTTCGAAACTGTTTAAACTTTCACTGTTAATTTCCACCGTGCCATTGTGTGGATCGGTTTTTACTTCCGCCCCTAATTCTCCCAAAACATCACAAATCGTAGCCACATCCGCCAGATGAGGAACATCCTGAATCCGGCATCGTCCCTCCGAAAGCAAAGAGGCTATAATAATCGGCAGTACCGCATTTTTCGCGCCACTAAGCGTTATTTTCCCCTTTAAAGCTTTTCCACCAGTAACGATAATTTTATCCAACGTTCTTTTGCGCAACAAAATCTTCCTCCCCCCAAAGGCTTGTTCCGATTTTGTCGCTGCCTCCTCCCTCTTTGGTCTTAAAATTACGCCGTTTTTCCTGCTAAAAAACCACATCCATTACATTAATTCGGGATGAACAGACAATCTCCTTTTCTTTTTCTGATTTTTTGTCTGCTATTTTATGACATCCAACCTTTCCACACCAACTATTGTTCCCACCCCCGGTTTCTCTGATACCATCAGGTAACAGACCCGGCGGATTAGCCGTGGAAAAAATGTACGTAATTATGGGATGAACGCTTTTAAAAAACAGATACACCGCAGTGTTTTTTTACTGCGGTGCATCTGTTTTAGGTTAATTGCTTTGTTTTATGAAGCAATTGTTTTTAAAATTCGCCATGAAGAACGATAATCCTGCTAAATTGCTGCAAATTTTTTTCGTTAAGATCTGGTTGAATTGCTATTTATACTCTGCAGCCTCTAAACGAGCGAGGGCTCGGGAAAGGGCAAGCTCGGCCCGGTGCACGTCCATTCCCGGCGGCAGTTCTTTCAAGCGCTTTTGCGCCCTTTCCTTGGCCGCGGCCGCTCTCGTCACATCAATTTCTTCAGGCAATTCGGCAGAATCAGCCAGAATGGAGACTTTATTGTCGGATACCTCCATAAAACCGCCTCCAATGGCTAGCACACGCATATTATCATTCTGGCGATATTTGATGATTCCTGGATTTAATCCTGTGATAATCGGGGCATGGTTGGGCCAGAGCCCCATCAAACCTTCAGTAGCAGGAACAATGATTGAGTAGCTCTCTTCTTTGAGCAAGATTCTTTCCGGCGTTACTACTTCGAGGGTCAGGTTCTCAGCCATACTATCCCTCCAGTTCTTTTGCTCTGGCGATTACTTCGTCGATCGTTCCAACCATGTAGAAGGCTTGTTCAGGAAGAGCATCATGTTTTCCTTCGATGATTTCTTTGAAGCCTCTGATTGTCTCCTTAACCGGTACATATTTACCGGGCGTACCAGTAAACTGTTCCGCTACGTTAAAGGGCTGCGACAAGAACCTTTGAATCTTTCTTGCTCTGGCGACGGTCAGTTTGTCTTCCTCAGACAATTCGTCCATACCCAGAATCGCAATGATATCCTGCAGTTCTTTATACCGTTGCAAGATCTTTTGTACACCACGGGCCACTTCGTAGTGCTCCTGCCCAATAATTTGCGGATCCAGAATCCGGGAAGTGGAATCAAGGGGATCCACCGCCGGATAAATACCCAGTTCCACAATCTGACGGGAAAGAACGGTCGTGGCATCCAAGTGCGCGAAAGTCGTCGCGGGAGCCGGGTCGGTCAAGTCGTCGGCCGGAACGTAGATCGCTTGTACGGAGGTAATAGAGCCCTTCTTCGTTGAAGTAATCCGCTCTTGCAAGTTACCCATTTCCGTTGCCAGGGTGGGTTGGTATCCAACCGCGGAAGGCATCCGGCCCAACAGAGCCGAAACCTCTGAACCGGCCTGGGTGAAACGGAAAATGTTGTCGATAAAGAGCAGCACGTCCTGCCCTTCCACATCACGGAAGTATTCCGCCATGGTCAACCCGGTCAGCCCTATTCTCATACGGGCCCCAGGCGGTTCGTTCATCTGTCCGAACACCAGGGTCGTTTTGTCGATAACCCCTGATTCTTTCATTTCATTCCAAAGGTCGTTCCCTTCACGGGTCCGTTCACCAACACCGGAGAATACGGAAAAACCGCCGTGCTCATAAGCAATATTCCGAATTAATTCCATAATTAAAACGGTTTTTCCAACACCGGCACCTCCGAAGAGTCCGATCTTTCCGCCTTTGGCATATGGGGCTAACAGGTCGATAACCTTAATCCCGGTTTCCAGAATCTCAGTAGACGGTTCCTGGTCCTCAAAGGTGGGAGCCGGACGATGAATGGGCCATTTTTCCTGTGCTTTGACCGTCCCCATTTCATCAATTTCTTCCCCGATCACGTTGAACATGCGACCCAAAGTGCATCTTCCCACGGGAACCGCAATGGGTTTGCCGGTATTAACCGCCGTCATACCCCGTTGCAAACCATCGGTTGAAGACATCGCAACACAACGAACAAGATTGTTTCCCAAATGTTGCGCTGCTTCCAAGGTTAGATTAATCTTTCTTTTGTCATCCTTAACAGTAATCGCGTGGTAAATGTCAGGCAATTGCCCAAAGGGGAATTCAATATCCACAACTGGTCCGATTACCTGCACAACTTTTCCAGTGGAACTCACTTCTTTTTACACCCCCTAAAATGTTGCTGGGATTTTTTATCCTTGTAATGCGTTGGCGCCGCCCACGATTTCCGAAATTTCGCGAGTAATCGCCGCCTGCCGTGAACGGTTGTACGAAAGCGTCAGCTTGTCAATCATCTCGGAGGCATTGTCGGTAGCTGAACCCATCGCCGCCATCCGTGCCCCGTGCTCACTAGCCTTCGTTTCCATTAAAATATGGTAAACCGTATTATTGATGTATTTGGGGAGGAGTATTCCTAAGACATCCTGCGGTCCGGGTTCATAAAGATACTCGACTTCTTCCTTTTCTTCTTTTTCGTAAGGAATCGGGAGAAGTTGTTTGATGACCGGACGCTGCTGCACGGCTGTGATAAACTCCTGATAGACGACGTAAACCGCATCATAGGTCCCACCCAAAAAACCATCAACCGCCTTTTGCGCGATGTTCTGTGCCTCCATAAAGGTAGGCACATCTTTCACGCCTATTATTTCTACATCTATTTTTTTGTTCCGCCGGCGCAAAAAATCCCGTCCTTTACGTCCAACAGCAAAAAATGATACTTCGGTATCCCCGAAACGGGCAGCCTCTAACAACCCTTTCCTGATAACATTGGCATTATATCCGCCCGCCAGTCCTCTGTCCGCAGTAACCAGAATAATTGCCACCGACTGAACCGGTCTTTCCAGCATGAGCGGATGTTTCGTCTCGCCCGCTGAAGCCACGATTCTTTCGAGGACCTCCTCCAACTTATGAGCATACGGTCGGGAAGAAACGGTGGCCGTTTGCGTTCTCCTCAATTTGGCGGCTGAAACCATTTTCATCGCCTTGGTGATTTGCTGAGTACTTTTTACACTCCTGATCCGGCGTTTAATATCCCGAACACTTGGCATTCTCTCACCACCTTCTATATGGCGCTACGCTAAGCCAGCCTTAAATTCTTCAATAGCCGCCTTTAACTGTTCTTCTAACTCCGGTGTCAATACCTTGCCTTCTTTCAGTCCTTGCAGGATGTCCTTCTTCTGAGACCGCATAAACTTCAGAAAACCGTTTTCAAAATCCTTAATTTTTTCGTCATCAACGTCATCTAAATATCCGTTAACCGCACAATAGATGACAACAACTTGCTCGTCAACCGGCATGGGTTGGTATTGCCCTTGTTTGAGGATTTCCATGGTTTTTTTACCCCTGTTCAGGCGAGCCTGGGTAGCTTTATCCAGATCCGACCCGAACTGAGCAAACGCCGCTAACTCTCTGTATTGAGCCAAATCCAGACGCAAGGAACCGGCGACTTTCTTCATGGCTTTGATTTGGGCCGCACCACCAACACGGGATACCGAAATACCAACGTTAATCGCAGGACGGAACCCGGCATTAAAGAGGTCTGATTCCAGGAAAATCTGCCCGTCGGTAATGGAAATCACGTTTGTCGGAATGTAGGCTGAAACGTCACCAGCCTGGGTTTCGATAATCGGCAGGGCCGTCATCGAGCCGCCGCCCATTTCATCATTGAGTTTAGCCGCCCGTTCCAGTAAACGGGAATGCAAGTAGAAAACGTCACCAGGATAGGCTTCACGCCCGGGAGGACGTCTCAGCAGCAAGGACAATTCACGATAGGCTACCGCTTGTTTGGAAAGGTCATCATAAATAATCAGAACATCTTTCCCGTTGTACATGAACTCTTCACCCATGGCACAACCGGAATAAGGTGCAATATACACCATCGGGGCGGGCTCACTGGCGGTTGCCGCAACAACGATCGTGTAATCCATCGCCCCGTGTTGTTCCAATTTTTGAACAACACCGGCTACGGTGGAAGCCTTCTGTCCAATGGCCACATAAATACAAATTACATCCTGTCCTTTTTGATTAATAATGGTATCAACAGCTACCGCTGTTTTCCCGGTCTGACGGTCACCGATGATCAACTCACGCTGTCCTCTCCCAATAGGAACCATCGAATCAATAGATTTAATTCCTGTTTGTAACGGTTGATGAACCGATTTCCGGTAGACAACACCAGGGGCTTTGCTTTCAATAGGTCTGAACTTGTTGGTCTTGATCGGTCCTTTGCCGTCGATGGGCTCACCCAAAACGTTGACCACACGGCCGATTAGAGCTTCCCCTACCGGCACTTCCACAATTCTGCCGGTTCTTCTAACCTTGTCGCCTTCCTTAATTTTGGTGAAAGGCCCTAAAATAACACAACCAATGTTATCTTCTTCCAAGTTTAAAGCCATGCCAAAAATGCCCCCGGGAAATTCCAGCATCTCGCCGGCCATCGCCTCACTTAAACCGTGAATACGGGCGACCCCGTCGGCTACCTGGATTACGGTACCTTCTTTGGCTACTTCAACTTCACTTTCGTAATTTTCAATTTGCTGTTTTAAGATAACACTGATTTCTTCCGGTCTGATACTCATTTTACTTTTTCACCCCAATCTCTTCTAACCGTGTTTGACTGAGTCGGTTTTTCAATAATGATAGTTTTTTGGTTACACTGCCATCAATTACCATATCGCCGATGACCACTTTAATTCCACCAATCAAGGTTGGATCAATAACATTCTTTAGTCGTACCTTCTTGCCGCTGGCCTTTTCAAGTTTTTCCTGCAATCGTTGATAGTCTTTATCCGTCAACTGCACAACCGACCGGACTTCAGCATCAATAATATTTCTGGCTTCGTCTGCGTAATTTTTATAAGCTTTAATAATATCCAAGAAAAACGCTTCCCGTCTTTTGTCGATTACTAAATTTAAAAAATTATGGACAATGGGGTCAACCTGATCCTTGATTAAAAGATTAACCGCCTTTTTCTTTTCTCCAGCCAGCACACGCGGATTATCCAGCAAGTCTTTCACTTTCGGATTAGCCAGCAACGCATTGCCAAATGTCTCAAGCTCTTGTTCGTACTGATCCAAAGCTTTCCTCTCTTGTGCAATCATCAATAAGGCTTGCGCATAGCGACGGGAAATCCCGGAATTCATCAAGACGCATCCCCCACCTCTTCAATAAACTCACGAATCAGCTTTTCGTGGGAGGCCTGATCAATGTTTTTATCAATGACTTTGCCCGCCGCCAGAACAACTAACGAGGCAACTTCATTGCGTAACTGACCTAGTGCTTCTTCTTTTTCCAAGCGAATCATTTCCTGCGCCTTTTCCGTCATTCTGGCCGCTTCTTCTCTCGCCTGATTCAGAAGAGCCTCTCTGCTTTCTTCGCCAATCTTGGTAGCCTTTTCAATAATCTGCTGAGCTTCCTGTTTAGCCTGTTCCATTTGCTTGGTGTATTCTTCCTGGAGCTTCTGGGCTTCGACTCGCGCCTTTTCCGCGTTTTCCAAGTCACTTTTCACCTGTTGCTCCCGTTGATTAATCATGTTCAGTAAAGGCTTATATAGGAACTTCTTCAAGATAACTAACAAGATTAAAAAGTTTATGATAGCAAAGAGCAGATCTGAAAGAGATATACTCATTTGTATGCTTCACCTCTCTTTTGGTACCGTTGGTGTGGTGTTTTGAGATTTCAGGGGCGTCCGAAGACAAGCCTCGGAGCGCCCTCTCATCCCTTACTCCCATGGCTACTAGCAATTAACCGATTCTGAGTACCAGCATAAGTGCAATTAAGAGACCATAAATTGTTAAGGCTTCCATAAAGGCTAAGGAGATAAGTAAAGTAGTTCTGATTTCGCCAGCAGCTTCCGGCTGACGTGCAATAGCCTCCATTGCCCTGCTGGCAGCGTTACCCTGTGCAAGAGCGGGACAAAGTGTAGCAATAGCCACGGCCAAACCAGCGGCGAGACCAAGTAAACCTTGAGAATCCATTATGTTTTTCCCCCCTTTCTGCGATTAAATATAAAGAAAATATAGTTTGATAATAGCGAAGTTTAGCAACATTTCGGATTAAGCAAAAGAATTAATGTCCTGCGGTTGCCGAATTGATATATACTGCTGCCAATAAAGTAAAGACAAAAGCCTGAATAAAACCGAAGAGAAGACTTAATAGCTGTATGGGCAAAGGCAGGAATAAAGGTACTAAAGAGAACAACCCGGCTATTACCATTTCTTCCCCATAGATATTCCCAAACAAACGCAAAGAAAGCGAAAGGGGTCTGGTGAATTCCTCCAGTACGTTCAAGGGGAACAAGATAAAGATCGGCTGAAAAAAGTGCTTAAAATAACCTAACCCTTTCGCCTTGATTCCATAATAGTGGGTAGCAAAAAAGACAACAATGGCAAAACCTGCTGTTACGCTTAAAGTGCTGGTAGGAGCTGCTAAACCGTTAACATGTCCTGCTCCGGGCAACAAACCGGAATAGTTGGAAAGCAGGATCAAGAGGAAAAAGGTGCCCAATAACGGAAGATAGCGTTTGGCCTTTTCCCGGTCGCCCATGATCGAAGTTAAAAAACCAATGATCATTTCCAACACCATCTCCATGAATACTTGCAAGCGGCTGGTCGGAATCAGTTTCAGATTTCTGGTCGCCAGAAAAGAAACAACGGCCAAAATGAGCATTAAGCCCCACATCGTCGTAGTATAACTGCTTACTTCCAATACATGATCCAACACATGAAATTTAAACAATGCGGCACCATGCTCGGCTCCACCTTCGGTTGCTGCATAGACTGGTGTGGCAAACATCCTTGTTTTCACTCCTTTCTTTCGAGATTTTGTTTTCCTTTAAAATATAAAAAGTAAAAATACCCAGGAATTGTTAAGCCAACCGCAACCCCCAACAGGAAGGGGATGCTTTTAACCAGAAAAAATGCTAATAACAATGTTCCCAGGCTCACTACAAAACGAAGAAGATAGCATATACCCAGGGTTTTGTTGGCTTTTTCAGGAATATTTTGCATCCTTTGAAGCGCTTTCACCATGATTAAGAAATTGACCGCGGCTCCGACTAAACCTACCGCTAATCCTTTCAGTGTCCACGATAACCAGATCGGCATTTGCTCTCACCAAATCCTTCCGTTTCTTCGCCTCTTGCCAAAATTTGCTTCTTGCTTGCCCTTTTTCTTGTTTTGCCCTTTATTCTTCTTTGTCTTTTGCTTCTTTCCCGTCGCTTTCCCTAATTAGGTCTTTTTCTTGCTCTTTTTCTTGATCCTGGTCCACCTGTTTATCCTTCTCGATGTTTCCTATTTCTCTAATCATCTGCCTAAAAACCGTGCTGACGGCAAGCAGAATTCCCAGCAACATAAAAAGAGGTTCTGTCCCCAGCCGGCGATCGAGCCAAGTGCCCCCCCAGTACAAAAAATAGGTCGTAATCGCCAGGGTCAGCCCAAAGCTTAGGGCAAAATTAATATACTCCCAACCTTTATTTTTCTTGGCCATCTTTGTTCACCAAATTCATTCTTAATAATCCCGTATATCCTTTTATTCTATTTCCCTTTCTCCGGGTTTATGAATAAAAGCTTCGGGTCTTTCGGCGCGCCAGCCCCAGAAATGCTGAAGGGCCTCCACGATTCTCCGGCTGGCCTTTCCGTCTCCGTATGGATTGACGGCCTTCGCCATTTGATTGTAAGCGGCTTGATCCGTCAAAAGTTGTTTCGTGGCCTGATAAATCTTTTCTTTGGCCAGACCCACCAGTTTTACCGTCCCCGCTTCGACGGCTTCGGGGCGTTCGGTATTTTCGCGCAAAACTAGTACTGGCTTACCCAAGGAAGGGGCTTCTTCCTGTAAGCCTCCTGAATCAGTGAGCACGAGATAGGATCTATCCATCAAATTACCAAAAGGTAAATAATCCAGAGGCTCGATTAATTTGATCCGGTCCATGCCGCCCAATAGCTCATTGGCTACCCGGCGCACCGCAGGGTTTTTATGTACCGGGAAAACCACTACCACATCAGGAAACTCCTCCACAATGTCCCTTAAGGCCGCATAAATCTGCCGCAAAGGCTCGCCTAAGTTTTCCCGCCGGTGGGTAGTTACTACAAGCACCCGCTGCGCGGCAAAATCAATTTTCCTTAAAACAGGGTCACTAAATTGATACTCCTTGTCCACGATGCCTAAAAGCGCATCGATCACCGTGTTCCCTGTCACATAAATGCTCGCCGGGTCATGACCTTCTTTCAGTAATTCTTCCCGGGCCCTTGGGGTCGGCGCAAAATGCAAATCTCCCAGGGTGCCGGTCAGGCGTCGATTCATTTCCTCGGGAAAGGGCGCGTACTTATTGCCTGATCTTAAGCCCGCCTCCACGTGCCCTACCGGAATCTGCAGATAATAAGCGGCTAAAGCTCCCGCAAAGGTCGTGCTGGTGTCCCCGTGGACCAGGACCAGATCGGGCCTTTCCCGCTCAAAAATATCCCGCAGCCCGTTCAGAGCCCGGGTGGTAATTTCAAAGGGGGTTTGCCCCGTTTCCATGATATCCAGATCATAATCAGGAATAAGGTGAAAAAGTTCCAATACCTGATCCAGCATTTCCCGATGTTGTGCTGTAACGGCAATTTTGCAATTGATCTGCGAATCCTGCCTTAAGGCCCAGACTAAAGGCGCCATCTTAATCGCCTCCGGGCGCGTTCCAAAAACCGTTACTACTTTCCGTTTTTGTAGATTGTTCATTATTCTGCTCTCCTAGTTGTTCTGTTTCCAGGTCTTTTCTCATTTCTCATTTTATCACACATAACGACGAAAAATCGTTTTTTCCAGCTAAAGCTACAATTATTTTACCCCTAAGGTCGGTACTGATGTAAAATAGGAGTGGAGCTTAATATTAGAAAGGAGCCTGATTAAAAACATGATTCTCTCCGGCTTACAAATTCAAGAAAAGATCGGCAAGGAAATCATTATCGAACCATTTAACCCGACCCAATTAAACCCCAACAGCTACAATCTGACCTTACATAACGAACTGGTGGTATATGCCGAGGACACCCTGGACATGAAAAAAGGGAACAAAACTATTACGTTGGAAATTCCCCCGGAAGGCTTAATCATCGAACCGGGGAAACTATACCTCGGACGAACGGTTGAATATACCCAAACAGAATGTTATGTTCCCATGTTGGAAGGCCGGTCTTCGATTGGCAGACTAGGCATCAGCGTTCATTCCAGCGCCGGCTTTGGCGATGTAGGCTTTGCCGGTTACTGGACCCTGGAGATCACCTGCACGCAGCCCGTGCGCATTTATCCCTATGTACAAATCTGCCAGATTTTCTATCATACACTGGAAGGGCCCTACCGAAAATACTGTTCGCCAAAGTATCAAAACAACTCAGGAATCGTGCCAAGCCAGCTTTTCAAGGAGTTCAAATAATATAGCCGAATATGAATATATCGCATAAACCTATTATTGTCAATACTTGTCTGGATTTTTCTAAAGTCGCCCTATCCAAGAGCTAGAAGGAGCATAAGCTCAAAAAAAGAAAGATAGCGCCGAAAATTGGCGCTATCTTTTATTGAAAATATTTTTGAATTAATTCCACGCCCGCTTCTCGTAACAGGCTGACCGAAAGCTCATCCGGATAATCGCCCTGGAAATAGATGGCTTTGATCCCAGCATTGATCAGCATTTTACTGCAAAGCACACAGGGTTGCGTCGTGGAATACAGGACCGCTCCCTTTAGGCTGACCCCATGCAGAGCGCATTGAATAATGGCATTTTGCTCCGCATGCAGCCCCCGGCATAATTCGTGCCTTTCTCCCGAAGGGATCTCCAGCTTTTCCCGCAGGCAGCCCATTTCTGCACAATGCCTGATTCCGGAAGGCACCCCGTTATATCCGGTGGCTAAAATCCGTTTGTCTTTAACCAGAATAGCTCCCACCCGGCGGCGCACACAGGTCGAACGGGTGGCTACCGTCTCGGCAATTTCCATAAAGTAATCATCCCAGGACGGACGCATCTTTCCTTCACTCCTCCGGTTCACTTCGATACTTTATTCCACCGTGCGAAATTTGCCACAAACTAAAACTGAACGCTCTTTTTCCTTTGTTTAACTGTTTCTTGAACCCTTGCCCTGCGCGCTCACTCCGCAGCTACATCCCCCGCCACCAGAGGAAAGGCTTCGGAAAGGCTCCTGACCAGCGCTTTCGCTTTCTCCTGCGCACTGCTGTCAGCGCGCCGGCTAATCACCAAATCGATAATCTCGGCAATTTTCTCCATCTCCGCTTCCTTCATGCCCCGGGTCGTCACAGCCGGAGTACCGATTCTAATGCCACTGGTCACAAAAGGACTCTGGGGATCAAAAGGAATCGTGTTTTTATTCACCGTCACCCCTGCCTCATCCAACAGGTGCTCGGCGTCTTTACCGGTAATTTCTTTGTTGCGCAAGTCCACCAGCATCAGATGATTGTCCGTGCCTCCGGAAATTAAGCGGAAGCCTCGGGCGGTCAACCCGTTGGCCAGCACTTGCGCGTTTTTGACGATTTGTTCCTGATAGGCTTTAAAAGAAGGTTCCAAAGCTTCCTTGAACGCAACAGCCTTCGCGGCAATTACGTGCATCAAAGGCCCGCCTTGGATGCCAGGGAAAATGGCCTTGTCAATAGCCTGCGCATATTCCTGTTTACAGAGAATCATGCCGCCTCTGGGCCCGCGCAAGGTTTTATGCGTCGTGGTCGTCACCACATCGGCATAAAGGCAGGGATTCGGATGAAGCCCCGCAGCAACCAGGCCGGCGATATGGGCCATGTCCACCATCATAAGGGCCCCGGTTTCCCGGCAGATCTCCGCGATTCTTTCAAAATCAATAATCCGCGGATAGGCGCTGGCCCCGGCCACAATCAGCTTCGGTTGCGCTTCGCGGGCGATCCGGGCCAGTTCGTCGTAATCTATCCGTCCGGTCTCTTCATTAACCCCGTAAGCTACAAAGTTATAGTATTTTCCGGAGATGTTCACCGGGCTGCCGTGGGTCAAATGGCCGCCGTGACTCAAATTCATCCCTAAAATCGTGTCGCCGGGTTTGACCAGGGCAAAATAGACTGCCGTATTAGCTTGAGCGCCCGAATGGGGCTGCACGTTAGCGTGTTCGGCCTGAAAAAGGGCCTTGGCCCTTTCCCGCGCCAGATCCTCAACCTTGTCCACCCATTCACAGCCGCCGTAGTAACGCTTGCCCGGATAACCCTCCGCATATTTATTGGTTAAAACCGAGCCCTGAGCTGCCATCACGGCCCGGCTGACAAAGTTTTCGGAAGCAATTAACTCAATCTTGCTCAACTGCCTTTGTTCTTCTCCGGCCAGGTGCTCGGCCAACTCCGGATCCACCGGCAAAACATACTTTTCAATATAATCCATTTTTTTCGCCGTCCTTTCTTGGGATCTGTAAATTTTAATTATTCTTTTTTAATCGCAACGGTAGCGCGCCCGTTCGCCGCCAATCAGCTTCGGCCGGGTCCGGGCCATGGTCAAATGGGCCTCCCCAATCTTCTTTAGGGAACCACGCACCGGTACGACCACCGGTCTTAAATGCATCCCAATCAAAGTATCGCCAATATCCAGACCCGCGTGGGCCTGGATTTTTTCCACTACTACCGGACGATGCAAAGACTTCATCGCCTGGTGGGCCAGGCTTCCTCCTGCTCCTTGCACCGGATAAACCGTTACCTGCTCCAGCTGAAACCTTTCCATCGCCTCTTCTTCCACGACCAGCGCCCGGTTGAGATGCTCACAACACTGCACGGCCATAAAAATGCCCCGCTCCTTTAGCAGCGGGTAAAGCCCTGCCCACAAGGCCGCGGCAACCTCCAGGCTGGATGCGGTGCCAATTTTCTGCCCCAGGACTTCACTGGTGCTGCCTCCTACCACCAGTAGTTGTTTTTCCCGTAAAGCAGCCGCCGCCAACAGCTCTTCCAGGGCCGTTCGCACGTCCCGGGTTATTTCTGACAGTTCCAAAAAAACACCCCCTTGTTCACCTGCGTGCCGGCTAACACTCCGGGGAAGCTTTGTGGTCCAAGGCGTTGATTTTATCAACCCGCCTTTGGTGCCTTCCGCCGGCGAAGGACCCGTTCAGCCAGGCTTCGACGATCTCTAAAGCCAGCCCTCTGCCAATGACCCTTTCGCCTAAGGTTAGGATGTTCGCGTCATTATGTTCCCGCGAAGCCCGCGCCGAAAAAGTGTCATGACACAAGGCGGCCCGGATGCCCGGTACTTTATTGGCCACGATACTCACCCCAATGCCTGTGCCACAGACCAGAATACCCAAGCTGCATTCCCCTTGGGCCACCGCCCGGGCTACCGGCAGGGCAACATCGGGATAATCGCATGAGCCTTCACTATAAGTCCCAAAATCCCGGACCTCATATTCCCCTTTTTCCGTAAGCCACCGCTTGATTTCCTCTTTCAACTGATACCCGCCATGATCCGAACCTAACGCTATTTTCAACCGTTCTACATCTCCTCTGCACAAATTTTTGCAATGGTGCTCTTTTTTGTCGATTACACCCCCGGAGAACTCTCCCTGATAAACCTGTCCAGGGCCTTCGGGATGTGTTCCGCTAATTCCTCGGCACATTGACGATAATGCTCCTCCAGCTGACCAAAAGGATCATAAATATCTAAATCCTTTAATTCCATTTTAAGCTTGTTCAATTCATCCATTTCCCTTTCGACCGTTTGCGCGAATTGTCTTTCCAGGACCCTAAACTGGTTGTCTACCTGCTCCAATTGCTGCAATAATTCCATCTTCTTTTTTTCCAAAGCGTCCAGTTCTTCCTGGTGCTGTTGATAAAAAAGGACTTTTTTGTGCTCAATCTCCTGATAAATCTGGTTGGCCTTTTCCTGCAAAACGGGCCGGACCTGATCGCCCTGGGCGTATTCTTTTAAGATGAACACTTTCCCTTTTGCTTCCGGCATGATTTCTTCAATGTATTGTTTATGTTTTTCCGTCATCGTCAGAATTAAATCGGCTTCCTGCATCATTTTGGCAGTCAAAAACCTGGCGCGATGCTGGGACAGGTCCAGGCCCCGCTCCTCCATCACCGCTCTGGCCTGGGGCGCCGCCGGTTCACCCTCGATCGCCCCGGTCCCTGCCGAAAGCACCTCGATTACCATATCGTCCGGGCTTATCCCGCCCTCAAGGGCCCTGCGGTGAAGGAAATCCCTGGCTAATACTTCGGCCATTGTACTGCGACAAGTATTGCCGGTACATACAAAAAGCACGCGTTTGGTCCCCATCTTTCATCCTCCCCTCCCTTACGGGAGCAATTCTCTCCACTCGTTCCTTCGCTCGTTTTCACCTTATCTCTTTGGGCCATTCTGATCTGATGGCTTCTCCTTTACTATACGCTATGTTTTCGCATTTATCCTTCTATAATATACGAATTTTTTACTTTTTTCCTTTAACTAAAGAGCAACTTCAGCCCAATACCCACTAAAATCAGGCCCGCCAAAATTCCTGCTTTTTCTCCCACCGCCTTATGGAGTCCTTTCCCACAAAACAGCCCGACGGCGGTCATTAATCCGGCCACTACGCCCATGGTAAGCACCGTTAACCATAAATCCACCTGTATGGTGCCGAGCCCGAATCCTACCGACAAAGCGTCCAGGCTGACACTGCAGGCCATGGCGGCCAGACTAAGGGGATGATGAAGATTGATTGCCGTGCCTTTTTCGTCCCCGCAAGAGGCTGTTTTCGTTCGCCCGCTCTTCACCAGGCCGGCCTCTTTTAAACTGTCCCATATAGTATTGAGCCCAATCGCCAGCAGCACCAAAGCGCCAATCATGCTGGCTACCGGCCCCGCGATCTGCCCTAAATACGCGCCCAGGGAAAGACCGATTAAAGGCATCACCACATGAAAAACACTAACCGCCCCTGAAACAAGGGCGATATCCCTTAGGCGCACACCCATGAGCCCGAGCCCAAGCGCCACGGAAAAAGCATCGATCCCTAAAGCGACCGATACCAGTAAAACCGTTGGATAATTCAATCCCATCGCTCCTTAAAAACAAGAGTGTTCCCTCGTCATGATAAGCTTTACAGGACCCGGCTTAGCTGTCAATCACCTTATAACCGGCTGCTTTTAATAACCGGTTCATCAAGGCCGCCCCTATCCCTTCTTCCGGATAAGTTTCCGTAAAAACAACATCCGCCCGGGCCTCATCACAGTTTCTTAACTCCCGGTACAACAAATGGGCAATCTCCTCCAAACGCGCACAGCTTCCCAAATCCTGCGCATAAGCAACTTGTCCCTTCAGATCCGGCAAATGCCGCCAGGTCTCCCTGGTTAAAAGCAGCCCTATCTTTTTCCCCTTGTCGGCGTATGCGGTGACCAGTTCCCGTATTTTCAAGGCGTTTTGCTCCCGCGGCCCGTGAATCAGCACCACCTCGGCCCGGGGGGAATAATGAACGTATTTCATGCCCGGGGCCTTCGGTTTTTGCCGTGGGTCGGACAAGCCCTGGTCCACAATGACCGTGCCCAAAACCGCCGTTAATTCCTCGCGGGTAACCCCGCCGGGGCGTAAAATCACCGGAATGGGCCCGGATAAATCCAGCACCGTTGATTCCAACCCTACCCCTGTTTCGCCGCTGTCTAAAACCGCTTCAATCCGGCCGGCCAGGTCTTCATAAACATGCCGCCCGGTGGTCGGACTGGGATAACCCGAAAGGTTGGCGCTGGGCGCCGCAATCGGCACCCCGCTGGCCGCAATCAGCGCCAGGGCCACCGGGTGCCGTGGCATCCGAATCGCTACCGTATCCAGCCCGGCCGTAACCTCCTCCGGAACGCAGGGTTTTTTGGGTAAAACCAGGGTTAAGGGCCCCGGCCAAAACAACTGCATCAGTTGCCGGGCCTGGGCATTAACTTCCGTGGCCAGGCCTAAGACCTCGTCTTTGCAGGCCACGTGCAAAATTAAAGGATTATCGGAGGGGCGCCCTTTGGCGGCAAAAATCCGACGGACCGCCTGCGGATTCGTCCCATCGGCCCCCAGACCATAAACCGTTTCCGTCGGAAAAGCTACCAATCCTCCGTTAATAATAATCTCTGCCGCCCGCTGAATTATTTCCGGCTCCGGCTGATCGGCCGAGACCGTCCAATAGGTCGTTTTGATCCCCATTCTCTCCACTCAACCTTCGCTAAAACATTCCAATCCTTGCACAAATAGCTACCCCTTAGTATACCACAACTCGATCTCTTTGCTCCAGGTCACGCAAAATTTTCACCGGCGCATAGCCCTGCCCCGTCAGAATCCCTTTGACTGCCTCCCCTTGCTGCCAGCCGATTTCCATGAGCAGGCGTCCGTTGGGGGCAAGATGTTGACGCGCCTGTCCGGCAATCCGCCGGTAAAAGGCAAGGCCATCTTCTCCTCCGGCTAAAGCCAAGGCCGGTTCTTTCCGGACATCGGGCGGCAACTGCTGCATTTCCCTGGCATCAAGATAGGGAGGATTCGAGATAATCAGCTCAAAACGTTCACCGGCGGCAAGGGGAGCAAACAGATCCCCCTGCCGGAAACTGATTCTTTCCAGCACTCCGTGCCGTGCCGCATTTTCCCTGGCTACCTGCAGCGCTTCTTTTGAAATGTCCGTTGCCACCAAAAGGGCAGCAGGAAGATAGTAGGCCAGGCTAACGGCAATGGCCCCGCTGCCGGTGCCCAACTCCAGGATCCGGAGCGGAGGCAACCCTTCAGACGAAGGTTCGGCTTGAGCCCGGGCCTTCCCGAGCCGGATGGCTTCCTCCACCAACAGTTCCGTTTCCCAGCGGGGGATTAAAACAGCGGGCGAAACCTTAAAGGAAAGGGACATAAATTCTTTTTCGCCTAAAAGATAATGTAAGGGCACGTTTTCTCCCCGCTGTTGAACGAAAGAGTGAAAGCTTGCCCACACCGCTTCATCCGGTTGCTCTTTTAGCTCAATGGTCAAATGCAGGGCATCCTTCTGCCAGGCCTTGGCCAGTAATAACCTGGCTTCCTGCCGGGCCGCCTGATTAGTCCAGCCCCTGTCCTTTAAAAAGGAAGCCGCCCACCGTAGAGCTTCTTCCCCGGTTTGCGGCCTGTCCTGATCGGTCATTAGGAATCCACCTTCTTTAATTTTTCGGCCTGATCGCTCGTGATCAAGGCAGCGATAAATTCGTCCAATTCGCCCATCAGCACTTCTTCCAAGCGGTAGGACGTAAGCCCGATCCGGTGATCGGTCACCCGACCCTGCGGGAAATTATAGGTGCGGATCCTTTCACTGCGGTCGCCGCTTCCCACCATCGTCCGCCGGGCATTGGCCATTTCCCCCTGCTGTTCTTCCTGGGCTTTTTCCAGAAGGCGCGCCCGCAGGACCTTCATGGCTTTATCCTTGTTCTTGTGCTGGGACTTTTCGTCCTGGCAGGAAACCACGATCCCGGTAGGAATATGCGTAATCCGGATGGCCGATTGGGTTGTGTTGACCGATTGCCCGCCCGGCCCGCTGGAACAGAAGATATCAATGCGGAGCTCATTAGGGTCGATTTCGATGTCCACCTCTTCGGCTTCCGGCAAGACGGCTACCGTGGCCGCCGAAGTATGGATCCGCCCGCCCGATTCGGTTGTCGGGACGCGCTGGACGCGATGCACACCGCTTTCAAACTTCAGCCGGCTGTACGCCCCTTTGCCTTCAATCATCACAATGGCTTCCTTAAAACCGCCGATGTCCGTGTAATTGGCGGAGAGCATCTCCACCTTCCAGCCGTTTTTTTCGGCATAACGGGTATACATTTTCAGCAAATCCGCCGCGAACAAAGCAGCCTCCTCACCCCCGGTCCCACCTCGGATTTCCATAATGACGTTCTTTTCGTCATTGGGATCTTTCGGGAGCAAAAGCACCTTCAGCCGGTGCTCCAGTTCGGCTTCCTTCGTTTTGAGCTCTTCCATATCCGCCTCAATCAGTTCATTCAGCTCCGGATCCTGACCTTCTTCCAAAAGCTCCTCATTATCTTTAATATTTTGCAGAACCCGCTTGTATTCCCGAAATACCGTCACCACATCTTCCAGCGCCGCATGGGCCTTGGTATGCTTGCGCCATTCCTCCTGGTTGCTGATTACTTCGGGATCACTAATCAAACGCGTCAGTTCTTCATAGCGCTCTTCCAACTGCTGCAGTTTCTCCAACATCGCCTCTCACTTCACTTCCCCTCTTGCTGTCTTCCTCTTCTTTTTCCGCCTCCAGGACTTTTTGCAAAGCGAAAATCGCCACTTCCAGTTGGCTGTCGTCGGGCTCCCTGGTGGTTAGCTTTTGCAAATACAGTCCCGGCAAACTTAACATCCTCATCATCCCAACGTGTTGATACTTGCCGGTGAGCTTTAAAAATTCATAAGAAACCCCCGCCACCACCGGCAACAGTAAAACCCGGGAAATCAAACGCGTCCAGATGTCGGTGTCCCCGGTTAAGGAAAAAACGAGAATACTGATCACCATTACAAAGAGCAGGAAACTGGTCCCGCAACGAGGATGCAGGCGCGAATGTTTGCGGGCGTTTTCCGGAGTCAGTTCCTCCCCGGCTTCATAAGTAAAGATGGTTTTGTGCTCGGCCCCATGGTACTGAAAAACCCGCTGGATATCCTCCATCACGGAGATCGCGACCACATAGCCTAGAAAAATCAGCACCCGCAAGATCCCCTCCAGGATATTCTGAAGAAGATTGCCCGGCGCATATTCCTTCAAGAGGTGGGCCAAGCCCGCCGGTAATAAAGCGAAAAGACCGATTCCGGCCACCAGAGCAAAGGCGACGGAAAGACCTAATTCCCAGTTGCTCAAAGTCTCTCCTTCCCCTTCCGCTTCCACCACCTGATTGGCCGAATAAGTTAAGGTTTTCACCCCGATTACCATCGATTCAATTAAGGCCACCACCCCGCGAATAAAAGGCACCCTCAACAGACGATACCGTTCGCTTAACGAGTTAACCGGCTGCAAATCAAAAACAATCTCCTCCGGAGTCCGCCGCACCGCAACGGCCATTTTCTTTCTGCCGCGCATCATTACCCCTTCGATAACCGCCTGCCCGCCATATGAATAATCGGCCATCCAGCCGCCTCCTTCCCTTTGCTCCCTGGCATACTAGCTCCTTTTATAAGCTATATTTGATAAATATAGCAGAGCCTGGGCTCTGCATATTTTTCTTTACTCTATGCCGTACTTGTTCTTAAATCTTTCGACCCGTCCTCTGGTAAAGACCGTACGTTGTTTACCGGTAAAGAAAGGATGACATTTCGAACAAAGCTCCACCCGTAAGTTCTGTTTGGTTGAACCGGTCTCAAAGGTCTCGCCACAAGCACAAGTCACTTTTGCTTTATAGTATTGAGGATGAATGCCTTCTTTCACGTTTTTCACCTTCTTTCAGAATCCCTACTCAAATTGCTTTTCAGCAAATTATACGGCGTTACATTAGGTTATTATAGCATAGGATTTTCTGCAAGGCAAGTAAAAACGCACAGCATGGAGCGGGAACGTGCATCCTTTTTCTTGCCCTGATTCCCCTGCCTTCGGCCCTACAAAAGGGACCCCGGCAAAAAAACGATCTAGCCGGAGCCCCTTGAAAAGATCCCTTTTTCCCAGTCAACCATCAAGCCTTGGCGCGTTTGGTATATTGGGTCTTCTTGTCCATCCGGTGCCGCGCCTCCAAAAAGCGGATCGTTCCGGACACCCCGCGCATTACGACGGTATGGGTCGTGGCATAATTGCCATAATAACGGACACCCTTGAGGAAATCGCCATCCGTCACGCCGGTGGCCGCAAAAATCACGTCTTCGCCGCGGACCAGGTCATTCAGCGTTAGGATTTTCCGGGGATCGGTGACCCCCAGCTTTTTACACCGTTCAATATCTTTCGCGTTTTCCGGCCACAGCCGCCCCTGAAATTCCCCGCCGGTACAACGGAGGGCAGCGGCAGCTAATACGCCCTCCGGCGCGCCACCGATGCCGATGACCATGTCAACGCCGGAGCCGGGAATGCTGGTGGCTACCGCCGGGGATACATCCCCGTCGCTGATCAGCTTGATCCGGGCGCCGATTCTCCTTAATTCTTCAATGATGTGCCGGTGCCGTTCCCGGTCTAAAACGACCACGGTCACGTCGGCAATATCTTTATGCAAACTCCGGGCCACTGCCCTGACGTTTTCCGTAACGGAAGCGTCCAGGCTAATCTTGCCGACCGCCGCCGGACCCGCGGCGATCTTTTCCATATACATATCCGGAGCATGCAGCAGGCATCCTTTCGGAGCAACGGCCAGCACGGCAATGGCGCCCATTAAACCTTTCGCCACCAGATTGGTTCCCTCCAATGGATCAACGGCCACATCAACCTGCACATTGTGCCCTCGGCCGACCTTTTCCCCGATGTAGAGCATCGGCGCCTCGTCCATTTCGCCTTCACCGATCACCACGGTGCCGTCGATATTCACCGTGTCAAACATGGCGCGCATGGCCTCCGTGGCGGCATCATCCGCCGCGTTCTTATCGCCCCTCCCCCACCAACGGGCCGAAGCAATGGCAGCAGCCTCCGTAACGCGGGCAAATTCTAAGGTTAATTCCCTTTCCATTACCGAATTCAGTCTTTGTGTATGCATTCCCTTTTCCTCCTCATTAATCTCCTCACCGCTTTCTTGATCTGCTTGTGCCTTCTTTTCTATTTATTTTAACTTGGCCTCCCAATCCTTCTGAAACTTTTCCAAACCCAGGGCCGTCATCGGATGCTCAAACAATTGCAGAAACACCTTGTAGGGGATTGTGGCAATGTGTGAACCCACCCGCGCCGCCTCCATCACATGCATCGGATGTCGGATGCTGGCCGCAATGACCTTCGTGGACAGATTATGCAAACGCAACACTTCGACAATCTCCCGGACTAACGATATCCCATCGTGCCCCACGTCATCCAGCCGTCCCACAAAAGGACTGACATAAGTGGCACCCGCCCTTGCCGCCAATAAAGCCTGATTAAGGGAAAAAACCAAGGTTACATTCGTCTTGATTCCTTCCTTGGCTAACAGCGGAACGCATTTGATCCCTTCACGGGTCATCGGGATTTTTATCACGATGTTGTCGCGGATGCCGGCTAGCTTTGTCGCTTCCTGATACATTCCGGCTGCGGTTGTTGACAATACCTCGGCACTGACCGGGCCGGGAATTAACTGGGTGATTTCCTGCAGGATCTCGTGGAAATCACGCCCCTTTTCCTGAGCAATCAAAGAAGGATTGGTCGTTACTCCTGATATTACCCCGTATTGAGCCGCGTCCCTTATTTCCGTCAAATTTGCCGTATCCAGAAATAGTTCCAAACACACCACCTCCCGTAAACTTAAAGGGGTACAGGAAGGTTCCCCTGTACCCAGCCCAACCTCTGGAGATTATGCTTTCCCGCTACTGCCAAACACACGAATCTTCTCCCGCACAATTTCCGTCATGGCTTCCCGAGCCGGACCTAAAATCTTCCGCGGATCGATTTCCTGAGGATTCTTATTAAGAACGTCCTTTACCCCTTTCACGAAAGCCTCCCGTATATTGGTATCGATATTCACCTTTCTTACTCCTAACGAAATCGCCTTTTGCACATCCTTATCCGGCACACCCGAAGAACCATGCATGACAATGGGAATATCGACCAGCTTCTGGATCTGCGCCAGGCGATCAAAGTCCAGTTTGGGTTCGGCCTTATATTGACCATGAGCCGTGCCGATGGCTACGGCCAGGGAATCGACCCCCGTCTGTTCCACAAAATATTGCACATCCGCCGGGTCGGTCAGCATTGCATCCCGGTCCGACACGCTGATATCATCTTCGGTCCCGCCGATTCTCCCTAATTCTGCCTCCACCGATACGCCCGCCGCTTGGGCAATCTCCACAATCTTTTTGGTAATCGCGATGTTTTCTTCCAGCGAATACTTGGACCCGTCAAACATCACGGAAGAAAAGCCTTTGGCAATACACTGCACCACTTGCTTAAAATCGGTGCCGTGATCCAGATGTAAACAAACCGGAACAAAGGTCTTCTTCGCTGCCGTGTGTACTAAACTGATAATATAGTCGAGCCCTGCGTATTTTATGGCCCCTTGACTGGCCTGAATAAAAACCGGCGCGTTTTCCGCCTCCGCAGCGGCAATAATTGCCTGGACAATCTCCATATTATTGCAATTAAACGCCCCTACAGCATAATTACCTTTAACCGCTTTTTCCAATAACTCTTTTCCTGTCACTAATGGCATCCTTCCAAGCCCCCAATTCATTATTAATAGAATCTGTTCTTTGCTTTGGTTTTATTATTTGTTCCTTCTTTGTTTTTAACCTTGGTTCTCTTTTTTTGTCCGCTCCCGTCCAAATAGATGCGGGAATCCGCTTCCAACATGATATTGTCCATCTTGAAGAGGGTCTGCAAATCCCGGAAAGATTCCGCAAAGACAACGCCTACCGCCCGGCAATCGGCACACCTTAACTCTACCCGGTCCGGGAAAGTCTCTAATTCCATGTCCACCCCGCCACAATCGCAGGAAAGCTGGTCTCGCTCCGCCATGCGCCCGAGAATATCCAGCACCCGGTACATGATTTTCGGGTTGACGTAAAAATCATTCCAACGCGAAGGAGCGGCAAGTTCCCGGAAAAGCTCCTCCTCTTCATTAATGGCCTTGAGCACCTCGTCTTTGTTTCCCATGTAACCCAGTTCCATTCCGGTATGCTCGCATTTAATAGGTAGCATCTTTTTGTTCCAGATCCTCTCCCCGGACAAGTTAAGGCAATGACTTGTTTCGCACATAAAGCAGGACGCATGAAGAGAATAAGCATGACACCCTTTCCGCACGATCTCCAAAAGACCGGTGCCGCATTCACAAGCAAAACTAACCCTGCCTCTTTTGCCGCACTGGAACCGCGACACGGCAAACAGATTAATTTTTCCGCATTTTGGACAATGGAGTGATAAAATTGTCTTTGTAGTTATCAACACTTTCCTTACCCACTTTCTCTCTAACAAGCCTTCCCATGTTGCCTCATCCATAAATTTATGTATAGAATTATTCTTCATTATTCTTAAAACTCCTGCCCTTTTTACAGCATAATTCGCAGGAAGTTTTTGTTAATTATTTCAGCAGTTTTTCTAAAACCTCTTTCACCTTTTCCAAATTAAAAGGCTTTATTAACACAATCATCTCACTTTTTAGTTCATGGTCCGGTTCATCATAGCCGGTCATAAAAACCCCTTTCAGCCCTTTTCTTTTTTCCCTGATTAGTTTCATCGTTTCATAGCCGTTTATACCGGACATTTTCATATCAACAAAGGCCACCTGAAAGTCTTCCTGGCAGACCAGGTCATAGGCTTCCTGCCCGTTGGCCGCGGTCTTCACCTCATAGCCCAACATTAAACAGGTTTCCGCCAGTAACTGGCGAATGCCTTCCTGGTCGTCAATAATCAGGATCTTTGCTTTGTTTCCCATTTCAATCACCACCTTATTTTTTTGGTAAACTCACCTCCTTTAAGCAAAAAAACTTAGCTAGTACCGACTGCCGCGACCTGTTCCGCGCCCTGCTTTTCATGGAGATAGACCTTGGGGATACAAGGATTCACGACGGTCCGCCGGGCCGGAAGGATTGCCGCGGTACCAACTTCAATTCCCTCTAAACCGGTAATGTCCACCATGGTTAACTGCATCCCCACTTTGCCGATAATCCTTCCTGTCCCCTTGGGGAAACGAACAGGCGCCTCAAATTTTGTCCGGCCCAGGTACCTTAACAGCAACTTAACGGCCCCTTTGACAAAATCGCTAAAACCAGCGGGTTTCAAAACCGGTTCCACCTGCACGCCGTCGGTGAAGCCCACCGGCAAAATCGCGATGGTCGTTGGCCTTTTCGCCCGGAAGGTCCTCCCGTACCCCACGGAATGACCGGCCGGGAGTTTTTTGATGTAGATTACTTTGACCTTAAAACGCCAGGCCTCTTTCAAGGCAAGGCCTTTTTGCAGGGAAGGAACGGGAGCTTGTCCATACAATAAGGTGCCCACCCGCACCATGTCCAAATGCATTTCCGGCAATTTCAACAAGACCGCGCTGTTGGCAATATGCCGAACGAGCCCCTTAATGCCCGCCTGCTCCAATTCCGCGCAAACTTGTTGGAAGATCCGGAATTGTTTTAAAGCATAGCGGTTGTTTCTCCACATGGCCGTGGCCAAATGGGAATAAACCCCTTCCAGTTGCAAGCCCGGCACCGCGCCAATCTCCTGCGCCACCGTCACAACCTCCCGGGGCCATATGCCAAAACGCCCCAGCCCCGTTTCCACCTTGAGCTGGACTTTGATGATGGTCCGGGTTTCTGCCGCGGCTTTTTTTAACCACTCCACCGCTTCCGGGCTGGCGACCGTTGCGGTTAAATTAAATTCGGCAAAAAGGAAAGCTTCTTCCGGCAAAAAGGCTCCGAAAACCAGAATGGGAGTGCGAATACCCGCTTCCCGTAAAGCGCGCCCTTCCTCGACCGTAGTAACTCCCAACATGTCAACCCCGGCGGCGGAAAGCAGACGGCTGACCTCAACGGCCCCATGCCCATAGGCATCGGCCTTGACCACGCCTAAAAGCTTGACCTCCGGAGCGATTTTTTGCCTGATCTGCCGGTAGTTATGTTCAATCGCCTCCAGATCTACCTCGACCCATTTGGCCTTGTTTATTGCGCTTTTTTCCTTTTCCTGCATCATCACGTGCGCTCCTCCCCTACCCCCTGAGCTTTTTTTTCAAAGCGATGAGGCGTCGGATGTTCTTTTGGTAGAGCGGTTCAAGAATGGTCCACAAACGATAAGCAAAGGGCTTGAATACTAAATCGTATTCCCCGACAAATTCCGTGAAGTCCCCGTTAAAACCTTTTTTGAAGCGGTAAAGCCCATAAAGGGGGTTGTCCTCCGATAAATTGCCGGAAACCCCGCGGAAATCGTACATTTTGCAGCCACTGACCTTGGCCCATTGAATCATGGTCCACTGGAGCAGATAATTAGGCATCACCCGGCGGTCCCGATTGGAGGAAGCGCCGTAAATGTACCAGGCCTTATCCCCAAAAAGAAAGGCCAGGGTGCCCGCAATCGGCCGCTCCTCGTAATAGGCCATGAACAAGCGTAAAAATCCCGCCGGGGCCAGGGTGTTCCACATATCTTCAAAATAATGGTAAGGACGGATTAAGAATTTATCCCGTTCGGCCGTTTCTTTTAAAAGCTCGTAAAAAACCGGCAAATATCCGATGTTGCAGTTTTCCTTGACGGTTACCCCTTTTTTGGTGCTCAAGCGGATATTGTAACGGGTTTTGGAATGAAAATTGCTGAAAAGGGTGTCTAAATCCGGGCTTAGATCCAAACGAAAGACAAATTTAGGCTGGATCCCTTCAAAACCCTCCGCTTGTCCGGCCGCTTTAAACCTTCTTGTTTTAAGGTATTCCAAAAATTCCTTGTCGTCAAGCCTTATATCCGGATCAATTTTCAAAAAAATGGCTCCTTTTTCCTGCGCTAATTTCCTGACTTCAGCAAAGAGAAAATCCATCAGCGCGGCGTCATGGATATCCCCCACCGGACCCCGGGGCGCGTAAAAAATCTGTTTCCCTAAAAGCGGAATCTGGCGCGCCAAAATACTGATGGCGGCAACCGGGGTCGGCTCCTGGCTTTCGCCCTCCCCGACACGTTCCACGATCATCCGGTAAGGCTGCCATTCCCCTTTCCCTTTAAGTTCCCCCCATTCCCAGGACTGTAGGATATGCCCTTTGGGAGCGGAAAGGACAAAGCGGTTATAATACTCTTTTTCCTCCGCGTTTAACAACCTGGCTCTTAACATTAGTACCTCCTTGGACAATTAAAAAATAAGCTAAAAGGCACAGCACCGCTGCGCCTCTCCCCATCTCGCTTTAAAACCTTTGTCTTCGCAACCGATCCCTTATTTTTTCTTCCTCTTTAGCGCAGCACCGATAAAATCACGGAATAATGGATGCGCCCGGTTCGGTCTTGACTTAAACTCAGGATGGAATTGACAAGCCACAAACCACTGATGATCAGCCAACTCCACTACTTCCACCAGTTTACCGTCCGGGGATTCTCCGCTGATCATGAGCCCGTGTTGGGCTAAGACCTCCCTGTATTCGTTATTAAATTCATAACGATGCCGATGCCGTTCGGCGATTTCTTTACGTTCATAAGCTTTATGCAGTTTCGTTCCTTCCTTAATGACGCAAGGATAGCTGCCCAGGCGCATGGTCCCGCCCAACTCCTCCACGTCCTTTTGCTCCGGAAGCAAACTAATAACCGGATGAGGAATATCCGGCTGAAATTCCGCACTGCCCGCCTCCAGCTTGGCCACGTTCCGGGCAAACTCCACCACGGCCAGTTGCATTCCCAGGCAAATCCCCAAAAAGGGGATCTTCTTTTCACGGGCATATTGAATGGCTTTGATCTTTCCTGTAATCCCCCGGTCGCCAAAACCCGCCGGGAGCAAAATGCCATCAACATCTTTCAGGAAAATTTCCGGATCGACGCCGTTTTCTAATTTCACGGAAGAAATCATGACCACTTCCACGGCGACGTTATGGTAAATCCCTGCATGGGACAAGGCTTCACTAACACTAATGTACGCATCGGGCAGTTCCACATATTTTCCTACCAAGGCTATTTTAACCGTACCTTGCGGGTTTTTAATCCTTTCGACAATTTTTTCCCAGTCCGCCAACTGCGCCGGCCCGCACTGCAAGCCCAAACGTTCCACCACAAAATCATCCAGCCCTTGCTTTTTCAGGATAAGCGGCACTTCATAGATGGTTTGGGCATCCACCACCTGAATCACCGCATCCTTATCGATATCACAAAACAGGGCTACTTTTTCCTGCATCTCTTTGGAAAGAGGCCTTTCCGTACGGCATACGATGGCATCAGGCTGAATCCCGATGCTCCTTAATTCCTTTACGCTATGCTGGGTGGGCTTGGTTTTCACTTCCCCGGCCGCCGCCAGATAAGGCACCAGGGTAACATGAATGTATAAGACGTTGTCCCGCCCCACATCACTTTTAATCTGCCGGATCGCTTCTAAAAAAGGCAGCGATTCGATGTCCCCCACCGTTCCGCCGATTTCCGTAATGACCACATCCGGATTGGTTTCCCGGGCTACCCGGAAAACGCATTCCTTAATTTCATTGGTAATGTGGGGAATGACCTGCACGGTCCCGCCGAGGTATTCACCCCTTCTTTCCTTATTGATAACAGACCAATAGATTTTCCCTGTCGTTATATTACTTAAACGGCTCACGTTGATATCTACAAAACGTTCGTAATGACCTAAATCTAGGTCGGTCTCGCCGCCATCATCCGTTACAAAAACCTCGCCATGCTGATAAGGGCTCATGGTTCCCGGGTCCACATTAATATAAGGGTCGAACTTTTGAATTGCTACTTTCAAGCCACGGCTTTTCAACAGGCAGCCCAACGATGAAGCCGTAATACCTTTTCCGAGGGAAGATACTACTCCGCCTGTCACAAAAATGTACTTCGCCATGAATCTTTCCCCCCTCCTCCCATCATTTTTTGTCTTCCTCAAGCTTCCTTATGGCAATCCCTAATAAATTTTATCCTTCCCCTGCGCCAGAGTCAACATACATTAATCATCTCTTCTAACTATCTTCCCAGTCGTCCTCCTCTTTCTCCGGCTCAAATTTGTCAAACGATTCTCGCTCTTCATATTCCAGTTCAATTTCGTCCTGCAAAGAACGGCGATGATAGGGAATCGTCCGGGAGCCGTAAGAAAGGTTCCGCCGGACAACTTTCGGCTGTTTCCATTCCTTTAAGCCCCATAGCCCTTGCCCTAAATTATCAAAACGATTATCGAGCACCAGTTGAGTGTGAATTGCTGCCATTTTTTTATAATCATCCAAAGCCCATCCCTTAATTTCAAAAACTGCTTCCATTAATTCTTTGATGTTTTTACCTTCATGTTTCTCCGCAGTTTTCAATAATTGATAAATAATGTCTACTTCGGACAGATCCGGATTAATGTTTTCCAATTCTCCCATCAGCACACACTCCCCTTATTATTATGAACATTTTATTATTCTCACTAATCTGTGCTTTTTCCTGCTAAGAGGACAAATTTTTTCCAAAAAGCCAACGAGCCGCCAATTGCAAGGTCTACATCCGCTCCGGCGCACTGACCCCCAGTAAGCGCAACACATTGCGTAAAGTAATCCGCGTCGCTTCAATCAAAGCCAGCCGCGCCTTTCTGAGCTCCACGTCATCCACCAGTACCCGGCAACTGTTGTAAAAGCTGTGAAAAAGGGAAGCCAGTTCATGGGCATACCGGGTCAGGTGATGGGGTTCATAACTGACCGCCGCCTGCACTATTTCGTCGGGCAAATCGGCAATTTTACGAATTAAATCCAACTCCGCCTCCTCTTTTAACAAGGAAAAGTCCACCTGTTCATAGCTGGGCACTTCATCGACTGAAGCTTTTAAGATGCTGCAGACCCGGGCATGGGCATACTGCACATAATAAACCGGGTTTTCGGAAGATTCCGCCTTGGCCAAATCCAGGTCAAAGTCCAAATGACTGTCCGCCCCCCGCATGACAAAAAAGAACCGGGCGGCATCTTTTCCCACCTCATCGATCAGTTCGGACAGCGTAATGTACTGCCCGCTTCTTTTGGACATGCGCACGATTTCTCCCTGCCGGAACAGGCGCACCAACTGCATTAAAATCACATGCAAAGCGTCCGGGTCATAGCCCAAAGCCTGCATCGCGCCTTTCATCCTGGCCACATGGCCATGGTGATCGGCGCCCCAAATATTAATCACCTTGCTAAAGCCCCGCTCAAACTTGTTGCAGTGATAGGCAATATCGGCGGCAAAATACGTGGGTATCCCGTTGGAACGAACCAGGACCTCGTCCTTTTCATCGCCGAAGGCGGTGGTTTTTAGCCACAAAGCGCCTTCTTTTTCATAGACCAGTTCTCTTTCCTGCAATTCCTGAATCGTCCGGGCAATCGCCCCGCTATCATGCAGGCTCTGCTCGCTAAACCAGACATCATATTCCACGCCAAAACGCGCCAAATCATTCTTAATATTGGTTAGTTTCTCCTCTAAAGCCTTCTGGATTAAAAATTCCCGCCGCAAGTCCTCGTCCACCGTCAAATACTTGTCTCCTACTTCGGCAATAATCTTTTGGACCGTTTCGATCACATCCTGCCCGTGATAACCTTCTCCCGGGAAAGGAACGTCATGGCCCAGCAGTTGAAAATAGCGGGCTTCCAAAGAACGACCGAAATTCTCAATCTGATTTCCCGCGTCATTAATGTAAAACTCTTTGGTCACATCATAGCCTGCCCCCTGGAGGACATTGCTGAGGGTATCCCCCAGCGCCGCTCCTCGCGCATTTCCCATATGTAAAAGACCGGTGGGATTGGCGCTGACAAACTCGATCTGAATCTTTTCCCCTTGCCCGAAGTCGGACTTACCATAATCGTCGCCTTCCCGCAGAACCACCGGCAGAACCTCCTCCAGCCAGCTTTTGCCTAAATAAAAATTAATAAAGCCGGGGCCGGCTATTTCCACTTTTTCAAACAAAGGCCCCTCCTTTGGCAAATGGGCGACGATAATCTCCGCTATCCGGCGTGGCGGCATCTTGGCCTCCTTGCTTAACAGCATTGCCACATTGGCGGCGAAATCGCCAAAAACCTTTTCCCGCGGTTGTTCCACCACAAAAGCAGGAAGGGTTTGGAAAGAAAGCTGCCCGGCTTCCTGGGCCGCCTGAAGCGCCTTTTCGATGGCTTCTTTTACTTCTGTTTTTTTAGCTTCAACTATACTGCTCATCATAACCCCTCTCCCCGTCAACTAATCACCACAATTATATGTTCCTTCCCGCGGGAATGTCAATGCTCTCTTCCTGCTCATTCCACCTCAAAGGAATATTGGGGCGGCGGGGTTATCCGGACGATATTTTCCTCGCTTCCCGAGTCCGCGTTATAGAAAATGGAAAACTTCTCTTCATAAAAAGAACCGCGCACTTCCCAGGTCAGGATTTCTTGGCCCCAGGTGTTGACAATCAGGGCCGGGCGCACCGATTCTAGTTTCAGCCGCGGACTGACCATCGCCCTGATCTGCTCCTCGGTTAGTTTGGGTTCCGGCAAGGCCCTGGTATGGTGATACATATGATAGGGTGTACCTTCAAAGCCGGTAATTTCCCCATCCTGCAGCGCCACCTGGATTTTCACCTGGTCGGGGTACAATAATACTTCACCCTGACGGGGAACAAAAGTATAGACCCCGAAATTATCTTCTTTCTGGGCATGAACCATCACAAAATCCTGCATTTCGTGCTGCCGGAGCCACTCCTGGCCTTTCTGTTCTCCTTCACGGAGCGAGAGCTTGCTGCTTTCGGAAGTGCTGGTTTTCATGGCCCAAATCACGGAGCCATCCAGCCTGCTAACATCGACGTAGACCGTCTCCTTTTCTTCCGCCAAAGGCGGAATCTCGATGCCGTAAGTAGGGATATCCCCGACTCCTTCATAACTCATTTTGGCTGTATGTTTTCCCGGATCAACAAACCACCAGTCCAGCGCGATTTGCTGTGCTTCTTTTAGCCCAATCTCTTTATCCCCCTTCATTTTACGGGGTTCCGGCTCAACAGGGGCCAAATCTTCACTGAGATTGATTTCCGGATATTCCTCAATCCTTTTCTCCAGTAGGTTAAAGCCGTCCAGAATGGTATTGTCCGCTAAATTTCCTCCCCCCGCAACAGAGGCCAGCTCCACCTGGGTCCAACTCAACTGTTTGTTTAAGATTTTGGCCTCCAGTTTGTTCAATTCTTCATCCAGGGTCTTGGAGCGATGGAATAATTCTTCCAGCACCCGCCGGCTTTCTTCCTCCAGCCCTTCCCTGCCGCGGGCGAGCTTCCCCAACAAGGCCTGGGCAACCTCCCCCGTGTCCGCCAGAAACTTTTCGGTTTTGGACAAGGGCACAAAGGCTAAAGGAAGTCCTCCTAAATTGCTTTGGGCCGCAAAAACCTGTCGCCAAACGGTAGCCAGCGTCAAAACGGACTGTTCCCGGGATGAAGTAACCAGGGACTGGGCCAACTGCCCGGTAATATGGTCCAGGTGCCAGGTCAATTCATGAAAGTCCTTTTGGTACTGGCTCTCCGCCCGGTTTTGCAGTTCCTGCCGTAATCTTGATTCCTGATAGCCCCAAAACCCTACGCCCAACAAGGCCACGAAGAGCAAGCCAAAAAGCAACCCTTGTCTTTCCTGCCAAAACTTTTTCATTCCTTAACCACCTTTCACGGACGATTCTTCAACCCCATCAGCGGGCAAAAACATGTCTGCCGATCCGGGCAATGATTGGCTTGGACCAAATCCAGCGGGAAGTAGCGGTGACCGGATTCCAATAATAAAGCGCTCCGCCGGTGGGATCCCAGCCGTTAATGGCCGCCCTGGCCGCCCGCACGGCCGATGCGGTGGGGGCCCGGTAATACTGGCCGTCGGAAACAGCGTCAAAGGCGCCGGGTTCAAAAACAACCCCGTAAACGGTATTCGGGAAATTCGGATTCCTGACCCGGTTTACAATGACCGCCCCCACCGCTACCTGGCCGATAAAACTTTCCCCCCGGGCCTCCCCGCTGATTATTTTGGAAAGGACATATACATCATTGCTGGAAACGGTGCCTACTTTTCCTTTGGCGCTCTTGGCAACCGGCAGGGCGCCCTCCGGCGATTCTTTCATTTTTCGCTCATCGGTAAGTTCCCACACGATTCCTGCGAAAAGGGCCAGACCAATTATAATCATCACTGCGAGGAATTTTTTCTTCATCCTTCTGCTCCTTTCCTGAGGATATCATCAGGCTTTGAATTTTTTCTTAAAGATAGTATGAGTTAAATTAACATTTTTATCAGCATAAAAAAATTAAAATTGCGTCTGACCATTTATTAAAAAGTAAAAATTGCATAAAGCCTTGATTTATGCAGGATTGTGCGGCCCTCTTGTCGAAACCTAAATATAGAGACAAGTCTGAATACTTGCTAAAATTTGGATAGTTGACCATAGATCCCCTTAAAGATTGTTGTTTATGGTTATCTCTAGCGAAAGGGGGGCGGGAGATGCCCATAAAAAAAACAACGCGTTTTCTTATCACGGGGTGTTTTGTTATCTCTTTGCTGTTCTTTTCTTGCGATACGCTTGCCGCAACTACGATTTATGTCGGTAATCGTAACGCCGATTATATATGTGACGGAAGAGACGACCAGGTGCAAATTAATGAAGCTTTGAAAAAAGCCGCCTCAATGGGCGGGGCTGTTGTTTACCTGCGCGGTCCTTTTACCTACGAAATCCGGGACACGCTTTATATCGGCGATAATACCACCGTCACCGGTGATCCGGGTGCGGTGTTGAAACTGGGTAACAACTTAAAATGGAAGGAATACCAGGCCATGTTCCAGCAGATGAATCAAAATGGAAACAAAAACATCAAGGTCTACAACCTGGAATTTGACGGCAATCTGGATAATCTTAGCAAAATCGTGTCTTATGGTAAGGGATACTTTAACTTCTTCTACATGATTCGCTGTTCCAATGTGGAGATTTACAATAATTACATGCATTCCAGTCAAGGCGATGGCTACAGGGGAAAATGGGGCAATGGAATCAAATTCTATAACAACAGGGTCGAAAACCTGGGTCATGACGGGCTGTTCTGTTTGAACATGACTAATGTGGAAGCTTTCAATAACCAGATTGCCACCCGGGCCAACAGTGGGATCCGCATAACGGATAGCAACCATGTCAGGATCTATAACAACTACATTACCTCAGGTTATCTTGGTAACGCAGGTGTGCAACTGGAATCCCGCGGCCAGGAACCCAGAATGAATAGTATCCAGGTTTACAATAACATCTTCGAAAACACCTATGGGCCAGGCATCTGGATGATCAGATGGGGGCAAGAGAACGGCAGAGACCGCAGTTATGCCTACGGCGCACGCATTGCCGGCAATAAATTTATCGGATGCGGGGTCAACAAAATTGACTGGAACGGCGGCCTTGTCGTAGATGGTTGGGAATACACGGTGATCGAAAACAATGTCTTTGACGGATGTCACGGAGCCGCTATTGTGCACCGGCATCCCCAACAAAATATCCACGGCGAATCCATTGCTCCACCGGGAAGCGGTTATACCACCATTGTCAGGGATAATGAGATAAAGAACACGCGGCCTCATAAGGCCGGAAACGGAATAGGGGTTTATAACTATAACTCCCGGAACAGATTCCTGGTACACAATAACCAAATGCAAAACAACCCGGGCGGCAATTATGTAGGCGATCAAATCATCGAAGACCCGGCCAGCCAGATTAATAAATACACCTTCAAGACTACTCCCAATTATTCTTATTACGGAATAGGTGACGGCAACTATTATCAACAAGGCAGCGGTAGTAATGATCAACAAGATGAAGCTAACTATTATCAACCAGGCGGGGGCACGGAAGTAACCCCGGGCAGCAACGATTATTACGGCACTTCATCCCAACAGCAATCTTCAGAGGACTTATTTAATGTAGATGACTTTTTCAGCAATCTCTTGGACTATTATAGCAACAATCAATTTAATAATAATTCCAATGTGAAGCCATCCTACGATGACAGCATTTATAGCAGTCCCAGATTCGACGGTCCTCATCAGGTAGAGCCTAATTACCTCACACCTACGGTCAATGTCCCTTCATTTAATAACCTTACGCCTACGCTTACGATTCCTTTATTTAATGAATATACACCTTCCTTTACGACTCCTTCACCTAATACTCTTACACCTACGCTTACGACTCCTTCATTTAATAACCTTACGCCTACGCTTACGATTCCTTTATTTAATGAATATACACCTTCCTTTACGACTCCTTCATTTAACCTTACACCTACGCTCACTTTCTTATCACCCAATGATTCTTCCTATAATCCGACCTTTACTAATCCGACCGGCTATTATGACACTTCTTCATCGGGTAATAACTATAACAATAATAACTATAATGACCGCTTCAGGAATAATTCCCCGGGCTCCAGAAGGCAGGGACGCTTTTCTCCCCGGTTCCGTTTTATGGATCCTGAAGGAATAGACGATTATTTTCAAAAACGAATCGACCGTTTCAAAAAATCCTTTAACATACCTTTTAGGCGTTAGCCTGTAGCTTAGTCTTATCATTTGTTAAATAATTTAAATTCTTTATAAAGGGGGTGAAAAAAATGAAAAGGCGGAAACTGATTGTTCTTGCCTTAATCTGCTTCTTTTTAGTAACGTTCTCTTCCCCGGCAATGGCTAACTATAAACTAGGCTTTAACCCACCTGATTCAAACTATTACGCCTATCCCCCAAACAATAATACAACAAGTACGGGCAGTTTTGTCCCAACCTTATCCTTCGCCTCAGCCAATACTTACACTCCAAACATCTCCTATAACGGAGCAAACACATACACTCCTCAAATTTCCTTTAATTCAGCCAACTCTTACACTCCAAACGTATCCGTTAACGGAGGAACTTCCTACGTTCCAACCTTATCCTTCGGCTCAGCCAATAATACCTACAACCCGAACATTTCCGTTGGTGGAGCAGGTGCTTACGTTCCTCAGCTCAGCTTCAATTCAACCAGCACTTATGGTACGGGCACCATGTCCATTAACAACGCAGCAGGCAACTATGCTCCCACCATTTCCTTTAATACGCCAAACGGCAGTTTAGTCTCAGATCCACCGAAAGAATTCGTGAATTTTAGTTCAATTATCCCACAAATAAAGACGACTACACCAAAAGCAACTGTCAATACCTCAAGTAAAGGAACCGGGCAAACACTGGGCATCATAGAATCGTTCAGCAATACTTCTGCCCTTCCGAAGAAAGATAAAGGCTACCAGATTCAGGATCCCGAGATGGCGAACAGGGTCAGAGAAAATGTTAATAATATGTATCCGCAGAATGGATTCCAGCCACCTGATCCTGGTATCTTTAATATTCCAACCGTTAATGTCAATTCCTTACGGAATAATGCTTCGAACTCTAATGACTGCACTACCGGCGGGTGAGGTAAGTAAGCCATTGATGCTGGCTCTGGATGAGTCAGTGAACCAAAACGGGGAAAGCTTTTTAGCTTTCCCCGTTTTTTTCGCCTACGATTTGCTCATATTCCTCATAAGCCCGGCCCACCTGACTGGACGCATGAGCATCCGAGCCGTACACCAGGGGTATGCCCAGTTGCTTGGCGGCTTGCACGATCCACGGGCTGAGGTAAATCTCCCGGCAATACTCCTTAAATAAACCAGCCACATTAACGTCCAGGCTGTAGCCCTGTTCTTTCATCTCCTTCAGCAAATCAACAACCAGGTTTCTGGTTGCTTCGCTCATTTTCCCTTCCTGCCCAAAATAGCACTGGAACTTGTTGCAAAGAGTAAAATGTCCAATCCTTTTGGGTTTATAAGGACCCAAATCCGTCCGCAGGGCCTCTTTTACTGTTTGAAAATAAGCTTTTTGCGCTTCTTCGTATGAGCCATAATGCTTAATCACGCCTTCTTCAAAATCAGCCGGACTCACATCGACACACCGGAAGCCACCACAACCCTCGATAATATGCACGGAAAGGAGCCCATCCTCCAGAAATTTTCCGTACTCCTTCAGCATCCTCCTTAAATAGGCAGTCTCCGTGGGAAGAAAGTCGATTTCCAGCCCCACCTTTAGCTCAATCCGGTCCCGGTATTTTTTCTTCAAAGCGTACATCTCCCGAAAATACCCGTCCAGATCGTTATCGCGAAGGCCCAACTGCCGCTTCGTCCCTTCCGAATAAGGAAAGAAAGACCAAAAGCTGTCCGGAAAAGGCAAGTGTTCTGTGAAAGAATACATGGTAAAACCTTTTTCGATGGCCCTTCTGACATACTCTTCCGCGTGTTCTCCGGAGGCATGAAGGCAATAGTGCGTGTGCGTGTGTCCGTCTCTTTTGATAATTTTAGGCATTTATGCTGGTCCCTCCTCACCTCCCATTATAACAGATATCACGGGTAAATGAGCAGAACTTCCATGCGCTTTCCAAGGCTACACTTCCAAGGGCTTACCCCGACTTCCCGCTACATACTTTTAAATTTGGTTGACCCTTACTTCATTTCTGCCGATGACGGTAATTGGGGCCTCTCCTGCGCCAAAGGTTACTTTGCCCAGCAAGGCCTGCCGGTATTCTTTCTCCCGCTCCCCCTTATGGACATCCTCAGCAGGCTTTCCTATATCAGGATTTCCCATGTCCTTAGGGCTCTCCTGCCAATTCTCCCTGTTTTCCTTATCAGTTCTATCCTGCTCGTTTTTCCCGTCAAGCTGCCACTCCACATTCCCGCTTAAATAGGAAGGATGCTCCACATACGCTTTAATCTGGCAATTTGCCGCTGCGGGAATGTTTAATTCCACCACCCCGTCTCCCTTAATGGAGAGCCGCTTGGCCGGATTATCCGCATTGACCTCTAAATAATTATGGCTTTCCACCTCAATTTGCCGGTCAGCGGGAAGAATTAAGGTTAAATCGTCTATTCCGGAGTGATAATACCGGTCATTGCCTAAACCCCTATAATTAAACGAAAGGTACAGGGTATCGCCAATTTTCCGGTCAACGATGACCGAAGACGGGAGCATTTCCTCGGCTGTTTGCCGGCTATCCGCCGCCACATAAGCATCGCCATGGGCAGCGATAATATTCGCCATGCCGGTCCGTAAATTAAGCTCCAACCCGGAAGAATCAACGACGATTTTTTTGATGGAGTCATCCACGGCCAGTTCTTGCGTAGGAAGCGGCACAGTATAATGCTCCGTCGCAATCATCTTCGTGAAATATGAAGCAACCCCCACCTGATTTAAAGTATAAATGCCCACGGCGGTGAAGATAATGAACAGAATAATAAAAATACTCAGCAGATCGTATTTTATTTTCGGCTTTTCGTCTTTCGCGGAATAATAGGCCCAGAGAACCTCTAGCCCTAACATAAAAAGAATAATCGGCCACCAGGTTAATACCAGCTCCAGGGCATTTTGCGCATTGATTTGCGCATAAACAAGCATGGCCCCGGCAATAATCAGAAGCAGCCCCATGGATAAAGTCCCCACTCTTCTTTGCTTCATAATCGAACCCCCCTCTTACTCTTCCTTTAAATCCCCGTTTTCATTGCTTTCAATTCCGGCGCTGCTTTTACCAATTTCACTCTCATTCTGCCTGCTGCCAAGCAGCAGTTTAATGCCTCCGCCGATAAGGATGAGCGCTACAATTCCGGTCTGGAGATAATTTTTTACCTCCCAGGTGAGCAAAGGCGAGATGATTCTTTCAAAAGCAACCAGGCAACCAAGGATAATCAAGGCCCAGCCGGTCCATTGCGGATGTTCACTAAACCAGGAGAAAAGCGGGAATTCACGATCCTCAAAACCCGAGCCATTCTCCTTCGGCCATGGGGAGTTCTCAACCCGGTGGTAAGCATCAAAAAGGCTGTAAAACCATATCACCGGCAAAACAAATATAAAAACGGACATTCGCAACCATCCCATCAGAAAGGCCGAGAAGAAAAAGAGTGTCATCAAAGCAAGCCCCCGATTTTGCAGTCCCAGATACATATGCCCGGCGCCGGGTACCATAGATAAAACAACCGTGATTAATTTTTTGTTACTGAGATTAAACCAGGAAGGATCATCCGGATGATTGATGCCGTTAAACAACCCCTCCTCACCGTTTCCGCCCTGCTCTCCGAAATAGCGGTCCGTTAAAGATACGGCATCGACCATGGAAATAAACCAAAGCAATGGATAGATAAGAAGCAACAAAAGAAAATAATTACTGTCATTGGCAATAGCACTAAGCCCGGTCACCGAAAATATGGCACCCATGAAAAGCACAAAAAAGATTATGGCCCTTTCCTTGTAGCCCACATAAAGATGACTCAACCCCGGCAAAAATGACAAGATAAACGCCACAAACTTACTTTTTTTCTTCACCTTACTTCCCCCTCCCTGCCTTTGGGCATTTCAAAATTATCGATCCATTGTGCGGCCTCTTCTACAGCTTTTCTAGGTAAATCTAAACCCATTTCTTTTTCCCCCGCTTCCACCATCTTCATCCTTTCCACGGAACTTATAAAGCTCATTGGCGGCTTCACATCAATAATTCTTTGGAACAGACCATTGCTCACGAAAACCAGCGTAATAACGGCAGCGCCAACATAATAGAGCACCATACTCTGCCATTTTTCCCGACTTTGATTGGGCTGATATGACCCGGTTTTTTGCGACATACGTTGCTGCCCGCTGTGTTGCCGCGAGCGTTCCTTAGCAACACGGGCCAGAACTTTATCCGTAAAATCGGGAGAGAGTAATTCGGCCGCGCAACTCACTTCTTCGGCTGATACCAAGGTTAAAAACTTCTCCTGACACTGAACGCAACTGGCTAAATGAGACTCGATGTCAGTGTTTCGGTCGTCTTTAAAGCCTTCCCCGGACATACCGGACAAACCATTTTTATACTGTTGTAACTCTTCACGCCGATAATGCCTCATCATCCACCCTCCTCCCATTTTGCACGAAATAATTTTTTCGCCCGATACAAGCGGGATTCAACTGTTTTGACCGTAACCTTCTCTTCTGCGGCAATCTGCTGATAGCTTTTTTCCTCAAAATAATATTTTTTTAAGGTTCGTCGGTAAACTTCGGGTAAAGCTAAACATACTTTTTCCACCTGTTCCTGCTGCTCTTTTTTTAAAAAGAGCATCTCCGGGTCATTTCTTGGTAAAACCGGCGCACTCTTGACCTTAAATAAGTCTTCTTCCTCTCTAAAGAATTCCTCTTGGTACTGTTTCTCCTTTCTCCTTTGAAAATCAAGAGCCTTGTTCACCGCTATTTTCCCCAGCCAGGCTTTAAAAATTTGCGAACGGTACCGGGGAAGGGAGCGATACACTTGTAAAAACACTTCCTGGGCAATGTTCTCAGCTTCATCTCTTTCTTGCACAAAGTTGAGAATAACGGCAAACACGTACGCTTTGTATAAATTGACGATTTCGGCGAAAGCTTCTTGATCGCCTTTGCAGCACCGCCAAACTGACTTTTGCAGCTCAAGTGAATCCATAGCTCCCCTCCTTCCCTGTCTCCTATTTAATATAGACGATACTTTTTGGGAAAACCCTGCAGTATTGCCTGTTTTTTCGTAAAAAGATTAATTCCCATTATATTCTCCTTGCGTTCTTTCGCCAACACTGCAATACATATTCCAAAAAAAGACAGGAAGCCGTTGTAAGCAACGTTCCTGTCTTTTTTCTCCGTATTTAGTTATTCAGCTCAATACTTCCGCTTCGAATAAACAGTATGCAACAGTTCATGTGACTTGTGCCCTAAGGGTTTTTCTAAAAACTCCTCATAAAGCGTTTTCACGGCAGGATTCTCATGGGATTTTCTTAATTTTAAGCCGCGGTCAATATCGTAAGTGGCCTCCAAACGTTTCTCTTTAATCGCCACAGTGGTGCCCAAGGGCTGCCCGCCACCGCCGATACAGCCGCCGGGGCAGCACATGATTTCAATAAAGTGATACGCGCATTGGCCGGCTTTGATTTTCTCCAGCAACACTTTGGCATTGGCCAGGCCATTGGCTACCGCGATTTTTACTTTGGTGCCGGCCAGATCTACAGTTGCTTCTTTAATGCCGGTTAAGCCCCGTACTTCTTTAAAGTCTACATCCTTCAACTCTTGCCCCGTTACGACTTCATAAACCGTACGCAAGGCTGCTTCCATAACCCCGCCTGACGCACCGAAAATTACCGCTGCTCCGGTCGAAATCCCCAGAGGAGCATCGTATTCCTCCTCACTAAGGGCCTCTACATCGATGCCGGCTTGTTTGATCATGCGGGCTAACTCCCTGGTAGTCAAGACAACGTCCACGTCTTGATAGCCGCTGCTTTGCATTTCCGGGCGGGTACATTCATACTTCTTGGCGGTACAAGGCATAATGGAAACCACAAAAATCTTCTCGGCCGGAATCCCGGCTTTTTCGGGATAATAGGTTTTGGCCAGCGCGCCGAACATCTGCTGAGGTGACTTGCAAGTGGAAACGTGCGGTAGAAGTTCGGGATAGAATTTCTCAATATAGTTAATCCAGCCCGGACTGCACGAAGTAATCATCGGGAGGACGCCGCCCTCTTTAATCCGCTGCAACAACTCATTGCCTTCCTCGATAATGGTCAGGTCCGCCGTAAAGTTGGTGTCAAACACCTTAGCAAAGCCCAATCTCCTTAAAGCGGCCACCATTTTCCCGGTGCTGATGGTTCCCGGCGCCCAGCCGAATTCCTCGCCCAGGGCGACCCTGACCGCCGGCGCGGTCTGTACTACCACGTGCAGCTCAGGATTGTCCAGGGCCTCCCAAACTCGGGCGGTGTCGTCCTTTTCCGTCAAGGCGCCCACCGGACAAACGGCGATACATTGCCCGCAGTAAACACAAGGCGAATCGGCCAAAGACTCCCCATAAGCCGTCGAAACCCCAAAGTCCACCGAACGGTTCGCCGTATTGATCGCCGCCACCTGTTGCACTTCCTGACACACCTCCACGCAACGGCCGCACTTGACGCATTTGTTCATATCCCGGACAATGGAAGGATTCGTATTCTCAAGGGGCAGGTCTTTTTCGCTTCTTTCAAAAGCAACCTCCCTAATCTGATATTCATTCGCCAGCTTCTGGAGCTCACAGTTTTGATTGCGAACACATTTTAAGCAATCCTGGGGATGATCCGCCAAAAGCAGTTCTAAAATCGTTTTCCGCGCTTCCCGGATCGCCTTGCTGTTGGTCAGGATTTCACTGCCGTCAGCCACCGGCGTGTTGCAGGCGGTCTGAAACCGGCGCTGCCCTTTAACCTCCACCACACAAAGACGGCAGGTGGCCCGGGGCTTCAGATCGGTATGATGGCACAAGGTAGGGATTTTAACCCCCGCCTGCCTGGCCGCTTCCAGGATCGTCGTCCCTTCCGGCACCGTAACGGGCCGGCCGTCGATGGATACCGTAACTTTTTTCGCTGCTTTACCCGTTTTTTGCATTTCTATTCACCACTTTCCGTTTCCTGATTAGTGAAACATACTCCTGCCGGGCATTGACCGGACAAATGGGCGTCAAATTCCGCACGGAGATTTTTCAGACAAGTGTTCAACGCGGTTGCCGCCGCCTGCCCTAACCCACAGAAGGATACTTTCGCCAGCAAGTTGCTCAGGCGCTCCAGTTGGCGATAATCGTCTTGCGTCGCCGTTCCTTGGGAGAACTTATCCAGAATCAAATACAGCTGCTTGTTCCCTTCCCGGCACGGCGTGCATTTGCCACAGGATTCATGAATAAAGAACTCCGTGACACATTTCAGGTAATCAATGACACAAACTGATTCATCTAAAACAACCACCGCTCCGGACCCAACGCTAAGCCCGTTGGCCCGTAAAGCCTTGTAACAGTATTCCGTATCTAGTTGCGGGAGGAAACCACAGGGACCGGATTGCCCGCCCAGGTGGTAAAACTTGAGTTTCCGATGCCCACTCATCCCGCCGCCGATTTCTTCATCAAAAATAATATCGCGGAGGGTCACCCCAAATGGAACTTCATATACACCCGGTTTGGCCACGTGCCCCGAGAGGCAAACCAGTTTTGTTCCTCCGCTTTCGGCCGTGCCGATGCTCAGGTATTTTTCAGCACCAATGTCCAGGATGACCGGGACGTTAGCGAAGGACTCCACATTGTTCACCAGGGTCGGCTTTTGGAAAAGCCCTACTTCGGCCAAATGCGGGGGCTTCACTCTGGGCCGGCCGGCTTTGCCCTCAATAGAATTGAGCATGGCGGAGTTTTCCCCGCAAACGTAAGCCCCGGCGCCGGTCATGACATGAAGATGGAAGGAATACTTGCTGCCTAAGATATTGTCCCCCAGATAACCGGCCTGCACGGCGTTGTCAATCGCCTCCTGGAAGAGCTTTTGAATGGCGGCGTATTCACCCCGGATGTAGATATACCCGTCATGGGAATTAAACACGTATCCGGCGATGGTCATTCCCTCAATTACTTTCAAGGGGTCTTGCTCCAGGAGCAATTTATCTTTAAAAGTGCCGGGTTCCCCTTCATCGGCGTTACAGACGATATACTTCGGGGTATGCTCAATTTCGTACATCTGCTGCCATTTGGCTCCGGCCGGATAGCCGGCTCCGCCCCGGCCCATCAGCCTGGCCTTTTTTATTTCCTCAATAATTTCCAGGGGCTTCATCCCAAGCGCCTTTTTTAAAGCGGCATAGCCACCCGCCTTTACGTAATCTTCTACCGAAGTGGGACGGATCTGGCCACAATTTTTAGAAATCAAGGGCATTACTTTGGACATACGGACACCCCCCGGTAATTAGCAATAATTTCGGCCACCTTTTGGGCGGTCAGTTTCCCGTAAACCTTCTCGCCTATCTTCACCGCCGGAGCCAGGTCACAAGCGCCAAAGCAAGCGGAATATTGCAAAGTAAACAGCCCATCCGGCGTGGTTTCTCCCATTTTAATCCCTAACTGCTTTTCAAACATCTGCACTAGCGCCGCTTTGTTCATTACATGGCAGGGAGCGCTTTGGCAAATCTCGATGATGTATTTTCCGCGGGGTTCCGTGGAAAACATCGCGTAAAAAGTAAGCGCATCATAGACCTTCGTTAAAGGCAAGCCCAATTCGTCGGCGACTAACCGCGCCCATTTTTTATCGACGTAATTTTGGCCGGAAGCCTGCTGGATTTCCAGTAAGATGGCCAGCAGCTGTTCTTTTTCTTTTCCTTTGCTTTTAATGATTTTTAATACCTGTTCCTTTTTCAGTTCACCGCTCATTAACCTTTTCACCTTTCTTTCTCAACTACTCTCTTGCCGATTTTACCGAAAGCGATGTCGCCTTCGAAAAAATCATAGCATTCTTACTAGCAAAAATAAACTTGAAAATCTTCCCCCTTATCAGCCCCTCCTTCTTCTTTTTTTTCCTTTCTTTATTCATCGCTGTCACTGTCGCGCTGTCCTGTGTTTTTTATAACAAAAAAGACCTCAAAGCACGCTTCAAGGTCAGACATAACGTCCTATTTAAAGATAGTGCTCCACAAATATTCTCCGATACTTGTGACAGTGCCATACATCTTCTGCATGGCCCCAGCAAACAGCCCTTTGGCAAAAGCTGAATGCTTCGGCGGCGCCCCCTTTCCTAAAACCTCATCTCGCCGGTCAGCCTTAGTACTGATGAGAACCGCACCTCTATCCTCTCTATTATATTTGTTATTTATTTATATACCCTATTATATAACGGCCTTGCTGTCAAGTTAATTTTTTATTAAAAGCAAATCATCCCGCGATAAAGCTTTTAATCCGCTCATTGTTGATGTCGGCAAAAAACTCCTCTTTACTGCCTTCGGCCAGGATTTCCCCTTCTTCCATGAAAATAACCCGATGGGCCACCCGTTTGGCAAAAACCATGTCATGGGTGATTAACAAAACGCCCATTCCCTGGGCCGCCAAATTTTCAATGGTTTGCGCAATACCCTCCCTTAATTCGGGGTCTAAAGCGGAAGTGGGTTCATCCAGACACATGACCAAAGGGTTTAAAGCACAGGCCCGGGCAATCGCCACCCTTTGTTTTTGCCCGCCGGACAATTCAAAGGGGTAGGCCGCTTCTTTATCCTGAAGCTCTAACATCGCCAGAAGCCGCCGCGCCTTTTCTTCCGCTTCGGGACGGGGAACCCGGAACACTCTTACCGGTGCTTCAATGATGTTTTCCAGAACCGACATATGCGGAAACAGATTAAAGCTTTGGAAAACCATCCCCAGCCTTTTTCTGATTTGCAGCTGTTCCGGTCCCTTGGCATAGACGCATTTTGTTCCGTTGGCATCGGTAACCTGCCGGCACAGATATATCCCATCAACCATGATGGAACCCCGGTCACATTTCACCAGGTTATTGATACAGCGCAGCAAAGTGGTTTTACCGGAACCGGAACGTCCGATGATTGCTAATATTTCCCCGGTTTGTAAGGAAAAACCGACGTCTTTTAACACCTGTTCTGTTTTAAAAGATTTCCACAAACCTTCTACTTTCAGGACCATTCTTCATTCCCCCTGTTACCGGCCCGGTTACTGGTAATAAGCATACCTTTTTTCGATTTGCTGGAAGACTTTCGTTAAGATCGCGGTCAAAGCCAGATAAAACACTCCTACGACCACAAAGGGCACCAGAGAAACATCGCGGTTGGAAGCGATACGCCCGGCCCGCAATAATTCCCCTAAACCCACAACGTATACCAACGCGGTATCTTTGACCAGTGTGATCACTTCATTGGCCACAGAAGGCAAGACAATTTTAACCACTTGCGGCAGAACAATCCTCATAAAGGTTTGCACCGGGGAAAAACCCAATACTTTGGCCGCCTCATACTGTCCTTTGTCAATCGATTCGATTCCCCCACGGAAAATCTCGGCGAAATAAGCGGCATAATTGAGGACAAAGGCAATCAACGCTGCCGTAAACCGTTCCAACTGGAGCCCCACCGTCGGCAAGCCTAAACCAAAATAGATAAAAATGAGCTGCAGCAGCAGGGGGGTGCCCCGCATAATCCAGATATAGACCTGAATTACGGCCACCAGCGGTTTGATTTTGGATAATCTCCCGACGGCCACCAAAATCCCTAAAGGGATGGAGAAGACCAGGGTAAGAAAGAAAATCTTTAAGGTTACTTCTAGCCCGGAAAGCATGGCCGGCATTAGTGTGATAAGGTAGTCAAGCATCGACATCATCCTACACTCATGTTTAATCTACAATCTGCGACTATTAATTGGCAAACCACTTCTGGTAAATCTCATCATACTTGCCGTCTTCTCTCATTTCGTCCATGGCCTTATTAATCTCGGCCAAAAGTTTCGTATCTTCTTTCCTCACGCCAATCCCGTATTCTTCTTCCCCAAAGTTTTCCTCCAGGATTTTGAATTTTTCGGGGCCTCTCTCTTTAATAACGTATTTGACCAACACTTCATCGGCTACTACCGCGTCAACCCGCTTGGATTCTAAATCCATGAAGCATTCGTTGTTGGTGTCCAATAAAACCGGTTCCCCACCGTCCAAACTGGCCACTAATTCCGGTTCCTTGTTCACGGCCTCGACGGCGCTGGATTCATTCTGAATCGCCACTTTCTTGCCTGCCAGATCGGCTTTCACGGCAATCGGCGACTCCGCTAAGGTGATAATCACTTGCCGGTTGCCCAAATAGGGTTCCGAGAAGGCGACCTTGGCTTTACGCTCTTCCGTAATGGAATAGCCGTTCCAAATCAGGTCGATATTGCCGTTGTTCAATTCTGATTCCTTCATGGTCCACTCAATGGGTTGAAACCTTACCTCGAGGCCAATCCTTTGAAATACTTCTTTGGCCAGATCAATATCAAAACCGACCAGTTCACCGTTTTTGTCACGAAAGCCCATGGGAGCGAAAGTATCATCCATCCCCATCACCACATAACCCCGGTCCTGCAGTTGGGCAAAAGGATCGGTCTTGACATTCTTGCTTTCTCCCTGCTGGCCGCATCCGGCCAAACCGGCTAACCCTAACGCCAAAACCAGGGTCAGCGCAATCAATCTCCCCATTGTTTTCTTCATTTTCCTAAACTCCTCCCCTTCTCTACTTTAATATTCTGGTTACTTTTGCTTTACCACTTTAACATAATAAAGCTTTTTAATGTTTTTGTCAACTGATATCTTTTCCCCGTTAATTGCCAATGTTTATACCAATGAATTTTTTGTGAGTTTTTCCTTTACTATTATTTTCCCTTAAGTTAGAATACAATATATGGGAAGGACTCCTCTGGGATTTCTTTTAGGAAAAGACTTTTCAAATAATAGCCAGGCCACTGGCTACGAGCGGGGGGTGAAGAAGTGTCCTCATCTTTAGGCACCGTGTTACCTCTGTATTCCATCATGCCGTTTATCGGGATGTTATTATCAATCGCTTTAGGACCTGTCCTCATTCCAAAATTCTGGGAACACCACTTTGGTAAAATCTCCTTAGCATGGGCAACAATCGCGGCTGTTCCCTTAATTATTGCCTATAACAAGGTAGCACTTCATGAACTATTACATGTGCTCATCGCAGACTACATACCCTTTATTATTCTATTAGCGTCTCTTTATACGGTGGGGGGAGGCATCTTAGTTCGTACTACATTAAAAGGTACTACCCTGGTTAATGCCGGTTTTCTTACTGTCGGCTCCTTACTGGCTTCCTGGATGGGTACTACCGGAGCGGCAATGCTGCTGATTCGTCCCTTCCTGCGCGTCAACAAAGAACGCAAATACAAGGCATTTATGATCGTCTTCTTTATTTTTATGGTCGCAAACATTGGTGGAGCCTTAACTCCTTTAGGGGATCCCCCTTTATTCCTGGGCTTCTTGCATGGAGTTCCTTTCTTCTGGACGCTGCGTTTATTTTCACCAATGCTTCTCCTGCTATTATCTTTGCTGGTAATATACGTGGTTTTTGATCTTTATTACCTGCGCAAGGAACAAAAAGAAGCGGCCAATAGCCCGGCTATACGGAAAGCAACTTTGCAGGAAGTCGCTGCAACCACTTCCTGCAAGAAATTTCGAATTCTTGGTTGTTATAACTTTTTTCTTTTGGCAGGAATCATCGGTGCAATTTTATTTAGTGGAAATGTGAAAATGAGCGAAGTATCTATTCTTGGAGTTCACATCGCTTTACAAGATATAATCCGTAACGTTTTACTACTGGCTATTATGGGTCTTTCTTTACTCATCACTCCTAAATGTATCCGCGAGGAAAACGAGTATTGCTGGAACCCGATTTTAGAAGTAACTTATCTTTTCTTCGGCATCTTTATTACCATGATGCCGGCGTTACTAATCCTGAAAGCCGGAGAAACCGGAGCCTTAGGTTTCATTAGCGCAGCGGTAAAAGAACCGGCCAATTACTTCTGGGTTACCGGAATGTTTTCCAGTTTCCTGGATAATGCTCCCACTTATCTTGCTTTCTTCAGTGCCGCTCTGGGGCAATTCTACCCGAATATGGCCGAATCGATTGCGGTTCCGCTTTTGCTGTCCGAGAATCCTCTTTACCTAAAGGCCATTGCATCAGGAGCAGTATTCTTCGGAGCCATGACTTATATCGGCAATGCCCCCAACTTTATGGTTCGTTGCATCGCGGAGGAATCAGGGATCAAAATGCCCAGCTTCTTTGGATATATGCTCTATAGTATTTGCATTCTCCTGCCCCTGTTCGGATTAGTCACTTGGCTTTACTACTAAACCCTTAACCGCTCTATCTCCAAAAACCCAATAAAAACCCCGATCTCTCCTGGGATCGGGGTAATCTTTTCGTCACATCTTGGACAGAAACAGAAGCCCTTTACTTATGATAGGGCTCACCTTGGGCAATCTTCATACTGCGGTACAGTTGCTCCAAAAGGATTACCCGCATCATTTGATGGGGAAAAGTCAGGCGGGAAAAAGATAACAGGAAATCGCTTTGGGCAAGAAGCTCCTGAGAAATCCCGTAAGAGCTTCCAATAATAAAGGCAAGCTTGCTCTGCCCTTCCAAAGCACGGCGGCTGATAAAGGCACTCAGTTCCTCCGAGGACAACTGCTTCCCCTGGATGGCCAGGCTGATCACGAAGGAACCGCCAGGATTTGCCGCCGGATGCTTTCCCCTTCTTTGTCCAAAGCCTGCCTGATTTCGGCCCGGGAAGGATTTTCCGGCAACCTTTCTTCTGCAACTTCCACGATTTCAAGCCTCGTGTAAGGCTCCAATCTTTTGCAATACTCTTTGACCGCGTCCTTCCAGTATTGTTCTTTTAATTTTCCTACGGTAATCATCCGAATCTGCATTTTTACCCCTTCCGTTAAACGACCCACGCTTTCCCAAAGCAGCTTACACTTCGATACAGGCGCTTGGTTTGTAGCGCGGCGCCACCACCACATCCACCTCTTCCAGGTTCACCTGATTGTTTTCTAAAATGTCCCGCACGGTATGTAAAGCCAGGGCTGGATCATTGTTTTCCGCGCTTAAATGGGCCAGCAATACCTTATGGGTAGCTTTCCCCAGGATGCGCAACAAACCATGCGCCGCACGGTCGTTGGATAAATGCCCCCTTACTCCGGAAATCCGCTTCTTCAGCGGCCAGGGGTAGGGGCCGTTTTTGAGCATCTCCAGATCATGGTTGGCCTCCAGGATCAGGGCGTTAACATTCGCCAGCGCCCGCTCCATTTGCGCGGTAAAAACCCCCGAGTCCGTGGCAATCCCAAGTGTTTTTCCCCCCTCGGACAGTAAAAAACCAACCGGTTCCATGGCATCATGAGAAACCGGAAAAGGTTCAATCTTCAAAGCACCGATTTGGAAAGAATGCTGCGCGCAGATGTAGTGTTTTTGTTCTTCTTCGATGGTCCCGGGAAGGCGGTCTAACTCACACCAGGTCCCCTCGGTGGCATAAACGGGGAGATGGTACCTTCGCGCCAAAACCCCCACTCCCGTAATATGGTCCCGGTGCCCATGGGTCAGTAAAAGTCCGTCTAAATCCCGCAGCGACCGGCCACAAGCCTCCTCCAGGGCAGCACTAATCGTCTTTCCCGATTGTCCGGCATCAATCAGCACTCTGGTGGTCGCCGTTTCCACATAAACAGCATTCCCCGAGCTACCGCTAAAAAGCGTCCATACTTTCATGTTTTTACCGCTCCCTTGTTTTTTTAACTACGAATGTTACCATGAAGCCAGCCCAAATACCTCCCTGGCAAAATCGGCAAACTCCACCCCATAGGTTTCGGCAAAAGCCCGGTGAAACTCCTGCCCCTTCCCTAACGCCCGCAGTAAAGCCCCCATCCGCTCCTTGCCCCCACGAGCCAGCAGTTGACGAACGGCGTGGAAAGACTGCCAATAAGCCAGATACTGGTCCGGCTGTTCATCAAACTCCTTGTCCAATTTTTTAAAAGAATACGCCTTTGCTTTACGGTCCGCGGAAGGTTCATCCAGCGTAAAACCGGTTATTCTTTCCTCCACATCCTGAGCCAGCCCCTCCGTCAGCCAGCGGGGATAATTCCCTCCGGTCACTTTGTCTACCAATAAATGGGTTAACTCATGGGCCAGCGGTCCCTCCCTGGCGAAGATTTCCCTGGCTTCGGCGCTGTTTTGCGGGGACCGGCTGTTCCAGCCATAGGGGGAAACCAGCCGAATCGAACCCGCCCAATAAACGCCCACCGCGCTTTTATCCCCGGTCCAACCAAAACTCCGCTTTAAGCTTTCTTCGTCCCGGTAGAAAACCAGAGGAATTTGGCGCGATGCGTGTTTAAGGCCAAGGATTTTCTCCGCCTCCTGCAAATACTCTTCCGCAAGGGTTAAGACGATGGAGGCAAGCTCCTCATCTTCCTTGGTATATTTGAGGATAAAGGTGTTGCTTGCTAATTTTTCATAATCCTTCGTCTGGTAAGCAAGCATTGCCAGGGCGCCCTGTTGAAAAACCCGGTAGACAATCTTGCGGAAGTAAGTGGATATTCCCGTGGACAGCATACACGCCAAAAGCGCAATCATAACAATTATGGTCAAGCCACTGTTTTTGATTGAGAATGGCTCGTTTTTTTCTACTTTTCTGGAAACACTGACTAAATTAAGCATGGGATACAGCCTGCTTTCGTTTGGTTATTGGGCTCCGTATCCCATTATAGCAGAGCTTCCCTTTTCTTGTGCTGGTAATATCCCCCTAGAGATACCATACCAACGTGGTTAGAATAAGCCCTGCGCTTAATAAAAGCGCCAGCACAACCACAAAGGCCCTTTTGATTTTCTCTTTTTGCCTTTTCGTCAATCGCATCGCGCTTTAACCCTCCTTCTTTGAACGTAAATACTCATCCACCGCAGCCATGACCAGAGCGCCATCCCCAACGGCGGTGGCCACCTGCCGCACACTTTTCACCCGGCAATCCCCAAGCGCAAAAATACCCGGCGTGGCAAGTTGCAGATCCTGCCCCGTAAGCAAATACCCCTCTTCGTCCCTGGTAAAGCCGGCGCCTAAAAAATCCGTATTCGGTTTCCGGCCGATATAGATGAATACGCCATCCACTTCCTCCGTGCCGGTTTCCTGGGTTTTGACGTTTTGCACCAGCAGGGCGGATACTTTTTGCTCTCCCCTTATCTCCAAAGGCACTGTGTTCCAACGGATTTTAACGTTCGGGAGCGTCAGCACCTGCTGGCTTAAATACTGGTCGGCCCGGAAGGAATCACGCCGGTGAATAATCAGCACTTCCTCCGCCAACTTGGCCAAATAGATGGCTTCCTTAACGGCCGCATCTCCGCCGCCGATTACTGCCACTTTTTTCTTTTTAAAGAAAAATCCGTCACAAGTAGCGCAATAGGAGACCCCGCGCCCCACAAATTCTTTTTCACCTTTGATGCCCAGTTCCCGCGCTTGGGCGCCGGTGGCGATCAAAACCGTTCTTCCCTGCACCAACCCCTCCGTTGTTTCCACCGTTTTGATTTGTTCTCCCTGCCCGAAATCAGTGTTCCCCAGACCGGGATGGATATTGAGCCCGGTGACTTCCGCCACCAGCATCTTACAGCCAAAACGCAAAGCCTGCTGATAAAAGCCTTGCATTAAATCAAAGCCCGATATTCCCTCGGCAAAACCGGGATAATTTTCGATCCGGTCGGTTATGGCCGCCTGCCCGCCAAAAGTTCCTCGTTCAATCAAGATCGTTTTCCAACCCGCCCGGCAGGCGTAAATGGCCGCGGTAAGCCCGGCCGGCCCGCCACCGATAATCACAATGTCGTAAATCCCCACACCGCTCCTCCCTTCATCCTCCTTGCAGCACCCGGGAAAAATACTAGAGAAAAGGTACAAGCTTTCACCTGTACCTTTTTAATATGTATACTTACCGGTTTTGCTAAACTTGTTCAATAAACCCTTCCCGCACCCTTTAATCCAAATATTGTCTCGGCGAAACATGCTTGCCGTTAAGAATCGTTTCAAAATGAAGGTGCGAACCTGTGCTTCTCCCGGTTGACCCGACTCTTCCGATCAGATCGCCCCGGGAAACCTTCTGCCCCACCGAAACATCGATGGCGCTCAGGTGGGCATAACGGGTTACCAGCCCTTGTCCATGACTGATATCGACACATTTCCCATAAGTGCCGAACGAAGCAGCTCGAATTATGGTTCCATCCCCGGCGGCACAAACCGGATCCCCCTGGTCGCCGTCAATATCAATTCCCGTGTGCCGGGAGCGGCCCCGGGACGTCCCGTAGGACGAAGTAATCTTCCCTCGCAACGGCCAGCCTAAAGTACCATTTCCTCCGCCATCACGAGAGGCCACAATTAATTTTGTTCCTTTCCGCACCACTTCGGTTACCGGCTCTTTGAGGACAAGCTCTTCCAGGGTCTGCTTCTCGACAACCTGGTCATTGGTTTTCGTAATCCGGTAAGTGACCCGTTTCAAGCCGTCACTACCGGATTTCTTCACTTTTTGTTGTCCTTTCCAAAGCGAATCGTCATTTTCATATTCTACCGGATGCGGAATCTTTTCTTCCACCGTGGTGGTCATGACCGCTACAACATTAACCAAGGGTTCCGCCTTTTTCAAATTTAAGCGTTGCCCGATTTGCAGCAGTTCTCCCTTTAAGGAGGGGTTCATTTCTTTAAGTTGGGCTACGGTTAAATCATGGTCCCGCGCAATTGTCCACAAGGATTCTCCTTCCGCTACTTCGTGCTGGACAATTTTCTCCATGCCCGTAAGCATGGCTTGCACGGCTTCATCTTTGGTCAGCAGCCCCCCGGCCGTGGTTTTGGCCGGTACAACCGCAACCTCTCCTTGAAATTCCAGGGTCTCAATTTGCACGGTGCCTTGTCCCTGGTCCTTGGAAGCACCGTTTCCCTCAGCTATGTAAGCGGCTTTTACTGCCTCCAGCGCTTCCTTGGCCTCCGCCTCCGAAGCTAAAAACACTTTCTGTTCCCCGTTAATGGCAATGGCCCAGGTATTGATTGGCCAACGAAGCTGCTGCTTTAAAACCGCAACTAATTGCTCCTCTTTGATAATCTCCCCGGTCCCGGACTTTTCCTTCACAAAGGATAGCTGGGAAGTGGCCACGTCCACCTCCATGCCAATCTCCTGGGACAACTCCTGGCGGGCTGCCTCCAGCGCTTTGGCCACCGCTTTTTCTCCGGGCACCAGACCGATTTCCTGTCCATCCGCTAAAAGCATCACCGGCTGGAAAGCCATATAGAAAAACCCACCGGCCAGGATGCTGAGCGCCAATGCGCAGGCCGCCCCGATTTTAACGCTTTGCAGGTTTTTCACCTTGCGTAGGTGCGCCAGGAACACCGGCGCCGCCTCTTTACCGATTACTTGCTTATGGTTATGGTTAACCATTGCTTTGTTGTTTTTCTTTTTCTGATTTTTTTTCTTCGTAATATTCGTTTTATTTATATCTTTATTCTTCTTAGCTGTTTTTGAACAGTTGCTTTTTAAATTATTTTGGGCAGATCTTTCGGGCTTACCAATTTCCAGAACGGCTATTTTCGGTAGTACTTTTAGGCTTAAAAACATTTTTACCCTCGTGTGATACGTTTTCAGGTAAGAGATAATTTTATTTGCCATTTTGCCCCAAAGACACCTTGTTGCAAAACTCAATTCTCCTTAGCCTCCGGGGTTTTCACCCTCCTTCCGTCACTTGCTAAAATCTTCTACAACATCATAATTATACTACACTTCGTCAACTTGTTTCAACCAAAGATTTTCCAATTTTAATTTTTTGTTTATTTGTTTATTTTTTCCAATAAAGCTGACTTTAAACCCCAGCACGAAAAGGCAAGGTATATACTAAGCTTCTTGCGGTTGTTCCTGCTGCCGGTCGGTCCATACTTTGACCTGCAGGTAAATCCCGTATTCCAGCCGGGTTTTTTGCAATTCACAACCCAATTCGTAGGGCTTCCGCAGATCCCGGTGAAAATGATAGGCATTGGCGTGGCAGCCGCCGCTACAGAAAAAGCGCGCCCAACAACCCCGGCATTCAGGCTTGTTAAAAACATGGGCTTGCCGGAAGTCCTCCCGGAGTGCCTGGTTTTGAATACCGGTAAAAACATTGCCCAGACAGAAGGCCTTGTTTTCCATGAACTGGTGACAGGGATACAAATCTCCAAGGGGGGATACCGCCAAATACTCGTTGCCGGCCCCGCAGCCCGATAGCCTTTTCAAAAGGCAGGGCCCTTTATTCAGGTCAATATTGAAGTGGAAAAACTGAAAAGGCTTCCCCTCCCGGTAATACTGCAGCCATTTTTCCGCCAGCCGGGCATATTGCTCCTTTAATACCGGCAAATCCTCCTCCTGCAAAGCGTAATCCTGCTCGGGAGAAGCCACCACCGGCTCCAGCGAAACGCGCTTCATGCCCCGGTCCACCAAATACAGCACATCTTCGCAAAAATCCAGGTTAAAGTGGGTATAGGTGCCCCTGACATAATAGGTGTCCGCTTTTTGCCTGCTTAGGTATTCCCGAATCCTTTGGTCCACCAGGGCAAAGCTGCCCTTGCCGCTTATAAAGGGGCGCATCTGATCATGGACCTGGGGCCGCCCGTCGATACTTAAGATCAGCTGCACATCCTCCTGATTGAGATAATCAATGATCTCAGGAGTCAAAAGCACCGCATTGGTGGTCAGGGTTTGCTTCAGGATTTTTCCGGTCTCCCGGGCCTTTTCCTTGCCGTACTTGATTAATTCCTTGACCACGTTAAAATTTAAAAGCGGTTCCCCGCCAAAATAGTCCACTTCCACATGCCGGCGGGGTCCCGAAGCGGCAAAGAGGAAATCCAGGGCTTTTTGGCCGGTGGCCAAATCCATCAGGGACCGGTCCGCGCCAAAGGGTCCGGTCCCGGCAAAGCAATATTTACACCGCAGGTTACAGTCATGAGCCACGTGAAGGCAAAGCGCCTTCACAATCTGTTCATCCCGGGGCGCGTAATTTTCCTCTACGGTACTTGAGCTAAACAAAGCGCCGGTGGCGATTAATTCCTCAAAGCTCTTTCTGATTTCCTCCAGTTCCCCCAGCGGAAGGGTGGTTTGAAGAAGGGCGGTGGCTTGCTCCAAATCGCCCCCGGCCTGTTCCCAGCCCTCCAGAAAATCCCACGCCTCCTTGCTTAGGCTATGGACGATCCCGCTGTTAATGTCCAAAACGATGTAGGTATCTTCAATCGCAAATTTATGAAGCAGTGAAAAATCATAAGGCTGTGTCTTTGCCATGTTCTCCCTCCAAAAAAAGAGACCCTTGCGGGTCGGAATAGAAAGCTTTATTGTTTTTGACAATCCTGATTACTAACGGTACAGGAAGTTTTACATGCCGACTGACAAGATGTGACGCATTCGCCGCAGCCGCCTTTTTGCACCGTCTGTACTAAATTCTGTTTGTTAATCGTTTGAATGTGTACTTTTTTCTCCATCATCATCCGCCTCCTTTTCCCCGAACGACCTTAATTATATCATCGGCCGGCCCTTTGGTAAAGATTCGATCTTCCTAGATGCTCACCTGCCCTACCTTATCCGAAGAAAGCTCCACCGGCAGATCGGCCTGTTGATAATGCTTCCTGCTTTCCGTATCGACCCGCTCTAAATTTTCAAAAGCGGTGGCAATCATCAGTTTAATTCGATTCAACTGGTTAACCTCACTGGCTCCCGGATCGTAATCAATCGCCACCAGATTGGTGCCCGGATAAACCCGCTTTAGTTCCTTGATCATTCCTTTGCCCGTGACGTGGTTTGGCAAACAGGCAAAAGGCTGCATGCAAATGATGTTTTTAACCCCACTCTTGATAAGCTCAATCATCTCGCCGGTCAAAAACCAGCCTTCCCCGCTCTGATGCCCTAAAGACATTACGGTAGAAGCCCCTTCGGCGATTTCCCAGATGGGTTTGGGAATAAAGAACTTTTTATGCTTGCTCTTGCTTAAAGCTTTCCGGTAAATGCGCTGGTAGAAATCCAGCACCAGGACGGCGAGCCCTCCCGCCAGGGCGGGAAGCTTTCTGTTGGCCAGGTACCGGGCCTTGAATACCCCATCAATGGCACAATAGGACAAGAAATCGATCAGGGCGGGCATGACGACTTCCCCGCCTTCTGCCTCCACTACCTCTACTACATTATTATTCGCGGTGGGATGAAATTTCACTAAAATCTCCCCCACCAAACCCACCTTCGGCTTTTGCTCCTCCTTTGTTTCCAACCGGTCAAAGTCCCGGACAATTTCTTTAATGTTTCTCCGGAACTTAAGCCAACTGGGGCTCGCCAAAGACTCCTTGGCAATTTTCACCCACTTTTCGTACAGGGCGTTGGCAGAACCTTTGCTTTTTTCATAGGGGCGCACCCGGTAGAGCACATTCATCAGCACATCGCCGTAAATTGTCGCCATCAGCGCCCGGTGCAACAAACCGAGGGACACTTTGAACCCGGGGTTTTTCTCCATACCGTTGGCGTTAAGGGAGATAACGGGAACATGACCAAGTCCCGCATCCTGCAAAGCCTTCCTTAACAACCCGATGTAATTGCTGGCCCGGCAGCCGCCGCCGGTTTGCGAAATCATGACCGAAGTATTTTGCAAATCATACTGCCCCGACTTCAGGGCTTCAATTAATTGCCCAATGACAATAATCGCCGGATAACAGGCATCATTGTTCACGTATTTCAACCCCTCGTCGATAGCCTGATAATCGATGGAGGGTAACACCACTAAATTATAGCCGGACAGCCGGAAGGCCTCCTCCAGGAATTGAAAATGAAGCGGCGACATCTGGGGCACCAGAATCGTATGCTTTTTGCGCATTTCTTCGGTAAAGACGATTTTTCTAAAAGCAGCCTCCCCGCGCTTGTGTCGTTGAAAACCGTTTTTCTCCCGCTCCATAATCGTCGCTTTCAACGAACGAAGCCTAATCCGGGCTGCCCCCAGGTTGTTCACTTCGTCAATTTTCAAGACGGTGTAAACCTTCGAGTGGGCCTGCAGGATCTCCTGCACCTGGTCGGTGGTAACCGCATCCAGACCACAGCCAAAAGAATTTAACTGGACCAGTTCCAGGTTATCCTGGGTGGCTACAAAGCTGGCCGCCGCATAAAGCCGCGAATGGTAGGCCCATTGGTCCACAACCCTTAAAGGCCGCTCCACTTTTCCCAGATGGGCCACCGAATCTTCCGTTAAAACGACCATGCCCAGCGAATTGATCATCTCCGGGATCCCATGGTTAATCTGGGGATCGATATGATAAGGCCGGCCGGCCAGGACAATGCCTTTGATCCTTTTTTCCCGGATCTCCTTTAAGGCAGCTTCTCCGGCTTCCCGCATTTCCTTTTTAAAGGCCTCCTGCTCCTGTTGGGCCAAAATGATGCTCCGCCGGATTTCTTTTTCCCCGATGTTTAATGGTTTGAGAGCACTCGTTAAACCTTTCAGAAGACTCTTTTCGTCGTTTAAAGACAGGAAAGGCTTTAAGAAAAGGAGCTCCTCTTCTCGCACCCCGTCCACATTATTCTTGATTACTTCCGGATAGGAAACCACAATCGGGCAGTTAAAGTGATTGTCGGCTTCCTTTTGCTCCTTTTTTTCATAAGTGACACAGGGATAAAAGATCACTTTGACCCCTTTTTCAATTAAATCCATAATATGGCCGTGCACCATCTTTCCCGGATAACAAACGGATTCCGAAGGGATGGTCTCGATTCCTTTTTCGTAAATCTCGTTGGAGGACCGGTCGGACAAGACCACCCGAAAGCCCAGGTGCGTAAAGAAAGTGAACCAGAAGGGGTAATTCTCATAGATGTTTAACACCCGGGGGATCCCGATCACCCCGCGGCGGGCGTATTCCTCGGGAATAGGCTTATAGGCAAAAAGCCGCTCGTATTTCTTTTGATAGAGATTAGGCAGGCGGTTGTTTTCCTTCTCGCCGCGGGCCCCTTTTTCGCAACGGTTGCCCGAAACAAAACGCTCGCCATTTCTAAACTTGTTGATGGTTAAAATGCAACTGTTGGCACAGCCCTTACAACGGGAAACCGCGGTCTCCAGGCGAAAATCCCTGAGCTGCGCTTCCGTCACCAATTGGGAAACGGATCCTTCCACGTATCTTTCCCTGGCAATCAAGGCCGCGCCGAAAGCGCCCATAATCCCGGCAATATCCGGTCTGATCACTTCGCGGCCAGAAAGAATCTCAAAGGCCCTGAGCACCGCATCATTATAGAAGGTGCCGCCCTGGACCACAATTTTTTCCCCTAACTCCTGGGCGTTTTTCAATTTGATGACCTTAAACAGGGCATTTTTGATAACGGAGTAGGACAAACCCGCCGAAATATCGCCGACGGAAGCTCCTTCCTTCTGCGCCTGTTTTACCTTGGAATTCATAAAAACCGTGCACCGGGAACCTAATTCGGACGGATGGGGAGCATACAAGGCGGCGGCGGCAAAATCCTCAATTTTCATGTCTAATGAGGCCGCAAAGGTATCCAAAAAGGAGCCGCAGCCGGAAGAACAGGCTTCATTCAGGAGAATGCTGTCAATCACCCTGTCCCTGATCTTGAGGCACTTCATGTCCTGCCCACCGATATCCAGAATGAAATCCACCCCCGGGCAGAAATACTCGGCCGCTTTATAATGGGCCAGGGTCTCGATTTCGCCCACATCCACCTTCAAGGCCGCTTTGATTAACCCTTCCCCATAACCGGTGACGGTGGAATGAACAATCTTCGCCGTAGGTGGCAAAGCCCGGTACAAGGCCTTTAACGCTTTAACGGTGGATTTGAGGGGGCTGCCCTCATTACTGCCGTAATAGGTGTATAAAAGTTCTCCCTCGTCATTAATTAAAGCCAGTTTGGTGGTGGTCGAACCGGCATCGATCCCTAAATAACAGTTACCGGTAAAACCGGCCAGGTCCCTTCTTTTGACGGTATTTTTTTGATGCCTTGCTTTAAATTGCGCATATTCCGCCGGTTCTGAAAAGAGCGGTTCCAGGGTATTGGTTTCCCTGATGGCCGTCTTCCCGAAAGCGTCCAATTCCGCCAGGAAAGTTTTATAATGGACCGGCTGCTCATTCAGCGAGGACAAGGCCGCCCCCAGCGCCACAAAAAGTTGCGAGTTTTCGGGGAAGATCGCTTGCTCCGGAGTTAATTGCAAGGTTTCAATGAACCTTTTTCTTAATTCCGATAGAAAATACAAGGGGCCCCCTAAAAAAGCAATGTTGCCCCGAATCGGCCGGCCACAGGCCAAACCGCTGATCGTTTGGATCACAACCGCCTGCAGCACCGAGGCGGCAATATCTTCCCTTGCCACTCCTTCGTTCAAGAGGGGCTGCACATCGGTTTTCGCAAAAACACCACACCGGGCTGCGATGGGATAAATCACCTTATGGTTCCTGGCCAACTCATTCAAACCGCTGGCGTCCACCTTCATGAGCGTGGCCATTTGGTCGATAAAGGAACCGGTTCCTCCTGCACAGGTTCCGTTCATCCGTTGGTCGACCCCATCGTTAAAGTATGTAATTTTGGCGTCTTCTCCGCCTAATTCAATGGCCACATCGGTTTTCGGATAATAAGTCTTAATCGCTTTGGTGGAGGCAATCACTTCCTGGGTAAAGGGCACCCCCAGGTCGCGGGCAATCCCTATTCCCCCGGAGCCGGTAATCATCACGGTTGCTTTCGCATCCTTGATGATATCAACTGCGCCCTGCAGAATCTCCCACAGCTTTTTCCGAATATCGGCGTAATGACGTTCATATTTGCTATAGATGATTTCATGCTGTCTGTTGAGGACCACTAATTTCACGGTCGTCGAACCAATGTCGATCCCCACATGAAAGATTTTGCTCATTTAGTCCCACAGCAAAGGCGCTGTGTTCACCTCCTTGGTTTTTAAGAAAAACCTTGCCAAAATTATTACTACATCTCTATTTTAATATATTTTCATTATTTCACAATAAAGAATAAACAACAAACCCGACCTATTGCCGGGTTCTTTCTTTTTTCGGAATGGAGCGGGTGAAGGGAATCGAACCCTCGCCGCCAGCTTGGGAAGCTGGAGTTCTACCATTGAACCACACCCGCATAATATCTTTTTCATCCAGTTTAAAAATCACGACCAAATCTATAAGAGAATATTTAATTAAGCGCAGAAAAAAGATTGGTGGGCGATGAGGGGCTCGAACCCCCGACCTCATGCATGTGAGGCATGCGCTCTAACCAGCTGAGCTAATCACCCCCGGTAAAAGTCAGCTCTATGACTCAGAGCATGTTGAGATGATCTTTTCTAAAGTTAGACTGGTGCCTTGGGGCGGAATCGAACCACCGACACGAGGATTTTCAGTCCTCTGCTCTACCAACTGAGCTACCAAGGCATTTTCCCCTTTTACTAATCAATATTATATCACAATTAATCCTACTGGCTAGTTCCAATTTAGTGAATAATGGCGGAGCCGACGAGACTCGAACTCGCGATCTCCTGCGTGACAGGCAGGCATGTTAGACCACTACACCACGGCTCCGCATGATAAAAAAGATGGTGGGCGATGACAGGATTGAACTGCCGACATCCTGCTTGTAAGGCAGGCGCTCTCCCAGCTGAGCTAATCGCCCATGTTGATGGCGACCCCTATGGGATTCGAACCCATGTTACAGCCGTGAAAGGGCTGTGTCTTAAACCGCTTGACCAAGGGGTCCTGATTTAACCAAAAAATTTAATGGTGAGCCATCCGCGATTCGAACGCGGGACACCCTGATTAAAAGTCAGGTGCTCTGCCGACTGAGCTAATGGCTCATTTGGGGTTTTGTCCCACAAGTATATATATTAACACGAGATTTTAGTTTCTGTCAACCAAAACCCGCCGGCAAGATTTCCCAGTTTCCTTTATCAATGATGCCGGTCCAGGTTCACAAACTTCGTAAATTCTTTCAAAAAGCCTAATTCGACGATGCCGGTAGGCCCATTACGATGCTTGGCGATAATAATTTCCGCAATGCCGGGCTTTTCGGTATCGGGGAAATAATACTCCTCCCGGTAAATAAACATGACCAAATCCGCATCCTGCTCTAAGGCACCGGACTCCCGCAGGTGGCTTAGGGCCGGCCGTTTGTCCTGGGTTTGCTCTACCGCCCGCGACAGCTGGGAAAGAGCCAGCACCGGCACATTCAGTTCACGGGCCAACGCTTTTAAGGCGCGGGAGATTTCGGAGATTTCCTGTTGACGGTTTTCAAAGCGCCGCCCCAACTGCATCAGTTGCAGGTAGTCAATAATAATCAGACCCAGCCCTTTTTCCGCCTTAAGTCGGCGGGCTTTCGCCCGTAATTCCAGCACGGAAATCGCCGGAGTGTCGTCAATATACAGTTCCGCCTGGGACAGGGGCTGCGCCACTTTGGTCAACCGCACCCACTCCTCGTCCTGCAGGCGTCCCGTCCGCAATTTATGCTGATCAATCATCGCCTCGGAGCTCATCATCCTTTGCACCAACTGCTCTTTGGACATTTCCAGGCTGAAAATGGCCACCGGTTTTTTCGCTTTCAGGGCGGCATTTTGGGCGACATTCAGGCCAAAAGAGGTTTTCCCCATGGCCGGGCGAGCGGCGAGAATAATCAGATCGGAAGGCTGCCAACCGGAAGTCATGTTATCCAAATCGGTAAAAAAGGAAGGCACTCCGGTAATATTCCCTTTATTACCGGCCAGGTATTCAATTTTTTCCAAGGTATCGCCCAAAACCTCTTTCAGCGGCACTAAGCCGGTAAATTTCCGCTCTTCAGCAATTTCCAAAATCATGCGCTCCGCGCTGTCCAACAGATCATGGGTTTCCTCCTGGTCCTCGTAACAACGATTGGCGATATTGGTGGTCACCCGAATCAGTTGGCGCAAAATGGACTTTTCCGCTACGATCTCTGCATAATGGCGGACATTCGCCGCTGTCGGAACAATATTGGCGATTTCAGCCACATAGCCAACCCCGCCCACCTTTTCCACCTCATTTAAGCGGTGGAGCTCTTCCGTGAGGGTAACCATATCAACCGGCTCTCCACGGCTTTCCAGGCCAACAATGGCCCCAAAAAGCAACTGATGGGCTTCCTTGTAAAAATCCTCAGCCTTTAACAATTCCAAAGCAACATAGACGGCTTCCTTGTCAATTAACATGGAGCCCAAAACCGCTTGTTCCGCTTCCAGATTATAAGGAGGCAATTTTTCCAACAACATGCTCATTCATCCTCACTCGCATATTTGTACGCGCCTTTGCGTGCTATTCGCCTGTTCCCTCTTCCCCGGGAATCTTTCGCCGCCCGGAGACTATTCCGCCACCAGCTGTACCTGCACTTTGGCCGTTACTTTGGGGTGCAACTTAATGGCCACGTCATAAGTCCCCAAATTCTTAATGGTCCCGCTTAACTCAATTTTCCGTTTATCAATCACCAGTCCGGTTTCTTTTTCCAGGGCATCGCCAATATCCCGGTTACTGATGGCGCCGAACAGCTTGCCTCCTTCCCCGGCTTTCACCGGGAGCGTTAAAACGATGCCTTCCATTTTTTTCGCCAGCCGGCGCGCCTCCTCGTATTCTTGTTCTTTCTTTTTTTGCTGGATTTCCTGTTTACTGACCAGATCCTTTAAATTGCCGGGCGACGCTTCCAGCGCCAAACCCTTCGGCAAAAGGTAATTGCGAGCATAGCCGTCCGCCACGTTCACAACATCCCCTTTTTTCCCGGTGCCTTTCACATCAGCTTTTAAAATCACCTTCATGGAGTATCCTCCCCCTTCTCAAAAACTTCTTCCAACGCATTCAGAAGCTGCTCTTCCACTTCTTCCACTGTTCCCGGCACTTGCGCCGCCGCCACGGTCAAATGTCCTCCGCCGCCCAGCCCCTCCATAATCACCTGCACATTAAATTTACCGTTGGAACGGGCGCTAATCGCCACTACTCCTTCTCCGGTGGGCCACAGGACAAAAGAACCGTTCACCCCATTAATATTCAACATCGCATCTGCGGCTTTTGCCGCCAAAAGCTGCGCCTCCTCGGACCGTTCCGTACCGGCGCTAAGCGCAATCTCCCCATAGACAATGCGCGCCTTGCTGATTACTTCCGCCCGTTGGACGACCGACCGCAAATCGTCCTTCTGCAACTTCCGCACCGCGGCCGGATCCGCTCCCAGCTTACGCAAATACGAAGCGGCCGCAAAGGTCCTGGCTCCCGTCTGGAAAAGAAAATTCTTCGTATCCATGGTCATCCCGGCAAGCAGGGCGGACGCCTCCTCCGCGCCTAATTTCACCGGCTCTCCTATATATTGTAACAACTCCGCCACCAGCTCACAAGAAGAAGAAGCATAGGATTCGAGGTAGACTAAATCCGCCCGTTCAATAAATTCTTCGCCGCGCCGGTGATGGTCAATCACCGCGATGCTTTCCATCCGCTCCAGGAGGCCTGCTTCGGGCAAAAGCGACGGTTTATGGGTGTCCACCACGATGAGCATCGTCTTGTCCTGCAATTTTCGCCAGCCCTCGCCCGCCGGCAAAAGGGCTTTTTCGGTCCCACAGGGGAACAACTCCAGCAGGCGTTCCGCCGCGGGATTGCGGACATCCTTGACAATCCACCCCTGCCGCCCCAGGTCCCGCACTGCTTTGAAAAGCGCCAAACAGGCCCCCATACTGTCGAAATCCGCCATGGTATGGCCCATCAGCATGACCTGGGATGACCGGAGAATCATTTCCTTTAATGTTTCGGCCATCAAGCGGGTTTTTACTTTGGTGCGTTTTTCCTGGGACAAGGATTTGCCCCCAAAAAAGCGGACCTGTTCCGGGGATTTGAGGACAACCTGATCCCCGCCCCGTTCCTGCGCCAGTTCCAGCGCCGCCTGGGCCAGCCTGCCCAGTTCCCCGAGCTGGCCCTGTCCGGCCAGGCCAATCCCCATGCTTAAGGTAAGCGGAATAGTGTTGCCTTCTTTAATCGCCCTGATTTTATCCAAAATGCTAAACTGTTCCCTTTCCGCTCTTTGCAGTTGTCCCTGGGTCAAAAGCAGCAAATAACGGCTTTCCCCGAGGGGATAGAGAAAACCGTGCAAATTTTCCACCCATTCGGCCAGAGTCCTTTCCAGCGCCCCGATGACATAAGGCCGCTGCTCTTCTTCCACGGTCTTAAAAACTTCGGCCCGGTTATCCAACTGGGCAAGAAGCAAGACCGGCCGGTCTGCTTTCTCCCCGGCCAGGGCCCGGATGTCTTCGGTTAAGTCCTGGCAAAGGTAGAGCATGGCCTCCTCTTTTTGCCAGCGGATTTCCTGCGCGACCACGTTCAATAACCGTTCCCGCCAGGGATAAAGGCCCGGCTTGGCCCAGTATTCCGGAAAACTGGCCCCAAACTGGTCCCCGCTTTCCGCTTTCGTACCGGTCAGCGTGATAAACAACTGGTCCAACCAGAGGATTTTTCCTTCCCTGCTTACCAAACAAACCCCCAAAGGAAGGTCGTGCAAAGAGATTTGGTGTTTTGCGCCCTTTTCCTTTTCCCGTAATAACAAAAAAACCACATAGGCCAAAAAGATAATAATCAGGTACAACAGCCAGTAATCCGGCATGCCGCCACCACCCTGCCCTCTCAACCGTATCCCTTTCCCACTCCACCCTGTCTCTTTTATTATGTGCATTAGAACGATGTCCATTAGGGGGCCGGGGAAAAAGCCGGGGCAAGGAAAAGTGGGCGAAGGAGCGCCTATGCCCTGGCCAGTTTCCGGTAATTAAATAACAAATCCAAAAGGCCGAGAAGAACGAGCAAAACTACCAATAAAATACCGGTAAAAAGCAGGCACAGAAGCACCACGACCCACCGCATATTACTGGAACTGATGTATTTCTTGAGAAAAAAGGATGCTACGGCACAGCCTAAAACAAAAAACACCAGGGCATAAAGCAGCATAATGTTTTGCCCCACGACTAAGGCCCAGGCGACTTCATAGTAATCCCCCCATAAATAAGCCGCATAACCAAAAATAAAACCCCAAATAACCCACCAGGGAAGCTGCCATTGGGATAAGGGGGACACGACGGGAACCTGCATTTCCAGGCTTTGGAGTGCGGAACGAGCGAAGAAATAATTAGCTGCGGCGACAATCGTCCCCCAAATCAGGCTCAAGGCGGGGAAAAGCCGGATAATGGTCTGCACCGCGATTTGCAACTGCTGGCGAAAAGTCTCCTCGGTAAAGCCGGGGTAGTTCTTGTTAAAAAGCCCTTCGGAACGGTATTTCTCAATCATGGGTTCAACATTCGCCTGCAGTTGTTGGCTGATATAATCAAGGGTGATTCCCCGTTGGAGCACCAAAAAAAGAATGAGGCCAAGAAAGGCGGCCATTGTAACGCCCACCCCCAATAACAAGGCGGTCCGCGGCCGATAATCCTTCCGAAAAGCCAGCCCATACGCCCAAGACACCCCGCCCAGGGGCAGCAGCAAAATAAGGGCTTGCACCGGACCGGCAAGCACCAGCAAAATGGCAAAAATAAAAACGAAGGTGTAAAGACCAAAAGCAAAACCATGTCGCACCAGCAGAACGATTAAAGGGACCGCCCAGAACAGTTGAATCAACATCATGAAAGAGGGAATAAAAAGCCCCACGAGCCCCAGTAAAACCACGAAAAGCAAGGTAAAGAAACCGTCTTTGAGGGCCGGAGTCTCGAAGAATTTTGCCACTTTTCCTTCACCTCTTTAGTTCCAGGTAGTTTTTCAAAGTGGTCAGGTCCCGGGCGCTTCCCCAATCCGGAAAAGCCTCCGACTCTTTTTCTAACATGGCTTGTACCGTCTGATAGGCCTCCTGATCCAAATGGCCGTAGTTTAAGCCCAACCGCTTCCCTAACAAGTAACAGGCAAGATTCATCTTGGCGGCGGCCTGTAAAAACTTTTCGCCGTCACCTTGGTAAAGCCCCTGGTAAATTTCGGCCAGGGAAACGGCCAGTTCCGTCTTTAACGCTTCCAGTGCCTTAAGGTTTCCTGCAAAATTGATTTGAGGCTCTGCCATCACCACGCCCCCCACTCTCCCCAGTTTTTTCATGGTCATTTAGCTTTTATAAGCCAACGCTTATTATTAAAGGGAGCTTCTTTGCTCCCTTTAATGCTTAATCATCATGAAACTGAATGAAACTGTTTAATTTTGCTTCCATTAATGGCGTCTTGGTTTAGTCTGCTGTAAATGGCAGCAAGGCAAGAATTCTGGCCCGTTTAATCGCACCCGTTAATTGCCGTTGGTGTTTCGCACAATTCCCGGAGATCCGCCGGGGTAAAATCTTCCCCCGCTCGGTTACAAATTTACGAAGACGCCCAACTTCCTTATAATCAATATCTTCAATCTTATCCACACAAAAAACACAAACCTTTTTGCGTGGACGATGCATTCGTTCACGTTTCAATGGACTACCCTCCTTAGTTTGCATTAAAAAGGAATTTCCTCATCGTTAATGTCTACTTCATTCCCAATGGAACTAAAATCTTGCGCGGCGCTTTCACCGCTGTCTTTTTTGTCCAAAAAGCGGACGTTTTCCGCGATAACTTCCGTTACCCAGCGGCGCTGACCGTCTTTTCCATCGTAAGTTCTGATTTGCAACCGGCCGTCCACCGCTACCAATCTCCCTTTGCCAAGATAATTAGCACAGTTTTCCGCCTGCTTTTGCCAGACCACAATGGGGATAAAATCCGCTTCCCTTTCTCCCTGCGGATTTGGTCGTGACCGATCTACCGCCAAAGTAAAGGACGCCACCGCTACTCCGTTCGGCGTATAGCGCAGTTCCGGATCTTTCGTTAATCTGCCAATCAAAACAATTCGATTCAGCAATCCTTTCACCACCCTTGAACATCAATCCATGCTTCAGCCCTTTTCCACGCTGTAATGCTGTAACTGTCCCGGATGTTCTGTCGCAACCGATTGCTCCTAATCCTCCTTGCGCACAATCAAAAAGCGCAGGACTTCTTCCGTAATCTTTAAAACACGGTCTAATTCTTTGGCTGTCGCAGGAGTACCCTTAAATTCAACCAAATAATAATAACCTTCATGCCGATCCTTGATTTCGTAGGCGAGATGCTTTTTCCCCCAATTGTCTTGCTTGACCACTTCTCCCCCGTTGTTATTAATCAAATTGGTTACTTTCTCCACGGTTGCGCCAAGCTTTTCTTCATCTAGCTCTGGACTCAGAATAAAGACCATTTCATAATTGCGCATTAACCATTCACCTCCTCCCCCCGGACTAAACGGCTCCACCGTTTCGATGGAGCAGGGATGTTACACCCGGTAATTATATCATATGGGGATTGAACAGGCAAGCCGGAAATTTTAAGCCTTTAGCCGGTCGGCGCGAATCTGGAGACGCCGGCTAGGGTTGCTCCGCCTGCTTGATGACCTTTTTGACGGCTTTTTCAAAGGAAGGCCGGTCCAGCCAGACCTGCCGCAAGCACTTTAAACACTTAATCCGGAAATCCATGCCGGTGCGCATTACTTCCCACTCGTCATTCCCACAGGGGTGTTTTTTGCGCATTTTGACGATATCGCCTACGTTAAATTGGACCATTCCCCCTCACCTTCCCCGTTACCCAGCAATCTTATGCCTGTTTCAAACTTATTCATGCTTCCTCCCGGATGATCACCTGGTGCGGATACGGGATTTCAATCCCTTCCCGTTCAAAGGTCTCCTTGATTCTTTTCCGCAGTTCTCGCTCAATGCCCCACTGTTCCAGGGGCGTAGTCATGGCCATAATCGTAATCACCACTTCCGATTGGCCTAAATTAGTCACTCCCAATACTCTGGGCCCCTGGGTAATTTTGTCCGCAAAATCATTGCGGACGCTTTTACAGGTGTCCTCCAAAACCTGGAGAACCCGGTTCAGGTCTTCCCGGTAACTAACCCGCACTTCCACCCAGGCCCGCAAACTACCGCGATTGTGATTGGTCACCATCGCAATGCTGCCATTGGGAATGATATGCAGTTTTCCATCCCAATCCCGGAGCTTCGTAATACGTAAACCGACCTCCTCTACAATCCCGCCGACGCCTTCCGTTTCCACATACTCTCCCACCGAAAACTGGTCTTCAAAGATAATAAAAAAGCCCGTAATCACATCTTTAACCAGGTTTTGGGCGCCAAAGCCCACCGCCAGGCCTAAAATACCGGCGGCGGACAATACCGCGGCAATAGGCACTCCTAATTCATCGAGGACGGTAATCGCCGCTATAAAAAACAAAGCATACCTGGCCACACTCTTTAACAGTATTTTTAAAGTATCCGCTCTCCGTTCATCCCCGGTAGTTTTTTCATGTTTGTATTTAAACTGGAAGGTCCGTTCAATCAGCATATCGGCAATCCCGATGGCAATACGCGTCACAATTAAGATGAGCAGGATTAAAACGGTCTTCTGCAGGTATATTTCCATCTGTTCCGCTGTAAGATAGGACTGTAAAGTTGACCACAACTTATTCCACATGTTGCTCTCCTTCCCCCGCTTTGTTCATGATTCCCCACTTCTGGACAAAGGATTCGGCCTGCTTTCTTACCCAGGGGTCCTCATCATGGACTAAGGGAATAACTTTCCCCAAGGCTTCCCCGGCCTCAAGCCTGGACAAGACTTCTAAAGCCTTGGTGCGAATTTGCCAGGCCGGGTCGTCCAGGTTTGCCGCCACCTCCGACCAAAGATCGGTATATTGGAAAACGGCCACCGCCTGTAAAGCCGCTTTTTTCAAATTCGGGCACTCACTCACCAAAGCCGCAGGCAAAAACTGCCGGCATTTCGGATTGCGGCTTGCCGCCAACAGTTCCAGGATTTGCGCCTTGACCTCTTCCGCGGCCTCCTGATAAGCGTCCAACAGGGCATCCTGCGCCAAATAGCCCATACCCAGCAAAATCTCCCCCGCACGGGGCGCCGGCACTTCCGCCTTCAGAAACTTTTCCATCACAATCGGCACCACCAGCCGGGGCGTGTGATTCATCAAAGCACCTGCTGCCAGGATCTGGATTTGTTCATTGATATGGTTTAAGAGATTAACCAGCATCTCCACTGTTTCCCGGGAAGGAAAATAGCTCAGGCACTCGATGGCCGCCGCCATTTCTTCATGCTTTTCCAGTAAAGAAAACACCTGTCCCGGGCTTTCCGCAAAACAAAAGCGCACTAAATTACGGGCCTTCGTCTTGTCCAAAATCGGCAATAATCGTTTCGTCAAGGCCCACCGCTCCTCAAAATTGAGCTGCTGCAACATCTCTTTTAATTCCGGCGAGAGATTAACCGGGCACTGCTTAATTTCATTTTCCACGATATGTAATTGCGGTGTTTTGGGGCGAAAAGAAAACCAAGCCACTGCTAACCCTCCTCTTTCCCCATAGTAATGAGACAATAAGAGCACAAACAAAAAGATTTCCCCCACTTTTAACGTGGCGGAACCCCCTTTTGGTGCCCCATAAAGGTTCACAAGCCATGGATTATAACCACGGGACGATCAATTCCCCCATCAGGAGAGAAAAGAGCCAAGTTAAAATACGTACCAGGCCGGCTTCACCAACCGTATTCGTGATCGACACAAGCAAAGAAGGTTCCGAAAAACCGGATAAAGCCAATACGGGGTAAAACATTCCTAAAAGGGCCGTTAAAACAAAGATCATTTTGCCAAGTCCCAGGACGATTCCGCCTACGTCATTGAGCAGATCCGACACGGACCCTTCGATACTGCCGATGAAAAAAGAGGATAAATAGTCGGCAATTTTATAGACGATAAACCACATAACCACAAAAACCAGGCTTTTATAAGCGATCTCCGACATAAATAAATTGAGCACCTGGCCTAAAGTAGTGGTGGCCGACATGGCAACTTCATCGACCATGTTTAAGATGTACTTCAGTAAGAGAACTTTCAGGTCGATCGGAAATTCTAAATGATCGAGAAAGGTACTGATATCCGGTAAAGACAAAACCCCGATATTAATCCCACTAATTTCCTCATATATGATAAAATTCTCGGCGAAAAACTGCTTGATTTGTTCGAAAACGGAAAAATGATCATCGATCCAGGTCGCCAGAACAGAATTATATTTAATCGCAGCAAATAAACCTACGATGCTACTTAAAAAGCTAAAGCAACTATTGAGCAACCTTTTCTTCATCCCTTCGACAGCTGCAAAACAGATTATTGCTATTATTATTAAGTCTATGAGGTTCATCTTGTTTCACCTTCCCTATTCTTTAAGATTCGCCGCTGTCGTGCCTTTTCCTTCAGGTAAGGCCAAACGAATTCAAAAAACACTGAAGAGTATAAAAACAAAAAATAAAGACCCCTCTCCGCGAGGGAAGTGAACAACCCCTTTATTTAAATTTCTTGGGTTGTTCCTTGATTAATTTTTTCAATCTCTCTCTGGAAACACGTGTCCCTACGATGTTTAAAACATCATTGCCCTTTAATTCGGTGTTGGCGTCCGGAGAATAGATGTCTTGCCCTTCCCGATTAATATTAACAATGGTGGTTCCCGTCAAATGACGAAAATCGATATCGGCAATGGTGTGTCCCACCATCCAGGACTCCGGAGGCAGAACAACTTCCTCGATTTGCTGTAAAATAGAGGTTTTCTGAAAGGAATACTCTAAAAGCTTCGCCAGCTCTTTATCCAATTGACTGTCCAACTCATTACGCTTGGTCATTAAGTCGGTCACTTTGTTTCTAAGCTTGATGATTTCCTGCCTGTCATTATATTCTTCCAAATACTCTTTCGCAAGTTGGCTGGATTTAATGATAATCCCACTTCCCGTAATCGCTTCGACAACGCCAATGTTCTGCAAAAGAGCGATACTGCGCCTGATGGTTTCGGGAGAGACGTTATAAGTTCCGGCCAAGAGAGAACGTCCTGATAATTTTTGTCCTTCCTGATATTCCCCATGCACGATTTTTTGTGCAATGTCAATCGCGATATGTTCATATCGCGCCTGGCCTGGCTCCATACGCGGTTGCACCATTAATTCCCTCCAATTGATCTTCGTTCCCATTTTAACAAATCTCTGCAAGACAAGCAAAGCTTTTTTCTTTTATTTTCTACTTATTTGTGCTTCATTTCCCCCATAAGAAGCCGAAATGGTCACGGGACCAAAGCCGTTCACAAACATAACCACCCCGTCTTTACTTACCACCGCCACATTTTTATTACTAGTATTCCAAACCACTTCTTTTGTTACATCTTTTATTAGCCCGTTACTGAATTGGGCCACAGCTTTGAGGGGATTGGCTCCCTGCTCCAGATTGCCTTCGATTTTTAATTCGACGACCCGGGGCAGTAAATCCTCCGGACTGACCTCCACTTCCAAAAAAGTCCGCAAACCAAAGCCTTGGGCGGTAACCAGCGTTTTACCGATCCTGCCCGTAAAAGTCAGCCGCCCGTTTTTGACCGTGGCCACCCCCGGCTGGCTGGAATGCCAGTTTACCTGGGAAGTAACATTTTGCAGGCTTCCGTCGCCGCGTACGCCCAGGGCGGTTAATTGCACGGGACTGAAGCTAAAGGGCAGCTGGTGCTCTTTAAGCAGCAAGGAATAGATCCTGCCGTCATTGACACCCGGCAAAATCCTGCTGGAGCCGGAAATCTTCGCGCTGATTCCTTGAAAACCGGCTACCAACTCCACATTTCCGGGATTAGCCGCCAGATAAACCTTGTTCTGGAAAACGGCCGCCGTTTCCGGCGTCAAGCTGGTCCAGGTCACGTGTTCCGTCACGTCGCGCCGTTCGCCGTTGTGATAAATACACGTCACGGTCGGGTGGTAAATCCCGTCGCCGGAATAGAAATTAACCGGATTCTGATGGATAAACAATTTTTTAGGAATGGGTTTTTCGTGAGCAGGGATTTCCACAGTGAGCGAGTCCTCCACTGTCGTCCCTTCGCTTCCCTCTCCGGAAACAGTGATGGTTAAGGTCCCCGCTTTGCCGGTAAGCTTCAATTGCCCGTCCTCCGTGATGGTCGCCAGCCCCTCGTCGCTTACCGACCAATTCAGACCGCTGCTCCGGATGATTTTCGTGCCGTCATTGTATGTAGCCGTAGCCGATAAGGGGATATAAATGTCCGCCCACAGCGGGGTATATTGCAAGCTTTGATTGATAGCCAGTTTGGTGAGAAACTTGTTCACCGTCACCAGCTTTTCATATTTATAACCGCCGTAAGAAACCGCAATGGTGGTAAAGCCGGCTTTCCCGGTAAAAGTTAATTCCCCGCTCTTGCTAATCGTGGCCACTTCCGGATTGCTGGAAGACCAGTCGGCCGCGTCGTTGGGGATGGTCTCTTCCGAATCGTCGGTCATCACCACAACAAGGGTCAGTTGCTGGGGTTCGGAGGAATAGACAATGTCCTCCTTAATCTTGATGCCTTTACGCTTCGCCTTCTTTTGCTCCTTGCTGTCCAGATCCACTTTTTCGGAAACGTTATCTTCCAGGTCACCGACAATCGCCCGGATGGTAACCCGGCCTTCCTCCCCCGTAAAGGTCACCACACCCTGGCTGTTCACCCAGGCCACCCAGGGATTGGTGCTGGTCCAGATGATATCATCCTCCGGCCCCAAATACCGTTCCGTCCCGTCGCTGAATTTCCCTTTAGCCAGCAGGCGATAGGGATTGGGGCTATAGACCAGATCCGTTTCGATTTCCACTTTTCTCACCCAGGGCTTCACAAAGACCGTTTTCGAGCCGCTGGCCGACCCCTTTTGTACGGTAATGGTAACCGAACCGCCTTTGCCAGTAAAGCGAAGCTCCCCGTTACTGCTTACCGTGGCAATAGAAGGGGCTGAGCTTTTCCAAACAAGACCGGTTTTTATTTGCTGTTTGATGCCGCTTTCCATGATTCCGGTTACCGTCAACCGGATTTCTCCTTGCCCCGGAGTCAACTCCTCATTAATCTGTAAAACCAAAAGGCTGTCCGCCCGCGCCAGGTCAGGCGAGAGACCAAAAGAGAAAAAGAGCGTTAACACGAGCAACAAAAGACAACAAAGACTTTTTTTCATCATTATTTTTCTCACCTGCCTGCATCGTTTTGGGGACAACCATAATTATATTTTAATTATATATTATTTCGGTATTATTTCCATAATAATTAATACCCGATTTTCTTCCGCGGAAAAAGGCCGGCAATCCAAATGCTCCCTGGTGGCGGATTTGTGGTAAAATAGAAGAATACAAATACGAAGAGGGGCATGGGTATGAATAAGCTATGGGGCGCCGTAATGGAAATCAATCTCGAGCGTATCATTAATAACATTAAAGCCATTCAACAATTTGTCGGATCCGAAGTAGAGGTTATCCCGATTATTAAGGATAACGGCTATGGGACCAAGCTCAACAACCGCCTGGAGGTTTTTCAAAAAACCAACATCAAAATGGTGGGCGTGGCCATCGTCGATGAAGGGATCTACTTAAGAGAACGGGGCTATGACGGGGAAATTTTCATCCTGAATCAGCCGCTGATCGCCGAAATCCCCGCCATCGCCAAATACAATCTAACCGCCGGCATTGGCGCGATCAGTTTTCTAAGTAAACTGGGCCGGTACCCGGACCTCACTTTTCGAATCCACATGGAAATCGGCTCCGGGATGGGCCGGACCGGGATCAACCCCAACCGGGCCCTGGAATATTTGCAGGAGGCTGAAAAATACCCCAACATTATCATCGAGGGCATTTACACCCATTTTTCCTCCAGCGATTGTGACGCGGAATACACGCAGGCCCAAATCAGGTCTTTTAACCGGGCCCTGGAAACGGCGCAGGCCCATTTACCCAATTTAAAGTACATTCATTGCTGCAATTCGGCCGGCCTGGTTAATTTCCCGGAGGCGCACTTTAATGCGGTAAGGCCGGGCCTGTTGATTTACGGCTATTATCCTTCCGAGGATTTAAAAAATAAAATTACGGTCAAACCCAGTATCAAATTAAAATCAAAGATTTCCTTCATCAAAGAAGTAAACCCCGGTACCAGTATCAGTTACGGCCGGAGCTTTATAACCCAAAGAAAAACCACGGTGGCCACCGTCCCTTTAGGCTATGCCGACGGGATCCGGAGGGCTTTGTCCAACCGGGGGCAGGTGGTTATCAACGGGCAACTGGCTCCCATTATCGGAAAGGTCTGCATGGATTGTTTTATGGTGGATGTCACGGATTTGCCAGACGTTAAAGTAGAGGACGACGTATATATCTGGGACAACGAGAAAATCACCGTGGAGGACATTGCGACCATCTACGATACCATTAACTACGAGGTCATCTCCACCATTTCGGAAAGGGTGGTGCGGGAATTTATCCCGGCCACAAATACCTAGCAGTAAAAAGCTCCGGCATCAAGTCCGAATAGGACCTGTACCGGAGCGATTTTTTATTAGCAGGAGCGCTACCATGCCACAATCTTCATTGATAGAATTGCGAGGATTTTTATAATTTTCGTTAAGACAAGAATTTTGAAAACATGATTGATCAAATTGAACCGAAAAACAGCTTACGCTGATGAAGAGTGATAAGGTTGTCGAGGTTTTCGAACATTGATGAAATTTTCGTCTGTTCTTCAATTGACGGATAAGAAATTTTTATAAAAAGAGATGCAGAACTTATCCCACCCAATAAGATCACTCTGCATCCAGCTCTTCTAAAAAAATATGTGGATATGGTTGCGGGAGGAGGATTTGAACCTCCGACCTTCGGGTTATGAGC
>Ga0208823_1000083_pt1 | contig 77113 bp, 74 predicted proteins | sample AD_UKC075_MetaG_FD_184440 | JGI IMG/M metagenome (GOLD analysis project Ga0208823, IMG submission 184440) | Active sludge microbial communities of municipal wastewater-treating anaerobic digesters from USA - AD_UKC075_MetaG (SPAdes) (version 2) | ecosystem: Engineered > Bioreactor > Anaerobic >...
CATAAGTAAACTCTCTTTCTACAGTTTGATCTTTGTCGTCAACTTTGTATCCTTTAACACCGGCAAATACATCTAAACCAAGATTCTTGAAGTTTACATTAACACCATTAAATTCTGCATTGCTGAAAGCGTAATCAGCGATATCAACTTTGTTGGCATTATTGTAAACAACAGCGACTTTGTCATTTTCTAAGGCTAATTCAGCATTGTCAAGTTTTAAGATGTCTTCAAGATCTTCATCTTCATGGACATCAAACTTAACGGTTGCTTTTAAATTCTCATTGGCAATATCTGCCTGCAGATTAAATGTACGGGAAATCTCATTCTTGCCAGAAGCATCCAATTTATCAGAACCATCATCCCATGGATCTGTATACACAATAGGATCTTTTTCTACTGCTTCATAATCTCCTTTATCATTAATGAAATAGTAATCTACTTCTTTTTTGCCTTGACCTTCAAAAGTGCGGTCTGTAAATTTCACATCAAAACCACCGCTGAAGCTAACAGCTGGTTTTTCTGAAGTAGCTTCTTCTAAGTCAGCAACTCTTTTTTCCAGTTTGCTAACTCTGATACCTAAATCCATTAATTCTTTATCAAATTCAATTGCCAGATCAAGCATTGTTCCATAAAGTTCTTCTGCATCTTCAGCTGTTAATGCATCTACTGGTGCACCACCAGCATTCTTTTCGATAACAGCCTGTAAGATAGCCTGAACATCTTCAGCCTGTGCTACGCTTAAGCCGGACTCAACAGAAAGTACAGTGTCATGGAGCATGAAAGTAACTTGATCCATTAACTCTGCACGTGCTTCTGCTAAGTTTTCCAGCAAACGAGCCAGGATTGTAGCAACTTCATAACGTGTTAATGTGTTTTGTCCTTTAAAGGTTCCATCTGGGTAGCCAGTGATAAGACCAGCAGCTACCAGTTTGTTAACAGCTTCATATGCCCAGTGGTTTGCAGGTACATCTGCGAAAGAACCAGCAAAGGCGGAAACTGTTAGTGCTAATAATAAGATAGCAATAACTAGACTCTTCTTCATAATTTATTTTCCCCCTTGTGTTTTTTAAAATATGTTCTAAAGTTCACTTTGAACTTATGAGAATTACGTCCATGAGTATCCTTGTTTCCTCATAGCCTTTTATTCTCTTTTAAGTTCTCTATGAACTATTATATAGAACCCTATCACCTCTTCCTGCCGCGTGATCCGGGGGCACCTCCTTTCCCTCACCTTCTCAGCCAGAGATGATAAGATTTATAACAAAAATAAGCATAAATAAGGCTAATTCTCTACTCCAGTAATATATATTCTACATAGAGAATAAAAGTCCTGCAAGTTTTTTTTAGTTTTTTTAAATTTTTTTTCAAATTTCCTGCCTTATAGCTTAAATCATATATTCTACCTCTAAATAAAAATCCCTGCATACTAATGCAAAATTTTATCTGCCATTAATATCCACTTGTCCTTCCTGGAGATAACGTTCTGCCAGAATAAGGGCAACATAGTCATCCAGAGGCCTCTTGGGCTTCCAATTTATAACCGGGAAAAGCCTTTTCCAGAGGCCGCCTTTCTCCTGCCAGTATCTTTTCTCCGCCTCCATGGTAGTAAAGGCTTCATCGACAAGCTCAATGGCAATGTCTGTCAGCTCCCTGATGTCCTGGATAATCTCTCTGGAAAAGGTGCCATCACCAATGATAATCTCCCTGATATTATAGATATTAATTAATTCATTTATATATGACCTCAATTCTTCTCTGCCGACAATTTTTTTACACAAAAGTGTCTGCCTGTAATTAAGAACAGCCAGGCCGCATTTATCTTTCCCAGGGTCTATGGCTAACAGGGCTTTATCTTCTTCATTCATCCTGATCACCATTTTCAGCTGCTACTACATCAAACCTGATTTTGCTGGAAAACTGGTTATTCCAGCCATCTTCCCGCCAGATATCCTCAGTAGCCACTACCTGTACTTCTACCATACCAGACATTTCCTGGACCTGCCGCAGTATCTGGTAAAAGCTGCTAAACTCGATAGAGCCAATAGAGCCCTGATCGGTAATAATCCCTTTCCTGATAGAATTTATATTTATAATATCCAGTAATTCACTTAATTCCTTCTCCAATTCCCTGACTGAAGCCCCAGCTTTTACGATTTTGCTGGCTATAAGGTCACCTTTCTTGAATACTACAAAATCTTCATTAACCTGAAAACCAGCCGGTACATAACTATTCTGGGAAACATTCACATTAGCCACAAGATAGACTATAAATCTTTCACTTTCAGACTCCAGGATAATCCTGGTCAAAGCTGCTATCTCGCCAATATTCAGCCTCAATGCTGTGCCGGTTTCCGGGTCAACCTCTACCGGGTGTTTTAATACTTCCTGATTGGCCCGGTCCAGATAGGCAGCAATACTGTCAATAATCTCCTCCTGGGTCTCTTCTTTTTCGATAACATCTAGATAAATAATATCACCTTTCTGATAAACCAGATCCTGCAGGTAATACCTGATAGTTGTATCACTCAGTTCCTGGTTAACCCGGGCTAGCTCCAGGTTTAGTAAACGAATTTGATCCTCCAGGTTCCTGCGCTCTGTCTGTAGGCTGGCCAGCTGTTTTTCCAGTTCCGCCCTTGTTGCATCTAAGTCCTTGATGGCATCTGTCAGCTGATCTATATCCTCCTGGGCTGCTGCATATTCAAGCATAAGATTACTGAACTTATCTTCCAGCTCATTAATCTGTTCATCCAGTTCTTTATTCTCCCTCTCCAACTGTTCCTTCTGGACCTCTAAGTGAGAGAGCTCTATTTCTATACTGGCAATTTCCTCTTCTTTCTCCTTTAACTCAATATCCTTCAATTGCATTTGATGGTTCATATAATTCAGTTGATTTTTGGAGTCTTCCAGCCTGACCAGAACCTGCTGGATATTAAACAAAGCCTGCCTTACCCCATTATTGGTAGCAAGTATTATGGTAACTGTTACAGAGGCTATGATAACTCCTGTCAGAATAGTAATTATAATCGATGTATACTTGGGTCGCAGGCCAAATAAGGAGATCCTTTTCTTCCCGACCTTCATTCCTATCCGATCTCCCAGATAAGCAATTAAACCACTTAAGCCAATAACCACTACCAACAAAAGTACCCCATACATACCTGCTACCCCCCTTCTATCCACTTATACTGAATAAATATTAATAAGTAATTTTCCAGCTTTTTTACTATATAGAGAATTATAACATAATATTTACATTTTTTGTAGAATTAAATTACTTATCAGCCCGGTATAACATGATTCCTCCTATCACCAGAAAAACAAGATTCTGTACCCAGGCCCCAAATAATGGGGGTATGGTCCCCTGTTCACCAAGGGCACTCCCGATAGTCATGAGGGTATAATAAATAAAGATAACTATAATACTGATCCCCATTCCCGTTGCCGAACCACCGGAACGTTGGGGATAAATCCCCAATACAGCTGCCAATAAGGCAAAGATAAAGTTGGCAAAGGGGATGGAAATCCGCTGGTGTAAGCTTACTAATTCTTCATTTATATTCTTGCCCTGCCTGGCCTGAAATTTTATAAATTCCCTTAATTCATTAAAGTTCATATCATCAATAGCCTTGTTTAACCTGGCCACCTGGGCCGGCTGGTAATTTAAGGGTATATTCCTATATTCACTGAAAGTCAAAGCAGGAATCCTTTCTCCGGCCTGTAAATGTATAATCCGGCCATTGATGAATACCCAGCTCCCCCCATCCTGCCAGATAGCTTCTTCTGCTTCTATCAACTGAACAGGCTTACCCTCTTCAAAGGCCTGAAAGATAACATCCTGCATAATCCCGGTAGCCCCGTTAAAGCTACGGGCATAAAGGAAGAATTCCGGCCTGCCCCTCCCATCCCGGGCAGGTAGCATTAAATTATTCTGGGTAGCCGGCCGCCGGTATCCATGTTTAAATTCCCAGACGATCTGTTCATTAAGGTAATTTGCCTGGGGAACAACCAATTCATTGACAGCAATGGTGACAAAAGTCATCAAAAGGCCCAGGAATAAGGCCGGTATAACCAGTTTATAGATACTGATACCACTGGACCTCATAGCCGTGATCTCCCCATCACCGGAAAGGCGGCCATAACCCATGATTGTCCCCAGCAAGGTAGCCATGGGTATTGTATAAACAGCAATAGCCGGTATATTCAGGAAAAACAACTGGATTAAAGTAAGGATCCGCACACCATAATTATTATAATAATCTATTAGTTCAAATAAAAGATCTGTACCTATAAATATAGCTGTAAAGGCAGCCACCCCAAATAATAATGGTGTCAATAATTCCAGGGTTATATATCTATAAATAAGCTTCATCAAGACACCTTCTTTACATTGTAAATCTCTCTCCCAGGTAAAACTTCCGGGCCAACTCGCTATTGGCAACCTCCTCTGAGCTGCCGCTTAAGAGGATCTTGCCTTCATGCATAATATAGGCCCTGTCAGTAATGGAGAGTGTTTCCCGGACACTGTGGTCTGTAATAAGTACACCCAGGCCCCTTTCCTTCAGGTAAGTAATAATGTTTTGGATATCACTGACAGCTATGGGGTCAACTCCAGCAAAAGGCTCATCCAGGAGAATAAAGGAAGGATCAGTAGCCAGGGAACGGGCAATTTCCACCCTCCGCCTTTCTCCTCCGGATAACTGGTATCCTTTACGTTCCCTCAAATGAGCAATATCAAACTCCTCCAGGAGCTCTTCCAGTTTCTGCTGAATTTCTTCCCGGCTTAATTTGCGGGCCTGTAATATAGACAGGATATTATTCTGGACAGTCATCTTCCTGAAAACAGATGGTTCCTGAGAAAGATAGCCAATACCATTGCGGGCCCGTTGAAAAACAGGCAAATGGGTAATCTCCTTCTCATCAAGAAAAATCTGGCCACTTTCTGGCTTAATTAAACCAACCACCATATAAAAGGTAGTAGTCTTACCGGCACCATTTGGACCCAGAAGGCCTACAATCTCTCCCCTTGCCACGGTTAGATCTACCTCATTAACAACCCGCTGTTTATTATATTCTTTCACAAGGCCAGTAGCGACAATGCTCATCTATTCTCCACCCTTATCTCCAAAAAGAAGTTCTGCTCTTCCCTGTAATTTGATCTTTTCACTATTTAAGTCCAGTTCCATCCGTTCTCCGGAAAGCTTCAAATCTCCATTTTGGCCATTGATATTACCTTCCAGGACCAGGAGGTCTTGCTCCCTTTCATAATTCAAGCTGTCTGCCTGAACCTGGATTTCCTTATAAAGGAGAAGAACATTCCCGGTAAAAATAAAAAGCCCCTCATTTTTCATCTCCAGGCTAATAGAGTTGATCTTTAAATCATCAGCCTGAAAATAAACCTCATCTCTGGCAACAAAGCTCTTTTCATTTAGGTTTCCGCTAAGGCTTTTTGCCCTTAAGAAATAATCTCCAACGGATAGGGAAATATTACCCTTTATCTCTATGCTTTCACCCGGATAATCATATTCAATATAATCAGCTTTTATATGATAATCCTCATAAACCAGGAGGGCATTTCCCTCAGCAATAAGTAAGTCTACTCCATTATCGGCAAAAAAGCTAGTAATCCGATCAGCCCATAGGCCTTCAGGCTCTTCCCCTGCAGCCAAAACTGAAGCAGTGGTAAATAATAATACCAGGATTAATAGTACAGGTAAAAAATATTTTCTTAAAATAATGTTATCAGTCCTGATTCTGATCACTCCCATCTTTCCAGGTAAAATAAGCCTGTTTCCCTTCTCCTCCCATTATGGTAATTCTATTCAGGCTTAAATCTGTTTCCAGGCTATCTCCTTCTATAATAAAATCAGGGGAATGAATATAAATCCCCCCAGTAGCCAGCAGGAGGTCTCCCCCATCCCGCCAGCTTATCCTGGCAGCCTGGAAATTAAGCTGATCTTTTATAATCTCTATAGGCCCACTAATCTCCATCAGGCCTGAATCCAGTTCATAGAGGCTATTGTTGGCATAGAGCTTATAAAGGATTTCCTCCTCTGCAGTAAGGGCTGTAATATTTACTGGGAATAATTCCAGCACCCTTTGCCTGGCAAAATTATTAATACTTTCCGAATCCAGATGCCAGCTGATAGAGGCATCACTATTGAAAAAAACCAGTTGAACATTTTTAAACTGGTCACCTGGTAATAAATTATCTTCCTCCAGCTCTCCTGGCTTATTTTGAATCCTTTCCGGCTGATAATGCAAACTCATATAAATCCCCACAATAATAATTATAAGGCCAAGTAGTATTAAAATTCTTCTATTTTTCAAGTTAATCACTCCGGACTAATATGACTTATAAGCCAGCCTTCTTCAGTATCAGTTCAGCAGTCTTCTTCACTCCGCCAGGACCACCTAATTTATTCCTGATCTCCTTTAACTCCATTCTCATATTATTCAGGTGATATGGGTTTTGCAAAAGAGAACGGGCAAGAGCATAGATATCTTCCCCATTAGCCTTTTCCTGTAATAACTCTGGCAAGACCTCTTTCCCGGCAATAATATTAGGCATCCCGATATACTCCGGTTTCACCAGTTTCCTGGCCAGGCGATAAGTAGTAGGACTGACCTTATAGACAATTATCATGGGAGTTCCGATTATAGCTGCCTCCAGGGTAGCAGTCCCTGAAGCCGTAATCAGCAAATCAGCAATTTTCATAACCTCATAATTCCTGTTTTCCACCAGTTTGATTATTAATTCATACCTGGAAGCCAGCTGTGCTACCCGGTCCTGATCAAGATTTCTGGCCAGAGGTAAGACAAATTGGTATTGCTTATCTTCCTTCTGTAACCTTTCTGCTGTCTGCAGCATTGCCGGTAATAAGCTTTCTATCTCCTGGGGACGGCTTCCTGGCAATAAACCGATGGTAGTTTTTTCTGGATCCAGTTCCAGTTCTGCAAAAATCTCCTCTGTATCCTGGTCTATTTTTATTGTATCCAGGAGGGGATGGCCGACAAAAACCACCTCTGCCCCTGCCTCTCTGTATACTTCTGCCTCCATAGGGAAAACCGAAGCTATAGTAGCCCGGTACCTGGCCAGCCATTTGGCCCTCCACCTGCCCCAGATCCAGGCTGAAGGGCTGAAGTAATTAACAGCTGGAATCCCTTTTTTATAGGCAAGCCTGGCCATCAGCATATTAAATTCCGCATTATCCACCAGGAAGAGGGCATCCGGTTTTTCTCTATCAATAACCTTCTTGAGGGTTTTTAAATTAGCCAGGTGGACATTCAGGTTCTTCAAGGCTTCAGTAAAACCAATAGTACTGGTTTCTGTAGGATCAATAAGGATCTCCACCCCTTCTTCCTCCAGGGCAGAAGAACCTATGCCAAAAAACTCAGTCTCTGGTGCCAGTTGCTTAATTTCCCTAACTACCCGGGCCGCATTTATGTCACCTGAGACTTCTCCCGTTACAACCATTATCTTGGCCAAAACCCTCACTCCCCCTTCAAGGCTGCCACTACTATACCATTTTCCTCTGCTCTTTTGAGAAAGTTTTCTTTATCGATAATTAAAGTACTGCCAGCTTCCACTACCAGGCCCCTGGCCTTCACAGCAATAAGGGTATTTAAAGTACCTTCACCAACAACAGGCAGGTCAAAACGGAAATCCTGCCCTGCTTTGGCAACCTTAGCTACCACTACACCGGGGCCAGCCAGTTCTCCACCTCTTGTAATGGCCTGATCAGTCCCCTCTATAGTCTCAACAGCCAGGACTGTTCTATTCTGGACTACTACAGTCTGGCCAATATCCAGCCGCCCTATCTCCCGGGCTATCTTAAAGGCAAATTGCAGATCTGAAAGTAACTGCTCATCAGGTTGCTGGGAACTTAATATACCAGCACTGGCCAATAATTCTTCCAGATAAATACTCTGGGGCAAAACCTGGAGGCCTGCCTGTATAAATTCATTTACTATACCTGAAAGAATACTATCATTATTTAGATTTTCTAACCCTGCCAGGAGAAGCTGAAATCTCCTGTCCAGTTGAACCCCCTGAAAGAGCATGGTTTTATCAATACTGCCTATCATCACCAGCTCTTCAATCCCGTCTGCCAGCAGGGTCGCTATTAATTCATCCAGCAAACCCACCTTAACAGTCTTGACCTGATCAGCACTTTCTTCCAGTAATGAATTTACCCTTTCCACCAGATTATATACATATACTTCCCTGCCCTTTTCTCTTGCTGCTCTAGCCCAGATCAGGGGCAGGTCGCCTGCTCCGGCCAGTAAAGCTATTCTCTGACTCCTGGTCATTAGCTTACTCCCCTTATCTACAGATACCCCGCTGGGCATTCCGTAAGAATCTTAAAAAGTGCTCAATCTCAGGACTGGTTTCCAGTTCCTGGTCCATTTTTTCTATAGCCTGGGAAATATTTAAATTGGATCTATAAAGGAACTTATAGGCCCTCTTTATTTCCTGTCTCAATTCCGGGGACACTCCATTACGCCGCAGGCCCACTACATTAATACCATTGACCCGGGCCGGATGACCATCTACCAGAATATAGGGTGGTACATCTTTAACAACCTTGGAATGAGCCCCTACCATAGCCATTTTGCCTACCCTGACAAACTGATGAATCCCGGTCAGGCCGGCCAGAACAGCATAATCCTCAATAATAACATGGCCAGCCAGATTAGTGGCATTGGACATGATAATATGGTTGCCCAACTGACAGTCATGGGCAATATGGCAATAAGCCATAATCAGGTTATTGCTACCAATACGGGTCTCCCCTCCACCCTCTTCTGTACCGCGGTGAATAGTAACATTCTCCCTGATAATATTATTATCACCGATAAATAAATAAGTCTCTTCACCTTTAAATTTCATATCCTGTGGTTCCAGTCCTATGGAAGCACCATGGAAGATCTGGTTTCTCTTGCCTATCTTTGTCCAGCCATCAATTACTACATGGGGGCCAATGACAGTCTCTTCCCCTATTTCTACATTGGCCCCAATAATACTGTAAGGACCAATCTCAACCTTTGTTCCGATTTTTGCTCCAGGCTCTACAATGGCAGTTGGGTGAATCCTTGCCATGTGCAGTACCTTGCTTTCCTGTTTTGCTTTCAAGCTTTCCTCCCCTTTCAACTTCATGTCTAGAACTAAAACTAGACCTGGAACTAGATATTATTTAAATAATTAACCCTTATCCTGAATGGCAAACATCAACTCTGCTTCTGCTGCCAGTTCATCTTCTACATAAGCCCTTGCATTGATTTTGGCTATAGTACCCCGGGCTTTCAGCATCTCTACTTCAATCCTCAGCTGGTCACCAGGAACTACTGGCCGGCGGAATCTGGCCTTATCTATACCAGCAAAAAAGGGCAATTTATCCTCCGGATTCTCCAGGTCTTTCATCATCAAAAAGCCACCAACCTGGGCCATGGATTCAATAATTAAAACACCGGGCATAATTGGATGTCCGGGGTAATGTCCCTGAAAAAATTCCTCATTAATAGATACATTTTTTATACCAACTATCCTGCCTTCTCCTATCTCTTCAATACGGTCAACCAGTAAAAAAGGATAACGATGAGGTAATAGATTTTGAATTTGGTTAATATATAACACTACTCTCTCCTCCTATGCTTATTTTTGCTGATGTTTTTCATGGATTTTCCTGGCCAGTTCTACATGCAGGTAGTGGCCTGAACGGACTGCAATAATATGGCCTGCTATAAAGCCATTTAAAAACATATCCCCCACCAGATCCATTATCTTATGCCGGACAAACTCATCACTGAACCTTAAGGGGTTGACAGTTCTATCATCTGCAACCAGGACAGCATTATCCAGGCTGCCTCCCAGGGCCAGGCCCCTTTTGTGGAGAAGTACCACCTCCCGCTCAAAACCAAAGGTCCGGGCCGGGGCAATTTCCTTTATAAAATCATTAAGGCCTTGCTCATACTCGGCAAACTGGGTCCCAATAACCGGGTGGTCATAAACCAGGGTATAAGAGACCTTAAAACCGTCATAAGGCAGGATTACCAGGTACATGTCCCCTTTTTCCACCCAGAGGGCTTCTTCAACCTTGAGAATCTTCCTCTCTTCTCTTAACTCCTTAACACCTATCTCCTGAATTAACTCAATATAGGGTAAAGCGCTCCCATCAGCAACAGGGGTCTCGGGATTATCCAGTTCTATAATGATATTATCTATATCAGAGGCCCATAAAGCAGCCATAAGATGCTCTATTGTATGAACAGTAATGGCAGGATCTTCCTTCAGGCCAATACTGGTACACCTTCGAGATGAGACAACATTGCCTGGTTCTGCTTTAATCTCTACTTCCTGGCCCAGATCAACCCGGCGAAAAATAACACCACTATTTGCTTCTGCGGGAAGGCATCTCATTTTTACTTCCTTGCCGGTATGAAGTGCTATGCCTGAATATTCCAGTGGTCTGGCGATGGTTTTCTGCAAAGACTGAGCTGCAAACACTTCACCTTCCCTCCTTCCAGTTTCTCTATAATTTTAATTCAATATTTGCTGAAAATCTCCTGCATAAACTAAACCTTTTAATTGTAATTTATAATATTTTTGTACTTTTTACCTATCCATGACGAAGGCTTATTTAAAACCTGCTCCGGAGAACCACTCTCTATAAATTTACCCTGATCCATAAAATATATCCTATCAGCTACCCGGCGGGCAAAGGCTACCTCATGGGTTACAATAATCATGGAGGTATTCTTTCTTTCCCGGGCAATTCTCTCCAGGGTATCCAGTACCTCGTAAACCAGTATTGGGTCAAGAGAGGCAGTTGGTTCATCCAGTAAAACCAGATCTGGCTCCATCACCAGGGCCCTGGCAATTCCCACCCTTTGTTTCTCTCCGCCACTGAGCCTGTCCACCGGGCTATCAGCCAGGTCTTCCAGGCCAACATCCTGGAGAGCCAGAATGGCCTTTTCATAAGCCTCTTCTATAGAATAACCCTTTTTTATTAATCCCAGGGAAACATTTTCTTTCACAGTCAGGCGCTGGATTAAATTAAAGTGTTGAAAGACAAAACCAATCCCCAGTCTTATTTTCTCCATTTCTTCAGCTTTTAGATTATGAATGGGAATATCATTAAAAAATATCTCCCCGGAATCAGGTTCAATTAAACGATTGATACAACGGATAAAAGTGGATTTTCCACAACCGCTGGGGCCCATCACTGCAATAATCTCCCCTGCTTCCAGTTCTAAATTTAACCCATCTATTACTATATCACTGCCATAGGCTTTTTTCAAATTATTTATCTTAAGCATCATATACCTCCCAGGCTTATATAAATCCCTTGCTCCTTATTTAAAAATCATCTTGGGATAGTTCAATAAATAGAGCAGGCCAGGCTTGGCTGCTGGAATAATTATCTCCTGCATGATTTCTGCCGGAGACAGGCCCAGGGCCTTCCCTGCTTCCCATTCCTCCCTGCTGACGGGATTAAGCATCCCAGCCAGCAAAGCAATAATCAGTCCTGTTATCCCCCCAATGAGAAACTCAATGGCAAAATTCAGATAAGGGAAACTAACCCTGCTCAAGAAACAGATCATGCTAAAAATAAAGCCTCCTGCCAAAAAGCCATAACTATAACCCTTCTTATTATTTAATCTCAAAACACTGACTATCAAGCTATGGTCCAGAATCAATAAGAGGACAGTAAAAATAAAGGCAATAAGCATGGAAATAACAGCCTTAACCTGGCGTAGGAGATTCAGGATTTCACTCCGGGGATTAGCCTGTAATACCCCTGCCTCCATTTCCAGATAAGTCACTGCCGGATTAGCAATAATCCCCTTAATTACCTTCAGTATTTTATCACTATTGTACTTACCCTTAATCAATAGTTGAATCTGGTCCCCAGGGATAACCTCCCCGGCAATATAACTATCGATAAGATTAATTGTTTCTACTATCTCCTCTTCCTTCATATCTGGCAAGGAATTCTGGATATAGGATAACTGTTCCAGAACCAGGGGTAATTGAGCAGTCTGCAACTCCATTAAAATCCCCTGAATAGATCTTAAACTTTCCTGTAAATGGTCGGTATCAAAGACAGTGATTATCTCATCTATCTCGCCGATCAGGGCAATGATTTCTTCCCATTCTGTCCCGCTATTTAAGGTTTCCTCTACCTTTAATAAAGAGGCTATTTTACTCTGCCAGCTGTCAATAGAGACCAGGACGGGGTCCATATCATCCAGCCTGGCTGCTACCAGATCATAATTATTATCCAGGGCAGTCGACAATTGGAGGAAAACTTCTTTCAAATCCTCCAGCTGTTCATAAATACTATTACTCCGGGGCACATATATTAATCTTTCTTCTATTAAACCGGCACCCTCTCGCAGACGGTTACTGGTCTGAATTAAGTCCCTCTGTATATCACTTATATCCCCAACATTACTTTTTAAATCCCCCAGTATTGCCAGTAAATCCTGGAGAAAACTCGAAAGCTCCTGTTCCTGCCACTCAGCCAGGGACTTACTTAATTTCCCGCTGAGTTCTTCTACCTGGCCCAGCCCCTGATTAATATTGGCCAGATTATCATCCAGCCTGTCACTATATTCTATTAACTGTTCGCTCTGGCCAATAAAGTTATTTAAAACCGGTACTATCTCATCCAGCCTGCTCAGGGTAAGGGCCAGATCTTCCCTGGGATTATGGATCAGGCCAGTACCCAATTTCTCCCGTTCATTTCCCCGACTATCAGTGGAAAAAACCTCCAGGGGTTCTGGAGAAATATTGCCAATATCCCCCTGTTGGATGATAGCAGTAATCTTCTCCTCCTCTTTATCAATGACCTTAAGTTCCAGGTAACTACCCTCTCCTGTCCTGGCCAATAATCTGCTATTTACCGAAATACTATCAGCCAGGTCCGGCTTTTCAATGATCACCTTGCTGGCATAGGAGAGTAGAAAATTCTTCATCTGCTGTAAACTGGTCAACATTGAGACCTGTCCTGTCTTGTTGTTCTCAGTTACACTGACCAGTTCTTCCAGCTCTCCCTTTAATAGATTAATAATCTCTTCTTCTTTTTCCAGCAAATCCCCGGGATTCTGGTTTAAGGGATACCTGATCTCCAGAAGCCGGTATTGGCCAAGGACTCTTTCTATACTGTCTTTAACCCGGGCTATTAATTCCGGACTCTGGACAATAATATCAAAACCATCACTGGTAGGGTATAAAAAATTTATCCCCTCTATCGCTTCCAGCAGTGGCCGCAGATAAGACCGGCTTTTACCCCTGAATCCCCTTACGGATAAACGGGGCTCAGTCATAATAGTCCTACTGCTTAAACCAGGAATATCGGCAAAATATTTGCCCAGGTTAACATAAACCCTTTCATTTTTAAACTCCTCCGGGATTTTTAATAAATAAGTACTAATCCCTACTAAATCAGGCCCCTTCTTCAGCCGGGCACCAGGCAAGGTCTCTCCAGCCACCTTCCTGATCTGCTCAAGAGCCAGTTCTTCCTGATCACTGCTGATTGTAAACAGGAGATCATACTCACCATAATCCCCGATAATACCACTGACTATATCAGCAAAGTAGTTATCAGCTAAATAAGCTCCAATCAGTACTAAAACAGTACCCAGGAGAATGGAGCTTATCAATAAAAATACTATATCTTTTTTAAAATTAGTCCTCCAGAGAAACATACCTCATTCACTCCCATCCTGTGCCTATTATACCACCGGGTGGAAGTGCTGTAAATGTTAACCATTATGCAATATCTGGGTTGGCAGGAATTGTTTTCATAAATTTAGGCCTGGAAGTTTTATTCAGCTGCAAGATCCACCTCCAGCTCTACATTCCCTTCTGCTACAAATTCCTCTGTTTTCAGATAAAAAATAGCCCGCTCACTTTTTACCCAGTCACCATTATCCTCTTCAATATAAACATCTTTAATTAACTCCAGGGTCTCTTCCTCTTCATTATAGAAGACTGTTTCCCCCTTCAGTATTCTGCCTTTATAATTAATCACTACCCCCTGCCTGGCCTGAAAGGAATTGTTTTCCTTAAAAAGTTCCAGGAAAGTACTGGTCAGATTAAAATCTCCCTCTTCCAGTATCTGCAACATCTTTACCTCTTCCCGGAAAACATAGCGGTCAGTCTCCAGAAAGGCCTCCATCTTCTCACAGGAGATTTGGCCCTTATCGTGACTTAATTGGACTCCCCCGCTGATTTCCGCCCTTTTCTCCCGTTCAAAATAAAGGAGTTTTTCCCCCTGGACTTCTACATCTCCTTTAATGAGTGTAACACCCTCACTGCCTTCTATCCTGCCATCTGTGCTATTCAATCTACCGGTTCTTATTATCAAGGGGTTCTTCCCCTTACTTTCTCCCTCAAGACCTGTCTCCCCTAATAAAACGGTGGTCCAGAGCAAGAAAAACAGTGTCAGTAAAAGGATTATACTGAAAGACTTTTTCATTTACCCTCCTCCTTAAGATCCAGAATTACTCTTTCCCCAGCAGTTCATCCAGTCCCAGGTCAAAGATAAAGTCATTATCCCGACTCCGGCCTAGAGAGAAAGATTGCCCGGGAAATAGGTTTATATTATATTCCAGGGAATATTCCTGTTTGACATAATCATAACGGAAGGTCAGGGAACGGCAATGGAAAACCTTCCGGAGAGCCAGATTGGCAGTTCTAAGTTCATTGTAGCGGTAATCATAACGACTGTTCAGTTCAAGATACCATTCATCCTCCAGGTCAAAGATTAACTGATTATCCAGTTCCTTGACCATCTTATTATTCAAATCATAGCGTAAGCCAGTATTAATCTCCCAGGGCTCTGCCTTATATTTGTTGGTCAGGACAAAATCTCCAAAAGTATTCTCCAGGGGGTTATAGGAAGTACCTATATTCAGATTCCAGTTTTCCCTGATCTGCCACCTTAAAGTAGCTGTAATAGGTAAATACCTCAGATTATAGATATCATAGCCGGAAGCCAAGTTTATATATAAGCCCCCCCTATTGTATCTTAAATAAGTATCTACCCTCTCCCTGATGGTAGAATCAAAGGTAAAGGGACTATCACCCCAGTAATCCCGATAAGTATATTTGGTATTCCAGCTAAGTCCCGGATATAGGGGCACCTGGAGGTTATGGGAGGCACTATAATTAACCTGATAGGGGAGGCCAAAGATACTGTATTCCTCTTCCCTGTATTCCCCATAAAAATTATTTTCTCTTTTATCTTCAAGTATCCTGTAAATACTGCCACTTAAATTCTGCTCGGTAGTAAAGCTGCTATTCTTATATAAAGGCCAGGTCCTCCGATAATTTATACCAGCCTGGCTGCGTAAGCCCTCAACCCTGGCCCGGTCCTCATAATATCTGCCACTTTTAAAATCAAAACTCCAGGGCCCTGCCGGCCTGTAATTTAAGGAAAACTCCGGCAAACGGTAATAACTGACCTGGTCCTCTTCCTCCGCCTCAGTAAAGGTCGGGGCCCTCCGCTCCAGGGTAATCCTATAATCCAGCCGGCCCAGATTCCTGGCCAGATAGGTGGAACCTCCCCAGCGCTGTTTCAAAGGCTCCTCGGGTTTATAGCGGTAATCCCGGTAAAGGTCCAGGTGGTAACGCCACTTGCCGGGCAAATTCTTATCAAAGATCAAGTCAAAATCCAGATCCTTATTATCTTTATGGTCTGATTCATAATAATCCCTGCTGAGAAAATAAGAACGTAAATCCAGTGACCAGGTATCAGCCCTGTTCGTCAGATTAACCCTGCCATTGGTATAAGAATAATCATCATAGTTGATATACCTGATAAAGGTATCTGTCTCCCACTGGCTTTTATTATTATCTATCCGCAGCTCTCCCTGCCAGTTAAATAAACCCGGTATGTCTGTCCTGTTCTCCTGGCCGTATAAATAGAGATAGCCCTTTAAATCCTTTTCATAAAGGAAATGCTGTTTGAAACCACCGGCCAGGCCGGAAATGGTATAATAATCAAGATATAATTCTCCAGGCAGCTGGTCCTGATACCAGTAACGGTAAGTAGCCTTGAGAAACCAGCCCCGGCTGGCACTATAGCCAGGTTCAAGAATCAGATTCTGTTCCCTTTCCTTTAAGGAAATATAGAGATAGGGAGTATAGAAAAGGGGTAATTTGCCATTTAATTCACGAAAGACCACATGTTTGGCAATTAAATAATCACCTGGATAGATTATAACCTCCTTAGCATCCAGGTAATAATGAGGCTTATCCAGGTCACAACCAGTCAGTTTTCCTCCATCAATATTAATCTCATCCACCCGGTAATGGGCCTCCTCTGTCCCATCAGCCATCATAACCTTAATGGTTTCAGCCTGGATATGATAAAGGCCATACTGGCCCAGGATCTCTCCACTAAGTTCATAGCAGGCCTTTTCATGGTCATAGGTTAATCTATCAGCACTGTAAATATTAAAGGTCTCTGCCTCTACACTAAGGCTAAAAGAAATTAAAAGGTAAAAAACCAGCAGGAAAGGCATAAACCTGTAAAGCCTGTCTAGCCAGTTTTGCCATTTCTCCCTTCCCAGCAGTAAGATAAGACCTATTAGTCCAAAGATTATATTGGGCAACCAGGCGGCCAATAAGGGATCCAGTTTGCCATTTTTGCCAAAGGATTGGGAAATGGAGAGGATCAGGTAATATAAAAAGACAATAACAATGGTAAAAACAATGCTTACAGAACGGCTGTCCTTGCTGCTTAGACTCAGTGGAGTCCCAATCAGGATAAAAATCAAGGCCGAAAGAGGGGTAGTCAGTTTTAAATGATAATCAATCAGGAGACTATCTACATTTATGCCACTCCGTTGAAAGAGATCAATTTCTTTTTTTAACCTCTTTCTATTCATCTCGGCAGTAGTCCTCTGCTCACCATAAAAATTCTCCACTTCACTGGCAATCTCATATTCCATGGTATCAAAAAGCAGGGCCTGGTAGAGTTCACCTTCTTCATTATATTTGTGAATAATCCCCCCTTCCAGGCGCCATTTATTCCCCAGGATCCTGGCAGACCGGGCAGTAATAATTACTGGATAGTCCTCATCTACAGGCAGCTCATAGACTATTATCCTTTCCAGGAGCCCCTCCTCCTGCTTATATTTATTAACAAAAAACAACCTTCCTTCCGGCCCCTTGAAAAAAACATTATCCTGGACATCAGGCAAAGGTTGTTTTAAGATATTAATCCGGATAATATTCTGGGCTTCATGGTGGGTCCAGGGTACTATTTCCTCATTTATATAATAGGTAAGGCCACTGATGACTATACCCAGTATTATTAAAGGCAGGATTAGCCTGTAGAGGCTGATTCCTCCCAGGCGTAAAGCAGTAAATTCATTTTCCCGGTTTAACCTGGACATACCATAGAGGGTAGCGAACAAAATAGCAATGGGAAAAGACTGTACAATAATATAGGGTAACTGATAAAAGAGGAGTTTCAGCACCACATTTATAGGGATATCCTTGACAATAATCAAATCTGTGAGCTGAAACAAAAAACTGCTCAATCCGATAACTGTTACTATGGCTACCCCGGCCAGATATGGAAGCAAGACCTCTTTCATGATGTAGATATCTATTATCCTGTTTCGCCAAAATCTATACATAGAGCCAATACCCCTTGTCAGATAATAAGCATTTCTATAATTCCTTCTCTTTCTACACATTATTTATTATTCTACCAAGATTAAATAATACCTGCAAAAAAAGAAACTTCCATCATCTACCTAAAGGATTTTGCCCTTAGAAAGTTAATTTAAAATATAAATATAAATTGAGAAAAAGGGAAAATGAAAGCAGGTATGATTATGTATAAAATAATGAAAAAATCCAGCATTATTATTCTGGCCCTATTATCGGTCTCATTGCTTTTGACAGGTTGTAGTAATGATAGTACAAGGCAGGAACTCTTCCAGATCAAAGGCAGGGTAGAACTGTCCACATTACCTGCAGTAATGGCAGTACAGGACCTTAGGCCAAGGCATCCTGGCCAGCCAGACCAAAGAGAAAAACTGGCCATTAATTCTGTAGAAGAAAACCTCTTCACCCTTCCACTGGAAGCAGTTCAAATAAAGGCAAGGGAATATATTGTAAAATTTAATCAGGATATTGATAGGGCTTATCTCCAGAAGGAGATTTTAAAGGGAAAGGGCCAAATACTTAACAGGCTTAGAGATAATATCTATAAAATCAGCCTGGATGATGAAAACAGGGATATAATCAAGAAATTGGAGGAAAACCCCCTGGTTTCCTATATAGAACCAGAGTATCTGGTACATATACAGCATATCCCCAATGATCCTGGTTATGCCAAACAATGGAATCTAAAACTCCTCAATCTGGAGACAGTCTGGCAGAACTGGTCAGGCAGTAAAGATACAATAGTGGCAGTAATTGATACAGGCATCCTCCCTGGCCATCCAGACCTGGCTGGCAATATCATACCCGGTTATGATTTTATCGATGATGACAATGACCCTACAGATACCAATAAGGAATTTAGCCATGGCACCCATGTTGCCGGTATTATCGGGGCTATGACCAATAACCAGCAAGGGATAGCGGGTATAAACTGGCAGGTCAGTATTATGCCCATCCGGGTTATTGGAAAAGAAGGAACAGGAGATTATAGTGCCCTCATCGCCGGCATCTATTGGGCTGTAGACAATGGAGCTAATGTAATCAACCTGAGCCTGGCTGGTTCCATGGATACCATCGCCCTGAGGGAGGCCATACAATATGCTGTCCAGCACCAGGTAACAGTAGTTGCTGCTGCCGGTAATAATGGTAGTAGTCCCATCCTCTACCCGGCAAGATATCCAGAAGTTATCAGTGTTGGAGCTGTTGGACCTACCAGGGAAAGGGCCTATTACTCCAATTATGGTCCAGAACTGGACCTGGTGGCACCGGGAGGAGATAGTAGTATCCTTACAGAAGAATATAATACTATCCTCAGTACCGCCGGCTACATGGACAATAATACAGCTGTATATCAATATACCTGGGCCCAGGGTACCTCCATGGCTGCCCCCCATGTTTCTGCTTCAGTAGCCCTCCTCTATAGTGCCGGAATTACTGATCCAGTGGAGATACAGAGGCTTCTAAGGGAAACAGCTGATGATCTGGGCAGCCCCGGACCAGATAGTTTTTACGGAGCAGGCCTGCTCAATATAAAAAGGGCCCTGGCATACACTGGCTGGTATGAGGATGATACCAGTATACTGGTCCAGGCTATTAATAAAACAAGTGGGGAAAAGAAATCCGTCTTTGTAGATCCGGTCAAAAGAAACTTCACCCTGACCCTGGCCAGAGGGCCCTGGACAATAAAAGCCAGTTATGAAAACGAAACTGGCCAATACTCTGGAGAAATAGATATCCTGGTTCCTGCTGATAAGGAGATAGTAATAAAAATCCATTAAATATAAAAAGAAAGCCGCCCAGTTGAAAGAACCCTTCAAATGGCGGCTTTTTTCTTCAGATAAAACCTTAAGATTATTTTACAGGCCTTAATAGGAACAGGCCAATTAGAAACTTATCTTTATACTGGCAGGCCTGAACCCTAGAAAAGGTAACCTATGCCCAGCCTTACCTCTTTTAAGTCTACAAAACCAAGATCCACCTTCATATTTTCCTGTAAATTCATCTGTACTCCAAAACTGACTTTACTATTCTTATATTCCCCTTTCAGATTAACAATGGGCAAAGAAGGCCTGGAACTGGTATTAATGGAAACCGGGTTTAAAATCTTATTAAAACCAATAAAGAGTCCAGCAGTACTGGCATCGGAAAAACCGATATGAGCCCGGAAACCCAGGCCTAAATCCTTGCTGGCCACAAGGTACAAATCCTCTTTCTGCAAACCTATAGCCACTGCAGGTTGTTCTGCTCCTTCCTGTACAAGGATTAATTTAGCCAGTATACCTGGCTCTGTATAATTATGGCCAAACTCTACAATCCCTCCCAGAGCCAGGGAAGGACTTACATTATATAGGCCGGAAACCTGCCGGTGGGTAGAACCAAGAAGCTCACCAGAAATAAAGCCTTTGCCCCCTACCAAATCAGCTGTAGGGACCTCTACCAATTTATCCAGGGCTAAAACATTTATATTAATAAGTAATAAGAACAATAAGCCTAAAATAATTATATTCCTTTTCATTCTTCCTCTTTCTCCTCCAATCGCCTGATTTTTTCCTCCAGTTCCTTTATTTTTTTCATCAGGTCAGGCAATTTCCGGATAGCTGCCTGTTCCCTGAGGGCCGCCTTATGATCATGGGCAGGACGGCCAGAATAAAAAACCCCGGCAGGTACATCTTTAGTAACAACACTATCACTGGCTATAACAGCCTGGTCTCCAATCCTGATATGCCCCACTACTCCTGTTTTACCAGCCAGGATAACTCTTTTACCTACTTCTGTACTGCCGGCTATTCCAACCTGGGCAATAATTAAACAATCCGGGCCAATCTTTACATTATGGGCAATCTGTACCAGATTATCTATCTTGCTTCCTGCCCCAATTACCGTTGGCCCACTGGCCCCCCTATCAATAGATACATTGGAACCAATCTCCACATTATCCTCTATAATCACATTACCCAGTTGAGGTATCTTATGATGGCCATCTGCAACACTGACAAAACCATAGCCATCAGAACCAATTACTGTACCGGCATGAATAATAACATTGGAACCAATCACACTATCATACTCTACTACCACATTAGGATGAAGTACTGTATTATCACCTATCCGGCTGCCTTTACCTATAAAAACCCCTGGAGCCAGGGCAACATTATCTCCTATAACCACATCTTCTTCCACAACAACATGGGCATGGATGGAGACATTCTTACCGATTCTGGCTTTGGGCGAGATAACAGCAGTAGGGTGTATGCCAGGGTCATAAAAGACAGCAGGAGCAAACAGGGCCGCCACCCGGGCATAGGCCAGGCGGGGATTTTTTACAGCTATAATGGTCTTCCTGCTCTCACTGATATTTTCCGGCACAATAATAGCAGCAGCCCGGGATTTCTCTGCCTCAGCCAGATATTTTTTATCCTCAGCAAAGGTCAGGTCTTCTTCCTTGCTCTCTGCCACTCCAGCAATACCCTTTATTTTTAAGTCCGGATCACCAATTACCCTTCCCCTTATTAATTCCGCCAATTCCCCCACAGTATAAAAGGAGCGGTCATTAGCCATTATTGGATTCTCCTTTTTCTTTAAAATTCTCATCCAATTTTTCGCTTACCTTATCTGTTATATCCTCTCCACCATAGTAAACGCTTTCCCTATATAAGACAATGCTGATTCCTTCCTCTTCTACCACTTCTCTGATGGCCTGGTTTAATTCTTCATTCAAGTTGTTTTCCAGTCTCTGTTTATGATCCAGATATTCCTGGGAAATCAGGTCCAGCTCTTCTTGCCCTTCTTCAGGAGAAAGCTCTGCTTCCTTCTTCAGATACTCTGCTTCCAGTCTTTGCCCTATATTCAGCAACTCTGTCTGCAATTGTTGAGCTCTTTCACTATTCTGTAAAAGGGCATCTATATCCAGTAAGGCTATCTTCTCTGTCTTCTCTTTACTACAGCCTGCCAGGGCCAGGATTATTACAACTATCAATAAGATATAGAAAGAAAACTTTTTCATTTAATACCTCACTTCCTTTTCCAGTATCGAAAGCTCTGCTTCCAGACTAAAATACTCCTGGGAAATATCCTGAATCAGGGCTTCCAGGGTAGCCAATTCCTGCCTGCTGAAAGAGCGAATCTCCTCTACCTTTTTCTCTATCTCCTCTGCCATCTCTTTCTCCTGTTCTTCCAGATAAGACCAGACTAGCTGCTGGTTTTTGGCCTTTTCCTCCTCCAGCTCCTTTTTTATACTATTTTCCAGTTGTTTTTGATAAGCAGCCAATTCCTCATTATATTCTGCTTCCAGTTCCCCTATTCTATTCTCCATTTCCTCTTGCAGAAGAAGCTCTTTTTCCTGGAAAGCCAGATTATACTCTTCTTCCAGCCTCTTAATTTCCTCCAGGTACCTTTCTCTTTCTTCAGCAGGTAAATCCAGTAAGTTTAATTTCAGGTCATAATTGAGTTTGGCCAGATAAAAATCCTTGACCATATCCTCTCTATAGGTAGCCAATTCTGCCAGGAAATTTTCTTCCAGTTTTCTAACTTGCTCCTGAAGTTTTTCTGTATACAATTCTTTCTTGACCAGGACCTGTTCTAAATACTCCTCTTCCTTAGTTTGCACAAATTCCTGGTATTGGCCCTCCAATTTCTCCTGGAAATTTTTCAATTCTTCCTGATATTCTGTCCTGATTTTCTCCACCTGGATTAGAATATATTCTTCTATCTCCTGCCTTCTGGCAGCCAGCAGATCCCTCTTTTCCTTTAACAGGCTTTCCTGGTAAGCCAACTCAAGCCTTTTCTCTTCCAGGTATTGGCGTATAGTCTCCCCTTTTTTCCTGATTAAGCTATTTTCTTCAATTTTTCCCATATTTATAGCAGGGGTATCTGGTACTACTACACTCTGTGAGTTAATATAGAGAAAACCCAGAGCACCAAAAATAATAAGCAATATAAGTGTTAGCAATAACCTGGGAATAACCCTCATACCAGACACCCTCCCTATCTTTGTCTTTTACAGATCCTATCCTTCATTATTTTCTTGAACAGCTAAGTCATCAAGTTCTCCATTTTCCGTTTCCGCTCCGAATCCAGCAGATCCTTCATTATTTTCTTGAACAGCTAAGTCATCAAGGCTGGCTGCTGCTTCTCCGCCAGGGTTTTCTTCTCTATTAGCACTTTCTTGCCCGGGATCATTTTCCTTATATTTCTCTTCAATATAATTAATCACTTCTTCAGTCAGGTCAATTCCGCCATAGATTACATTGTTCTTATCCAGTACCATTTTTAACTCTTTTTGCCCGGCCAGTTCTGCAATCTCTTTTCTAATTTTGTCGATAATATTCTGGACTAATTCCCGTTCTCTTTGAGTCAATCTGGTCTGATATTGTTCCAGCAACTCCTGTTGCTCATTTTTTGCCAGGCCTTTGGCTTTTTCCTCTAACTCTGCCTGCATGGCCTGGGCCAGCTGGTTTAATTCCTCTTCTGCTTCAACCTTTTCTGGATGATAATTAAAGATAACCCAGAGGTCTACATAGGCAATCCGACCAGCCATATCTGACCCAAGGACAGATTCTACCGGGCTTAAAAGAAAGAATAAGCCAGTAATTAATGCCAGCATTATCACCACTACTACTGATTTAGAACTTAATAACTTCATATTTTCCCCCTTAAATTTTCTCACTATCACCATTAGAAAGTATGGCCAATGCTAAAATGAGGTTGGCCCCCACCATCTTCATTAAAGCCATAATCCAGCCTTAACTGCCCGATGGGAGTATTCATTCTAAGACCAGCACCGATGGAATATCTAAGATCTCCCAGGTCAATACTTTCTTCTTTTTCCCAGACATTTCCGGCATCAGCAAAAACCACAGCAGTAAAATTATCAGCAATAGGAAGGCGGTATTCCAGATTTAAGAGGAGGAGAGAATCACCATAAAAGGCTCCATACTCATAACCCCTCAGGCTCTGGAAACCACCCAGGGTGTATTTCTCCAGTTGAGGCAGCTCACCTTCTCCCTTGCCTGCCTTTAAGCGTAAAGCCCAGGCATGGTTGCTCTTAAATCCTGGATAAAACCTTCTCATATCCATATTATACTTAACAAAATTCTCAGTTCCTCCCAGGAAATTTCCAGCATATTCTATAGAAAATATATCTATTGCTCCACCAGTAGGATTAAAGGGGTGATTAGTAGTATCTCTATCTACCTGAAAAGTTAAACTGCGCAGTGCCTTTTTTTCTATCTCCTTATCTGCCAGCCACTCCCTTTCTGTATCTTCTGCTTTAAAGGTTATTTGACCATCCCATTCATTGATTAGATTATGGCCTAAAAGGAGGTTACCACCTCGCCGGTTTAAACTATATTCTCTATCTTCTTTTCCCGTTGAAGTCCGGTCATAAAGGCCGATACCAAAGGAAGTCCTGGTACCCAGCAACCAGGGTTCATAAAAATTAATTGAGTAATTGGTTACACCCCCAAACTGCCATTGGAAGCCCAGGGTCTGGCCATTACCCAGCAGGTTCCTTTCCTGGATATCAATATAACCTAACCAACCATCCTTGGTACTATAGGTAACCCCTACTGACAGTAGGCCGGTTTTGGCTTCTGCTACCTCAATGATGATATTAGCAGTATTCTCCAGGATACTAACCCTTTCCAGTTGTGGGTTAAACTCGGCAAAGAGATTCAACCTGACCAGGTTCTGGAAGGAATTCTGCAGGACATTCATATTTAATACATCCCCAGGTTTAAATTCCAATTGTCGCAGGATAACAAAATCTTTGGTTTTCTCATTCCCCTTCAGGATAATATCATTAATATAACCTTCATTAAACCTGACTGTAAGTATACCATCATCTGAAATATGCAAATCAGTTAACATGGCCAGGATATAGCCGGCCTCCTGATATGCCTGCTCTATCTCTCTTCTGCCTTGCAAAAGGGTATTATGATTCAATACTTCACCTTTTTGGACTCCCAATAAAGATAAAATCTCTTCTTCGGAAAAAGACTCTACTCCTTCTATCAGTATATCCTTTATGACAGGATATTCAACAAGCTCAAAAATAGCCTTTAAACCACCCAGGTAAACCTCAAAAGAAACACTGGCATCCTGAAAATAACCTAGATCATAGATCCTTTGTAAATCTGCCTTTATTACCTCTTCATCCAGAGGTTTCCCTATTTCTGTCTCCAGGAGAGTCAGGATCTCTTCAGTACTAACCCGCTGGTTTCCCTCCAGCTCCAGGGCAGTTATTATATGGAAACCTTCATTTGCCAGTACCACACTATTGATTAGTAGAATAAGAAACAAAGAAACTAAAAATATCCTCCCTGCCTTTTTCAATCTCTAACGCCTCCCATATTATTTTCTTCCATTAAATTAATATTAATCCATTCTGGATTTCTTTCTCTCCACCCCTCATAATTTTCTCCCTGTAACCAATTCCCAAAAATCAGCTTTAATTCTGTCCCTTCTTTCCTGGCCAGAAAATTATCCCGATAACTGGAAAAACCAAGGGCAAAAAGCAAGATAATTACCAATAAGAAGGGAATAAATCCTTTTTTGAACCAGAAAGCCCCTGGAAGTGGCTTTTTACGGGAAAAATAACTGTCCTCCCAGGCCTTGCGTACTTCTGCTTCAGCCAGTGACAGGTAGACCTCTCCTTCCACTATACTGCCTCTTTGAATCCTTTCTTCCGCCCTTGCTAACCAATCCCGGGCAAAGGCAATATGCTTGAGCACTCTTTTCACACTAAGTTTCTCACCTCTTCCCTTTACCCTGACCCTCTTCTTCACATCTCCTCTATTTAATATCTACAGGAGCAGTGAAAAAGTGACTCCTGTAAAAGCGGCTATTTCAATGATATTTGGCCTTTAATTCTGTTTATAAGGCAGATAAGCCTCAATTTTACTATTTTGCTCCTTTTATCAACCTTCTTTTATCAACTTAGCCAGTTTGCCCCGGATACGCCTGATGGCTTTTTTCTGTAATCTATATAAATAGGAAAGACTGATACCCAACTCCCGGGCCAGAAGACTGGCGTTTTTGTCAGCCAGATAAATCCCCTCAATAATAGCCCTTTCCTTAAGGGGTATTTCCTCCAGCACAGCTTTAACCCGATCAAACAAACACCTTAATTCTACTTCCCTTTCCAGATAATCATGGGAAACCTGTTTGATCTCCAGTAAAGGCCTGATTCCTTCCTGCAAATAATCCAGAATCCGGCCCCGTATATGGTAGCTGGCAAAAGTGGCAAATTTAACACCCCGTTCCGGATCATAGGAATCCACTGCCTTAATCAGGCCAAGATTAGCCTCCTGAATCAGGTCCATCAGCACTTCCTCTCTACCGGCATATTGCCTTACTATTTTATAGACAAGGGGCTGATAGGCTTTAATCAATTCCTGCCGGGCTTCCAGAGACTCTTCTTTTTTATACAGCTCCCATAATTCCTGCTCTTCTGCCGGATTCAGGAGCCTGAATTTACAGATCTCTTTAAAATATAAATCCATAACCATGACCTTCCTAATCTAAAACTCATATTTTGTTTCTAAACTAAAGGAATATTCACCTTCACCCTGCCAACTACCTTCCAGAATCATATTTTCATCAAGGAAATATTGTAATTTTAATTCCTTGCCATAATCACCGTAGGGGAGCCTCTCTTCATTACCGATTATATTTACATATTCCAGATAAAGCCGGTCATTAAGCCTTTTTCCAAGATAAAGGGAAAGCTGGTTGGCCCAGAGCCAGTTATAGGTATCTAATTCAAACCTATCCAGCTCAAAAACCTTCCGCAGGCTTTCCTGTACATCAGTAATAAAACCTAATTGAATCTGGTTATGGAGCCAGCGGAAAAACTCCCTGTAAACTACATCCCCCAGGTTACCAGAAACAAATTCCCCCAAACCACCCTTACTGGTCAAAATAGTCAGGATCTCCTCTTCACTCAAGGGGGGAGCAGAGGTAAAGGTAGCAATCATATTATTGGCTTTTCCATTTAACTGGACATTGATTCTGGCACCACCGACATTTGTCCAGGCATTTATATTCACCTGGGGAATATATCTGTCCTTTTCTACAAAGGATTGTTCAAATTTAGCCCTCCCATTTTGCAGGAAAAACTTATTATTATAAAAATCAAAGGTCCCCTGACTACTATAGAGTTCACCAAGGAGAGCCAGTTGGCCACTGGTATTCTGGACCTTTAGCTGGCCTTCCTGGATCAAAACATTGATATTATTATTAAGCAAATAGACATCCTCTCCAGGATAGAGTACCAGGTCATATTTCCAGTTACCTATCCCTCCCATTACTGGCCATTCAAAGGGTAAACCTACATTTAAATTATGGGTCAGGAGTTCTGCTTCGATCATAGGTTCCCTGAAGGGGCCTCTTAATAAGCCTGTAAGATCAAAATATCCCTCTACAGAACCATGGGCAAAAGGCAGATTCTGTCCCTTTAATATTAAGTCCAGATTATTGTCCCTGGCAAAGGGATTGATAATACCTTCTATTTCTACCTGCCCATTGCCGTAGTTTCCTTTTATCTTTTTCAGGCTAATATCTTCTTCCTGAAAATGCACAAAACCATTTAAATGTCTAAAATTTTCCGGTAAACGCAGGTCCAGTTCTCCCTCTTCAAGATATAAAAGCCCCTTTATCTCTAAATCTGATCCGGTAAGGGCCAGATCCAGTTCAAGGTCACCTGTTAGAAGGCCGGCCATATAAGGGAAAGATGAGTCCAATACAGAAAGCAATTCCAGAGGGAAACTTTGTAATTCCATATTGACCCTGGCCCTTCCCCCTTCTCTTAGATCAATTATACCTGCCAATTGCAGGGTTTGTCCCCTGGAAATATTTAATAATTGCTGGATAGACAGCAGGCCTCCCTCCTTGACCTCCAGGCTGCCCTCAATACCCTCTATCTCCATTCCTTCAATTAAGATATTCTCCAGGCAGGTATTCAGGAAGGCCTGAATATTATTCAGGTCTCCCTTCAGATCTCCTTCCAGGGCCAATTGGCCCCTTATGCTTGCATCAATATATTTCTCCAGAAACTTATCTATAACTATCTCCTCACCCAGAACGTGGATATCCAGGTCAGGAAAAAGGTTGCCCCTGAAGAATATCCTGCTATCCTCTTTCTCCAGGTTGATCAATTGAAAATCCAGCCAGGCTGTTAAATCTTCTAAATTTCCCCTGAGGTATCCATCACCACTGATATAATAATCTGCCAGGAAAGCTTCTTCCAGAGCAGAAGGCAGTTCCAGAAAGAACAGATCAGAAATCCGGCCATGGTCTGTATTGGCACTGAGTTCCAGATAAGGTTCCAGTAGAAAATCCTTAATCTTTCCTCTAAGCCTGTATTCCTGGTCACCATTTTGCCAGACAATATTCTCCAGGGCAAGATCCCCGGCATAATAATAAAAACTACCCTGGACCAGGCCCAGAGCTTCCCTCTGGTAGCTCAAACTGTGAATATCCAGGCTCCCGGAAAGAGCCGGTTCCAGGAAAGAACCGCTGAGCCTTCCCTCTATATTTATTTTCCCTTCCAGGTTTTCCTTCAAAGGCTTACCAAATAAATCTGTCAGGGACAAATCCTCCAGCTTATAATCCAGGGCAAACCTGTCTCCAGAGATAATACCTCCAGCCCACATGTTGGCTTCAGCCTGCTTCAGCAGAAACTCTTCCAGTAAAAATTTATCTCTCTCTTTCTTTAACTTAAAGGCCAGCTGATCAATAAAAAGCTCCTGATTACTAATATAAAGACTGGTATTCCGGGATTTCCCCTGAATCATTATTTCCGCCTGTTCCAGGGGCCCCTTAATAGTCAAAACTGTTTCCAGGCTGCCATTTAAGGGAAGCCGGCCCAATTCTCCTCCGGCCAGATTCAAAATAGTTTTTAGATCCAGGCCAATAGAAGAAATACTGGCATCGATAAGGGGTTTGCCAGACAAGAGGTCTATCCTGGCCATACCCTGAATAAGATTGTCACTATAATTAAGGGCTATCTCCTCCAGGCAGATTTCTCCCTGGCTGTAATTTAAGCTTGCTGCCAGATTATCATAATGTATTCCATAGATTAAACCTTCTTCACTATAGAGAGATAAAGCTACTATAGGTGATAGGATGGTCCCCTTCACTGAACCATTAAGCCTGAGCTTTCCCTTCAAATCCGGATCAGGCTCAATTTTCAACCCGGATTCATTCATCAGGCCAGCCAGATTCAGGGAATCACCAGCAAAGTTCAGGTTTAAATCCCCATCCCTAAGCAGGCCCAGTTCTCCACTAAAGGCCAATTTACCCCACTGGCCCAATAATTCCCCTTCCTGCAAGAGCAGCCTCTGGCCAGTTAAATAAAAATTGCTGTTTATATGATTAAAATTATAGTCTGCAAAAGATAAAGATAAGCCTGGCTCCACTAATTCCAGTTTGCCGGAAGCCAGTAGATTTTCAAAGGCCAGGCCATGGCCAAGGAAATTAACCATAATATTCAGTTTCCCTCCTATTGCCAGCCCAGGTATAGGCAAGAGGGGAGTACTGCCACTGGCCCCTAAATCCTGCAAGAGGGCAAGATCCAGGTAATGTCCTTCCAGATTAAAACTATAATTATCATTTCTATTATAAATACCGTTTATGCTTAATTGTCCCGTATCTCCCAGGATAAAATTGAGTTTATCCAGATAGAGATTACCCTGATTATAACGTGCTTTTCCTACCAGGTTTTCCAGCTTAATATTATTAATACTACCTTCAGCCATGGATAAATCGAGATTTATAGCCATATTGGCAGGAAATCCAGCCAGGGAAATATCCAGGGCTACCATACCATCAAGGGATAGATACTCTGGCCAAAAATCAATTTCCTTTAGCTGAAATTGATTGGACTTTAAATTAGCAAAGACTTCCATCTCCTCGCCAAAGAGATCATCAACCCACCCACTTAATTTAAGGGGATTCCCATTCAGGAAAAACTCGATTCCCTCTGTATAAAGTACCCCTCCGGTGGAATCAAAGCTGAGGGTGCCAGAAAGATTTTCCAGGTTTAGCCTTTCCTCTCTTCCCTCCTGCCAAAAAGAAAACTCCCCCCGGGTATCTTTGAAAACAAAGCTGCTATTATAACTTTCCACCAGGTCCTTATTGCCAGAGACAAAGAGTAGTGGCTTCACATCCCCCTCCAGCTTGTCTATAGCAAGGGGCAGAAGAGCAAAATCCAGCCCTCCTGGATAGGGAGCCAGGTCAGTAAGGGCAAGATAATCACTCTCCAGGACAGCCTGCCATTGCCCACTGGCCAGGGAAAAGGTCAAGTCCAGATTATCTAGCTCCAGATCTTCCAGCTGGAATTGCTGCCAGACTAATCTATCAAGGAGCAAATTAGCGGCTAATTTAATCTGGCAATCTTCAGGACCAGAGCTTTTTACCAGTAAATCAATATCCTCCAGTGTAAATTGATTCTGCCAGTCTATAAAAGTTAATTGACCATCATTAACCCTGAATTGGCAGGCTGGTAATAGGGGCAGCCTGTCAATAAAGGCAAAGATATCAAAATCTCCCTCCCCCAGGTCCTTATTATTAGCTATCTCTATCAAGGGGCTTTCCAGGTTAATATAATTCAAGGCAATGGCAAAATTCCCATCACTAATAAAACTAAAAAGATTGTAGTATATATTTAGCTCAGGGGTGGAGATAGAGAAGTTTTGCTCTAATGAATTTATTTGTACATCTTTTAAAGTAATCTGGTTTACAGGCCAGAAGATAAAGCTACCTACCTCTAGCTCTATTTGATAATTCTTCTCCAGATAGGCAAAGATCTCTTCCTCCAGATTATAAAATAAACCACGAATATTATAAATAAAAATAGAGGCCAGAATTACAAACATAAGTAATACAATTAAAAATAAATGCTTATATCTCATCTCCTCACCTCCCTGCCACAAGTTCATAATATTATATTTAACTGGCTTAATCAAGTTTCTTATCATGTATTTAATGGAAAAATACCCTGACAGAAACTCCTTCCATCAGGGCATTCCTATAAGAATACTTTAGCTTTTTAAGACTTACACACTGCCAGGAGCAGTATTTTCTGTCACTTCTTCAATATTAAAATCGATTACAAGATTACCTTCCAGAACATAATCAGTAGCATGGATTTCTTTTATCTCCCAGTATGAATTTTGCTCCCTGATCTTTCTATCTGAATCAGGCCTTTTTTCCTCTTTTTCTTCTGTTTCAATTACATCATCCCCAGGGCTATTCTCTCTGGCCTGTCTTTCTTCCTGATTCTCTCCTTCTTCTTCTGTTTCTTCAATTTCCTGTTCAGGAACATAATAAGCAGGATAAACCTGCAGAATCAATTCATTATTCCTGGGCCTAGCCAGGTAATCCTTAAGGATTGATTCTAAGTCTTTATAGCCTTCAACAATAGCCTGTTTGGCCTCTGCCAATTCATAATCCTCATCAGGCAGAGCCTGGTAAGAAATCCCGGTAAGCCCTCCATCAATCACCAGGCTAGCATTGCCAGGATTAATATCATCTGGCAGTTTAAAGGCAATATTCTGGACAACCGGGTCAGAACGGTAAGGTAACAAAGTAACCTCTATCTCCAGGGTATCCCCTGCCTTAATTTTTTCATTTAAAATCCTGGCTTCCTGAATCAAGGCAACATTATCCAGATTACTGATCTCCACATCCACTTTAATATCTATTAACTCTACCTTCTTAAAAGGATTGATATTGATGATATTCATCAATTCATATAGTTCATATAAGGCTGTAGCAGCAATATCAGATCTGCTATAAAAGACATTTTCCCTCTCCAGGCCAAGCTCAGGCAAACCCTTTCCTGTAATCTTTAGCTTAACCCGGGCAGTACCCTTACCTACTCTATCCAGGGTAGAATCTATAGCCTGTAAAGAAACATTGGTAATCAGGGATGTCAAATAATCCTCATCTTTGACCAGCTGAACATTTACAATTTCAGATTTATCCCGCTCCTGGTCCTTGACCTTGACCGATAAGGGAATTATTCTAGGAACCTTCTGCAGGGTTCCGGCCAGGCCTGCATTGCGGTCAACAGTAACTGAACCAATCAGCTCATCAGTTGGAGACCCTAATTTAAAAGGGCTGGAAATGCTGGGGATAATAGCATTAATATAGGCCCGGCTTAATAAATAATCCACCTCTCCCTTATTGGTAAAAGAATGCCCCAGGGCCAGTATATTTCCACCCTCCATATAGGTTAAGGTACCAATAGCGGCTATATTTACATCCCCTCTAACCAGTTGAACAGCTACCGCACTTCCTTCCTCCAGGGCTTCCTCTGTGTCAGTTCTGGCACCTAAACCTCCACCCTGGAGAACCTGAAAGCCCAGGTTTTCAAATACCTTCCTGGTTCTCTGAAAGGCCCTGCCCTGCATCCCACTGATATATAAGGGAGTATTTAAAGGAAAACCCCGGAATCCTTTTTCACCAGTTTGGCCAGTGGATTCCAGGAGGGCCAGCATATCTTCAATAGGTGTAATCAGGCCAAAACGGTGGTCACTTAAGGACCAGCTATAGGCAATAGCCCCGATTAATTTGCCATCAATATAAACAGGGCTGCCACTCATCCCGGAGGCTATACCACCTATTTCCTCGATTTTTTCTCCATAAGCCCTAAACAAAATCAGGCCAGTATTTAAATCCCCCTGAATTATATCTATTATCTTAACGGGAAATTCCTCTACCTTATAACCCTGGAAAACCGTCCTGGCAACTCCTTCCATGTCTGGCTTGATTTCATTAAGTTTCATTATTGCTTTTCCCTTTGCTGCTATAGATAATACTAGAACTAAGGCTAGAACATATATAAATAATCTCCTATTAGCTTTCAAAATACCAAATCCTTTCTAAATTTTAACGTTTGTAACCAAGACCGTCATATGTTATCAGGGAATCAGTCAATTTATCCATTTCTTCCAGTGCATGTCCAGTACCCCTGGCCACACAGGTAAGAGGATCATCAGCCAGAAAGACAGGTATGTCTGTCTCCTTACTCAATAAGGTGGTCATGCCACTCAATAAAGAGCCTCCTCCGGTCATAATAATTCCTCGATCCATTATGTCAGCAGATAACTCTGGGGGAGTTTGTTCCAGTACACTTCTTACTGCATCAAGGATAGCATTAATTGGTTCCGAAAAGGCCTCCACTGTCTCTCTTGAAGTCATGACCAGATTTTTCGGCAAACCGGAAATAACACTCCTACCCCTTACTTCATACTCCTTATCTTCTTCCACATAGGCAGCACCTATATTGACCTTAATCTCTTCAGCTGTTTTTTCTCCTATTATCAAATTATATTTATCCCGGATATAACGGATCAGGGCATTATCAAAACGATCCCCGCCAATCCGTAAAGATTTGCTAACAACAATTCCTCCCAGGGATATTACTGCAATCTCTGTGGTTCCACCACCTATATCTATAATCATACTACCACTGGGATCAGCTATAGGTAGACCAGCACCAATTGCTGCAGCAAGAGGCTCTTCTATCAAAGAAGCATGACGGGCTCCAATCTGTATGGCGGATTCCAGGACAGCCCTTTTTTCCACACCGGTTATACCTACTGGCACACAGACCATCACTGAAGGTTTAAAGAGGTGTCTTTTCCGGATAGCCGTACTGATAAAATGTTTCAACATAATCTCAGTTACCTCAAAATCAGCAATAACCCCTTCCTTCATTGGCCTGATGGCCACTATATTTCCAGGAGTTCTTCCCAACATTCTTCTGGCTTCTGTTCCTACAGCTACTGGTTTATTGGTATTGGTATCGATTGCTACAACTGACGGCTCCTGCAGGATAATCCCTTTTCCCTCTTCAAAAACAATTACATTGGCAGTACCAAGGTCGATTCCGATTCTTTTCGATAGAGCAAACATCTGACTATTTCCCCCTTATTAGCTGACTATTATTATATATATTCTCTATTAGGTTTTTTTCTCCTGCAATTTATTTTTAATTCCTCCTGTTCAAAAACTACTGGCGTTTTTTTAGCTTTTTATACTTTTTCCTCGTTGCCTCTCCTCCCCTGATATGTCTCTCGGCCTTATTAAATTCAAGTACTTGCTTAACCCTTTTGGCCAGCTCCGGGTCCACCTTCAACAAACGCTCAGTGACATCCTTATGTATGGTACTCTTACTCACCCCATAGACCTTTGCTGTCTGGCGAACTGTGGCTTTTGTCTCATAAATATAATTTGCGACCTCTTTCACCCGTTCCTGTATATAGTCCTTCAATCTGATTCCCCCCACATAGAAACCAATACTAATTAATGTATATGCAGCCCTTTGGGGGAAATATACCACAGAAAAAAATCCGGTACTTTCATACCGGAGGATAAAAGATAATTAGGACTTATCTATCAAAATATGATAAAGGATCAAGAGCCCCTTCTGTATTCTTTAAAGAAAAGTAAAGAACCGGTTCAAAGGTCATCCCGCTCTCCCCTATCCGGCCAATTTCCTGCCCTTTAGCAACCTGGCTGCCAGGGGAAACTGTTGCCCTCTCCAGATGGCCATACTCTGTCAACCAGCCATTCTCATGTTCGATAACCACCATTATTCCCCTATAGGCATCCTCTTCCACTAATACTACCTTACCTGCTGCTGCTGCCATCACTATATCACCGGTATTTCCTGCAAACCCAACTCCCTCCTGGTAGCGCCAATCCTCCAGTACCGGATTATAATACCAGCCTGCAGTCTGGACCAGTTCTCCAGAAACTGGCCTAATTAATTCCAACCCCTGCTCTCTATTATCATAGGTACTGACAGGCCGCAGGGCTTCAGTTACCACCCCTGTTATCTCCTCTTCCCCAATCTCCCTGGCCGGCTCTGCCAGATCTTCTTCACTAATATTGATAAATTCATTGCTATCAAGAATATCATTTAAAGCAGGATAATTTAAGCTAAAATTACCAGGTCTGGCCTGATTATTATCTCCAGCACCCTCCTCTTTTTCATAATTGAAATGGATCAGGGGGTTTTCTGGACTGAACTCCTCCCCCTTGCCCTCCTGCACATTCCTATAGAAGAAGAAGCCCCCGGTCAGGAGAACCAGTAATAAAACCAGAGAAAGGATATTGCGCAAGGCCCCCTTCTTCCTTAACCCTTCTCCCAGATCCTTTAATTGTAATTTTATTTTATCCCGGTCCAGTTTAAAACGAAAGCTTTTTTTATCCATAAAAATATCCACCTCCTGTCCTTATTTTTGCCAGAAGGTGGATAATATATACATTTCCTAATATATTTTTATTTTTCTAATTTCTATACCCTGGTAATAATATTCTAAAATCTCCTGATAATTATAGCCCTCTCCGGCCAAACCATTGGCCCCATCCTGGCTAAGTCCTACCCCATGGCCCTTGCCATAACAGGTAAAAACATAAGAGCCAGCCTCTAAAGATGTCTGGAATTTTGTCGAGGGCAAAGCCAGGATCTCCCTTACTTCTCTGCCGCTATAAAGCCTTTCCCCCACCCGTATCTCCAAGACCCTTCCACTGGGACTGGTTTTTTCAATCTTTAAGAGGGGGTCTCCTTTTCCTTCAATTTTAAATATCCTCTTTAATTCCTCCAGGCTATAGGAGTAACTACTGTAATAAGCCCTGGTATTTTCCTGGTCATGGGGACTCTCTATGCTTTTTAAATAAGGCAGGTCCCAGCCCCAGACATATACCGCAGCCTCTGTTCTTCCTCCAGCATTGGCATGGTAAACTGCATCAATTAAGTTTCCATTATAAAGCATAACCTCTCCTTTAGTGGCTTCAACGGCTTTATTTATCCTGTACCAGTTGTAAAAATAGGAGAAAAAACCCCATTTTTCCTTCATACCAGCTTCTGACAGATAAGCCTGGCAATCTGTATAATCAGTGGACAGTTCTGCCCCAGGGTATTTCCGGCTCCCCTGGCCCCCATAGCGGGGTAATTGTTTCAAGGCATAGGTCCTGGCTGCCACTGCCTGGGCCTTTAAGGCCTCCATGTGATATAAGGCAGGCATTTCGGCTGCCAGTACTCCCCGTAAATATTCCTCCAGCTCCATATTTACTATCTGGCCTCTGTAATGGTCATATACTTTCAGGACCAGGGCCTGCTCTTCCTGCCGGAAGAAATCCCCTACCAGCAAGACAGGTAAAAGAATCAGGATTAAAAAAATAAAGATAAAAAAAATAAGAGCTTTAGGCCACAAAATAAAACAACTCCCTCAATAATAATCATAATAAATCTTATGACTATTACCTTAGGAGTAGAACTAACCAATAAGCTATCTATTATACCTGTAATTAAATACTTACTACCCTTTTACCTTTCTGATCTTGGCCCCAATGGAAGATAATTTACAACCAATATCTTCATAACCCCGCTCTATATGATAAATATCCCTGATTTCTGTATCTCCTTTGGCTACAAGCCCGGCCAGAATCAGAGCAGCTCCTGCCCGCAAATCAGTAGCAGTAACCTCAGCACCAGTCAGCTTGCTGGGTTTAATCAGGGCACTATGGCCATCTATTTTAATATTGGCACCCATTCTATTCAATTCATCAACATGCATAAAGCGGTTTTCCCAGACTGTTTCTATAACAAGGCTGGTACCATCAGCCTGGGTTAGTAAAACCATCATCTGGGACTGCAGATCAGTAGGAAAACCCGGGTAAGGTAAAGTCTTTATATCTACAGCCTTTAAATGTCCATTACCCTTGACATAAACTCCGTCAATTTCTTCTTTAATCTCTACACCCATTTCCTTTAATTTAGCAATTAACGGTTTCACATGTTCAACCAGGACATTCCTGACAAATACTTCACCCCTGGTTACTGCTGCTGCCATCATATAGGTTCCTGCCTCTATGCGGTCAGGAATAATCCTATATTCTGCTCCCTGCAGGGATTCTACCCCTTCTATTTTGATAATATCTGTACCTACTCCTTTGATACTGGCACCCATAACAGTGAGGAAATTAGCCAGGTCTACAATTTCCGGTTCCCGGGCAGCATTTTCAATTATTGTAGTACCCTCAGCAAGGGTGGCACTTAACATAATATTAATTGTTGCCCCTACACTTGGGTAGTCCAGATAAATCCTATTCCCAATTAATTTTTCCGCCCTCACTTCAACAATACCATGATCTATGCTGACTTCAGCACCGAGAGCTTTAAAGCCTTTTAAGTGTAAATCTATGGGACGGTTCCCTATATTGCAACCACCTGGCAAACTACTGCGGGCCCAGCCTTTTTTACCCAGTAACCCCCCCAATAAATAATAGGAGCCCCGGAGTTTCCTGGCCAGATCATGGTCTGCTTCCGGTTTTTCCAGGCCTGAAGGGTCTATAATAATTTCATTGCCATTTTCCTCTACCTTACAGCCCATCCGGCGGATTATTTCACAGATATGGTTTACATCTCTAAGGACAGGTATATCCAATAATCTACTGGGACTATCCGCCATCACAGCAGCAGCTATAATCGGTAGAGCCGAGTTTTTGGCACCACTAACACAAATCTCACCCTTTAAAGGGGTACCTCCAGTAATAATAAATTTACCCACTTTTATAAGCCCCTTCCATAAATCTTCCTGAAATAGGAATACACCTATATTATATGCACCAATTTATAATTCGTGAAAAAATGCAAATCTCCTTTATATCGAAAAGCCTATTTTTCATTTTCTTTACAGAGACATTTAATCCCCAGCATCCTGTCTACAAAACTAAGTCTGCGATAATTATTTAACTCCTCCGGGGCCTTCTCCGTCAACTCCTGCCAACATTGCTCACAAAGTCTAGCACCAGGATTCTCAATAATTGTATCAGAAATCCCCTTTTCTTTCAACCGTTCTTTTCTTGACAAAACTTTCCTTTCCTCAACCTCTACTGCCTGATCACTGACAACTACCAGGCCAACATCACCTACAAAGTCGGGGGAATCAACCCTTTTATACTGCAAACCATTTTCCAGGGCTGTTTTGATATAATCATTGGCTGCACTTAGTTCAATTTTCCGGTCTACAATAAGGGTTCTGGCGGCAGGGTGCTTGATGGCAGCAAGAATTTCCGGATAAATACCCTTCTCCAGGACCTGCTTCCGGGTCAAATAGCGGATTACCCTTTCTTCATATTCTCCCAAATAGTGGTTACGTTCCATGCGTTTTAATTCTTTTTTCCCATAAATACCCTGCAGAAGGGCTTCCTCCAATTTACTTCTTTTCTCCCCCATATTAATCACCTTTAATGTATATTATTTCCATTGTATCCTCTTTGATACAAAAAAGTAAAAGCCCTGCTATTAGGGCTTCTTATTTTGCCTGATGAGACCTAGTCCTTATTGGCATCAGCAGCCTTTAGGCGTGCCAGAGCTCTTTCCAGGGCTGCTCTGGCCCGTACATAATCAAAATAAGCTGACTGGCTGTCTTTACCATTTAATCTTTTTTCAGCCCTTTCTTTTGCCCTTCTGGCCCGCTCTACATCAATTTCATCAGGTAATTCTGCTGTCCGCACAACAACATTAATATTGTCTGGAGTAACCTCCATAAAACCTTCACTGATTGGGATAACCAGTCTTTCCTCCCCTTTTCTCAGCTCCAATAGGCCGATTTTCAAGGCAGTAACCAGGGGAGCATGTCCAGGTAAAATCCCTATCTGCCCATCTATAGCCGGTGCTTTTAGATATTCAATTTCACCACTATATTTCTTCCCTGCCGGAGTAACAATCTCCAGTTTGATGGTGGAAGACATTTCTATTCACCTTCCCTGATAGCCCTGGCCTTTGCAACAGCATCATCTATTGTTCCCACCATGTAAAAGGCCTCTTCAGGAAGGTCATCATGTCTGCCATCCAATATCTCCTTAAAGCCCCGAATGGTTTCCTCTATAGGTACATATGCCCCGGCTTGACCAGTAAACTGTTCTGCTACATGGAAAGGCTGGGAAAGAAATCTTTCAATACGCCTTGCCCTGTTTACAACCAATTTATCTTCATCAGAAAGCTCATCCATACCCAGAATAGCTATAATATCCTGTAAATCCTTATACCTCTGTAAGATTTCCTGTACCCTACGGGCTACATTATAGTGGTCCTCCCCAACAATAACTGGATCCAGAATCCGGGAACTGGAATCCAGTGGGTCTACTGCAGGGTAAATCCCCTTTTCCGCAATCTGCCTGGAAAGAACAGTAGTGGCATCCAGGTGGGCAAAGGTAGTTGCCGGTGCCGGGTCTGTCAGGTCATCAGCGGGAACATATACAGCCTGAACAGAGGTAATGGAACCCCTTTTGGTAGAGGTAATTCTCTCCTGTAAAGCCCCCACATCTGTAGCCAGAGTCGGTTGATAACCCACGGCAGAAGGCATTCTTCCCAGAAGGGCAGAAACCTCAGAACCAGCCTGAATAAAACGGAAAATATTATCAATAAAGAGGAGAACATCCTGTCCCAACTCATCCCTAAAATATTCGGCCATGGTCAAACCACTAAGGGCAGCCCTCATTCTTGCTCCAGGGGGTTCATTCATCTGGCCAAAAACCATGGCTACTTTATCCAGTACCCCTGATTCCTTCATTTCCAGCCAGAGGTCATTACCCTCTCTACTTCTTTCTCCAACTCCGGCAAAGACAGAATAACCACCATGCTCTATGGCTATATTATTAATTAATTCCTGAATAAGCACAGTTTTACCAACCCCGGCACCACCAAAAAGTCCAACCTTACCCCCCCGGGCATAAGGTGCCAGGAGGTCAATAACCTTGATTCCAGTCTCAAAAACTTCACTGGCAGGACTTAATTCCTCATAACCAGGTGCTGGCCTGTGAATAGGTAGGCGTTTGGCAGCCTTGATCTCTTCCTTTTTATCAATTGCTTCCCCCAGAACATTAAAAACCCTGCCCAGTACCTCTTCACCAACAGGAACAGTAATAGGTGAACCTGTATCAAGGACCTTCATTCCACGCACAAGGCCATCTGTTGAATCCATAGCCACACATCTGACCCGGTTTTCACCAATTTGTTGCATAACTTCAACCAGCAAATCCATCTGCCTGGCCCCAGTATCTTCTCTTGAAGCTGTTTTTTCTCCGACAATCTTCAGAGCATTATATATTTTAGGGAGATTTCCAGAAGGAAATTCAACATCTACTACAGGCCCGATAACCTGTATAACTTTACCCATATTTGCTTCCTGAGTCACTATCCTTCCTCCTTTTCTTCTATTTCAAGGCTTCGGCTCCTCCTACTATTTCGGCAATTTCTGTAGTAATAGCCGACTGTCTAGCCCGATTATAGAGCAGGGTTAATTCCCCGATTAATTCCTCTGCATTTTCTGTTGCTGAATCCATGGCAGTCATCACTGCCCCAAATTCACTGGCTTTAGACTCCAGGAGAGCAGCATACAGAATATTATTAATATAAGCTGGTAAAAGAACATCAAATACCTGGTCAGCTGAAGGCTCATATAGATAATCCAGTTTTTTATTCTCTTCTAGTCCGGAACCCTCCAGAGCTGTCAGGGGCAATAAAGGGATCATCCGGGCTGTCTGGCTAATGGCCGAATTAAAATGAGTATAAACAAGGGAAATCCTGTCTACTATCCTTTCTTTGAATAAAGAAATCAACTCATCTCCTATCCTCTTGGAAAACCAATAATCGGGATAATCAGGAATATTTATATATTCAGAGATAATATTATAGTCTCTCTTTTTAAAATAGTCCCTGGCATTACGGCCAATAGTAATCAGGGAAATCTCTTCATCTGGTTTAAAAGAAGCTTTGGCTTTTTCGATTATATTGACATTATAGGAACCACACAGGCCCCGGTCAGAATTTATGATCAGATATAAATGTCTCTTGCCTCCACTATCCAGGAAGAGGGGATGTTCTGTATAGTCTTTGGTATAACGGGAGACCTTGTAAATAACTTCCCTGTTTTTATTGAAAAAAGGCCGGGCCTTTTCTACCATTTCCTGGGACTTTCTCAGTCTGGCTGCTGCCACCATTTTCATGGCTTTAGTAATTTTCTGGGTGTTCCTGACACTGTTAATGCGCCGCTTAATATCACGCATTGATTCCATTATTCCTCACCCGCTTCTCCCGCTCCCGTTTCTTCTGCACCTATTTCTGACTCTATGGCTTCTTCCCCTTCTTCTGGCTCAGGGATAACATTTTCTCCAAGGGGATTCACTGTACTAATATTAAAGATCCCCTTAAATTCCCTGATAACCTGAACCAATTTTTCTTCGCATTCCTCACTCAGGTTAGCTTCACTTCTAATTTCCTCTCCTAATTCCGGATAATTGGCATGGATATAAGCCAGAAACTCTTTTTCAAAACGGGCAATATTATCAACAGGTATATCATCCAGGTGACCCCTGGTGGCAGTATAAATTATTAAAACCTGATCTTCAACATTCATGGGTGAATACTGGGGCTGTTTCAATACCTCCACTATTCTCTCACCACGGTTCAGCCGTCTCTGGGTTGCCTGGTCCAGATCAGAGCCAAATTGGGCAAAGGCCTCTAATTCCCGGTACTGGGATAAATCCAGCCGTAATGTACCGGCAACCTTTTTCATGGCTTTGGTCTGGGCTGCTCCCCCAACCCGGGAAACAGAAATACCAACATTGACAGCTGGCCTGATACCGGCAAAGAACAATTCACCCTCCAGGTAAATCTGGCCATCAGTAATAGATATAACATTGGTAGGAATATAAGCTGATATATCCCCGGCCTGGGTTTCAATAATCGGTAAAGCAGTTAAGGAACCTCCCCCAATCTCATCACTTAACCTGGCAGCCCTTTCCAGCAAACGGGAGTGGAGATAAAAAACATCACCAGGATAGGCTTCCCGTCCAGGCGGCCGCCTTAACAATAGGGAAAGGGTACGATAGGCCACAGCATGTTTGGAAAGATCATCATAAATAACCAGTACATCCCGGTTCTGCTCATACATGAAATACTCACCAATGGCACAACCAGCATAAGGAGCAATATACTGTAAAGATGCCGGTTGGCTGGCAGTCGCTGATACTATAATAGTATAATCAAGGGCATTATGCTGGGCCAGGCGTTCCGCTATCTCAGCCACTGTAGAAGCCTTCTGGCCAATGGCCACATAAATACAGATCACATCTTGCCCCTTCTGATTTATAATTGTATCAATAGCAATAGCCGTCTTACCGGTCTGCCTGTCACCTATAATCAGTTCCCTTTGGCCCCTGCCAATGGGAATCATGGAGTCTATAGCCTTAATCCCCGTCTGTAGGGGAGTATCTACAGGCTGCCTATCTACAATCCCTGGCGCAGTTGATTCAATGGGACGGGTAGATTCTGTTTTTATAACACCCTTACCATCCAGGGGTTGACCCAGGGGATTGACAACTCTGCCCAACAGGGCTTCCCCTACCGGAACTTCCACCACCCGGCCGGTTTTCTTTACAATATCTCCCTCTTTAACCAGGGTTTCATCACCCAGAAGAACACAGCCTACATTATCCTCTTCCAGGTTAAGGGCCATACCGTAAACATTATTGGGAAACTCCAATAGTTCACCGGACATAACATCATCCAGGCCAAAGACATGGGCAATTTCATCACCAACAGTCAGAACTGTACCTACACCAACTGTCTCTATCTCTGACTCATAATTTTTTATTTGTTCCTTAATTATAGAACTTATCTCTTCTGGTCTAAGATTCATTTCACTACACCCCTAACTTACTGGAATTTGTACTATCTGGTTTCTCAAAGACTCTAGATCCTTTCTGATACTTCCATCAATGAGCCGATCACCAATTTTTATGATTAAACCACCGATAATTTCTGGATCTACCTGCTCCTTGATCCGTATCTTGCTTCCAGAAAGGGTTTTTAATTTTTCTTCCAGTTTAACCCTTAATTCCTCGGGAAGACTGATAGCAGAAAGGACCTCTACTTCCAGTATATTTTCCTCTTTATCTAATAAAGCCAGATAAGCCTTATAAATATCCTGGAGAAAAAATTCCCGTCTCCGATCAATTATAAGTTTCAAAAAATTTAAAAGCTCCCTGGATAAATTTGCAGAGAAGACCTTCTCCAGCAGGAGTTTTTTATCTTCTCTCTTGACCCGGGGATGAAAAAACAACTTCTTGAAATCCAGGTATTCTTCCATTATCTGAATAAAACTACCTAATTCATCACGATATATAAATAATTTATCCCCTTCTTTGCCCAATTCAAATAAAGCAAAACTATATCTTTTAGCAATCTCACTTTGCCTCACTATAACTCACCTAATTTCCCTCTATCCAGGCTATTGATATATTTTTCAATAATTTTAAGTTGTTGTTCTTTCTGTAGCTGTTCCTGTAAGTATTTTCCGGCAACCAGTAAGGAAATAGCGGCTACTTCCTCCTTCAATTGCCTCCTGGCCTCTTCCCTGGCCAGCTCGATTTCTTCCAGATTCTTTTCCCTAATTCGACTGGCCTCTTCTTTGGCAGCCTTGATTATCTCCCTGGCCCTTTCCTTACCCCTTTCTTCAGCCATTTCAATTATTTCCTGGGCTCTTTCTCTGGCCTTTCCTATTTCAGCCTCGTATTTCTCTTTTAATTCCAGGGCTTCTGCCCTGCTGTCTTCAGCAGCCTTCAAATCTCCCGCTATCTTTGCAGAACGTTTATCAAGTATCTCAAGAAGGGGTTGATATAGGTATCTTTTTAATAAGTACACCAGGACCAGGAAGTTAATCACATTCCAGAATAATGTCCAATTTATATTGATCATTCCATTCACCTCCCGGAAGGAAAGCTGTTTTTATCCATTAATTACATTATGTAAAATAATAGTCCAGAATCTTAATAGAGGGGTTAAGGGTTTCCCCCCTACCCCTCATATTTTTAAGCTCTAAAGATCAGGATAAGAGCAATGATAAATGAATAGATACCGGTTGTTTCAGCAACGGCCTGGCCCAACAGCATGGTGGCAGTAATGTCAGCTCTGGCTTCAGGCTGCCTGCCGACAGCTTCAACACCCTTACCGGCTGCATAACCCTGTCCGATACCGGGGCCGAAACCGGCAATCATACCAATTCCTGCTCCAAGATAAGCTCCAGCTTTAATAATTGCATCAAAAAGCTCAGGACTCAAGTTCATCTATACCTTCCTCCTTTCCCAATTGGTTATTCTGTAATCCTGTTTAATTAAAAAGTTAATCAGAAATAGCTACTGATATATATGAAATTGCTATCATACCAAAGATTAGAACCTGAACTAATCCCATAAACAGGTCAAACCAGAAATGTAACGGAATCGGAAATAACCAGGGAGCAAACTGATAAAGCAGCGATATTACAATACCACCGCCAATTACATTACCGAAAAGACGGAAAGAATGAGAGATAGGCTTGGCCAATTCCCCGAGAACATTCATGGGAAACATGAGGAAGATGGGCTCAAAAAAACCCTTTATATAAACTCCTACCCCATTTTTCTTTATGGCCAGATATTGGCTGTAGAAAAAAACCATCAGGGCCATTGCAAGGGCAGCATTGATATCACCGGCCGGGTTGACCAGTCCAGGAATTATCCCTAATATCATAGCTATCCCTACAAACATAAAGATTGTCCCGATAAAGGGAAGAAATTTCCTTCCGGCTCCTGGCATCATAGATTCAATCTGCTCTACAATAAATGTCAATAAAATCTCTGTCCCGGCCTGCAGCCGGCCAGGCACAATTTTTAATCTGCGTTTCACTAAAGCGGCAAATATTATCAATAATATTACTGCTAACCAGGATACCAGGAGGGTATCAGTAATAGGTAAGTTTTCATTTCCTAAAAAATAAGCCAATACTTTCGGGCCTGGTTGCAATTTAATCCCTTCCTTCCTCAAGAGAACTTATTGTATTTGTCCATTTCTCCTTCACATAATAAAGGGCTGCTGAACCAAAAATAACAAATTTTAAGATTAGCAGTCCAGCGGCAACTGCAAAAAAATTCAATCTCTCATTTTTATGTGCAGTAGTTAAAACCATTCCATATATAAGATAATTAATATAATAACGGGTCCGTATATACCTGCTTGCCCCACTCTCATCCATACCCAGGGCTTTTTGAACCTGCAAAAATTTTAACCTGAATAAAAGAAGGCTGATGGCCAGGCCGTATAATATACCGACAGCCACTGCCAAATTCCCTGAAAATAAGGCTGAAACTGATATAATCAGCCCTATATACATGCTTCTTTTACTCAATACCAGAACCAGTTTCTCTGGCTCCTCTTTAAAAATCATTATCTATCACCTTATAAAATCTCCCTTATGTAACCGGCAAAATAAAAATATTAACAATATTATTATAACCTTATTTCCCCTGATTTACAAGGGAAAACTTGGTTTTTCACCTTATACTGATATATGCAAGATATAGAAAAATCTCTCCACAGGAGAGATTTTCCCCTAAACCTTATTCTCAAGAGAGGTCCCTTCCGTTGGCACCTCCACCGTAAAAATGCCAATCCTCCAGGCAGCATATAAGAGGACAGCAAAAACTAATACAAGTAATAAAAGGGCATGATAAATATTAGATCCATTAATCAGGAGGGCAATAGCTCCCAGGAGGATACTGATAGCATATACACCCAGGACTGCCTGCCGTTGGTTATATCCAAGAGCCAGGAGACGATGGTGAATATGGCCATTATCCGCCTCACCGATAGGTTTCCTGTTGTAAATACGCCTGATAATAGCAAAGATGGTATCAAAAATGGGAACACCTAAGGCCAGGATTGGTACAACCAATGTTACAGTAGCAGCACTCTTTAAGGCACCTGCTACTGATATAGCAGCCAGAATATAGCCACAGAACATGGCCCCTGTATCCCCCATAAAGATTTTAGCGGGATTGAAATTATAGGGTAAAAAGCCTAAAGCACTGCCAGCCAGGATTAAAGACAGTATAGCGGCAGTAACCTGACCCTCCTGTAAAGCAACAAAGAAAAGGGTAAAAGCAGCAATAGTACTGATGCCTGCTGCCAGTCCATCCAGACCATCTACCAGATTAACTGTATTGGTTATACCAATAATCCATAAAATAGTCAGAGGTATACCCCAATAACCCAGATAAATCATACCACCACTGAAGGGATTGGTAATAAATTCAACCCTTATATTAAACAAAATCAGGATAACAGCAGCCAGAATCTGTCCAGCCAGCTTAACCCGTGCTGACAGCTCATATAAGTCATCCAGAATACCAATAAGCAGAATAAAGCTGCCTCCAACAAAGATACCCAGGGTTAAATTGCTTATGGAGCTACTAAAAAACATAGCCCCCATAAAGCCCAGGTAAATAGCAATACCACCTAAAGTAGGTATGGGTACCCTGTTGATCCGCCGATCATTAGGTATATCCACTGCATTAATGAAGAGAGCCAGTTTTTTAATAATTGGCGTAGCCATAAAAGATATAATCAGGCTAAAGAAGAAGACAAGAAAATATGCTCCCATTTAAATCCCTCTCTCTCTTAAACCATCTTAGCAAATTATCATACTCACAGCAAAGGAAATATCTGGAGCTATTTGGTGCCATATAAACGATCCCCGGCATCTCCCAATCCAGGAATGATATAGGCATTTTCGTCAAGACGTTCATCAACAGCAGCAGTAAATACATCCACATCAGGATGGTCCTTCTGCACCCTTTCGATTCCTTCTGGGGCAGAAATTAGACACATTAACTTGATACTTCTGGGCTGACGTTCTTTGACAAAGCTAATGGCCGCAGAGGCAGAACCACCGGTAGCCAACATGGGATCGATAATAATCAAATCCCTTTCTGCTACATCAGTAGGCATTTTACAGTAATACTCCACTGGCTCAAGACTTTCAGGATCCCGGTAAATACCAATATGGCCTACTTTGGCTGCTGGTATTAACTTCAGGACACCATCCAGCATACCCAGGCCAGCCCTTAGAATGGGAACTACCCCAATCTTCTTCCCTTTCAACATATTGACCCTGGTTTTCTGCATGGGTGTTTCTATCTCTACTTCCTCTAAAGAAAGATCCCTGGTCACTTCATAAGCCATTAATGTTGAAATCTCATCAACCAGTTCTCGAAATTCCTTTGGTCCTGTTTCTTTATCCCTCAAGAGAGCTAGTTTGTGTTGTACTAATGGATGATCAATCACTGTTACTGTGCCCATTTTTCTCTCATTCTCCCCCTTCAATACCACTTATTTTATCTATTCTATTCTGATGACGGCCTCCATCAAATTCTTCTCCTAACCAGGTTTTCACTATCTCCAGAGCCAGTCCAATGCCAATAACCCGGGCACCTAAAGTAAGTACATTGCTATCATTATGATTCCTGGTTGCTTTGGCAGAAAAAACATCATGACACAAAGCAGCCCTGATTCCTTTAACTTTATTGGCTGTTATACACATACCAATTCCGGTACCACAGATCAGTATCCCCCGGTCAAATTCTTTATCAGCAACAGCTTTGGCTACTTTATAACCATAATCAGGATAATCAACAGACTGAGATCCATCTGTCCCCATATCCTTATATTCATAACCTGCTTCTTCCAGAAATTGTATAATTTCCATTTTCATATCATAACCAGCATGATCTGAACCAATAGCAATTCTCACAGTATCACCTCTAGTAATATTATTCTCCCTTTTCATTAAATTACCTGCCTCATTTTCAAAATGAGGCAAATTTCCTAATAAACTCTCCACTGCTTCCTTAATCTCATCTCTGGTAGCCCGGTAAACCTCTTCTCCCAGGCCAAAGGGGTCCAGAATATCCAGATCCTCCAGTTCTGCCCTATCAGCTTCCCTGGCAGCAAATTCCTTCAGGGTATAGATTTTTTCCCTGTGTTCAGGATAGTGGGCTAAAATAAGGTTTTTATGACTTTCTGTCATTGTAAGGACCAGGGCAGCCTTTTCTATATTCTCCCTTGCCAGAATCCTGCTGCGGTGAGTAGCTGAATCAATAGCCTCCTCCCTCAAGACAGTCAGGGCATGAGAGCTTATTCCGTCTCCTGGAATAGCAGCAAGGCCTACAGATTTAGCCTGCCAATGGGCCATATTTTTCTCCCTGGACAGTTTATTAAACAAAAACTCCGCCATGGGACTACGACAGGTATTTCCAGTACAGACAAAAAGAATTTCTGGCATCTCCCAAGCTCCTTTCTAGATGAGACCTGCAAAATGTAAACCCAGTAAAATCAGGGCAACTCCACCCAGGGATTGGGCCTTGTCACCAATAAAACAGCCAATCCTGGAACCACAACGAAGACCGGCGGCCATCATTAAACCAGCCATTGGACCAATAATCAGGGTAATCATGGGATTAATATTACCCAACATACCAAGGCCTATACCAACAGATAAAGAATCAATACTTACACTGATAGCCAGAACCAGGAGCCCCAGGCCCTCAAGATGAAAATTACAGGGTTCATCTTCCTTTTCCAACCATCTTTCTACAATCATATAAAAACCCAGCAACATCAATAAACCAGCACCGACTAAAGACAAGGTATTATTCAGGTCCCCCTGTATATTAAATATCTTCAGCAAGAGTTTCTCCAGAAAATCTACCCCATAAAAGCCTATTAGAGGCATAATTATATGGAAAAGAGCTATTACAGAACTGGCCTTAATCACATTTTTCCTGCTTATTTCCCGGGCCCCACAGCCACAGGCTACAGCAACAGAAAAAGCATCTGTTCCCAAAGCTACAGATAGGGTCATAGTTTCAAGAATACTCAAGATAATCTACTCCTTTTCCTGTCTGGATCCTATTCCCTGCTACTGGCCTTGCGGATCCTGTTCATTATTGCTTCCCCAATACCATTTTCCGGTATGGCCTCAATATAGGCCCTGTCCAGAGAGAGGGTATCCAGATAGCGTAAAAGCTGAAAGATACCGGCAGCTATAAGATCCGGCCTCTTCCGGGGGCCCATATTAATAACCTTAATCCCCTTTAATGAAGACTGGTATTTACTGGCCCACTCATCACTTAAAACTAAAGCCGTATTTTCCTGCAGATTTGAATGGAGCAAGCCCTCTAAAAAATCTTCATCTTCAATAATATATAAAGGGGTTTGTGGTGAATAATGCCTGTATTTCATCCCTGGAGATAGGGGTCTTTCTACAGTTGAACTGTTTTCAAGTCCTTCATCTGCTCCCTGAGCTTCATAGAGATAATCTCCAATAACTTCCCTGATCTCCTCCCGGCTGACTCCTCCCGGCCGCAATATCCTGACCCTTTCCTTCCTTACATCTACCACCGTTGATTCCAGGCCTACCCTGGCTGGTCCACCATCAAGAATCAAGGGAAGCCGGCCCTGCAAATCAGCATAGACATGAGCGGCCCTGGTAGGGCTAGGAGCTCCTGATTTATTGGCACTGGGGGCAGCAATAGGCAAACCGGTTTTTTCTATTATAGCCCTGGTTAAAGGGTGGGCAGGCATTCTAATGGCTACACTATCCAGGCCGGCAGTAGTGGCAGCCGGAATGGTTTCTTTTTTATCTACCACTATGGTTAAAGGGCCTGGCCAGAAGGCTTTTATTAATTTTTCTGCCGGCAGATTCAAATCCCCCTTCACCAGTTTATCCAGTTCCTGTAAATCAGCAATATGGACAATAAGGGGATTATCCTGGGGCCTCCCTTTGGCCTGGTAGATCTTTTTTATTGCTTCCAGCCTGGTAGCATCTGCACCCAGGCCATAAACCGTCTCCGTAGGGAAAGCCACCAATTCTCCCTTTTGCAACAATTCAGCTGCCTTCTCCAAAGCAGGATGTTGCTTTAAACTATCTATATTCTTATCACTTATTAAACTTTCATCTATCTTGATAATTTCTGTTTTATATTCTTTCATAATCTTAACGCCTCTGTTCTTTCTAAAAATCTTTCAAGACTTTCTGAAGGAAGTTAAATTATTTCTTTACTTAAAAAGATAAGGGCCTTTATCTATAGGCAAAAACCATCCGGTCATGGCCAGAATAGTCTTTTTTGACTTCCACCTTTGTCCAGTTGGCATCAAAAAGTTCCCTGACTGCTGCAGCCTGGTCATAGCCTATTTCCAGAGCCAGCAGGCCATCATCTTTCAGGACCTTCAAAGCCTGGGGTATTAAGCGGCGGTAATAATCCAGCCCATCGATTCCCCCATTTAAGGCTATCTCCGGCTCCCTCCTTACTTCCCCCGCCAGTTCTGCCATACCTTCATGATCTATATAAGGGGGATTGGAAACTACAATATCCACATTATCTTTGTTCATCCAGAGTAGGGGGATGAGGAGGTCTCCCTCCAGCGCCTTAACCCTTTCCTCCAGACCATATTTACTAATATTCTCTCTGGCCACCTTCAGGGCTCCAGGAGAAATATCAATAGCCAGAACCCTGGCTTCTTTAATATAATAGGCCAGGGAAACTGCAATAGCACCACTCCCTGTACCTATATCCGCAATATTAGGTGCAGTCAAGTTACGGCTTTGACAATATTCAATCAGTTTTTCAACCAATTCTTCTGTCTCTGGCCTGGGAATTAATACATCTTCATTAACAGTAAAGTCCAGGGACATAAACTCTTTTTTGCCCAGCAGGTAGGCCACAGGGTATTGGCGGGCCCGTTTATAAACCAATTGCCGGTATTCATTCAATTCATCTGCTTTTAGGGGTTGATCAAAATCCACATATAATTGAATCCTTTCCTTCTTCAGGACATGGGCCAGGAGCACTTCTGCATCCAGCCGGGGCTCCTTCAGGCCATATTTTTTAAAATAGTCTGTTGTTGTAGCCAGTAATTCCTTGACATTCATTCGCTACACCTTCTGGAGCCTTCTGGCCAGGTCTACATTAATCAGCTCATCCACTATCAGATCCAGGTCTCCATCCAGGACCTGTTCCAATTTGTAGAGGGTAAGATTAATCCGGTGGTCACTGACCCTGCCCTGGGGGAAATTATAGGTCCTGATTTTTTCACTGCGTTCTCCAGTTCCCACCTGTGACTTCCGGGCTTCATCAATTTCAGCCTGCTGTTCTGCTTCCATTTTCTCCTTCAACCGGGCCCGGAGAATCCTCATGGCCTTTTCCCTATTCTTATGTTGGGATTTCTCATCCTGGCAGGAAACCACCAGGCCAGTAGGCAAATGGGTAATCCGGACAGCCGAGTCAGTGGTATTAACACTCTGGCCACCTGGCCCGCTGGAACGGAAAACATCTATCCGGAGATCATTGGGATCAATCTCCAGTTCTACCTCTTCTGCCTCAGGCAAAACCGCCACTGTAGCCGTAGAGGTATGGATCCGGCCTCCGGATTCAGTAACTGGTACCCGCTGCACCCGGTGTACCCCACTTTCATACTTCATTTTGCTATATACATCTTCCCCATCCAGGGAAAAGATAACCTCCTTAAAGCCGCCAAGTTCTGACTGATTTGAACTCATTATCTCACTTTTCCAACCTTTGCTCTCAGCATAACGGGTATACATACGAAAGAGATCAGCAGCAAAGAGACCAGCTTCATCACCACCGGCTCCTGCCCTAATCTCTACAATAACATTTTTCTCATCATTGGGATCCTGGGGCAATAGAAGTACTGGTAACTCATTTTCCAGTCTTTCTCTGGCAGGTTCCAATTCTGCCAGCTCCAATTCTGCCAGTTCCCGGATATCAGCCTCTTCTTCACTATCCAGAATAGCCCGGGCTTCATTTATCCCCTTAAGGACCCCTTTATATTCATCATATTTATCCACTATTTTTTTGATTTTAGCATGTTCTTTCAAGAGTTTCTGGTACTCACTCTGGTTACTGATTATTTCTGGATCAATGAGCTTTTCATTCAGTTCTTTATATTTTAGCTCAAATTCTTCCAGTCTTTCTTTAAAGTCCAGCATTCTCCCCCACCTCTCCTTCCGGTAACACCGCCTTTAAGGCTGCAATTGCTACCTCTAGCATGGCATCATCCGGTTCTTTTGTTGTGATTTTTTGCAAATATAGTCCTGGAGTTGCCAGGAGTTTAATAACGGGATTTACTTTATCCTTTGCTCCTAATTTAAGCACTTCATAAGAGGTCCCTGCAATTACAGGTAATAATAAAAGGTGATATAAGATCCTCTGCAGTAAAGGAGGACGCCCTAAAAAGGAAAAGAAAAAGATACTGATCAGAATAACTATAAACATGAAATTAGTACCACATCTGGGATGCAAGGTCCCAAACTGCCTGGCATTCTCTACTGTTAAAGGCAAGCCGGCTTCATAGGTAAAAATAGTTTTGTGTTCAGCCCCGTGGTACATAAAAACCCTCTTTATATCTTCCATTCTGGCAATAAGCAATAAATAGACTAAAAAGGTAATAATCTTAATTATTCCTTCAATCAGATTTAAGATAATATTACTGGTAATAAATTTTTGTAAGAGAGAAATAAGCGATGCCGGTAGTACTATAAAAAGCACAACAGCAGCACCAAAGGCCATCAAAATAGCCCCTGTCATTTCCAGTGGGGAAAGTTCCTCTTCCTCCTCTTCGGCAAACTGGCTGGCAGAAAAAGTTAAGGCCTGAATTCCTATAACCAGAGAGCTGATTAAGGCAACTACCCCTCTTATAAAAGGCCATTTCAAAAAAGGATATTTATCAGCCACTGACCTAATCTTCTCTTTTTTCAAGATTATATCACCAGGAGCCCGCCTTACGGCAATAGCTATACTATCTTCCCCCCGCATCATTACCCCTTCAATAAGCGCCTGTCCACCATATTGTTTCTTACTCATCAAAAACACTCCATTCCAGCTTTGCTCTCCCCCGATTATTTCCAGAAGGGCAAAAAATTAGTAAAAAAAAGCAGAGCCTCCATTATACAAGCCCTGCCAGTCTAACAGGCCCCTATTCTTCCTCTGAGAGGCCATACTTTTTATTAAATCTCTCAATCCTGCCTCCTTTGGCAGCTCTACGCTGTTTTCCAGTATAAAAAGGATGGCAGTTAGAGCATACTTCCACATTAATTGTATCCCTTACCGACCTGGTTTTATATTCTGCTCCACAGGCACAGACTATAGTAGCATCTACAAGCTCTGGATGTAACTGTTTGTTCATGCTTATCACCTCTTTCTACCGTTTTCAACTCAATACATTATACCACAGGAATATCTCTGATGCAAGATTTCTCTTTTCTTTCAGGCTGAGAAAATTTTTCTTTTTTTTAATCCTCCCCGGACTATCTCCTTAAACCTTAAAAATCTTATCCAGATTTAGCAATAATTCTTCATTGGTCTTTGTATTTTTAAGATATTTTATCATGGAACTCATCACCTCTACCGGGTCTGCCTTATTGATTCCCTTTCTGAAATTCCAGATGGTCTTCAATTCCTCTTCACTTAATAAGAGTTCTTCCCTCCTGGTCCCGGATTTCTGGATATCGATAGCAGGATAAATCCGCAGTTCTGCCAGAGTTCTGTCCAGATGTATCTCCATATTACCGGTACCCTTAAACTCTTCATAAATAACATCATCCATCCGGCTTCCCGTATCCACCAGGGCTGTAGCCAGGATAGTCAGGCTGCCACCCTCTTCAATATTTCTGGCTGCCCCAAAAAACTTTTTGGGAAAATGCATTGCCGTGGGATCAAGTCCGCCAGATAAAGTTCTGCCACTGGGAGGCATGACTACATTGGAGGCCCTGGCCAGGCGGGTAATACTGTCCAGCAAAATCACAACATCATGTTTATGCTCCACCAGCCTTTTGGCCTTCTTTAAGACCAGATCGGCTACCTGTAGGTGGTTTTCTGGTGGTTCATCAAAGGTAGAACTAATCACCTCTGCATTGACAGACCGCCGCATATCTGTGACTTCTTCCGGCCTCTCATCAATCAGTAAGATCATCAATTTAACCTGAGGATAATTAGTGGTAATACTATTGGCTATCTTCTGCAGGAGAATGGTTTTCCCGGCTTTAGGCGGGGAGACAATCAAACCCCTCTGGCCTTTTCCAATAGGGGCAATCAGATCTATCAACCTGGTGGAAATCTCCTGGGGATGGTATTCAAGGTTAATTCTTTCCTGGGGATAGAGGGGAGTCAGGTCTTCAAAATAGGGCCGGTCTTTGGCCAGTTCTGGATCCTGGTAATTAACTGCCTCTACCCGTAAAAGGGCATAGTACTTCTCCGAATCCTTGGGTTCCCTCACCTGTCCTGAAACCACATCACCTGTCCGCAGATCAAAACGCCGGATCTGGGATTGGGAGATATAAATATCATCACCAGAAGGTATATATTTGGAAGGACGCAAAAAACCATAGCCCTCTCCATTAACAACTTCCAGTACTCCTTCAGTAAAGATATTACCGCCTTTTTCTGCTTCCCTTTTTAATAAAGCAAAAATCAGGTCTTTCTTACGCATCTGGGCATAACCGCTAATCTCCAGGTCCCGGGCCAGCTTATGTAATTCTGTTATGGTCTGCTTTTCCAGTTCACTGATATTCAAAATAAAAATTCACCACCTCAAATAATAATCAAAGTTCTACTATGGAAATATAAATACCAAATCTATAAGGGTATTTATTCGGAAAAGAAAAAAGGAAAGGAATTCCGCAGAAAAAAGGATAAAAGGGTATCCTGTTAGAACACAGCCATACCCTTTAATGTTTCTGAAGAAGTATATAATTAAGCCTTGCCGTTACTTCCTAAAAACTCTATTTTCTCAATAACTGCAGCCTTTATAGCCTCCCGGCCAGGGCCACAGATTTTTCTCGGGTCATAAACCTCAGGGTCCTTGGCAAGAACTTCTCTAACTCTTTCAGCATAAGCCTGTTGAAAGTCAGTATTTACATTAACCTTATTGACACCCAGAGAAACAGCCTTTTTCAGATCTGCTTCTGGAATGCCTGAAGCACCATGTAATACCACAGGAATCTTGATTCTATCCTTAATATCCTTTAATCTGTCAAAATCCAGTTTGGGCTCTCCTTTATAAACCCCGTGAGCAGTACCAATGGCAATTGCCAGGGCATCTACTCCAGTCCTTTTTACAAATTCTTCAGCCTCTTCTGGATTAGTTAGGGTAGCATCCTCTGCATCAACTGAAAGGTCATCTTCTGTACCGCCAAGTCGCCCAAGCTCAGCTTCAACACTGACCCCAACGGCATGAGCAGCTTCCACAACCTTCTGGGTCAGTCTGACATTTTCCTCAAATGGGTAATGTGAGCCATCAATCATCACTGAAGAATAACCATTTCTAATACATTGCATAATAACCTCAAAACTGCTGCCATGATCCAGGTGGAGTGCAACAGGTACACTGGTATTTTTGGTAGCAGCCTTTACCATGGCCACCACATAATCCATACCTATATACTTCAGAGCACCCTCACTGGTCTGTAAGATCAATGGTGATCTGGTCTCTTCAGCAGCCTGGACTATAGCCTGTAGGAACTCCATGTTGTTGATGTTAAAACCACCTACAGCATAGCCTTCCTTATTGGCCTTATTTAATATTTCTGCCATCGGTACTAAATTCATATGTATTCCCCCTTATATTGTTATAACTGAATGAATTAATTTAAAAACTCTTTGTTTTTGTTGAAATATTGACCTTAATTTCATCCAGTTTCTTGACTGCTTCCAGGTCATCTTTTTTTGCAGCCGGGATCTGTTTAAAAGCATAACAGTTATTACAGGAAAGTTCAAGCCTATCAGAAAAAAGTTCAATATTAATATTATGACTGCCACAATCACAATACAACCTTCCACTGGCAGCAATATCATCTAAATAATCCAGGACCTCCAGCATAATCTCTGGATTAACAAATTCATCAAAACCCAAATCATTAGCCATGGAATTAAGCTCTTCCTGCTGTCTTTCTAGCTCTTGATTAATCAATTCATAAGGCCCATAATAACCCAGATTTAAATCTGTATCAAGACAATAAATAGCATTTAAATAATTCCTGGTCCAGAACTGTTTTCTCGAAAAAACGGCACTATGCTCCCGATCACAGATAATACAATAATACTCCACTACAACATAGGAAGAACCCTTCATCCTGATAGTAGCTTTATGGGTTCCGCACTCGCACTGAAAAGTAATCTCTTTACTCCCAGACAATTGGAACAAATTAACCTGGTCTACTTCCAACCTTCCACAACCTGGACAACGCATTACAAAAGCAGTAGTCAATTCTATTACCATGGCCCTAACCTGATCTATTATCAGGAATTCACCTCCTCAACTAAAATATTCTCCGTTATAATAAAAAATCCTTTTTTTTATAAATTATTATAATATATTATTAACAGCCAGGTAGGTTAATAAAAAATAGCTAAAATCCTATCTCTGGCTACTATCAATATAAGATGCATATTCTCCTTTAAGTCCACAAAATCCTCTTTACTTTCTGGCAAAAAATATCTCTGGTATTCCTCTTTGCTGGAGGTATTATCCTGCCGGTATTCCAGCAGGAGAAGACTATTATCCTCCCGGGATATTTCCAGCAGAAGACCCTCAACAACCTGATAATAAGCATCTATTTGTAGCACCCTATTCCAGACATCCAGATAAAACTCTCCCCAATTATAGAATCCGGGAGCTGGTGGCTTTAAAGCCAGAAGAGTACTTGGGCCCCCATTTAAAGAGACCAATACCTCCCTGGCCAGCTGATATTTTTCACCATCAATAAAAATCAAAGCATTGGCAGGATCAAGTCTGGTTATGTAACCCTCTATTTTAGTACTACATTCAAGCAGTAATTCCTCTTTTGCCATAAGCTGGCCAGCCCCTGAACCCGGCCAAGGTCCACAGGCCGGTAGAAAGAAGACAAGCAGGATTAAAATATAAAGATACCTTTTCATGGAAAAAACCTCCCTTTTCCATTATTAACGGAATCCGGAGGTTTTATACAGAAGCCTATTCCAGAATTTGAAAATATTTTAGCAGGTCTTCCAGGGAACCCTGCCAGTCACAGGCAGGTTCTTCCCCACTACGGTTAATCAAAAAATCTGTCACCAGAAAGGTCTCCATGCCCAATTGCCCGGCAACCAGATCTTCCTGGACATCATTGCCTATCATCAGGCAGTTTTCTGGCTCAAGATTTAATAATTCCAGGATCTCTTTATAATAATTAATATTGGGCTTACTATAATGCATGGTTTCATAATCTGTTATTAAAACAAAATCATCTGGATCTACATTGGCCCAACTTACCCTCTCCCGGAGAGCTTCAATAGGAAATAGTGAATTAGTGGCCAGGACCAATTGATAACCCTTATCCTTTAAGCCTTTGACTAATTTCCTGGATAAAGAAGTCTCTTTTATCCCTGCCTTTAAACTGGGAAAGCTATTTAAATAAAAGAGGTCAAAACGCTCCATAATCTCATCCTGATTATCAATCTCCATCAGAGCAAAGAAATGCTCCATAAAGACATCCTTATTGCTTTTGGCCCCCTTATTTTTTATCATTTCATTGGTAGCCAGCATTAAATTCTTGATTAAAAGATCACCGGCAAAGATGCCGGCAAACTCCTCCTGGAGTAAAATAAAATATTTCTTGATAAAATCATCAGTCTCTATAGGTAATAGGGTTCCATCCAGATCCAGTAAAGCGGTTTTCCCACTCATCTCTTTCACCTACTTTCTACCCTCTGCCTACTCAACTGGCTTTTGATCTTAATTGATTAATTACCTTTCCTTAAATCCCCTGCTGGCCTAAAGGCAGGCTTTTTACTCTGAAGGCAGGCCCCCTAATTATTAACAGCCTTTTTGGCCAGGCTGGCTTTTATAAAGCTAACAAATAATGGGTGGGGCCGGTTAGGCCTTGACTTAAATTCCGGGTGAAATTGTACACCCACAAACCAGGGATGGTCCTTTAACTCCATAATCTCAACCAGTCTTTCATCAGGTGACAAGCCGGAGAAAACCACTCCCAGTTCCTGAAATTTATTCCTGTATTCATTGTTAAACTCATAACGATGACGATGTCTTTCATAAATTATTTCTTCTCCATAGGCCTGTCCAGTGATAGAACCAGGCACTAGTTTACAGGGATAGGAACCTAATCGCATAGTTCCTCCCAGATCCTCAACATCCTTTTGTTCAGGCATCAAGTCTATGACCGGATTTTCCGTTCCAGGATTAAATTCAGAGCTATTGGCATCTGCTAAGCCTGCTACATTACGGGCAAATTCTATCACTGCACATTGCATGCCAAGACAGATGCCAAAATAAGGCAGCTTATTTTCTCTGGCATATTTTATTGCCCTGATCTTACCTTCAATACCCCTTTCTCCAAAACCTCCAGGTACCAGGATACCATCTACATCTGACAGGAAATCAGCTACAGGCTGGTCCCCCTCCAGGCTTTCAGCATTTACATATTCTATATTTATATTGGTATCATTAACAATACCGGCATGTTTCAGAGCTTCATTGATACTGATATAGGCATCAGGTAATTCCACATATTTACCGACAATAGCAATCTTCACTGAATTATTTAGACTCTTTAGCCTTTCCACCATCCTGGTCCATTCACTAATATCAGGCTCATGGACTTTATCCTCCAGGCCCAAGGCTTCAATAACTATATTTGGTAAACCTTCTTTTTCTATCTCCAGAGGTACTTCATATATATGTTCTACATCAACTACATTGATAACTGCCCTTTTATCAATATCCCCAAAGAGGGCTATTTTTGCCCTGACATCTTCCGTCAGTTTTTTGCTGGAACGACAAACTACTGCATCAGGTTGTATACCAACACTGCGCAGTTCCTTGATACTATGCTGGGTGGGTTTGGTCTTTAATTCCCCGGCAGTAGAAATAAAGGGTACCAGGGTACAATGGATATAAAAGGTATTTTCCTTGCCCAGATCACTTTTCAACTGCCTGATGGCTTCAATAAAAGGCAGGCCCTCTATATCCCCGACAGTTCCACCAATCTCGGTAATAACTACATCAGCATCAGTTTCCCGGCCTACCCTGGTAATCCGGTCTTTGATCTCATCAGTAATATGGGGGATTACCTGGACAGTAGCACCTAGATAATCGCCTCTCCTTTCCTTATGTATTACTGCACTATAAATTTTTCCTGTAGTCACATTATTATTCTGGGTAAGATTAGCATCAATAAACCTTTCATAATGACCAAGATCCAGATCTGTCTCTGCACCATCTTCTGTTACAAAGACCTCACCATGTTGGTAGGGACTCATGGTTCCCGGATCAACATTTATATATGGATCAAATTTCTGAATGCTTACTTTCAGACCCCGGCTTTTTAACAATCTGCCTAAAGAAGCTGCAGTAATACCTTTTCCCAGGGCAGAAACTACACCACCTGTTACAAAGATATATTTTGTCACACAAATCTCCTCCTTCTATTCACAATAGCTTGTTCCACAACCGCCAAAAACTCTTTATGGTATCTCCCAGGAAATTCTTAAATAATTTTTGCTGATAAATTTCCCTTCCAGATAAAAGCTGTATTTTATGGCTATATTTTTCCCGGCCAGATCTATCTCCAGAGACTGGGTATCTATTTTCAACTTAAGATTGCCATAAGGTGTTGCCATTTTACCTGTAGTAGTTTTCCCAGCCTGAAAAAACTCCTGTAATTCCGGTTTATATCTATATATACTTAATCTTTCCCCTGCTGCCTCTATTTTAATAAAAGTACTGGCTCCTTGATAATTCTCATCAAAGTAATGAATATAATATTGCTGATTTTTTTTATAAAACATAGCTGTAGTGCTATATTCAATCAAGTCCTTATTATTCTGGCCAAAGTCCTGTTCATTGCGAATAGATAAAGCTATCTTTTCTTTCATATAGCACCCCATCTTTATCTGCACAAAAGAAAAGCCACAGTGTCCTGCCTACTGTGGCACCTTTTATAATACTATAATTATATATTATCCCTGGCTCTTTGACAAGAGAAAATATTATTTATTTCTGCCAGATTATATAAAATCTATAAATTTTCACCAAATGCCACTGCACTCTGCAGATTGCTGATACTTCTGAAATCATTGACAAAACATCCCAGTTTTTCCAGCTCACCCATAAGTACTTTTAAAGCCCTGTCTGTAGCCAATCCATTGGGAGTAACAAAGGCAATGGCTTCTTTGCCGGCAGTTCTTTTACACTGGCTTAAGAAAGGTGGAATATCTTCGGCAATTTTCCCTTTAACTACACCCTTAGCAGGACTGCCTACCAGGATAAGGTCATAGGGTAAAAAGGTCACTACCCTTCCTGTATCTTTAGTGCTGATTACTTCAACCTGATTACCTTTATTCTCTGCCCCTTTTGCTATCCCCTGAGCAATATCCTTTAACTTACCTTCTACAGAATGTATTATTAAAATCTTTTTCATCTTATAGCCCCCTAATATAAGATTTATCTTTATAATTTTATCATAAATTGTTTTACTATTCTAATAATACTATTTCTATATTTAGACATGATTTTCCTGCTTCTTAGTGAACTTTTCTATCTACCCCGGTATTTACCCTTTTACAGTCATTCTAAAATAATAATAAGAGAGTTATATTAAGTAAAACTTCTTTTAATAAAAGTCCCTATAAAAAAAGAGCAGGATTAACCTGCTCGTCTACTTATAGTTTATTCTTTTTTATGCAATACCCAATTTACTTACTAATTGAGCTTTAGGCATATAGCCTACTACCCTTTCTTTTTCCTGACCATTTTCAAATAAAATCAGGGTTGGAATACTCATGACACCATACTGGGCAGCAGTATATTGGTTATTGTCTACATCCAATTTGCAGACCTTTATGTTATCATGCTCCTGGGCAATTTCTTCTACTACCGGAGCAACCATTCTACAGGGGCCACACCATTCTGCCCAGAAATCCACCAATACTGGTTTATCAGCATTCAAAACCTCCTGGCTGAAATTAGCATCAGTAACCTCAAAAGTATTTCCCATCATACATCACTCCCATTTAAAATTCTCTTATCTTCAAATACCTTTATCTTTTATTATAAGTATCTTTGAGATAATTAATGTAAGCTACTTTACTTTTATTGAAATTTCTTCTATTTCTCCAGAAAAACCTGGTAGGCCAGATATGTATTGTAAACATCTACTTTGCTAACCAGTTCATAGGGAGCATGCATGGAGAGTACAGCTGGGCCACAATCCAGAACATCCATATTATAATTGGCCAGAAACTGAGCGATGGTTCCTCCTCCACCCTGGTCTACCTTACCCAGTTCTCCAGTCTGCCAGATTACGCCAGCATTGTTAAATAAGCCCCGGATCTCTGCTACAAATTCAGCTGTTGCCTCTGAAGAACCGCCTTTACCCCTTGCACCGGTATATTTGGTTATCACTACACCCTTACCCAGATAGGGGGTATTATCCTTGGCATATACTTCGGGGAAATTAGGATCATAGGCTGCATTAACATCTCCGGAAAGACATTTGGAATTCTCAATGGTTTTCCTGACCAGTAAGTCAGAATAGTTTTCATAAGTTAAATTAACCATTTCAGCTACAGTATTTTCAAAGAAATGGGACTGCATACCGGTATTGCCCATACTACCGATCTCTTCCTTATCTACCAGTAAAACCATGGCAGTATAGACAGGATTCTCTACATCCAGGATAGCCCTTAAGGCCGGATAACTACAGACCCGATCATCATGACCATAAGCAGCCAGTAAACCCCGGTCAAAACCAACATCCCTGGACTTCAGGGCCGGGACTATTTGTAATTCGCAACTGATCAGGTCTTCCTCACTGATGCCATATTCCTCAAATAAATAATCCAGGACGGCTGATTTGACCTTTTTGCCGGAATCCTTCTCTTCCCCATCCTTTTTCCTGGCAGGAATACTACCGATAATCAGGCGGAGCTGCTCACCGGTAATACCTTCACTCATCTTCTTGGCCATCTGATCTTTACCAAGATGAGGCAGGAGATCACTGATATAAAATACCGGGTCACCTTCTTTATCCCCTATATTTATTTCCACCTTAGTTCCATCTTCTTTAATTACAACCCCATGTAAGGCCAGAGGAATACTGACCCACTGGTATTTTTTAATACCACCATAGTAATGGGTGCTAAAATAGGCCAGTTCACTATCTTCATACAAGGGGGTGGGTTTCAGATCTATCCGGGGAGAATCAATATGGCTACCGACTATCCGCAGGCCCTCTTCCAGGGGTTTTTCACCTACAATAGCCGCCAGGATAGCCTTATCCCTGTTTACCTTATAGAACTTGTCACCCTTCTTTAATTCTGTGAACTCTTCCAGGTTTTTAAAGCCTTCTGCTTCCAACAGCCCAATGGCACCTTTCACAAATTCCCGCTCTGTTCTATAATCATCCAGAAACTCGGCATAATCCTTGTTAAAACTAAAAATCTCTTCCCGCTCAACATCTTCCATCTCCAACCAGCCATTGACTGGCTTATATTCTTTTCCCTTCATTGTCAACACTCCTTCAGATATACTTGTCTTATTCTTCCTAAATATAATATATATTATCATTATATCCCTATATCAAAAATTTATCAAATAGTTCCTGCCTGAAAGCCCGATTTGTATTACAGGCAACATTCCTGTCCAGGAGAAATGTTATAATATAAAATAAATGGGCTATATATAAAATACATGTTTTATATAATTAGCCAATAAAAAATGGAAGTAAGATAAAAGTGCCTCACAGAAAAAACCATAAAGAAAAGGGTGATAATAATGCAGACAGAGCTCTCAATTTTAATAGCCTTAGGTGGTGGCCTATTATCATTTCTCTCACCCTGTGTTATACCACTAATCCCTTCTTATCTTTCCATCTTAATGGGGGATTATACCGGAGAGAAGGGCAAAAGCAGGCTGCTTATTTCTTCCTTACTATTTATTCTGGGTTTTTCCCTGGTCTTTATAGTCCTGGGCCTTTCTGCTTCTTTTATAGGCCAATTCCTATTAAGGAACTTAAATCTTTTCAGGAAAATAAGCGGTATCCTGGTTTTTGTTTTAGGCCTACACCTCAGTGGTTTAATAAAAATTAATTTTCTCTACCGGGAAAAAGGCCTGGAACTGAAAAGCAAAAATATATACCTCCGGCCCCTGCTAATGGGCCTGGCCCTGGCCTTTGCCTGGACTCCCTGTATCGGGCCTATCTTATCCTCTATCCTGATCTATGCCGGAACACAGGAAGGACTATTCCAGGGTGGTATACTACTGGCCTTTTATTCCCTGGGTTTTGCCCTGCCTTTTTTCCTGACAGCCCTCTTCCTGGACCACTTACTACCCAGGTTTAAAAAGATTAACAATTATCTGCCTATAATACAAAAAGTAGCTGGCCTATTACTGATTATTCTGGGCTTATTAATCTTTACCAACAATTTTCAGTTTATAGTATAAGTAGTTTAAACTAGAGGAAATATTTCAATCTATAGCAAAAGGAGGCTCAAAATGAAAAAAAGAATCTCTCTTACAATAATCCTTTTAATCATTGTGCTGGGGGCAATATTCTTTTACAATAAAGCCTTAGGGGAAGATACAATAAATGCAAAAATCGGAACTAATATTGGTGATCTGGCCCCTGATTTTACCTTGCAAAAGGTCAATGGAGAAGAACTAACCTTAAGTAAACTGCGGGGAAAGAAAGTCTTTATTAATTTCTGGACTACTAACTGCCCTTACTGTAGATTAGAAATGCCTGAAATTCAGAGGCTTTATGAAGAGCACCCCGAGGTAGAAATACTGTCTGTCAATATCATGGAAAATAGAGGTAAGGTTATTAACTTCCTCCTGACAAATGGTTTTTCCTTTCCTACCTTACTTGATAGTAAAGGACAGGTAGCCACTTCCTATCTTGTCAGAGGAACCCCTACCAGCTATTTTCTCGATGAAAATGGTATCATCATTAATAAAAATGTAGGTGCCATCAGTTATCAGCAGATGCTGAAAATGCTGGATATAGAATAAGGATCCTCTTATGAATAATCCTTCTTCCCCATTAGAAACACCTATATTGATCTAATTAACTAAAAAAGCGGCTTAATGGAGGGATCAAAGTCCTTTACCCTTTCAATAACTTTTTCTGCAATTTCCAGGTAAATCTGCCCTACAGGGCTATCAGCTTCTGTAAATAATAAGGGTTGACCCTGGTCACTGGATTGACGGAGTTCAGGCAAGAGGGGTAGTTCTGCCAATAACTCCGTTTTTAATTTTTCTGCCAGTTCCTTCCCACCACCCTGGCCAAATATGTATTCCCTTTCCCCACAATTGGAACACTGGAAATAGGACATGTTTTCGACAATACCAAGTAAAGGGATCTGCAATTGTTCTGCCAGTTTAGCAACCCGGCCGGCAACACTGGTGGCAGTTAACTGGGGGGTAGTTACCAATAAGAGAGAGGCATGAGGTAGTTTTTGCATGATATTCAGAGGCATGTCTCCGGTTCCCGGAGGTAAATCAAGTAATAGATAATCCAGGTCTCCCCAGGCTACCTCTTCCATAAATTGCTGCAAAACACTAAAAAGCAATGGAGCCCGCCAGACAACAGGGTTATCCTCTTCTACAAAAGAACCCATAGACATAACCTTAATTCCCTCCCTGGCAGGTGGAATAAGCTCTTTTTCACCTCTGGCTATTACCTGGCCCTGCAGACCCAGGATACGGGGTACACTGAAGCCATATATATCTGCATCAATAATACCGACTTTTTTACCTTTCCTGGCCAGGGCTGTAGCCAGATTTACAGTAACAGTGGATTTGCCTACTCCTCCTTTACCACTGGCCACTGCAATTAATCCTTCCTTGATACTCCCCTGTTTCAGTATTAATTTCTTATCCTTTACTTCATACATATGGGTTACTCCTTTCCTTTTGATAATAATCAGATTAACAAAGTTATGAGCAAATGTCAATTATTTTTTCCAGCACAACTTATATTACTTTTGCCCTAATTCTATATATTGTGCTATAGATAAGGAAACTATAATAAAAGAAGAGATTTTATTGTTTGTCTTATAAATTCACATCTGATATAATATTTTGAAGGTATATTAAAGCCAGTGTCCAATATTTATTAATCTTTTATTAAACTTTGATTAACCAAAGGAGGTCAAATATAGATGGATAAGGTAAAAGTTAGATTTGCTCCCAGTCCAACTGGTGATCTACATATTGGCGGAGTCAGGACTGCCCTCTTTAACTGGCTTTTTGCCCGGCATAATGAGGGAAAATTTGTGCTCCGGATCGAGGATACTGACCAGGAGAGATCCACTCAAGAATCTGTAGAACAGATTATCTCTGCCATGAAATGGGTAGGTCTTAACTGGGATGAGGGTCCAGATGCCGGTGGTGACTTCGGCCCCTATTATCAGTCAGAAAGAAATGAATTCTATAAAAAAGCCCTGGACTATCTCCTGGAAAAAGATAGGGCCTATTATTGTTACTGTACTCCAGAAGAAATCGATCAAATGAGGGCTGAAGCAGAAGCCAGTGGTAAACCGTCCCTCTACCCTGGCCGCTGCCGCCATCTCTCCCAGGAAGAGATTGAGGAATTTAAAAAGGAAGGCCGCAAACCAACCATCAGGCTAAAAGCCCCTACTGAAGGCTATACCCTTGTTAATGATCTTATCCGCGGAGAGGTTTCTTTTGAGAATAGTTTAATTGGTGATCTGATTATTGCTAAATCAGATGGTACTCCTACTTATAATCTGGCCTGTGTTGTTGATGATCACCATATGGAAATCACCCATGTTATAAGGGCAGAGGAACATCTCTCCAATACCCCCAAACAGGTCTTAATCTACCAGGCCCTGGATTATCCATTGCCAGAATTTGCCCATGTGCCAATGATCCTGGCCCCTGACCGGAGTAAACTCAGTAAACGTCATGGTGCCACTTCGGTAGATGAGTTTAAGGAATTAGGTTATCTGCCACAAGCTTTAATCAACTATCTCTTGTTACTGGGTTGGTCACCTGGAAATAATGAAGAGATTATTCCTCTGGAACAGGCTATCCGGGATTTTGACCTGCAGGATGTCTCCAGGACAGCAGCTGTCTATGATGTACAGAAGTTAACCTGGATGAATGGTAATTACATGAAAAGCCTTCCTCTGGAAGAAATTATCAGGCAGGCTATGCCCTTTATCAAAAAGGCTGGTTATATCCCTGATAATCCTACTGATAGTGAAATAGAGCGGCTAAATAAGATAGTTGAAGTAGTAAGGGAACGCAGCCGGACCCTGGTAGAGCTGGTAGAAGGCATGGATTACTTCTACAAAGAAATTGAAGGATATGATGAAAAAGGGGTTAAAAAACACTTCCAGCCAGAAGATACCTTAATGGTCCTGGAAAACAACCTGGACTGCCTGGAAAAAGTAGTACCCTTTGAAGAGGCAGCCATTGAAGCAGTCTACCGTCAGAGGAGTGAAGAACTGGGAATCAAAACAGCCCGGATGATTCATACCACCAGGCTGGCCCTTTCGGGTAAGACCTTTGGTCCCGGTGTTTTTACCCTGATAGAATTAGTAGGCCGGGAAACTGCCATTAAAAGGTTAAAAAAGGCCATTGATTACATCAGGGCAAATAATTAGTGGGAAAAAATCAGCAGGGACTATAATCCCTGCTGATTAAAATCTGCAACAAAGGCAATATTCTATGTAGATCAGGTATTCTATACCGAATCCAGGACAATACTGATGGGAAATAAATTTCTCCAATAACTGCTTGACGGAAATATACTTCTATGTTATCATAATAAAGGTGATGCACTGCCGGATTGTGTAATGGTAGCACACATGACTCTGGATCATGGTGTCCAGGTTCGAGCCCTGGTCCGGCAGCCAATTGAAATTACAGGCCCTTAGGGGCCTTTTTTTATTTCTCCAATATATACTCTATCCTTTCCCGGACAGGTGGGTGGGAAGCTTTAAAGAGCCTTCTATAGATCCCTATTTTTAAAGGTATCAAGGCTTCATCAGCCAGTTTGGCCAGAGCCCTGGCCAGTGACTCACCCTGGCCGGTTAACTGGACTGCATAGAGATCGGCCTCTTTCTCCCATCTCCTGCTTAAGGAAAGTCTTAAAGGTGATAATAACCAGGAAAGTAGTGAGACAAAAAGACTTAAGGCCGGTATAGTTACAACACTGTAAATACTGTCATAAGCCAGCAGGGAAACAATAAAGGGCCAGGTCTTAAATACCAGAAAAAGAGTAAGCAAAAGCGAAAGAAATTCCGCCAGAATATTTTTGGCCATATCTCCCTTTACCTGGTGGCCCAGCTCATGGGCCAGAACTGCCTCTATTTCGCCAGGACTATATTTATCCTGCAGATTATCACTGAGCACTATCTTCCTACTTTTACCCAGGCCCATCACAGCAGCATTGGCTGCATTGACCTTGCTACTTAAATTGATCTCATAGATATCATCAATCTTCACCCCGGCTTTTTTTACCAGCTGCCAGAGCTGGTCCTTTAACTCTGATTCCGGGTAAGGGCCCAGTTTAAAGAAAAGGGGTACCAGTAGAACAGGGAAAACAAAGGCAATTAAAAGTATAAAAAAGCCAGCAGTGATAGCATAATATAGCCACCAGTTTTCAGGAAACCTCTCCACTAGATATAGATAGCCCCTTGCCGCCAGGAAGAAAAAAAGCAGGCCCAGGATAAGGGATTTTACCTCATCTATCAGCCATTCTGGCTTAGTTTGATTTGATAACTGATATTTCCTCTCTACCCCATATTCATAATATGCACTCAATAAAGAAACAAGGGAATATAACAAATAAAAAGCAAAAAGATAGATAAGCAGTTCTAGCTCAGGGTGTAAACCTATACTATGTAAATATTTATAGGCTCTTTTTTCCAGGGAAAAACCCAGGATAAGCAGCCAGAATAAAGTCTTTAGAGAAAAAGTCCCAATACTAAGCTTCCTTTTCTCCTTATTATATACCAGGGCCAATCTGCGCCGCTCCGGATTAAATATTCCCTCAATATCCATACTTCCTTCCTCCTTAATCAATTATTATTAAACATATAATTATTAACCACTGCTAATTTATAATTCCACCAATACAGCTTTTTACCTGCAGCGTATGTTCAAAAATCATCTTCTCCAAACAAAAAAAGCGGCTCATCACCGCTTATATTGCAAATTTCTTTATCAAATATTTTAAACATCTTTGTCAGGATTTTTACGGGCATGGCGTAAAGCATTTTTGACTGCCTCTTTATACCTGATACTTGACTGGGTAGCATTTGTATAAAGATCTACTTCCGAAGAATTAGCTTCCACAAACCTCTCTGCCATCTCTTCATTAGCCTCAACAGCTGCTTCATATTGATACTGGGAAAAATCCTTCTGGTTTCCACTGGCATCAAACTCCTTTAAATCTACATTGTTGATTTTATCATCCTTTATAGTTACCAGGGCAACAGCATAACCGTAATCCGTCCTCTCTGATTCACCCTGGAAAGTACCATCATAGTAAGTGCCCTCTGCCCTGCCTCTGGCATAATCAAGGGCCCTGGCTACAGCCTGAATAAATTTCTCACTACTATGGGTAGCACCTGTATAGACATCTACATCTGCTGAGTCTGCTTCCACAAATCTTTTCGGCATTTCTTTAACTGCCTTGACTGAAGGTTCATATTGATAAGAATCATAATCCTTTTCATTACCAGTAGCAAGAACTTCCATTAACTCTACCCTGGTTATATCATCTCCCCGTAATGTTACCTTGGCCCAGGCATAACCATGTTCATTGGCATCAGAATATCCTGTATAGGTCTCTACTGCTGTCTCCCTAATATCTTCTTCCATCCTCTCTGGAATCTTTTCAGGCTGCTGGTCTTCACAAGCAGATAGAAAAAAAAGAGTAAAAACCCCTAATAAAACATAAAAGAAGAACTTTACTAATAGATTCATCTTCCGCATAAATAGGCCCCCTTATAAATCCGTAAATTTATCTCTGCAGATAGTTTTAGTTGTTTCAGGGTTTTTTATACTTATGTATTAAATTTGCTTTTCCATTCAACAATTTCAGGGACAAAAGGAAAGGAATATTAAAAGAGGTGGAGAATAATATAAAAATAATGTCTTATAATATGGAATATTATATTAAGATATTATTTTATTCTGATAAAAGAGCATTCTGCTTTAGTGGGGGTAAGTCATGATAAACTACAATTTGATAAATGAGTTATATAATAATTTAAGCAAACAAAACAAAGAATGGGTAGATATGAGTATAGAAAAGATGGTCCAGGCTAAGGAGAGAGGCGGCAATATAGTAGTTGTCACTGGCAGTGGACCGAATATCCACGAAGGGGTAACAACCCTGATAGCGGAATTAATACATAAAGGTATAATCGATGGAGTTACTACTTCCTCTGCTGTTGTTGCCCATGAAATGGCCGGAGCACTGGAAAAAGTCCACCGGGTAGATGGTAGAAAACTTGGAATTCCACAGGAAAAACTGCCCATAGATAATCTGGTTGAAGCAAGTATTCTCCCGGAAGAAGATGCTCTGATGATCAAAGAAGAATTTCCTTATGATGAAGATTATATTGCCAAGATACTGGCTCAAGACGGGAATACTATCATAAAAGCAGCCGGTAACCTGGCTTATCCCCTGGGACTGCGTACAGAAAGAATAGCCAGGGAGGCAGAAGCCCTGGCCAAAGCCAATGGATTACCCCTGGAAGCCGTAGTCGGCCATGGGGCAGACAGAATGACCATGCTGGGAGCTGCTGCTGCCAACAATAAAGAACTCCTGGTAACAGTACCCCAACTGGTTGGCGGGGCAGCAGTTGGTTTGGCCATAGGGGACTCTATCTCTATTACTGAACGGTCTATGCGCATAGCAAAGATGATGGGTAAAGCAGATATTATTATCGAATCTGCTGTAGCCCTGACCCAGGAAATCCATGATGGGCCTTTTGAAATGTATACTGGCCATGGCATCTGGCCAGATCATGAAGGTTATTATACCTACAGCCTGGCTGATAAGACCATCATCCGGATCGATCTGGACCCAAACCTGGAGTTGGCCTGGAAAAAGCAACGTGAAAACAATGTGGTCCAGGAGGCAATTGCCAGGGGACTGCCCAAGACCAAATTAACAGGAGTACCCTTTAGAATGGAAATGTCAGGTTTTTCAAGGTTACCTGGCAGTATTCCCATTATTGATGATATAGGTAAGGTCTGGCCTATCATTGCCCTGAAAGTAAGTGAAAGACTGGGAATAAGCCTTGACTTTATCTCTTACCCCCAGGCTACAGAAGAAGGCCAGAAGATGAGGGAATGGATAGTGAAAAATGTGCGGCCGGTAAATCGCAAAAAAATGTATGAGGCTTTTAGAAAATAAGTTACACTGATTCCAGTGTAACTTATTTTATCTGCAAAAATATCCAGCTTAATTGTTATTTGCAAAATCTTCTACTCTTGACACCTGCTGTAAAGGAGAGTCATCTCTTGCTAAAAAGGCTGAATTTACTATTAAAAACAAAATCAACATTGCCATTGGTCTATCTGCGATTTGAAAGTCAAACTGTAAATCAATAAATAAAGCCAATAAAGCCATTATTAGACCTAAAACCAATCCGCCACCTTTTTTATTAAAATCGTATTTTTTCAATATAGTTAGAGCAATCTTACCAAGCAAATAAAGAAAATATATAATAAATAATAATCCCGGAATACCTAACTCAACAGTAAATTGTAAAAAAATATTATGGGTATGTGCCATTAGTTTCCCTTGTGCATACTCAGCATAAACCGGTCTGAAATTACCAATTCCCACCCCCAGTATCGGATGGTCTCTAATAATCTCTATAGTGGTACTCCAGAGATTAATTCTATCCATGTTAGAATTAATGCTGGTAATTGTTTTGAATCTATCAATTACATAATCAGGAACTACAAATGGAATTATTAAAGCTATGATTAAAAGCAGGACCAAAAATCTCTTGTCCTTTAATACGGTAAATAATGCTAAAGCAACAATAGTACCCAGCCAGGCACCCCTGGAGAGGGTTAATAATAAAGCACAACTACAGGCTATAAAAACAATCCCTGCAAACCATCTCTTAACATTAGAGAGACTGGTTTCTGTAACTAAACCCAGTGAAATTGGAATAAAAAGCAGCAAATAAACTGATAAATAATTGGGATTACCAAAAAAAGAGACTACCCTACCTTCACTGAACCCCAACAAATATTCAAAAATCCCATAGGAAGCTACCAGTAAAGCAGGTATTAATAAAATCTGTTGAAATTTCAATATCGACTCTTTACTATCTATTACTTCATATAACATTAAATAAGACAGAAGAGCTTGCAAAACCATACTCCAATATCTAATACCATAAGATAAATTTGAAGCATAGAGTAGAGATATTGTACTTAATATTAATAGTATAAATAGCTCCCTGGCTATAGGTATAGCAAATATACCAGCTAAATTATAACCCTTATTTATTACAATTAATATCCAGGAAATAAGGGCAATTAATAAACCAAGATAAAAAAAAGCATTTAAAAAAGGAAATAAACCCAGAGCTATAAGTAAACCTATTCTTAATATAATGTTTAATTTTGAATTGTAGTTATTAATTTAAATCACATCCTCACCTTATATTAAGTGCAATTATTCCTGTTGCAATGATAACTATAATTATTTGCTAGAATATCTCTTATCTCTTTCCCAATTAGCTGAATTGGTTTTAAATAATACTCTGATAAACCCTTATTGTATCTTCTACCATCTTGCTCATTGAAAAATTATCCTTCGCGAAATTATACCCTTTTTCCGCTAATCTCTTCATCAATTCGTGCTCCCGGGATAAATAAAAGATCTTACAGGCTAATACATAGGGGTCAGCTACAGGAACTAGCAATGCCTCCTGTCCGTCAGTTATTTGCTCTGCTAGACCTCCACAAGCTGTGAGTATTACTGGCTTATTTGCGGCCATTGCTTCAACTACAGATAAACCCAAGCCTTCTTTTAGTGAACATAACACAAAAATATCCATAGCTGCTAACAGAGCCGGGATATCTTTTCGCTCTCCAGTAAAGATAATCATATCCTTAATATTTAATTCTTCAGCTAATTCTTCTAACTCATCTTTTTTATTGCCATCACCCACAATTAAAAATCTATAAACATTTCTCTGCTTATCAGACTTTAATTTATCTCTAATAAGCCCAGCTGCCTGCAACAAATATTGATGTCCTTTTATTTCCGTTAATCGAGCTACATTGCCTATTACAATTTCGTTTTCTTTGATACCCAGTTCTTCCCTGGTTCTATTTCTATACTCACTACCCCTTGCAAAAGCATTTATATCTATAGCAGGAGGTATAAGTACCAGCCTATCATAAGGAATATTAAAACCTTGATGAAGATGATCCGCTACTGCATGACTGACAACAATTATCCGCTCACCTTTTACCATACTCTTACTACCCAGGTGAATACTGTATTGACTATGAGCTGTTGTCACAAATGGTACCTTTGCCTTCCTGGCTGCATAATACCCTATCCAGGCTGGAACTCTGGAATGAGCATGAACAAGCTGGATATCTTCATCCTTTATTATTTTTTTCATACTTTTAATAGCTTTAAAAACTTTATGTAAAGATTTACTTTCCACATCCAATTGATAATGAATTACCCCTGCTTTTTTAAGGGCAGCCACTTTTTGCCCACCTGCTGAGACAACAAAGATATGGTGGCCTTCTTCTTTTAAAGCACAGGCTAAATCAAAAACGTGACTTTCAACTCCACCAGTATTCAACTCAGGAAGTGTTAATAATATTCTCATTATCATTCATCCTTATTTTGTTTTCCTTGAATTACAGGACAATAACTTTGCAAACTAAGTTCATATAATTTTTATACCATAAGGTTTTAGTTTTTTAGCTGATTTCTTTAGAGTTATATCTACTAGACGGTTTGCTTATAAAGGATGATTACATAATTCTATAAATCTACTAATAAAAAGATTTATGTCTTCCCTGTTAATACCAGGAAGTTTTTGTTGATGTAGATCATATGAAAACATTGTATATAGCTTTACTAAATTATAAACTATTGCCCTCTTGGGGAAAACAGGTAATTTGTATATATTATCAACATCAATCACAACAAGCTCTATAGATTCTGTATGTTTTTCTCTTATCATAAAATTATAAAATGCAGGATCCTGGTGCAAAATTCTATAATTAGCCAGTTTTGCATATAAATCTGCCAACTGTTTTATTATTTCCTCCCTAAAAGTTTTACCAGGCCTGTTTTTTTTCACGTAATTTTCCAGAGTATTACCTTTAACCTCTTCCATCACAAAAACACTTTCTTTATAAAAAAAATTATTTTCCTTAACAAGAGCCAATACAGGTATTACTGTTAGAATATCGGCAGAGTGTAATCCCTTAGCAGTATTATAATGACGTAGTGCTTCTACTTCCCTGAATTGATTTTTTATAATTTTATCATACCTGATCGGGGTATAGTATTTTAAATAATAAGCATTATCATCATAATTAAATTTATATACCTCACTTTTATGTGTATCCTGAACTAACTCAAAGGAAATATCATTCTTTTGATCATTCCATATAAATTCAATTATTTTACTGGCCATTCCAATATAGTCTTTATTATCATAATACAGAAGTATATTGTTTTCTAAACTGTATTTTCCCATTTTGTTTAAAACCCTTCTTAATAATTGATGAATTATAAAAATCTTTTTTGAATTTCTCTGGCTACTCTGATTGTATCATCAAGTAAAGGTGTGTTTTTTTGTGTGTCATATAATTCTGTCATAATATTTTTTAATGTTCCTGTTCCCAGTTGCTCATAATCTATAAAGCTTATATACCCCTTCTCTTTCAGTAATTTACATACCTGCAAATAACGGGGTCTTCTTTTACTTTTATTACTTTCCAGACCAACTACAATAACTTTATTATTACCACTGGCAGCCTCCGAAATCATCGATACACTGTCTTCAGTAACAATTATAAAATCACTTATACCAATCATCATGGGTACTGGATTATCTTCCCACTCATGGGCAATAATTAAAAGGGGGCATTTATTATTGGGAAACCTATTTTTCAATTCCTTTTCAACTGCTTCAGGTGTTCTCAAAGATGTTGTCAATAAAAATTGCCCATTATTCTGAGTAACAAAATTTTCTACCTCTTCTAACAAACTGTCTACCACTGCCATGTCCATAGTATAATATGAATCAGAACCTCCCAATAATATGCTTACTAAAGGACTTTTTAGAGATAATAGATCGGTTTCAAGCATGTTATTCCATTTTTCAATTTCCTTCTCTATAAATGCTTTATTAATTCTATTGGGAGCTCCTATTGTTTTAATTATATTTTTTTTATCAGGTGGTAGATCATGTTCAGGAATTACAGCTAAATCAAAAGGAGCAGTTCCTATAAAACTGGGTGTCATACAGACTACAGACTTAACGCCCTTTAGTTTGCTCAACATAGCATTAATGGTTGCAACAGAGGAACCTGCAGACATAATAAGGTCTGGACTTGTACTAATAATTTCATCATAAGTATTATTTTTTAAAGATATTTTAAATAATAATTTTATAAATGTATTACTGATAGAAATAAATCTAAATATAAAGCCAGATATTCTAATTAAGAAATCAAAAAATTTCCTCTTATAATGTATCTGTATAACTTCAATCTTTACATCTCTCAACTGTTCTGCAATCCCCAAAGTCTGATTGAAATGACCAGGCCTGCCGTCACTGAGTATTGTTATTGTTTTCATTGATCTCACCTTTATAATATAAGCTGTTTAGCTTTTTCTTACCCTATATATCTCTTTAGTAAAGTAACTATTCTATAAGTGGCTCCTTTATTTTTTTCAATAACAATTCTGGCATTTTTTGCGTATTTCTCTATTAAAAATAAATCATTTAAAAATATTTTCATTTTTTCTATAAGTTCTTCCTTATCCTTAACCTGGATAGCTGCCTTGTTCTCCAGTAAAATACGTGTACTATCCTTAAAGTCCTCCATATGTGGGCCAAAGAAAACTAATTTGCCATGGGCAGCTGGCTCCAGTATATTATGTCCACCATATTCTACTAGACTTCCCCCTACAAAAACCAGGTCAGCCAGGGAATAGATTTTACCTAATTCCCCAATGGTATCTACTAATATTACTGATTCTCCCTCTCTTTCTTCTATTGCTGTTCTTCTGACAGTGTTTATTCCAGCATTATGATAAATTTCTTCAATTTCAGGAATCCTTTCAATATGCCGTGGAACCAGTATCAGCAAAAGGTTACTTTCTTCCTTTTTCAGTTCCTGATAGACCTCAATAAATTGTTCTTCTTCATTATCATGGGTACTTCCAACAACCAGTACCCTCTCCTTATCCTGAATTTTAAATTCCTGGAGATATTTTTCCTTGACTTCAGGACCTATCTCTGCATAATCCTGGTCTAATTTGGTATTACCAGTATTAAAGACCTTCTTCTCATCTGCCCCTAGCCCAATTATATAGGAGGCATCCTGCTCAGACTGCATGCAAAAAAGATCAATTCTTTTTAACATGTCTTTTAAATAGGGACCAAGATACCTGTAAGTTCTGGCACTACGGTCACTGATCCGGCCATTGGCATAAACGATCTTTATCCCCTTTTTATTGGCCTGCCTGATCAAATTTGGCCAGAGCTCCGTTTCCATGATAATTATTAGTTCTGGATTAAGAATATTTAGTACTTTTCTGACAACAATAGTAAAGTCCAGGGGAAAATAAATAAAAAAATCCGCCTCTTTAATTATCTTCCTAGCCATCTCCTGGCCTGTATCTGTCACTGTAGAGAAAAGAATAGTGTAATCAGGGTATTCCTTTTTTATTTCTCTTACTAATGGACTGGCAGCAACGGTCTCGCCAACAGAAACAGCATGGACCCAGATTAGCTTTTTCCCCTTCAGGTTTTTTATAAGTTCTGCCGGCAAAAATCCAAATCTCTGAACCAGGCCGTCCCGATATTTGCCCTTAAAGAGTTTTGCTATCAACAAGGGTAAAAGGATTATAAGTACTATAAATAAAACCAGGTCATATAAAAAAAACAAGAAATCAACCCCCTAGATGCGATAGATCCCACCTTCTATGCAACCATAACCATTGTTCCGGATATTGACGGATAACTTCCTCCATATTTTCCGTCAACTGCACTAAATAATCCTTCTGTTCATCCCTGGTGGCCTCCCGTGGTATATCATAATAAGGGTATATTTTTAATAAAAACTTACCAGGTTCTTTCCTGATTAAATATGCCGGCACAACCACTGCCCCAGTCCGCTGTGCTAACTGGACTGCACCAGGATAAGTGGAGGCAGGCTTTCCAAAGAAATCTATTAGCCAGCCGTCTTTCCGGCCATTCTGGTCACCGAGAATAAGCAAAAGTTCCCCCCTTTTCAGGGCTGTAATAGCCTGGCGGACTGACATTCCACGGGGTATGATCTTGACACCCTTGGATGTTCTAATCTCATTTATCTTTTTATCAAAATAGGGATTATTTTGAGTACGGGCAATAGCATTAAGGGGATAACCCTGGAGAGATAATATTGAGGCCAACCATTCCCAATTACCAAAATGGGCACTATAAACAATAACCCCTCTTCCTGTCTCATAGGCTTCCTTTAAGTATTCTGCTCCCTCTACTTCAATTACTTTAGCAAGGTCTTCTTTCTTTAACTTCTTTAATTTCATAAACTCAATCAGGGTTATGCCCAACTGACAATATACCTCTTTACAGAGACCAGTAAGCTCTTCTGCAGATAATTCCTCACCATAGACCATTTTCAAATTATCAATGGTTACTTCCCTTCTATCTTTCAGCAACCCATAGATCAGCTTACCTAATCCCCTGCCTAAAAGATAACCCCTGGGAAAAATATTTATTAAAAAATAGATGACCAAAAAAAAGCTATATAAAACTAAATCCAGCATAAAAATCCACCTAATTAATATATTTTAGCCCTGATCAGGTCCTGTAAATTCAACATGGCTACAGGTTTTTGGTCCTCAACAACAGGCAAATCATTTATCTCCTTATCTTCCATTATCTTAAGGGCTTCTGTGGCTAGTTTATCAGGAGAGATAGTTACAGGGTCCTTTGTCATTACCTTGTAAACAGGTTTGTCTAAAAAATCAACGGACTTTTCCAATAATCTTCTGATATCACCATCTGTAATGATGCCCACAAGATAACCATCTTCATCTACCACAGAGGTTGAACCCATCCGGGATTTTGTCATGGTAAAGAGGGCCTGTTTGACACTGGTTTCTGCATCAACAACCGGATTTATATCCCTTTCTGCAATTATATCTTTTACCCTTGTCAAAAGCTTTCTTCCCAGGCTGCCCCCGGGGTGAAACAAGG